>Ga0066388_100003731_pt1 | contig 10010 bp, 9 predicted proteins | sample PanSoiMetaGPlot6_FD_64539 | JGI IMG/M metagenome (GOLD analysis project Ga0066388, IMG submission 64539) | Tropical forest soil microbial communities from Panama analyzed to predict greenhouse gas emissions - Panama Soil - Plot 6 (Hybrid Assembly) | ecosystem: Environmental > Terrestrial > Soil... | reverse complement strand
CTTTCGGAGAAGTGGCGTGTAGCGTTCAAGGTCTGCCTGCGCCAATGCGGCGTTGGCCTTGCTCTTTTCCACGTTGGCCTGCGCCCAAGCGAGGTCAGCGGTTTTTGCCTGATCGTACGAAGTTTCGGCACGCATTAGGTCGGCTTGCGCGCCTGCCAGCTGCGCATCGGCGCTTGAGGTTCCGCTCTGCACGTTTAGCTGTGTTCTCGGCACCTCGATGCCCGCAGACTTCGCGTCGCTCTCGGCAAGAGCGAGCTGTGCTTTCGCCTGATCGAGGGCTGCCTGATAGTCACGCGGATCGAGCTTGACGAGAATTTCGCCAGCTTTCACCTGCTGGTTGTCATTGACCAGCACTTCCGCGACACGGCCGTAAACTTTGGAGGAAATTTGCGTAATGTGGCCGTCGACCTGAGCGTCGTCGGTGCTCTCGCGGTTGCGGTAATAAAGAAACAAGCCAACCACAGCGGCCAGGACAACGAAGCCGCCGGCGAAAAGCAGACGCTTGGTTTTCGGATTCGCCAAGCCCTTTTGTGGGGGCTCGAGCTTGAGTTCCTCAACCGTCGTTTTGATTTTCGACGCGTTCTCTAATCCGACTTCGATTTCAACGCTCATCCCCTGGGTCCTCTCTTGTTAGCTCGGGGTTTGTAACTGCAACTTCGTTACCCAAGGGTTTGTAAAACCAACCCTTAAACCCTGAAACCCGCTTACTTCGCGTAAACCTTTTCCATCTGGCCGACTGACTTGGCGTAATCCGCGCGCGCCTGATTGAAGCGGTAGAGCGCAGCAATCTGATTGTCGTTGGCGCGGGCCAAAGCGTCCTGAGCCTGAATCACTTCGATATTGTTGGCGACGCCGGCTTTAAAGCGGTCGCGCGCCTGGTCCACTTCTTCCTTGGACAACTGGATCCCGAGGTTGGCGACCTCGACCTGGTTGCGCGCGGACTTCAAATTGAGCAGGGACGTTTTGACGTCAAGTGCGATCTGATTGCGCAGGTCCGCTCTCTGTTCATCAAGCACTTTCAACTGCAGATCGGACTTCACGATCTCCGCGTGTGTCCGTCCACCCGTAAAGATCGGCACATCGAGCGAGGCCTGGTAGTTGTAAACCGGAATTCCGTTGTTGAGCCGCGTTCCTTCGTAAGCCCAGTTTCCGTCGACCCGGACCGACGGCAGCCGCAAGGCTTGCGATGCCTTCTTGTCGTACTCGGCCGCCTTTGTTTGTTCCTGCAACGCATGCCACTCTGGGCGCGTTCCAAGCGCCTGGTCGATACTCGCATCCACGTCGGGCTGCGGCGTGTCGAAGAAACTCAGAGAATCGGCGAGCTGAATTTCCTGTCGAGGATCGAGATTCAACAGCCTGCTCAAACCAAAAAGCGACGCGTCGCGATCCGTTTGCGCAACCAGGAGCGACTGTTTCTCGTTTTGCAGTTCGACGTTCGCGCGCAGCGTGTCAATGCCCGTGCCAACGCCCTCTTTCTGCAGGTCGGCGGCCTGGTCATAGAGCGCTTGTGCCAGCTCGACGCGAGACTGCGCGGCTTCGACTGTGGCCATGGCGCGCAGCGTGCCGATATACTGCGAAACGACGAGCAGAATCACCTGTTCGCGCGTCGAAAGGCTGTTCGAGCGGCTGGCATTCGCTCCTTCCCTGGCGGATTTGAACCGGTTCCACAGGGTCAAGTCAAACACCGGAGTTCCGAAGCTCGGCCCGGTGCTGAAAATATTTATCGGGCCGACATGGCCGGGCACGCCCGGAAAGGGCAACGAACTGCCCAGCTCTTCCTGCAAATTGATCCGTCGAACAGAATCATTTACGCCAAAACTGGCTTGTGGAAGCAGCGCCGCCCGCGCAATGTTTTTGTCCTGCACCGCCTGCGCCGCCTGCAAGACTGCGATTTGCGCTGTGGGGTTCTGCTTCAGGGCAAGTCCAACGGCACGGTCAAGCGTGAGCTTGAGGGGCTCGCTGGCGTTCTGGCCCATAGCAGATGCAGTCTGCTGAGCGCGTACGCCCGAAGCGTTCAGCAACAGGCCAAACAACAAAACGTAGAAGATGATCGGGGTCTTTTTGTCGGAATAATTCTGGCTGCGAGCGTCGTTCTTTTCTTGTCCCACAATTTCCTGCACGATGGCTTGATTGAGACACCCGTCCGCGATCAACTGCCCCCCTTCGCGATACATCGTCTTCAGTAGCATTTTTCCCGCTCCGTCGATAAAGCTCACCCCACAGAGGTTTACGTAAAACTTCTCTTGAGGAGACGCGGAGCGGAGTTCGCGCCAGCACTGTTCAAGGGTGGCGACATTCTGGCCCGCCAAGCGGCCTTCTACACTGAGGACCGTCTTGGATTTTTTCTTTTCAGTGGTAACTCTAAGCATGATCGGTAGCAGGACGTGTAGGATGCAAGACTCTCCCCAAAGTGTGCGAAAGTTCAGTTAATTTATAAACGGCTGATTTTATTGATGTTAGTTGATTCTTAGATACCTCGCCCGCGATTCAACAGAGACAATATATGGGCAGTTGCCCGTCAAAAGGCGCTATTGATTAGCCTGTATATGGGCAGAACCGGCGGGGGCGCACAACCGAGAAGGAGTTCGCTGAAGCTTAGGGCAAAACCAAGTTTCTCACGGAGATGTTTCCTTTCTGGCCGGAATTGAATCAGTATAGTGGCGCACCAAACAGGCCTGCCCCGGGGCAGAGATGACTCAAGAAAGAAAAGTTCTCGAATGACACCTCTTCGATGTGGAATGTACTCTGCGGCGCTAGCTCTAGCGCTTCTCGTTTTCGGAATCGGGCAGGGACAGGCGCAGGGAGCCGACAAGCCCGAAGCTCCAGCAGCCAAACCGCAAGGGCCGCCGGAGCAGAATCTCAGGGTGATCGCCGCGCAAGCTCCCTACGAGCCGATTTCCGGCAAGCAAAGAGTTGAGTGGGTGGCGCTGCAAACTTTCGGGCCCGAAAGCCTGATGGTCGGCGTGTGGACGGCAGGACTCGGAACCGCTCGCGACAAACCGCCCGAGTACGGTCCGCACTGGGAGGGATTTGGAAAACGGTACGCAATGCGGTTTAGCGGAGTCGCGGCCAGCAACACGATTGAGGCCGGCCTGGGGGCGCTGTGGGGAGAGGATCCGCGTTATGTGCGAAACGCCAACCTGCCGTTCAAGCGGCGAATCGGCAACGTGATCCTGCTCACGTTTACTTCAAGGAATCGCGAAGGCAGGTTGATGCCGGCTTATGCGAGGTACATCGCAATCCCCGCCAACAACTTCCTCGCGAATACGTGGCGAGTCAGCAGCGAGTCAACTACGAATGCTGCGCTGGCGCGGACAGGCGTCGGTGTGCTCGCGGAACTCTCGAGCAATGCCTGGAACGAATTCTGGCCGGATATAAGGCGGAAAGTGTTCAAGAAATAGAGGAAGCTTTAGTTCAGCGCTTCACGGCGATGGCCTGCAGTTCAAAATGGCCTCCCCGCAGCAACGAACCCGCCCCGACGAATTCGCGCGCAGGGAACTCCTTGGTGAAATAGGTTTTGTAAATAGAGTTGAATTTATCGAAGAGCGAAAGGTCGGTGCAGGAGATCTGGACGTAAACCAGATCGTCCATGGTCATGCCGGCCTGAGCAAGAACGTCCTTTTCGCCGTCCAGAAGAAGCTTGATTTCGTCTTCCACCTTGTCTGGAGCTTTGCCGGTCTTCGGATCGAGTCCGATGCGCCCGGCCAGATATAGAGTATTGCCGACCAGCACGGCATCGCTGAACGGTGCCTGAACGCTCTTACCGGGAAGGTCGACGTATTTGCGTGTAGCTTGCGGCGTCGGTTGCGATGAGAGGCCGGCAACGGTAAAAATTCCGGCCACCAGTAACCCGGCCAGGGCGATTCCCACTCGGCGATTCATGAAAAGCTCCTTCGTCATCCGCTTAAGAGCACGGGCAAGAGTATTGGCCGGTAAGTTTAGTGTGCCGCGCGCCGCGGCTGCAAGGATAAATCCATTCCGACAGCCTCCAATTCTCCCAGTACGGCAAACCGAAGCGCCTGGATCGCGATCCAGCCTATTCGAATGAAGTAAAGCGAGGTTACGCCGACGAGGATCCAGAGAAAAACGCCCTGTGCGAGGGGGCGCCAGCCAACTTCTTTCAGGGTCGCGCGCGAAATTCCCGTTCCAATCAGATAGAGCGTGACGGTAAGTCCGAGGCGGCCAAGCTGGAAGAACATCTGGGAAAGGCGCGGTTCCTGCGGGCCATAGGTGTTGATCAGCGCAGCCAGGCAGAATAAAAAGATGAACCAGGGTACCTGGATTTTGGAGCGGCTCTGCCTGACGGCGGCCGTGGCGAGAGCGAGCGGCACAATCCAGAGCGCACGGGCAAGTTTCACTGTCGTGGCGACGACCAAAGCTTGGTTGCCATAGCGAGAAGCGGCTCCCACGACGGAACTGGTGTCATGAATCGCCAGCGCGGACCATAGACCAAATTGCGGTTGCGAAAGATGGAAGCGCCCACCGATCGAAGGAAAGATGAACAGCGCGATGGAATTGAGAATAAAGACGGTGCCGAGCGCGACGGCCATTTCCTCGTCGCCAGCCTGAAGGATCGGACCGATGGCGGCGATTGCGCTGCCGCCGCAAATCGCCGTGCCAGCGGAGATCAAGTAGGAAGTTGTGCCGCGTACGGAAACCAACTTTCCAATCAGGAAGCCTGCGGCCAGAGCGAAGCCGATGCCCAGCGCCGTGTAAAGGAAGCCGCTGCGGCCTGCTTGCAACACTTCATGGAGATTCATGCCGAAGCCGAGAGCCACAACTGAAGCCTGCAGCAGAAATCTTGAGAGGGCGCGGCTATCAAAAGCATAGGGGTGTTGGAGCGACAGCCCAAAGACAATGCCGGCTAGAAGCGCAATCGGCGGAGAGATGAACCCGGTAGCACTGAGAATCAGCAGCAGGAAGAAGACTGTTTTCGCGTTCATTCCGAAGGAGAGCTCATTGACGACGAACTAGTGTACGACAGCAAGGCACGTGATAGAGTGCTGCGCAAATCACGGGAGGAGAGCGATGTCCGGAACTCTGGCGAGCCCGGGAGCGGCTCCGGAAGGCGCGCAAAATCCTGCTGGCTCGGCTAGGCCGCGCAAATTCGGCTGCGGTTGTCTTGGTTCGGTCACCTTCGCAGTATTTTTAGCCCTTGCACTGCTGTTGCTGCTGAACCCGTGGGCGCTGCACATGGGTGGACGATGGACTCCGGCACTAATCTGGCATGGTTCAGGGAAACTACATTCCAGTACCGGAGCAACGTACGGGCTGTTCATGGAGCTCTATCCACATTTCCAGCAAAGCAGAGGAGGGGGGCATGGATCGCGCAAGAACCTGGAGGGCACCGCAAAGATTTGCACTCCGCAGGGCGAAGTTTATGCAATGACCGTAGATGGTTATCTGGACGCGTGGCTCGATGCAGACAAAAGGCCCATCACCTTTTATCTGCGTTCGATGAAAGACGCGCAGCCAAGGCTCAGAGCGGATTTATACGGATCGTGGCAGGGACCGGAATTGGTACTCGACGATAAAGGAAGTATGGCAATGTCGTTTGCTGTTGATGGAAATGCGAAAGGCTACCTGAAGGGGACGAACGCGCCCAGCGAAGACACCACCGGGCGTCTGCGTTATGCCTCAGAAAGCGAATTTGTGTCGCTGTGCGGTGCGAAGGCAAAAAGCAGTTTTTGAGATGACTTTGCAGGTTACAGCTGCGGGTTGGCCGAGCTCTTGGCCGGTGGCGCGGTTTTCGGCTTCCCTTTTCTAGCCCCTGAGAGTCGGTCGACGATCTGACCGGCAAGCGCGAGGCTGACACGGCATGCGCTGTCGTTGATGCGGCATTGAGCAAGCGTCAGAGCGCAACCACAGTCGCAGGACTTGGCGTTCATCTGGCGAAGCGCCACGGTCTTTTGTGGCGCGTTCAGCTTGGAGAAATCAACACCGGGCAGTTCCGTGGCGCGCTCTGCGTTCTTCAGAAAAACCTGGCCGTTATCGTCGAAATATTCAATTTTGGTGTTTGCGGACATGCCGAGCATGGCTTTAAGTTCGCGTTCGTAGAGAGTGGGATCGTTCAAGCCGATATGTTTTTGCACCACCCGGCCTTGCGCATCGATGACGAACGAAGTGGGAAGCGCTGCGATTCCGCCGTAGTCGCGCACAACCTGGTCTGAAGCCATAGCCACGCGGTAGTTGATACCGGAATGCTGGACGAAACGCCGAACCTGATCGGAATCATCTTCCTCTGTGGCGAGTGCGATGATCTCTAGTTTGTCGGCGTAGCGCTCTTGCAAATCCACGAGGTCAGGGATTTCGGCACGGCATGGGCCGCACCATGTAGCCCAGAAGTTCAGCAGCACGATTTTGCCCCTGGCTTCGGCGAGGGAAACCGGCTTGCCGCCGAGGTCAATGAGCTGGAAAGGCGGGGCTGCGTCCGGATTCTTCACCAATCGGATTGATTCGGATTGGGCGTCATCCTGCTTAATGGGCTTGGCGTCGGCCTGTGCGGTTTGCGTGCGGCCACAGCCGGCGAGGAAAAAGGCGGGCACAAAGACGGTCAGCAGGGCGAAGTTGGAGCGCGCGTTCATTGAACGCTCAAGTTTAACAGGAAAGAGAAAGCGAAACAGACCGCTTAAAATGTCAGCTTGTCTTCAGTTCTTAATTTTTTGGGAAGCCGCTCCGAGGATGCGGCGGCTTTTTTTCTCCTGCACGAGCACGACGGCGGTCAGGTTTTCGCGCTTCCAGTTGGGCTTCAACTTCAAAGCAGCGTCTCCCTGAAAGGAATCTGTTTCGGCGCGAGCGTCCGCGTTGCTGATGCGGCGCATGGAACGAAGCACAGGGGCATGGCTGAGGTTGCGGCCCGCGTTTTCGCCCCTCGCGACTTGAGATGAGAGCCCACTCTCGGTAATGGCAAGCCAAACTTCGGCAGAGTCGCCCTGAGAGAGTTGCGCGATTTTGCCGACGCTGACTGCGAAGTGGGGTTCGTTCGGACTGGCGGCTGATGCTGGCGTGAGCTTCACCAGGGTTGCAGGAATCGCTTGGACGTCTTGAACCGCTTTGACGGCCTGATCTGCCCGGCTGCCAACCAGTTGCGCGCGACCGTTCACGACCATCTGCGGAGTGTAAGGGCCTTCCTGATGGAGCGCGGTCGTATAGACCTGCTGTCGATCTGTCCACTCGATGGAAGAAAAGGGATCAACCCAGCCTTGCTGATTCCAATAGTCTACGTGCTCTTCGATCGCGATAATCTGTACACCCTTGAACGGCTGGACCGCCTCCATCTTGACAAGAAGGGCATCAGCCGGAGGGCAACTGGAGCAGCCTTCAGACGTAAAAAGCTCGACGACGACAGGCGTCGGCGATGTCGAACCCGCGGGCGAAGGTGTTGACTGGTTTCCGCTTTGCACAGAGTAGCCAACTCCAGACGCGAACAGAACTGCGGCGAAGAAAAGCGCTGTGCGTTTCATGCGGAACTCCTCATTGCAAGCATGAGATGTTCCCTCGACGAGAAAGTGTCAACCAAGAACGTAACCGCCAGAACCCGATTCGGTCAGTGGCCGATAGCAGCTTCCCGAACAACTCCAGGCTCGCCGCGTTCACGAGCGAGATACTGATCGTAAATCCAGCGATAGGTCTTCTCCAGTCCTGTGCGGAGAGGGGTGTCGGGTTCCCAAGCGAGATACTTCTGAATGAGCGTGTTATCGCTGTTGCGGCCGTTGACCCCTTTGGGCGCGCTTAGGTCGTAACGGCGCTTGAGTTTGATGCCGGCAAAATCTTCGGCCAGGTCCACCAACTGATTGATGGTGACCGCTTCGCTAGATCCGAGATTGATAGGCTCGATGATTGGGGAGTCCATAATCTTGCCGATGCCCCTGATGCAGTCGTCGATAAACATGAAGCTGCGCGTCTGATGACCGGAACCCCAAATCTCGATTTCGTGTTTGCCGGAGACCTTGGCTTCGATGACCTTGCGGCAAATCGCCGCAGGCGCTTTTTCGCGGCCGCCATACCAGGTGCCCCATGGGCCGTAGACGTTGTGAAACCGGGCGACGCGCGTGTAGAGGCCCAAATCCTCGCTGAAATGACGGCACATGCGTTCCGAAAAGAGCTTTTCCCAGCCGTAGCCGTCTTCGGCCATGGCCGGATAGGCATCCTCTTCCTTCAACGAAGGAGCTTCGAAGGTTTTTTGCTTGTCGGCGTTGTAAACGCATGCGGATGACGAATAGAAAAACCGGCGGACTTTTGCGTCCACTGCGGCCTGAAGCATGTGCGTGTTGATGAGCACGGAGAGCATGCACAAGGCTTTGTTGTGTTCGATAAAGCCCATGCCACCCATGTTGGCCGCAAGGTTGTAGATGTCGGTCGCCCCGCGCGCGGCTCCTTCGCAGTTTTCCTTGAGGTTAAGATCGAGCGAGAGATTATCGACGTCGTCAAAACGCTGATACCACTGATCGAGAGGCTTGACGTCAACGCCACGAATGCTTTGGAACCCGCGAGCGCGCAAAGAGGAGATTAAGGCGCCCCCGATGAAGCCGCCTGCGCCAGTAACGACGATGAGTCCCTTGGTGTGTGCCATGCCGCTCCCCTTCGGTGAACCGTGCGTTGTCTAGCGTGCGATGCGCTGCATCAAACCTCCACCAAGTTGCAGGGACGCCGAGGCGGACGATCCGGGGGGCAGAAAAAGGCTACCACACAAGCTGGTTGCGAAGTGATTTGGACGCACGGTTGCATTCTGGCTGGGCGACAAAAGTATCGAGCAGTAGCTGGACGTTCTGTGTACCTTTCGGTTTCGCCCAGCGCCGTTTCCAGTTAACATTTTTGATGCACTGTGGCTGTGCTTTCTCCTCTGTACCGGAGCTGCCCGGATGTTTCGCCCGGCATATTTCGCTATCGCGATCGGTTTGATGAGCAATCTGGGAGCTCACGCGATGAGCGGCGAGCGGGATTGCGCCGAGCAAGGAGCAGTCCCGGCGTCGGCAGCTGATTCGCTGGGCGATGCAAGGGGCTTCCTTGCCCGCGGCGAATTGGAGAAAGCCGAACACACCGCCAGAGAATTTCTATCGCGGAATGGGACTTCGGCGGACGGACATTTTCTGCTTGGACTGATCCTTTTCCGGGAAATCCAGGCAGAAGCATGGGAAGGCGGAACTTCTGCGGCCGTGAACGGTGGGAGATCAAACTTGACGCGGGCGAAGTCACGTGAAGGGTACGCCAAGGAATCCCTGGCGGAATACACAGAAGGCGCCAAGTATCGCAGGCCGAGCGCTTTCGACCTGAAAATCGTGGCGTTGGATTATGTGCTGCTAGGCAGCTACTCTGATGCGAGCAAATGGCTCACACGGTCGGTGGAGGACAATCCGAAAGACCCGGAAGCGTGGTACTACCTGGGGCGCGCGAAGTACAACGAAAATCGCTTTGAAGAAGCGCTCCGGGCGTTTGAGCGATGCCTCGAACTAGAGCCGCGGAACATTAAAGCGCAGAGCAATCTAGGGTTGACCTACGCAGGACTCAACCGCGTTTCCGAAGCGCAGTCCGCATTCTTGAAGGCGATCGAGTGGCAAACTGGGGCTCCGCGCAAGGATCCCGAGGCGTACATTGGATTAGGCGATTTATTGGTGCAGCAGAATCGCGCTGCGGAAGCCGTTCCGTACTTATTGCAGGCGGTGGAAATTGCGCCGCGCGAGAGCCGCGCTATGGAAAAGTTGGGTAGCGCCTATCTGAACTTGAACAACCTTGCAGAAGCTCAGGGACAATTTGAGGCAGCGGTCGCTCTGGATCCGCAGAAACCGAGTTTGCATTATCTTTTGGGAAGCGTTTACCGAAAACAGGGCCAGGCGGAAAAAGCAAAGACGGAGTTCGAGCGGTTCCAAACTCTGAAAGAAGCGGCGGGAACTGCTAAGCCGTGAAAGCCGGATCGTTGCCCCGCGCCGCCTTGTCGATTTGGCTGATGGTGTTTGTTTCTGCTGCGCTAGCGATCTCACACGAAGCGGCAAAACCGGAATCTTCTTCCATTG
>Ga0066388_100003730_pt1 | contig 10011 bp, 10 predicted proteins | sample PanSoiMetaGPlot6_FD_64539 | JGI IMG/M metagenome (GOLD analysis project Ga0066388, IMG submission 64539) | Tropical forest soil microbial communities from Panama analyzed to predict greenhouse gas emissions - Panama Soil - Plot 6 (Hybrid Assembly) | ecosystem: Environmental > Terrestrial >... | reverse complement strand
CGATGGGTGCCATGCTCGTGGTTATTGGTTATGGTGTACCCGCTTGTTGTCTTATTCCGCCTGCGCGACTGTTTGTGAATCGATTCACAATATACTTGCGGCTTTCCTCTGCGAACAACAACGCAATGGCCCCTAGGACGAGTGGTCCGAAGATCCAGGCAGGCAGGGGGTCGGTCCCAAAGATCGCGTTGCCCCAGGGGGTATAGAGGATCAACACGAGGATGGTGAGTTCAGTGACAATACCCCAAAGTATCAGCGGATTGGTGAAGATGCCCAGTCGGAAGGCGGACATGCGCTCCGAACGGCAGGCAAAGACGTTCGCTACTTGCGCCAGGACGATGCCGGCGAACGTCACTGCCGTGGCCTCTCTATATAAATGAGATGACGAGTTCAGTTCTGTGCCCCAGATCCAGCCACTCACAAACAGATAGAGGAAAAACCCTCCCATCGCGATGCCGGCTTCGATCAAACCGACGAAGGCATACACTCGAAGCACTAGCGGGAGGTTGATGAGTCGTTCTGCACGTGGACGAGGTGGGATTTGCATAATTCCAGGATGTGGTTTTTCCATGCCTAAAGCTAGAGCAGGAACAATATCAGTTCCCAAATCCACAGCCAGGATTTGGGGGATGGTCAAGGCCAAGGGCATGCCGAAAAGGCCATACGCTAAATAGGGTACGACTTCGGGAACATTGTGCGACAGGACGTAGGTCACGAATTTGCGAATGTTCGAATACACAGCTCGACCTTCTTCGATAGCGTTCACAATTGAAGCAAAGTTGTCATCGACTAAGATCATGTCCGCCGTTTCTTTTGCGACGTCGGTCCCGGCGATGCCCATCGCAATGCCGATATCGGCTTTCTTGATGGCGGGGGCATCGTTCACGCCGTCACCCGTGACGGCCACCACTTCGCCCATGTCTTTTAGCACCGACACCACGCGCATCTTGTGCCGTGGGGCCATCCGCGCGAAGATCGGCCCAGCCTTGTCAGGGTTGGTGGGCGTAAGGAGCCGACGCAGCGCCTCGTCGTTCATCGTTTCGACCTGCTGTCCTTCGATCGCGGAATAGTTTTCGCCCGGCTCGGTGAGGGGCTCTCTCGGCGCCAATCCGATCTGGCGGGCGATGGCCAGGGCCGTGAGCGGATGGTCGCCGGTAATCATGATGGTGCGGACGCCGGCTTGGTGGCAGCGCGCGATGGCCTCCGGCACTTCGTGGCGTGGGGGATCCATCATCGCCACGAGGCCGAGGAAGGTGAGGTTCTGTTCCACCTGCTCGACGCCAAGCTTTTCAGCACCATGCTCAATTTCACGCATGGCTATCGCTAGGACTCGATAGGCCTGGTGCGCAAAGGTGCGGCTTTGGTCCATGATACGCTGGCGGTCTTCCTGATTCATTGGCGAGCGAGCAGCGTGGCGGAGCATGTGGTTGCAGAGGGGCACAAGCGATTCCGGCGCTCCCTTCACAAAGGCCACGAGCCTGCCCTCATGCCAATGGAGAGTGGACATGCGCTTTCGGTCCGCGTCGAACGGCAGTTCGCCCATCCGGGGCAACGGTTCATGGCGGAGGAGTCCGTGGTCCTGTGTGAACTCGACCAGGGCCACTTCGGTTGGATCGCCTGTGACGGTGGGGCGGCCGTCGCTCCGCCGAACGCGCTTGGCATTGTGGCAGTGGATGATCGCATCGAAGAGCGGCGCATATTCCTCGGCCTCGATCGCGCTGGTCACGCGCCCGGCGATCACCAGACAGCTTTCCTGCACTTCAACTTCGAGATGGTCCATATAGAAACGAACCACGCGCATCCGGTTTTCGGTCAGCGTCCCCGTCTTGTCCGTGCAGATGACGGTAGTGCAACCCAAGGTTTCAACGGACGTGAGCTGCTTAATGAGCGCATGGCGTTTCGCCATGCGCTGACTTCCCAACGCCAAGGCCAGTGTCACAGTGGGGAGGAGTCCCTCCGGCACGTTCGCGACGATGATGCCGATCCCGAAGATCGTGCTGATCCAGAAGCCCAAGCCCATGGAGAAACCGATGACGAAAAAGACCCCGCCCATGACGACTGATAGGATTGCGACTACATGGGTGACCTTCGCGATCTCTTTCTGCAGCGGGCTGAGGCCTGTCTCCACGCTGGTGGAGAGGCGAGCGATCTTGCCGAATTCCGTCTGCATGCCGGTGGCGAACACCACTGCCCGGCCTCTGCCGGAGAGCACAGGTGTGCCGGCGAATACGAGATTGGGAATGTCCAGGAGATGTCCATCGATGACCGCCTCCACTGTCCGCCGCTTCGGTTGAGATTCGCCTGTGAGAGAGGAGAGATCGACACGCATATCGACTGCGTCAATAAGTCGGGCATCAGCAGGGATCTGTTCGCCCTCCTCGATCAGGAGCACGTCACCCGGTACAATCTCGTCTCGCGACACGTCATGCGGCTGGTTATTGCGCAGCACCCAGGCCCTGGCAGGGAGGAGGCGATGGAGGGCATGCACTGCGCGTTCCGCTTTATATTCCTGAAAGAAGGCAAAGGCGGCGTTGATGACGATCACGCCGAGGATGGCCCAGCCGAGCGTGGCCATCCCTTCGCCTGGCTTCATGAATTCTGCCGTGAAAGCCAGGACAGTGGCGATCCAGAGCAAGATGGCCAGAAAGTGAGTGAACTGGCGGAGGAACGCTCGAACCAATGAATAGCGGCTCGGCCCCTCTAGAACGTTGGGGCCATACCGGCTGAGCCGTTGCTGTGCCTCTTCGGACGACAAGCCGCTTTCCCTGGTTCCCAGGTGTTTGAAGAGTTCAGCATTAGTGAGTTGGTGGAGTGGTAGCTCGTCGAGGTCAGGCACGTCGGCCTCGTACGATCAGGACGGAGCAAGGGGCGTGTCTCAGGAGACTCTCCGAGACGCTGCCGAGATAGAGCCGCTCGCTCTTGGTTAATTCGCGAGACCCGATCGCCAGGAGTTCGGCACGATCCGCCTCCACCTGTGTGACGATGGTGTCGATGACGTGGTCCATCTTCACGTCAGTGACGACGGCATAGCCTTCTTTCAGGAATTCATCCCGCAATGATGTGACGAGTCGCGTGGCGCGTTCGACGACCGGCCGTTCCAATTCTGCGACTTGGGCTTTGGCCAGATATCGAACGGCCAAATCGCTCACTGGTCTTTCGGCCGAGGAGAGGATGGTAGTTGTGGCGGTTTCCGGAAGAATGCGTGATCGAAGGAATCGAGCTGCAGCTCGGGAGTGCTTGGAGTCATCGACTGCGAGGACCACACGCGTCAGTTGCGGGAGCGGCTGTTTCACGACGAGGAGGGAACAGGGGGCGATCAATGCGACCTGCCGGGAGATGCTTCCCATCAAGAATCCTCGAATGTCGCTCAACCCGCGGGATCCGATGAGGATGAGATCGGCTTTCACTCGCCGCGCCTGTCGCACGATCGTCCGGGCGAGGGGGCCATGGGCTAAGACGTGGTCGAGGGCTGTGCGTGTGCCGGTCGTGGCTTGTCCGAGGGCAACTCGAGCTAATCGTTCCGCTTCGCGGAGGAGGATTCCACCGGCCTTCTCCACAGCAGCCAGGGCACGCTTCTCCGCCATGGGATTTCCGCCTCTGCCTGCTCGGAGAGCCGATGGATCGACCACATGGAGCAGCGTTACTGCCTCCGGCTCACGGTCGGCGAGCGCTTCGAGTGCTTGTACCCCCCACCTCGAGCATTCAGAGCCATCCACAGCACAAAGAATTCGCATGACAGACCCCCTCCCTCAATAACTGTGAAAGCCAACAACCAGTGGGCGACTCAGATCACATTATCCATATCCATGAACATTTCTGCTGCAATCGTCGATCCGCTGCTACGACGAGCCTTCGGTCGACGGGTTCGCCCTCCGGGCCCTCACGTACTGTTGGGGACTAGCGCCTGCTCCCGCCTTGGGAGCGGGACAAGGCACCGCCGCAGATGGTGGAGCCAGTCCCCCGGGCTCCGCGCGCCGCTCTCACGACGCGACTCAGCGATTTCGGGGCGAACTGTCATACATAAAGCGGACGAGGTATCAGTTCTGCATTGGATATGCCTGCGACCACTGCTAGCAATTATGTGAACCGCATGAGAATTCTCATGATTTGTCGAGAAAATGGCCTGTCAGGGCCATGGCATGCGGCATTTCGCAGCAGCGTCGAACGGATCACTGTGGTGATTAGCGCCAGTCCTAGAGGACGGGAAACGGATTGGCAGCGGAGATAAATGATCCCATGCGTCAGAATTGGAGATTTTGTTTGATGAAAGGATCTGGCGCTTGCATTGCGTCTCTGATTGCTGGAAATGGGAGGAGGGATCTATGAAACCGATTCTGATTCCAATGCTTGCCTTGTGGAGCAGCCTGTGTGGGGGAATGAGCTTTGCTGAGGGAGGACCGGTTGCCAGAATCGGGGCATCCGGTGAGTTGCTCGAATTGGAATATCAGGTGAACGGGCAGCGGTCCAAAGACTCGCTCCCTATCTACCGATCGGACGGTGTTCGCTATTTTAGCGCTGGGGTCGGGATCGAGGAACGGACCGCTGAGTACCCTCCGTTCTCGCTGAAGCTCGTCTTCACGGCGGGAGGCAAGCCGTTTCTGGCCGGAGTTTCGGTCACTATTCAGCCCGCAAAAGGCGGACCTCCGATCACGATTCCCCGTGACCATGTCAACGGACCTTGGTTGTTCATCGACCTTCCAGCCGGCACCTATGACCTCGCGGCGACTTACGCGGATCGGATGCAGGGTCTCAAGGGGGTGACGGTGGAAGCGGGAAAGATGAAAACTCTTCATCTCCGCTGGCGTGAGGACAAAGGGATTGCAGCACCGTCCGGAGAAGCGGTCGATTAATGAGCCATTAATTATTAGATGAAAAATGAGGAAGGGACATATGCCGACAAAGAAGAAAATCAGGACAGGCACGAAGAAAGAGTTTGACGTAATGACGGTTAAACAGGTCATGCAGAAGCAGGTGCAGTCTGCCCATCTCAAGACCAAAGCCGATGTCATTGCGTCGCTCATGATCGAGGGCTTCGGGGCCGTGCCGGTAGTGGACTCCAATGATAAGCTTTTGGGGATTGTCAGCGAACATGATCTGCTGGCGGCCATGGATGACGGTCACAAGCTTGGTGCCGTCGCCGCGGGCGACATCATGACGTGTAACCCCTATTCGATCCACCCCGAAGCAATGCTCCCGACGCTGGTTCATGTGTTCAGAGCCAGCGATTTGATTCGGGTGCCAGTGGTGGACGCCAAAGACAAGCTCGTGGGCATCATTGCCAGGCGGGACGTGCTGCGTGCCTACCTGGCGGCCCGCTAGCAGGATGCTGAAAATGACCCCCAGCGTCGTTCTCAGTCGCTCGTCTCCTTGCAACGTACCCCCAAGGGTACGCTTCAGTCGCCGAGCTCCCTGCGGCCTTGCTGGGATGTCATTTTGAGCATCCTGCGGGAATGCGTTCCTGTTTTTTTGAAGGCTCCTAGATAGCTGATAAGAGGGAGGGTCTATGCGACAAACGGAGTTCCTCACTACAGCCTGCGACCCAAAGACCTTGACGGCGGGGCAATTGATGCAGGATGCGGTCTTTACCTGTGGCTCCAGGACCGATGCCCTGACTATCAGCCGGCTGATGACCCAGCGAAACTTCGGCAGCCTGCCGGTGGTGGAAGAAGACCGGACTTTGGTTGGTCTCGTCAGCGAGTATGATCTGCTTCAGGCTTTGATCGAGGGTCGGGATCTGCGGAAGGTGATGGCTGTCGAGTTGATGAGTACGCACCCGGTGACGGTTACTGAGGAGATGAAGCTGGCGGAAGTCGCGAATCTATTCCAGGATCGTTACATCACGCGAGTGCCTGTGGTTCGGAACGGCAAACTCGTCGGCATCCTGGCGCGGCGAGACCTATTGTTCGGCTATAGCAAAGCGTCGCAGTATTGGTCTTAGCAGGCTGTTGAAAAAGCCCGCCAGCTTCGTTCTCGCATCGTTCAGACCCTCAACGTTGAGGAGGAATTTCTCGGAGATCGGAAGCTCTGCAGGGTATTTTCTGTTCGCCAAGATTCATTGGATAGGCGAACAGCCCACATGAAGTGCGGTTTGTACCTCCTCGGGCCTTCACTCGCTGCGGCCTCGCTGGACGGCCTTTTTGAACAGCCTTCAGTGCATTATTTAGTGTGCACCACTGGACTGCGCTCACGTACGTCAACCAAGTCCACTGCTATGCTCTCGTCACTCCGGAGGACATTGGTTACCGTGGCCGTGATGGTGGTCACGGTGTTTCCTTCTTTCTCGCAAGCCGATTCCTCCAAGAAGCCTCGTGGTCCCTGCGAGATTCATTATCCCAGTGATGCGACGGTCGAATGGGACTGCCGTGTCATTCCGCATGGCAAATCGCTTGAGACGATGTTTGGCGAGTATTGGGTGGACGTGGCACGATTCAATCGAATCGATCGGCGTCATGCGCGTCCTGGTCTCTCAATCAAAGTGCCGAGGCGGATCGAGGATCTGAAATTATTCGCTCCGCTCCCGCTGTTCTATCAAACCGCAGAACAAGACGAGCAGTTTATTCTGATCGATCTAGCTGAACAGTTTCTCGGAGCCTATGAATACGGTGCACTTCGATTTGCCATGCCCATTGCGTCAGGGGATGGCCACAACGAAACGCCAACGGGGGAGTTCCGTCTGACTGCGGCCCATTTGCAACATCAATCCAGCCTCTATACGATTGAAGGGACGGACCGGCTGTATCCGATGAATTACGCGCTCCGGTTCCATGTGAATCGGGATGGCGTGTCCTATTGGATCCATGGGCGGGACCTGCCGGGTTATCCGGTCTCACACGGATGCATCGGTCTCTACGATGAATCGATGCAGAAGGAACAGTATGGGGTACCGAAAGAACCGGAGTTGAATGACGCGCAGAGATTGTTTGTGTGGGGGTTAGGAAGTGAGCCGGACGACGATCGCGTGATCCCGCTTCCACAAGGTCCCCCTGTCCACATCATCGGTCAGGCGCCAGGACATTAGCCGCGCTAAATTATTGTGGTGCCAAAGGCGGGATTTGGTTTGGGGCCAATTCAGCATGCTCCAGATAGATATGGATAACCGCAGATTCACGCTCCTCGGTCTTTCACAATTAATTCACCGTCATTTGCTCTGGTTCTTGATCAGCGCCTATGCCATAGCTGCCGTCTATCCGACCGCCGGTTTATGGATCAGGGACATCTCCTTCGGCGATGTCCAAATTTTCCAGACAAAGATCCATGTCTCGTTACTTCTGTTCCTCCTCGCCACCCTCATGTTTAACGCTGGATTGGGCGTCAAGAGGTCGCATTTACAATCTCTCGTGCAAAAAAACAAGGTGATGTTGGCCGGACTCGCAGCCAATCTGGTGATCCCCATGATCTATATTTTTGGCGTCACATTGGTAATGAGGCTGTGGTATGAGCCGGACGAAGCGCAGCATATCCTCGTCGGCCTCGCGTTGGTCGCCGCCATGCCTATTGCCGGCGCGTCTACCGCCTGGGCCCAGAACTCCAATGGAAATTTGGTGCTGAGCTTAGGGTTGGTCCTCTCTTCAACCGTTCTGAGCCCGATCATCACGCCTGTGGCGCTGCAGGTATTCGGGGAGATGGCGTCGGAGGAGTATGAGGCGGTGCTGCAGAACCTCGCCGCCTACGGATCGGGAATGTTTTTGGGCCTCTGGATTGTACTGCCATCCGTGCTGGGCCTTGGTGCACGATTCGCAGTTCCTGAAACCCGGCTCACAGCCGTCACGCCTTTCATCAAACTCCTTAACTCCATCGTGTTATTGCTGTTGAACTATTCGAATGGATCGGTCTCCCTTCCCCAGGCGGTGGCGGACCGCGATTTCGACTTTTTGGTGGTGACGTTGGGAATCACCATGGGGCTCTGCATTACGGCTTTTGCCTCAGGATATGGGCTGAGCTGTCTGTTTAAGGTAGACCAGGCTGACCGTGTCTCGCTCATGTATGGACTGGGGATGAATAACAACGGGACCGGGCTGGTCCTGGCCTCTCTCGTGCTGGCTTCCTACCCGCGAGTCATGGTCCCCATTATCTTTTACAACTTGGTCCAGCATTTGGTGGCCGGAGGCGTGCATGAAGTGACAGGACGAGCTATTGGCGATCAAAAGGTGGGGAGAGCCTAATTTGAGCAAGCTCTCCGATATCCAAAATCGGTTCTTTTTGGATCACCTCAGCGGTTGGCTTGCGGCATCGGGAAATCAGCATGTTACATCTCCCTCACACTGAGGGGTTTATGACTGGAATGGTTTCGAAGCACGAACGGGGGTACACATCGGGCTGATAGCTGAATAGACTGCGGGATTTGCAGCCTATCCCGAACTATAAGACAGGAAGAACCTTTGGATAATTGTTCGATCTTGCAGTAGATCTTTCTTCGAGTCGATTGCATAGGCTGCCTTGCTACCCTGCACGAATAGCCCGCAACAGACTTCATAGTTACGCCACACAAGCTCGAGCGCCCGCCAAGGGAGGAAGAGGTCCCTGAGACACACGCGCATCATCGTCACTCACTACGGCGGGCCCGATGCACTTCGGGTGGTTGAAGAAGAGTGCCCCGTGCCGAAGGATGGCGAAGTGCGGGTGAGAGTGCTGGCCGCAGGTGTCTCCTTGCCCGACCTGATGATGCGCGAGGGCATTCATCCCGAGACGCCCCGGTTGCCCTTCACGCCAGGGTGGGATCTGATTGGTGTGGTGGATCGGCTCGGCGTCGGTGTCTCTGGAATCGAACCAGGCCAGATCGTTGCCGCGCTGCCGATCAGCGGCGCGTACGCGGAGTTCGTCTGCTTGCTGCAACACGAACTGGTGCCGGTGCCATCCGGATTGGACGCCGCCGAGGCTGTCAGTCTCGTACTGAACTACGTCACCGCATACCAGATGCTGCATCGTTCCGCTAAGGTCAGGTTGGGTCAGCGCGTGCTGATCCACGGCGCGGCAGGCGGGGTCGGCTCGGCGCTATTGCAGCTTGGGCTCCTCGCCGGGCTGGAGATGTATGGTACCTGTTCATCGCAAGGGGCGTCGGCCGTTTCCGACCTGGGCGGTATCCCAATTGATTACCAGCATCAGGACTTCGTGAATGAAATTCACCGCCTCACGCGCGAGGGCGTAGACGTTGTCTTTGACGGCATCGGTGGCACGCATATCTGGAGTTCCCGCAAGGCTCTCCGTTCTGGCGGGAGGGTAGTGGCCTATGGCCTTACTGGCTCGCTACGTGGGGGACGATTAGCTTCAGGTCGTTCAGGTGGTCGTCATCGTTTTCGTGAAATCGCCATCTTCGGGTTGTACATTGCCGGCGGCTGGCTTCTCCCGAGTCGGAGGCGGGTGGTTCCCTACAGTATCCAATGGCTCAAACGGCTGAGACCGGAACTGTTTCGACAGGATTTGATCGCCCTGTTTGAACTCCTTCAACAGCAAAAGATCAAGCCGCTCATCGCGCGGCGATTTCCTCTTGCCGAGGCAAGACACGCGCACGAGTTGCTCGGGACGGGAGGCGTGACAGGCAAACTCGTGCTCGTGCGCAACGGGTCATCGCTTGGGTAAGGGGGAGCATAACAACGGTGTAAGGGTGAAACGCTGGATTCGAATGTCCTTCAGCGGGAGGTACATAAGCGCAGGGGTTGCTGACATCGCCTTTATATTGTGCTCCTTTTGTGCTCAAGCCCACCTTATTACAGCTCACTCAGGCCTATTCCAGCCAAGGTTCAGGTTTCGCGCAAACCTTGGTCTTCCCCTGATTTAGGGACACCAGAGGGCTCGTTTGGGGAAGCTGGAATTTCGAAATCTTGCGGACCAGAACTCTTGCTGGTTTTGTGGACAGCAGACTTCAACGGTTTCCCTGCCTCGACATTCGCCCGGATGCCTGCTCCTGCACCTTCATCTGAAAAATCGAGAGGTCTATGGCTAGCCCGCATTATTCATGACAGTTCGTCATGAAATCGCTGAGCCGAGTTGCGAGAGCGGCGCGCGGAGCCTTGA
>Ga0066388_100003729_pt1 | contig 10012 bp, 6 predicted proteins | sample PanSoiMetaGPlot6_FD_64539 | JGI IMG/M metagenome (GOLD analysis project Ga0066388, IMG submission 64539) | Tropical forest soil microbial communities from Panama analyzed to predict greenhouse gas emissions - Panama Soil - Plot 6 (Hybrid Assembly) | ecosystem: Environmental > Terrestrial > Soil... | reverse complement strand
CCGTGCATGCGTCGGTCTCCCTTCGCTGAAGGCGACGCTGACCGTGCTGTCTCTGTTCTCCACCGTCAATAGCCCGGTCTTCTTCGCTGTAGCCAGTGACTGTAACAGCCCGGCGGAATCGATCGCCCCCAGACTGCCAATCATGGAATCACGCATGGTTTCGATGTTGACCGACCCAGCAGCCTCCTCTCCTTCGGCAACCTTGTGGTATCCCCCATAGAGGTACTGATCGTGCAACAACACCTCCAGCTCCCTGGTATTCAAGTAACCATGACGCACGGCCAGGAGCCCCAGCATGGTTCTCTGACTGCGGCCGAAACCCTCCTCTTGCTGAATCTCAAGCAGCTCCTGCAACTGAGCGGCGGTCAACAGTCCGGCAGCCACCATGTATCGTCCCAGACGGAACGGCTTGCGATTGTGGTAACAGTTGGAGAGAAACTGAATGCGCGGAAAGATCGGAAAGATAAGCCGCTCTGACTCCAGCTCCTGCAGAAGCCGCAGCATCTCATCGGCGGGAATCGAGTACTGAGTCTCCATGTTTTTGGCCAGTCCTTCGACCGACGAATAGTCATCGATCAATTGCAACACCCAGTTCTGTGGCGCCGGCAGCTCAAAAGAGTTCTTGATCTGTGTCCCGTGCGCGGTCAGAACCGGGATCGAAGTGTAAAGAATGTGGTTAGCGAGGGTGCTACCCCCGCCCCGCAGTCGGCGCCTGTCGATACTGGTGATGGTGGCACAGGCATAATCCGCCAGGAGCGGGTAGCGCGCGAAGATGCCGAACGGGCTGTCATAGACGTTGAAAGTCAATCCACCCGCCGGATCGTCCCTGGTTAAGGTAATCGCCCCGTCCGCTTTGACAAAAAGCAATACACCTTGCTGCTTGAGCAAACGTTTGGCGTAAGAGTGAAACTTGACCAGAATTTCTACCGGCAAAGTATAGCCAATCTGCATCAGATCGATGATCAATCCGTCGAACAGCTTTCCGTCTTCAAGCAGTCGTTCGAACTCGGCGAAGAGGTTTTCGCGGTATACGTACGTGCGAAAAGAAAACGCGGAGGACAGGAAGCTGCGCTCCTCCAGGAGCTCCTCCCCGGACGGAGGAGCGTTGCCCGCTGGCGTGCCTGATTGAGAGGATGTCAAGCTACTGGAACCTTTCTAGCCTCAAGTTCTGCCTCTTTATGCCCACTATTTGAGCAGACAATTCAAGCAAAGCAGGCCATAGTGCCAGCCTGACCGGCAACATTTCTCAATTTTGCCCGGTCAACAAGAGAGCTATTCCACCAGCAAACATCTAGTCCGGGTGACCTGGCCTCTTTCCTGGCGTCGTGGCGGGCTGGGCACCCATCCCATCCGTTCCCTTCTCGGCAGCCTCGCCCTGGCTCGTCTCCTCCAGTGCGGGCAAGCTGCGGGCAATCTTTTGCAGGAGCGGATCGGCGGGAGCGATAAAAATGGCTTTGACAGCCCACTGAGCCCTGGGCTTCCCAACATCAAGGATCAAGTCGTTGCGCTCGAAAGTGATCAGGCGATAGCGGTAGCTGCCGGCAGACGGGCTGGACATGTTGATCATGCGATAGGGAGTGGCCGGCACCTTGCCGTTCAGGCCCAGATAACGCGGGATGCTGATCAGCCTGGTGTCGGCTAGCCAGGCCTTGGCCAGGTCTGTGCGGCCTTGCTGGACGGCTTGCATAAACTGGAAAACAGCGTTGTAAGGCGTGTCCTCAACCACCTTCCCTTCCAGGGCGAACTTGCCATCAACCAGGCGCAGGCAGAGTTTGTAGGTGGACAACTCCGGGCCGGCTGCCTTGCTTTCAGCCCCGCCCGTTTCCGGGGCTGAAGGCGTCCTCGACGGGATGATGGTCAGGACGAGATCGTTACCGCTAAAGCCCAGTTTTCCGGAGAGGTTGTTGAACAGGAAAGGCGGGATCCGGGAGAGCGGTTCGGCATTCTCCTTCCAGAGGCCATCTGACAGCTTGTAGCACTGCAGCCAGATGCTGTTGACCGGTGCTAGCGAACCGGCGCAGACCAGGAATTTTCCGCCAGCCGGGCGGGGCTTCTTCTCCTTTTCCGGGAGCTTGCCCTTTTCCTTGGGCACCGGCAAGGCAATAATCCGTGCCTCCTTGATCACCGCCCCGGCAGGAACGGCAAGTTGTTGCACCTTAAGGACGAATCCAGCCGGCGCTGGCCGCCCTCGCCGGACCGGCAGCTGCGCTTTCGGCTCCGGCCACTGCACAAGGACAGAGCGGCTTTGTGTGATCTTGGGAAAAGCCCAAAGCTTGGCCGCTCCCGCCTCAATAGTGCGGGCACCAATGTCGGCAAGCGCCGGATTGCTCTGGATCAGCTCAGCCGGTAGCGCTTTCCCGGACTGCGGATCAATCAACAGAGTTTTTAAGGACTTGGTTACCTCCGACCAGGTCACATCGTTGGCATCGGCTTTAAACTCTTTCACGGCGGCGCTCAGTGCCGGGGAGGCCGCCGGCAATTCAGCTTTTGCCTCGGTGGCCGGCTCAGCCGGCAGCTTGCCGCGCTCCGCTGCCGGGGCGCTGGCTGACCCTGCCCGGCAAAACCTCCCTTGCCAGAGCGACAGGCTAGTTAAGGTAATGAGAATCAAGGCCAACGAGCGGTTTATCTTCATAGCTGTCAGGGATGAGGGAGAAATTGCATTGTAACCGCTTGCCGGCTCCGCCACTTTTCCTATCCCGGCAGTTAACGGCATGGGCATTCCACCATGCTCAAGCTCGCTGGGGATGGGAATTCTCCCATGCCCCCCTTTGACTTGCCAGCGCCGCCAGAGTAGATTTATACCACCTTATCAAGCGGTGTCGCGAGCGGCCAGATGCCCATCTATTACAGACCATCCCCCAGCTTCTCAGCAGGCCCAGGCGGCGACCACACCCCGTTTTCAGGCAGCAATGAGCTCTCACACGCCGGTCTTTCAGCCGGGGTCGAGTCTCAGCTCAGCTCCCCCGCCGATATTGGCAAAGCACACCAGTTCTTCCAGCCACCAGCCATGGACGCAAGAGTGCTGGGCGTCCAGCCGATGACACCTGGCGCTGACGTAACGGCGCTGACGGCAATGCCTGGCGTTCCCGGTGCTGGTGAACCGATCTCGCCGCTTATCCAGCTAATCATGAAACTGCCCGGGCACATCGGGCTCCTGAACTCATTCTTTGAGGCCCTCTCAAACTTCTTCATGCCTCACTTTGATCTCCTGGGCGCGCTGGATCCCACAGCTCTTACCGCCCATGCCCAGGAGGCGCTGAACAGCGTTGCTTCAACCGCCAGCGAGCACATAACGATTAACCTGTCGCTCATTCCCCAGGACGCACCAATCTTTCAGGCGCTAGCACCGGGAGCCGGTGGCGCCGTTGAACACAGCCTGGGCGGTATTGATGGGATCGGCAGCAGGCTAGGAGGCTCCCTCGGTGAGCATGCGCTTCGGAATCCACTTCAATGCTCCGGGCAGTTTGAGCTGTCAAAGCCGCAATATGAGCTAGGCGGTGGTCCCAGCAAGATGTCCCAGCTTGCTTCCGGGCCGAGGTCCGAGTATCTCTCCGGTCCTGCACTGAGTGGTACCGGCAGCAACAGCGTATTGTCTGGGAATCAAAGGCTGTTCAGCGACCAGATGACCAGCCAGGGGCTGAATCCAGCGCTCATGTCGGCGGCAGGCTCCAACTCTTCTCAGGGCTTTAGTCTCTCCCAGACAGTGCCGCTTTCCGGGTCGTCTCTGCCCGCTTCCTTGAACGTGGGCGCCTCTCCGTTCGGTCAGGCCTTGGACAGGTTGCCGGCTGTAGCCCGAGTTCAGGACGGGCTATTGAGTGGACCAGGCCTCTCTCAAAATGTAGGCTTCCACCTCGGCTCGCCCACTCACCCGTCGTTGGATGCTGGTAGCAACCTCGGCCCGTCCGGCGCCGTGTCCGATCACCTGGGCAATCAGCGCGTAGTGGCTTACGATTCTTTGCCAACCTACCGGCCCACGATCGGTGGCAGCTTTGACAAAGCGGTGGCGGGCGCATCGTCGGCTCCGGCCGCGGATACAAGCTCGTTCTCATCCGCCAGCCAGCCGGCCTCGAATCTCACGCACGGCAGCGATCAGCTCCTGTCGAAAGGCTCAAGCAGTTCCGCTGCCCCGCTCAAGGAGCTGAAAGCCCATCAGCTCACACTCAAAGGGGTTAAGGTTCCAGGCATGCCGGCAGCGCATGCCCATCCGGTCATGGACCACATCGCCCACCAGACATCCGGGCACACCACGGCCGGTCATGCGGCAGCTACCCCCGGCAAGGTTGCTGATCAGATTACGCACACGCCCACACATCAGACGGCGGCCCTGAAGCCAGGACTATCGAAGGCAAGCCACTTTGATCACAGCGCTCATACCCACCAGCAAACAGCTTCTGGCGGCGGAGAGCTGGCCAAGCGATCGGTCGAGCATCCTGTCGACGCCTCGAGCAAACCGGTGGAGGTGGCTCAAGCTGCCAAGCCTGATGCAGCAATCAAGCCCGCGGGCGGCGATGCTCCAGCCACCAGCCAAACATCCACCTACACCATCCAGCCTGGCGACAGCCTGTGGGACATCGCCCGCAATCATCTCGGGGACGGCTCCCGCTGGCATGAGATTTACAACCTGAACTCGGATCTCATTGGTGACAATCCGGCCTTGATTCACCCGGGCACCGAGATCAAGCTGCCAGGCATGGGCACGGAGGTGGCGGGCTCAGGCGCTGAAGCCAGCAAGTATGTGGTGCAAGCGGGCGACAATCTCTGGGACATTGCCAAAGATCACCTGGGAGGCGGCGAGCACTGGGGCGAGATCTATCATATGAACTCCAATCTGATCGGCAACAATCCTGGTCTTATTCATCCGGGACAGGCGCTGAGCCTGCCGGGTTCTGCCCAGGCAGAACAGGTTGCAGCCACCACCGGTGCATCGTCGGCAGCAGCTACCACCACACCCCATCTAGCCGCCGGCTCGCACCCGGTTACGCCCGCTCCCACGACGGTCGCGCCCATGAAGCCAGCAATCCCGCAAGACACAGCGCCGGTGGCGGCAGTCAATCCAGCTTCGCCGCCACAGCCAACCTTCAGCACCGGACCGGGAGCGGCGGAGGCCGCCCTGCCGTTCAAGCAGATCGCTCTGTCCAACGCAAACAAGCTTGTGCCTGCCTCACTGCGCCCCGATCTCTCCTTCCTCAAGGGCAAATTCAGTAAGTAAGCAGGATCAGTCCGCTGGCGGCAAAAAAGAGCGCGACCGAGTCATGAGCGCCGTTTACTTTGGGCTGATTGCTCCCGTAATAGATGCGGCTGAGAAGGCAGGCTAGTCGGGTGAAACAGCCGGTGGCTTGCCGGTTTTGATAACCGTCTCCGGTGCCTCCACCTGTTTCGCCTCCTTCTTCTCCTCGATTTTCTGCAACAGGTCTCGATAGTTCTCCCGGTAACAAGCCACATCTGGATGATTCGCGCCAAGAGCCTTCTCGCCAATCGCCACCGCCCGCTTGATCAACGGCTCGGCTTCCGTGTCCCTGTCCTGGCTTTCGTAGAGCTCAGCCAGGTTGTTCAGGATATTGGCGCAATCAGGGTGCTCAGGTCCAAGTGTCTGCTCATCGATAGCAAGCGCGCGTTTGTACAGAGGCTCTGCGTCTGTTAATTTGCCCTCACTGTGCAGGACGGATGCAAGGTGCTTGAGTTCATTTGCCACTTCTAAATGATTGGCACCCAGGGACTTTTCCCCGATCGCCAGTGAGCGCCTGTAGAGCAGCTCAGCCTCCGCAAGCTTGCCCTGATTCTGATAGTCGAGCGCCAGGTTATTGATATCCTTAGCCAGATCCGGGTGTGCCGCCCCGAGGACCTTTTCGTCGATTGCCAGCGCACGTTTCAGGAGAGGCTCAGCTTCGGCGTATCTCTGCTGCCGAACGTATAGCTCTGCAAAATTACTGAGGTCTGTCGCCACTTGCAAGTCGTTTGGTCCGAACGCTTGCTCATCGATTGCAAGCGCACGTTTGAAGAGCGGCTCGCTGTCACCATACTTTCCTTGAGCCAAATAGAGGGCAGCCAGGTTACTTACGCTTTGTCCCACATCCGGGTTATTGGGAATCTGCTCCCTGATCGCCAGTGATCTCTTGTATAGAGGCTCAGCCTGATCGTATTTGCCTTGCCCGTAGTAGAACGCTGCCAGATTATTGAGGCTGGTAGCCACATCCTTATGATTCGGACCGAGCGCTTGCTCCCTTATGGCCAGTGCACGCCTGTACACTGACTCAGCCTGGCCATACTTGCCCTGGCGGTCGTAGAGTGAGGCCAGGTTGCTGAGGCATGTGGCCAACCGCTTGTCTTGTGGGCCGAACTTCTCTGTTTCTCTTATGGCGGCATTGAGCCATCGTTCCGCTTCCGGATAGTTGTCCTGCTTAAGTGCCTCCGCTCCGGCATTGTTATATTTCAGCCAGGGAGGATCCTCGGCGCCGGCCCTCGGCAAAAAGAGAGCGATGAAAAGGAAGAGAAGGACTGGTGGTAATCCGGCGCGATTCATGAATGCAGGTATCAGATAAGGAAGACGACCACTATTTTCCCGGCAGGGGAGGAGCCAAAACAGCGGGTAAAGACCTGTTAACCGCTTGCTTCATCGTCAGCAGCCAGCTCATCCGCTTTTCGGGTGAGCTTGTCGCCTTCCTCTGCTCTGCCCTGCTCAATTAGCCAGCGACCAAGAGCTAGCAGGATTCGTCGCGCTTCCTCTGGCCTCTCTGGGTATTCGGCCCAGTACAGCACATTACGATAATCACGCTTAGCCTCAGCGCTCATCTGTTTGAGCTTGTCCAGATTACCCCCACTGAGCTTTACCACGGCAAGCTTTACCCGGGCCGACCGCTCAAATTCCTGCAACAGCTCAAGAACCTGATCTCGTGAGGAATCAGGGAAGAGCTCACCGATCAAGAGTTCGAGCTTCTCCCTGTATTCGCGTTCCGCCTGCCTGGCCAGTTCCTCGAGGCGATACTTTTTCTCTTCGTCCATAATCCCGATCGACCACCTCGTACACCAGCGCGCCTACCGCCTGCCCTAAATAACCCTAAACCAAGCGACCGCTGCTCCAACAATTCTCTACCCTACTATAAGCTGCCACCCACACTCAGCGCACGTGTGATCAGGCCAAGAGATTAGGATGGTATTGGCCTGATACCCTTAAGGCATAGAACCCAATGTGAAGGGGGCTAAGCATTGAACAACGGCACCGAGCTGCAAGTTCAAAGTAGGGATTTGCTCTCTCTACGCTGGAAGCTAATCTTGCTTTGCACTGTCGCCTCATTGCTTGGGGCGACGGTGCTGGGAGCCCGGGCCAGCGATCCTGACTTCGAGCGACAACGCGCTGAGATGCAGGCCAAGTTCCAGCAGATGCGCAACGAACACCGCGCTAACATGACTCCACAAGGGCGGGAGTTTCTGGACAAGATGGAAGCTGACTCACGAGCACGTCAGGCTCAGCAACGAACGCAATTGCAAAACCAGATCGACGCTGCAAGACGCGTAACGGTATTGCCAAGCCAGTGCGCATTAGCATTCAACGCAGCCGTGTTCAAGGCTACCAAATTTGCAGACATACAGCCGTTCTTCAGCCGGCACTACTTGTCCGTTTACTTGAATCGTAAAAGCGGTGCCGAGCTTCAGCAAGAGCTTGCTGATATGAAGCGCGCCTACATGTACGACTGCAAGGCTAGAGGCACGGACAGGATAGAAAGCAACGGCGAATCAAAGGTGTGGCTGGAGGGCTTCAATTCCAGTCATACCAAGGGCACCTGGGTCAATCTTCGTATGATTCCGGAAGGAAACTACTGGCGCATTGATGGCTACGATGCGCAGACCGGGTTAAATGTCATTCAGATCCCCAAGACGAATTTTTAAACGCGCTGGCCGATTCTTCCACAAGCCGGAAGCTGGCTGCCGCCGGCACCATCGACATCGGAGCTAACATCACCAACCAGCCCCTTTCCAATCCAGGCAGGTCCTGTGAAACGATGCCGCTCTCGAAAGTAGTACCACAGCGCCAACACGAGGAGGACTCCCACCATCGTCTTACCCGCTCGCATATCGTTGGCAACGCTGACAACCCCGCTAATGAAAACAGTCCAGAGAATCGCCATCAGATTGATTGTGTGGCTGAAGCGCCCCAGGTGCCATGGTCCTTTCACAAGCGGGGTCACGTATCTACCTCTCCAGGAGAGATAGACGGGCGTTATATAGGCAAAATAAAGGCTGATCACGCTGATCGAGGTCAAGACCGCATAAGCACCGCTATAGACAGCAGCAGCAAAAGCGGCACAGACCGTGACCCAGATTGCGGCAGTGGGCGTGTGATGCTGCTTCTCTACCTTCTTAAAGACGTTCGCTAAGGGCATTCCGCCATCACGAGCGAACGCATAAATTACGCGCGAGCAGCCGGTTACCGCGGACAGTCCGCAAAACCACATGGCCATTGCGGTCAAGACCGACACTGCAACACCCATCTTTCTGCCGAGCGCCTGAACGAGAATTGTCACAACTGCAGGAGCGCCGTTACTGCCTGCATCGCTAGCAGCCAGCACGAGATTTACGTCCTTGATGGCCAGCGTGAGAGCGATCAGCATCACGTATCCGACAACGGTCGAGAGGATAACGGCAATAACCATTCCCCAGGGCGCCGTGAGCCGGGCATCGACAGTCTCCTCAGAAACGCTTGCTGACGAGTCGTATCCTGCAAATGTCCATTGAGACTGGAGAAGACCGAGAATGAATGCCCACCAGTACGGAAAATGCTCCGTGTTGCTTGTTGTCGCCGACAGCAGAAATGCGGCCGGCTGTTTCGGCGCGAAGAGAAAAAGGGCGCCGATTATGACGATCAGTCCGACAATGTGCACCGTGACGCTGAAATCGTTGAGCCAGGAGACAAGCCTTATGCCGTATTGGTTGATCAACGCGTGGGAGGTCAGCAAAATCGCATAGAGAGTCATGAGATTGACTGTGGTCGCAGGAAGACCAAACATGGGCATCAAGAACTGCGCACAACCATAATCAATCCCGGCCAGCATCGTAACGTAGCCGATGATGATGAACCAGGCGGTAAACCATCCCCAGCCCTTGCCACCCAGCTCACAGGACCAGTGATACATCGCGCCCGAGGTCGGCAGTGAGGAGGCGAGCTCGGCCATGCTCAAAACGACGAACGTGGTAAAGAATGCAACCACCGGCCAGCCGAGCGTCATCTCCGCTGGGCCACCCATTCTCAAGCCGTAATCGAAAAGCGTGGTCGCGCCGGTCAGCACCGAGACCACGGAAAAGCCGATGGCAAAGTTGGAGAATCCACCCATGGTACGGAAAAGTTCCTGCGCATAGCCGAGCCGCGTCAGCTCAGTGTCGCGCCTTCTCGGCACGGACGGTTGAATCTCAGTTGGCGATCCAATCGACAAGTTAGTCTTCAACTCCGCTGAGCTGCAGATGAGAGGCTGTACATCTGAGATGCGACACTCGGCTCGGCATGCCCCGACGTTATACAACGTAAGTGCCAGAACTGCAACAGCGAGGCGCTCGAGGGACGAACCGGACTGAGCGGATCCCGATTAGAGATCCGGACGGTCCACTCTGCAGATGCTGGACAGATGAGTGCGCTACACTAATTCCCTGTCCGGGTAGCTCCCTGTCCTACCTCAGGGTGTCCATCCCAGCAGTGGAGTCATGCTGGCCAGACACCAGACGAGCGCCTGCATGTCTGGCCAGTATCCTGTCAGATTGTCATTGGAGTCCTGATGCCAGCCGAGCCCGAAATAAACGCGGCAGCCTATTTTGAATCTGATGGCACCGGTGCGGGTAGATGGGGCGACAACGGGATCTTGCGGTGTTTCCGTTTTTGCATGCTCGGTTTACTCGCCACGGCGCTGACACTGGCTGTGCCGACTGGCTCGCCGGGTCAAGCTCGACCGGCGCTGGTCAAAGAGCAGGCTCAGCAGGACATGGAACAACCGCTGCCCGTCGACAGAAGCCAGCTGTCCAGCGGCAC
>Ga0066388_100003728_pt1 | contig 10012 bp, 10 predicted proteins | sample PanSoiMetaGPlot6_FD_64539 | JGI IMG/M metagenome (GOLD analysis project Ga0066388, IMG submission 64539) | Tropical forest soil microbial communities from Panama analyzed to predict greenhouse gas emissions - Panama Soil - Plot 6 (Hybrid Assembly) | ecosystem: Environmental > Terrestrial >... | reverse complement strand
ACGTCGACGCCGGCGTCCTTCCACAGCCGCAGCTCGCTCTTGTGCGTACCGCTGTCGTCGCCGCGCGACACGAACGGCGCCTTGGCGGCCGCGATCTTCTTGTAGGCCTCGACCACATCCTTCAGGCCGGCGATGCCGGCCGCGTCCTTGCCCGGGCCGACCACGATGAAGTCGTTATACATCACGTCGAAGCGCTTCACCCCGAAGCCGGCCGCCACGAACTTCTCCTCGGAAGCCTTGTCGTGCACGAACAGCACGTCGCCGTCGCCGTTCTGGGCGTTCTTGATCGCCTGCCCGGTGCCGACCGCGACGACGCGCACCTCGATGCCCGTCTTCTTCGTGAACAGGGGCAGCAGGTGGTTGAAAAGGCCCGAGTTCTCGGTCGACGTGGTGGATTGCACGAGAATGTACCTGCCGGTCGACTGCTGCGCCAGCGCATGGCGATCGGCCGCCGCGAACGCGAGAAGCCCCAGGCAGATCAGCCCCGCCAGCAGCCGATACGTGCGCATCCCGAAACCTCCTCCCCGTGCCGTCCAGCTCTTCGCTGGGTGTTCAAAGCTTTGCATGGAATTCGCCGAGACGGTCAACGCCAGAAATCTTGCATGTTTGAACAGTTGTGCGCAGGGGCGCGCCTTGGGTGGGCTTCCTTTCGACCGGATTCTGGCAACCTGGCAATTCGCCGCGTGTGTGTACCAAACCCAGATACGAGACTTGCCGCAGGGGCGAGCAGGCGCATGGGACGGGGCTGCGCCGAGGAGGGCGGCCAGGTGCCATCCGCCTTCGTCCAGCCACGACCTTGGGCATAGTTCGCCATCCCTTCCTGGACCATGCGCAATGAGGACTAATGCCTATGCGTGAGAACTCTCGCCTGATGGCCGCCGCCGCGTTGGCTCTCGCTTTGATAGTCGCCTGGGGCGCCTCGCGCCCGATAACGGCGCAGACGGTCACCAAGGAGGTGCAGCTCACGGAAAAGCACCTCGAAGGGTACATCGCCGCGCAGCCGAAGATGGCGGCGGCGCAGGAGGCCGAGTTCGAGTCGATCGCCAAGGCGCACGGGTTCGCGAGCCTCGACGAGTTCGATACCGTCGAGGCGAACATCCTGCTGATCTTCGACGGGATCGACGATCCCAAGAGCAAGACGTTCGCCGAGCCGCCGGTTCAGATCAAACGCAAGATCGATGAGATCGGCAGGGACAAGTCGATTGGCGAGGCCGACAAGAAGAAGGCCCTGACCGAGCTGAACGAGGCCCTGAAGTCCGCACGACCGGTTCAGTTCCCGGGCAACATCGAGCTGGTAAGGCGCTACTACGACCGGCTCAGCGCCGTGCTGCAGCAGTAGGAGCACCGCGCGGCTGACCAGTCGGCGCGCGGGTGACCAGCCGGCGCGCGGGTGCATCTTCGATTGTGAGCGCTCGCGCCGCAGGGCCGCGTCAGGCGCGCATTGCGGTTCGCACGAGGGAGCCTACGTCGCCATAGACCTTGACGATCGGCGTCAGCACCTTGTGCAGCGGAGCCTTGCTGACCAGGGTGTCGTGCAGGACGAGATAGTCGATGCCGGTTTCCAGGAAGCAGGCCATCGCGTCCTGCGGCGTCTCGACGATGGGCTCGCCCTTCACGTTGAATGATGTGTTCAGCAGCACCGGCACGCCCGTGATGGCGTCGAACGCCGTGAGCAGCCGATAGAGCACCTCGTTGCTCGCGGCATCGACGGTCTGCACGCGCGCCGTGCCGTCGACGTGAACGATGGCGGGGATCCTGTCCTTCCACGCCTCGCGCACGCGCTTGGCGAGCAGCATGTAGGGAGACGGCTCGTCGCCCTCGAAGATCTCGGATGCGCGCTTGGCGAGGACGATCGGGGCAAACGGCCGGAACGCCTGCCTGTGCTTGACGCGGCTGTTCAGGACGGCCTTCATCTCGGCGTGGCGCGGGTCGGCGAGAATGCTGCGGTTGCCGAGCGCCCGCGGTCCGAACTCGGAACGGCCCTGGAACCAGCCGACCACGTGGCCTTCGGACAGCACCCTTGCCGTATCGGCGCAGATGTCGTCGCTGCGGATGCGTCGCGTCGCCAGGCGAACCAGCGGCTGGTCCGTCGCCGCCGCAACGTCATCCTCGCTGTAGGCCGTGCCCAGATAGGCATGGGTCATCACGAAGCTGCGCGGCTGCTTCTGGACCGCCAGATGGCCGTAGTACGCACAGCCGATGGCAATGCCGTCGTCGCCGGCAGCCGGCTGGATCCACACGTTCTCGAAGCCCGCCTCGCGCGCAATGCGCCCGTTGGCCACACAGTTGAGAGCTACGCCGCCGGCGATGCACAGGTTCTTCGCGCCGGTCGTCTCGCGCAGCCAGGCCGCGCGCGCCAGCAGTACCCGCTCGGTGTCATCCTGGACCTGCCAGGCAAGGTCCTTCCAATGCTGCATGGATGGGCTGTCTTCCCACCTCTCCGCGCTCTCGGTTTCCGCAAGCCACGGCTGGCTGAATTGGGCGCGCCACACGGGAACGTCGAGCTCTTCGCCGTTGATCTGCATGACGGGCTGCTGCATCTCTCCGGCGCGTCCATAGGGAGCGAGGCCCATCAGCTCGCCGCACTTGTTCCAGTCGCCGAAGACGTAGGTGGAGGCCCGGCTGTACAGCGCACCGAGGCCGGGCATGTTGTAGAACTCGTCGCTCAGGAAGCCCCGGCTCGGCTCCAGCCAGACCTTCTTCAGGGTGTGCAGCTCGGAGCCTTGGAACCGGTAGTAGCTCTCCGATTCGCGGGCCAGGGCGGCGACGTTGTCGCCGGGCGGAAAGAGCTCCGTGATGTCCGATCTGTAGCTTCCCACCCCGTCGACCACCATGACGGCGCCTTCCTCGTAGGGACACGCGGCAAACGCGCTGTAGGCGTGGGCCAGGTGATGCGAGAGCGTCACCACCTTCGCTGAACTCGCCCCAAACAGGGGATGCACCTTGGCCTGCTTGCGCTCCCTGTCGTTCAGGAAGAAGGGGGCGTCCTGCGACAGCAGGCGCTGCTCCATCTCGGCAACCGGCAGGATGTAGCAGTTGCGGACGACGAGACCCACGTCGTCGAGCGTGATGCCCTCCGCCTTCAGGCAGTAGTCCACGACCTCCTTGAAGAAGCCGCTGGCGTGCTTCTCGCGCGTGATGCGCTCCTTGGCGATAGCGAACGCGATCTCGCCGTCACGCAGCAGGCAGGCGCTCACGTCGTGGTCGTAGGTGTTCAGTCCAAGGATGTAGGTGTGCTGGCAGCGCATAGGCCTCCCCTCGCTTCGGATGAAGCAAACAAGTCTGGCTTCATGTTGGCTGCCCTGGAGCGATGATCCGCTGCGGGGCGTGCCGCGTCAAGCAGGCACCGCGCGACCATCGAGCTTGACCGTCACTGCGCGTCGCAATATTTTTTGCGCTCCGGAGAGCTTGAGGAGAGGGTCGTACCAGCAAAAGGAGAAGTGCAAATGCTAGGTCGACCAAAAACCAAGGCCCTGACGCGGTTCCTGGCGGCAGGGGCTTTGGTTCTCGTATACACCGTCGGCGTGTTCCTGCCGGCCAATGTCGCGACGAGCACCTCTGCAGAAGCAAGAGGGCGCGGGCGAGGCAGGGGCCGAGGCCGCGGCAGAGGCCGTGGATGGGGCAGAGGCTGGGGCGGCGGCGGCTACTGCAGCTACTGGCGCAGCGTGTGCGCGGACAACTGGGGCTGGGGAACCGGCGCCTGGTACCGCTGCGTGTGGCGGCACGGCTGCGGGAACTAAGCCTCCGGGCCACGTGAGACGGCCCTGGCATGTCTCGCGCGGTCCGAAACAAGGTGCTCGCGTTGAGCACGACCCGCTGCCCAGAGTTTCGGACGGCCCCGCCAGCGGGGCCGTTTGTTCTGGTTGGCAACGCCGCCGCCGAGGTCCGCACACGCCCGTCGTCTAAGGCCGAGCCCTTCGTGTTCTGTGGCGGGCGGATGGCGCACGCGGCGTCATGCCCGCGAAGGCGGGTATCACGCCACGCCGGAAGCAATGCCGGCACGAGCTGACGCACCGGCCTTCTGCCAGGCGCGCAGCATCGGCTGTGCAGGCGTGCCGCCGCGGCCGCGATGGACCGCACGGGGAGAAATCGGCAGCAGCGCTTGCCCATCGTGCCGCAAGCTTGCAATTGTCGTGTTGCCGCCGCCGGGTGTGGTGCAGAGTGTCGGCTTGGCGGTGTGGCGGAGAGGGCAGCCGGAGAACCAACGCCGGCCAATCCAGCACCTGCACCACATCCAGGGGCGTCAACCCGACGTGTCGGTCGCGGCGGCGGCCGGAAAGGTTCAACGAAACATTCGCGATCGCTGCGGCGCCTGGCGCGACGGTCCTCCGCAGACGCCCGGTGTGCACGATGCGCCCGACGGCGGCGCGTGCCGGGGCGGTCCCGCCGCCGCGCCGCATTCCCTTGACCTGCGAAGCAGGTTGACCGTCGCTTCCCTGCCCCTCTACAGTCAGGTGCGCCGGACGAAGAAGGAGTGGGAGGTCGTAGGAGCACGGAGGAATGCCAATGCAAGGTCGATTGAAGGCCGGATTGCTGACGCGGTTCCTGGCGGCCGCGGCGATGGTTGCAGTATATTTCGTGGGCAGCCTGCTGCCCGCGAGCGTCCTGACGAGCACCTCGGTGGAGGCGCGAGGACGCGGCCGAGGCAGGGGACGAGGCCGCGGCCGCGGCTGGGGTCGCGGCGGGATCTATTACTATCCCGGCGGCGGCTATTGCTCGTACTGGAGCAGCGTTTGCGGCTCCCGCTGGGGTTGGGGAAGCGGCGGCTGGTACCGCTGCATGTGGCGCCACGGCTGCTGAGCGGCCGGGCACAGCCTGTGTGATGTGAGGCGGATTCCCGGCGGCCCCGACAATTGGGCCGCCGTTCTTTGCGCGCTGTCAATCTCGCAACGTGGAAGGCGGCGCATCCTCGCCTGCGAGGCGGCGCAGTGCCCGGCGCTTGGGTGCCGCGCTCCGGCGGTCCGCATATCCCGGAGCGCGGAGGCGGCTCTCGCGTTGACGGGACGGCGTGCGCCGGTGCATACAGCAGCGCCAGGCGCCGAAGGGTGACGGGCCCGTAGCTCAGCGGTAGAGCATCTGACTTTTAATCAGGTGGTCGTTGGTTCGATCCCAACCGGGCTCACCATAATAAAATCAATGGTTTAGTGGGCTGCGGACGATCGACAATCGCTCATCCGCCACCGTTGCGGGCCGCATTCGAGCTGCAACGCAGCCCGTGCGGTCCTGCCAGGCAGGACGTCCGCTTGTCGGGCGACGGTTTACCGGCCGGCGGCCAAACCGGCCCGCTTTCCTCTCTGCTGCCAAACCCCGCCCGCGCGCTCCAGGATCAGGTCGGGCTCGCCACGGTACCGCCAAATGCCGCTCACGGGGGAACCCGCAACCGATCTCGACGTTGATGTCGTCAGGTTGGGGGGCAAGCGCGCAACAAAATGCCGTCAGAAAGCGATAGTCCAGGACGGTGGCGTGCGCTGGCGGCGGAGGCGTTCGAGGTTGCCAGGCTGCTCACCGATCCGGTCGCGAAGAAGATCATGCTGGTAATTGCCGAGAAGTATGCACATTTGGCCGAGTGGGCGGAGAAGCGCCGCGACAAGGACAACCGCAAGTAGGGCGACATCAGGGCCAGCTGCCACGGGATATTGCGCTGGTGTATGCTGGAACTCTTCCGCGTCAGCTTTGGTTGACCGCGCATGCCTCTGCCGACCCAATTGAATGATCCGGCGCATTGGCGCCAGCGCGCCCGAGAGACGCGGCGTATCGCTGACAGGCTCGATGATCCGGCCGCCAAGCAGGCGATGCTGGAGGTTGCTCACCAGTACGACCAGATCGCCGCCATTGCGGAGAAGGGACCTGTCGCGACCAAGCCGTAGGCCGGCCATCCGATGGGAGGGCATGAGCTTGGCCGCGGCCGCCGTATGAGGCAGTATGGCGATAGAGGTTCTTTTGCGACGCGTGCCGGGAGGGCTGCATGCGGGCTTTGGTTCGTTTGTTTGCTGTAGTCTGTTGCGCAATTGCAGCGTTCCGCGCCGATCCCGCCAGCGCCGAGAGGCGGGTCGCCCTGGTGATCGGCAACGGCGCCTACGCCAAAGTCGGCCGGCTCCCCAACCCCGTGCGCGATGCCGCCGCCGTCGAGGCGCTGCTTCGCACCGTCGGCTTCGATGCCGTGGAGGTCAGGACCGACCTTGGCGCAGGTGCCATGCGCCGCGCGCTGCGCGACTTCTCGGACCGGGTGGCCGACGCCGACATCGCCGTGGTGTTCTTCGCGGGCCACGGCATCGAGGTGAACGGCATCAACTACCTGATCCCGGTGGACGCCACGCTGGAGCGGGACATCGATGTCGAGGACGAGACCATCCCGCTGGAGCGGGTCACGCAGGTCCTCGACGGGGCCAAGCGCCTCAGGCTCGTCATCCTCGATGCGTGCCGGGACAATCCGTTCCTGCGCACCATGAAGCGCAGCGGCCGCTCGGTCGGCCGCGGCCTGGCGCGGGTCGAGCTGGCGAGCTCCGACACGCTGATCGCGTTCGCGGCCAGGCATGGCTCGACAGCAGCGGACGGCGCGGCCGCCAACAGCCCCTACACGGCGGCGCTCGTCAAGCACCTGGCGACGCCGGGTCTCGATTTGCGGCTGGCGTTCGGTCGCGTGCGCGACGAGGTGCTGACGGCCACCGGCAACCGGCAGGAGCCGTTCCTCTACGGCTCGCTCGGCGGCGCCGAGATCACGCTGGTTGCGGCGCCCAGGGCGGTTCCGGTCGCGCCGCCGCAGCCTCAGCAGCCGCAGCCTCAGCTGCCTCAGGCCGGCGATGCCGAGCGTGCCTGGGCGGTGGCCAAGGACAGCACCAGCATCCCCGTGCTGGAGGCGTTCCGCCGGCAGTACGGGGCCTCCAACGTGTTCTATGACCGGCTCGCCGAGGCGCGCATCGATGAGCTGCGGCGGCTGCAGCTCGCCGCGCTCAAGGCCGAGGAGGACCGTAAGCGGGCCGATGCGCAAAAGGAGCGGCCGGAGGCCGACCTGTTGCCACCGGGCCGTGTGTTCCGTGACTGTCCCGGGTGCCCGGAGATGGTCGTGGTGCCGGCGGGTAGCTTCATGATGGGGTCACCGGACAACGAGGAGGGCCGCGCGCCGTGGGACAAGCAGTGGGAGAGCCCGCAGCACCTGGTGACGATTGCCAGACCATTGGCGATCGGCAAGTTCGAGGTGACGTTCGAGGAATGGGATGCCTGCATCGCCGCCGGCGGGTGCAAGCACCGGCCGGCCGACAAGGGCTGGGGCCGCGGCAGGCGTCCGGTCATCAATGTCTCGTGGAACGACGTTACCAACGAGTTCCTGCCATGGCTGTCAGGCAAATCGCGCAAGACCTACCGGCTTCTGACTGAAGCGGAATGGGAGTATGCAGCCCGCGCCGGCAGCACGACGCGGTACAGCTTCGGCGTCTCGATCAGTACCAGCCAGGCGCGGTATTCAGCCGACCGGACGGTGGAGGTCGGTTCGTTTCTCCCCAACAGGTTCGGCCTCTACGATATGCACGGAAACGTGTGGGAGTGGCTGCAGGATTGTTTCACCAAGAGCTACTACGGTGCGCCGTCCGACGGTTCAGCCTGGACCGGGGTAACTTGTGAGAGCCGTGACATCCGCGGCGGTTCTTTCTCAAGCTCCCCAATGGAGCTCCGTTCAGCTCTGCGCAACGGAAGAGGGCCCCGCGAAGGGGCCGATGATAACGGCTTCCGCGTTGCAAGGAGTTTCATCCCACGCTTGGAGCAAGCCCCGTAAGTCATCGGCTCCACGTTTGGACAATCCCGACTGGGCGCTTCGGTGTTAACCGGTCGTTCACGGTCGGCAACTACCAATGGCAGGGCTTGCACTATGGCAGCGACCGCAGGGCGGTCGCCAGTATGGGGTATGAGCCATGCAGCAGCAGGGACCCGACGAGCTGGGCGATATCCTCTCGCGTCTCGCCGGCGTGATCTGGCAGGCGTTGCAGATCCTGTGGAACTGGTCGTTCGGCCAGGTCGTGACCATGTTCCAGCTGCCGTTCAACTCGCTGCCGCTGTGGAAGCAGACGCTGTTCGTGATCGTCATCGTCGCGCTCTGCTACCTCGTCCATAAGGTCTCCAAGGACCTGCTCAAGGCCGTTCAGTCCGTTGTCGGCGCCATCGTCGGGCTTATTTCCGCGCTCATCGGCCTGCTGCCGCAGATCCTCTGGGCCGGATTGATCGCTTTCGGCGGCGCCTGGGTGATCACCAACCTCAATCCGTCCTGGATACCCAATGGAATGAACTGACGGGCAGGTCCGCGGCGACCTCGACCTGACAGGCTCCGTATCTGCCGGTGCAACTTAACCGCGGTCCGCATTTCTCCCGCCGCGAGGGTCGGCAAATCAGCTAGACTGGGGGCATGAAGATCGACTTTTCGACCCTGCTCTGGATCGTGCTGGCCTTCCTGGCCCTGCAGCCCATCCTGATGGGCCGCTTGTTTGCCTACCGGCGCGCCCAGGCCATCCGCGCGATCGAGAAGCGGAACGGCACGCGGGTCATCACCATGATCCACCGCCAGGAGCAGCGCAGCCTGTTCGGATTCAATGTCGCGCGCCACATCGACCTGGAGGACGCGCAGACCATCATCGCCGCCATCAAGGAGACGCCTACGGACGTTCCGATCGATCTGGTGCTGCACACCCCGGGCGGCCTCGTCCTGGCGGCCATGCAGATCGCGCGCGCCGTGGAGGCCCACCCGGCCAAGGTGACGGTGTACGTGCCGGTCTACGCCATGTCGGGCGGGACGCTGATCGCGCTGGCGGCCGACGAGATCGTGCTCGGCGAGTTCTCGGTGCTCGGGCCGATCGATCCGCAGATCATGGGCTTCCCGGCCGCGAGCATCGTGCGGGCGCGCGACTCCAAGCACATCGACCATGTGTTCGACCTGACAGTGGTGCTGGCCGATGTCAGCGAGAAGGCGCTGGCCCAGGTCAAGAAGGGCGCGGTCGAGCTGCTGACCCCGCGTATGGACCAGGCGGCTGCGGAAGCGCTGGCCGACAAGCTGGCCGGCGGGCACTGGACGCACGACTATGCGCTCACCGCTGAGGAGGCGGCGTCGCTCGGCCTGGCCGTGAAGGTCGGCATGCCCAGCGAGGTGCTGGAGCTCATGAAGCTCTATCCGCAGCCGGTGCAGCGGTCCGGCGTCGAATACCTGCCCGTCGACATCCCGCGCCGCCGGGGGCGCATGTAGAGGCGACAGCGCTATTGAGGCGTCAGCGGGGTCGGCATTCAGGTGCTCTTTTCGCGCTCTTCTGCGGCGGACCGCCGCGCTGCGGCGGCTCGCGCGCTACTTTGCCGCTGCCTTCGTCTTCATGAGCTCAGGGAACGGCACATAGGCGAGGTTCCCGCAGGTTGCAGCGTTCTTGAGCAACGCGCCGAATGCGCCGCCCGCGCCGGGGTTGATATTTTCGGGGTAGAACGACTCGGAAATCTTTCCGTTCTCGAACATGAAACCGACTGAATAGGTCTGCTGAATGATCGGACCCTGGGCGGTCCACCGCGCGCATGCAATCGGCCGCGGGCCGCCGACGAAGTCCGCCCGATCCCAGACGCCGGGACGGGAGATTTCCGCCTTGAGCACCTTGCCCCGATCGACGTTCGCGGCAATGTAGTGCGCGACCAGTTGGCGGTAGTTCGACGGGACAACGATCGTTCTGTGTTCGCCCGGCTTGACGAAGGTCGCATCCGTCGCGCAGGCTCCAAGAAGCGTCAAGGCGGCGGTCAGGACGCCAATCACCGCCGGTAGCGAATGCCGGCTCACCATGAGCTGCCCCCAAGAAAATGACCTGCGCATGCGTACCACGCCCAGGACGCGCAGTGCATGGGTCCGCTGGGACATGGGCGAATTCGATCCGCCAACGTGATCATCCGGCCACGACTGCTTGCTTGCGCGTGCTCCGGCCCGGGATTTGGGCCTCCCAATCGCCCCGTCAGAGGTGCTCTTCACGTCAAGCGGGCGCCGATCGCGCTTAACACCGCC
>Ga0066388_100003727_pt1 | contig 10013 bp, 7 predicted proteins | sample PanSoiMetaGPlot6_FD_64539 | JGI IMG/M metagenome (GOLD analysis project Ga0066388, IMG submission 64539) | Tropical forest soil microbial communities from Panama analyzed to predict greenhouse gas emissions - Panama Soil - Plot 6 (Hybrid Assembly) | ecosystem: Environmental > Terrestrial > Soil... | reverse complement strand
GTATTCGTCGGCGTGTCGGTCGGCGTATTGGTCGGCGTGTTCGTCGGCGTATGAGTATTCGTCGGCGTGTTGGTCGGGGTGTTCGTCGGAGTATTGGTCGGGGTGTTCGTCGCCGTCGGCGTGTTCGTCGGCGTCGGCGTCGGAGCGATGTCGTGGAAGGTGCACTGGGCGTGCTCGCCCTCGACCAGCGCGATCGTCTCGGTCGTCGAGTTGGGCTGGTTGAAGGAACCGCCGCCGACGCCCGGGTCCAGAATCACGCAATCGATGGTGTCGATGTGCCAGTTCGGCGGCACCGTCTCCGCGACCGTGTAGGTCGTGAAGTTGATGATGCCGGTGAAATCCTTGGTGTTGGCCGTCGTCCCGTCGTCGACGAGCGAGAAGTTTGTCAGTGGAAGCGGCGACGCCGTGAAGTCGAACTGCTGCGAGGAATTGACGTCGGCGTCTTTGATGATGGTGATCTGAGCCGGGAAAGTCACCGCGTCGGCCGTCAGGGACCGATCCTGCGCTCCCGTGTGGCAGTTCAGCGGGGGCAGGCAATCGAACGCGTCCTGGCTCATGTGCCACGGCGATCCCGAGATCGACACCGCGGAGTTCCCGATGCCCCAGTCGGCGCGGGTCGCAATGTGGCCTCCCCACGCCAAAACGGCCGAGCCGTCCGCTGTGGGCGTGAACGTCACCGCGATCGCGGTGTGCGTGTCGCCGTTGTTCTTCGTCGAGATGGTGTACGCGGACACGCTGTTGATGGTGCCGTTGTACATCGTGAAGAAACCGAGGACCTGATTGACCGTGTTGGGGGCCAGCGGAATCTGGAAGGCCGTCGGCGCGGCGCAGACGGCCGCGGACAGGATGTCGGAGCAGGGGTCGGCCGTCGCTTCGGTGCGATTGAAAGTGGTCAGATAGTCGAGGGCATGCTTTCCGCTCACGATTGTGTCGTACCCGATCGTCAGGGTGTAGCTGGCCGTCGAGTTCAGATCCGAGAACACCTCCCGGTACGGCACCGAGTCGCCTTCAAGGTAGTGCGCCTGCTGGCCGTTCAAGTTGCCGTTCTGCCAGGCGCCGTTGTTTCCGGCGCCCACGCAGGGCACCGGCGCGGACAATGGACCGTTTGCGCACTGGTCGATCTCGACCGACGCGTTGTCGGTAAACGTCGTCTGGGCGGTCAGCCCCGACATCATCCCGGTCGCCGTCAGGGTGAACGTCACGCCGACGTCGTGAGAATCGGTGGTGAACTCGTCGTTGAAGATGGCCCCGGCGCCGTCCGCGTTCGCATAAAGGACGTGATCGGGATCGATCGTGGGATCTTCATGGAGCACGAGCTTCACGACCTCCGCGGCTTGCCATCCCGTACCCGTGATCGTCACTTTCTGGTAAGGCGCGTAGTCCGTCTTGTCGGTGATGACCGTGGCGGCCGACTCCATCGCCTTGCTGAGGAGGTCGCCCTCCGGGGCGCCGCGGGGCTGTCCCCCGCCGGAGCGGGCCACACCGGGACCCAGCAGGATTCCCAAGCAGAGGACCGCGAGCAGGACGACCAGGGAGATTTTGATGGCTCCGTTCATCGTGTACCCCGCTTTGATTTGGACCGTTACTCGAGCCAGACCGGAATGGGAATGAGGACGTCAGCCTACGCGGCGCGTGGTCGCGGTCCTATCGGTCTTGAGATGGTCCCTGCGTGGAGAAAAGGACCTAGGTCTTTCGTTCGAGAGGACCTAAACCGCGCCTGAATCGGTGTGGAAATCGCTCACGCCAAGAAGCCCGCGGTCAGTTCGCGGGCTTGATGTCCAGGGCGTAGAGGCCGACGGCGAAGCGGTTGTCGACCTCGAGCTTTCGAAAGATGTTGTTGAGGTGGCTCTTGACCGTCTTTTCGGAGATGGACAACTCGTGCGCGATGTCCTTGTTGCGCAATCCGCGGCCCACGGCTGCAGCGATCTCGGCCTCGCGTTGCGTGAGCCGGCCTTCCCCGGAATCGCGATTCGGGCCGGAAGCCAGGCGCTCGACGGTCTGTGCCGTCACCCGGCGATTCGCCCAGAGCTCGCCGGCCGCCACCACTCGGATCGCGCGGACGAGCGCAGCAAATCCGAGCTGCTTTCCGACCAGGCCCATCGCCCCGACGCGGAGCACGCGCTCGACGGTCTCGTCGGTTGACCGCGTCGCCACCACGAGGATCCGTGTCGCGGGCGACGCGCGCCGCAGACGCGGAATCATTCCTTCGCTGTTCGGACCGAGGCCCTCGTAGTCGAGAAGAAGGACCTGGGGCTTCGCCTTGCCCAGGAGCTCGCAGATTCCGTTTTCGTCGCGCGCCAGGCCCACAATGTCCAGACCGGGTTCATTGCCGAGTTGACGGGCCAGCACTTCCCGGACCAGGGCGGGCCGCGACGCGACCACGACCGTCAATCGAGTGGCGGGAAGTGCCCCGGATGCGAGCGCGGGCTTCGCGGTTCGATTCGCTCGCGTCGCGGCTCGGGCGGGACTGTGTATCCGCCCCGCCCTCTTTCGCGAAATTTCCCTGGAGCTGTGGACCATTCCCCCACCCGTGGCCGCCGGACCGGGGGACGTCCGGCGATCAGTACCGCGCCATAGAAGGGTCGATGCGTTCCGCCCAGCGATTGATGCCGCCGACCAGGTTTTTGGCCTTCTCGAAGCCCTGGTGCTTCAAAAACTGGACCGCGTTGCCGCTACGGGCCCCCGTGCGGCAGTAAACGACGATCTCGTCGTCTTTCGAAAGTTTGTCGAGGTTTTGGGGAAGCGTCCCGAGGGGGATCTTGACCGATTCCGAGAGGTCCGAGATCGCCCATTCACGCGGCTCCCGAACGTCGACCAGGACCAGGGCTTCGCCGCGGTCCCGCATCGTCTTGAGCTCCTCGACCGAGACCTCGTCGTCGTGCATCGGCGCCGACGATACCAGAGGGGAAGGGCCGCTGCAGAAGGCGTCGTAGTCGATCAGGGCGGTCACGGAAGGATGGGGTCCGCACACGACGCACTCCGGATCCTTCCGCACGCGCATCTCGCGGAAACGCATCGACAGGGCGTCGACCAGGAGGAGCCGGCCGATCAAAGGCTCCCCCGTTCCGAGGATCAGCTTGATCGTCTCAGTCGCCTGCAGAACGCCGAGGAGTCCCGGAAGGACACCGAGCACACCGCCTTCCGCGCAGGAAGGGACGAGGTCCGGCGGCGGCGGTTCGGCGAAGAGGCATCGATAGCAGGGACCCTTCTCGGCCCAGAAGACCGAGGCCTGCCCCTCGAAGCGAAAGATCGAGGCGTAGACGTTGGGCTTTCCGAGCAGGACGCATGCGTCGTTGACCAGATAACGCGTCGCGAAGTTGTCGGTCCCGTCGGCGACGATCTCGAAGTCCTTCAGGATCTCCAGCGCATTCTTCGAGGTCAGGCGCTCCTCGAACGGGACGACCTCGACGTGCGGATTCGTCTGTGCGAGCCGGTCGCGCGCCGCGGAGAGCTTGGGCCGGCCGACGTCCGCGCTTCCAAAGAGAACCTGGCGGTGAAGATTGGATTCGTCCACGGCGTCGAAGTCGACGAGTCCCAGCGTGCCGACGCCGGCGGCGGCGAGGTAAAGAGCCGCGGGCGAGCCGAGACCCCCCGCACCCACGAGCAGGACGCGCGCCGCCTTGAGCCGCGCCTGCCCCTCGGGACCGACTCCCGGAAGGATGAGGTGGCGCGCGTAGCGGCGGATCTCCTCGGGCGAGAGGGGCGGCGCGGAGGAGCCACCGGCGATCGACGGCACGATCGAAAGCGTATCTCCGTCGGCCAGAGACGTCTTCTCGCGCGCGAGATGGCGGACGTCTTCGTCGTTGCGATACACGTTGACGAAGGATCGGAGTTTCCCCGATCCGTCGAAGAGATGCGGGCGCAGGGCCGCGTGCCGCGACACGAGTGCCTCGAGTGCTTCGGCGACGGTCGCGCCCCCCACCTCGACGGTGGCCGCGTCGCCCGCGTACGGGCGCAGCGGCGTGGGCAGGTGAATCCTGGGCATCTGTCTTACTCCTCGCCGTCGGAGTGCAGTGGCTCGCGCTCGAAGGTTCCGCGATCCTCGGAGAGGATCCAGCACGTCATCTCACGCGGGCGGCCGGCTTCGACGGCCACGATCAGGTAATGGAAAAACGGGAACGCGTGTTCCCGGTCGTACTCGGAGGGGGCGGCGGGATGGTCGGGGTGAGAGTGATAAACGCCGACGAGGCCGAGTCCCGACTCCTCCGCGAGCCGTTCCAGCCTTCCGTAGTCTCTCGGATCGATCGAGAATCGCCGCTGTCGCTCCTCCGTCCGGCGGTTCGGCACACGCTCGGTGCGTCGGATGCGCACTTCTCCGTCGACCTTCGCGCCGAAGAGTGCGCCGCAGCACTCTTCCGGATACGCCTCCGCGGCGTGGCGCCCGATTTCTTCCAGGACGTTCGCCGGAGCGATCATGACTCCCTCCAGAAATCCTTGGAAAGGTAGTGCTCTCCGCCGTCGCAGAGCACGGTGACGACGGTCGCCGGCTGCGGCGCGGTCCGGGCGACTCGGAGCGCCGCGGCGACGTTGGCTGCGGCCGACGGTCCCACGAATACGCCCTCGTCTCGCACGAGACGGCGGCACATCGCGTAGGCCTCTTCGGTGGGCATCGCGATCCGCTCGTCGGCGAGCGTGGGATCGTAGATCGGAGGCACGATCGCGCTCGCCATGTGCTTCATCCCCTCCAGGCCGTGCATCGGCCCGTCGGGCTCCACCGATACGCAGCGGATCGCCGGGTTTCGCGCCCTGAGAAACCGCGTCACGCCGACGAACGTCCCGGACGTGCCCAAGCCCGCGACGAAGTGCGTGACTTTGCCGCGAGTCTGCGCCCAGATCTCCGGGCCCGTCGTCTGGAAGTGCGCGCCCCAGTTGGCGGGATTCGAGTACTGGTCCGGATAGAAGTACGTCGCAGGCTCCTCCTCGACCGCGCGCCGGGCTCCACGGATCGCGCCGTCGGCCCCTTCGAGCGGATCCGTCAGGATCACCCGCGCGCCGCAGGCGGTCAGGATCGCCCGACGTTCCGGCGACGCGCTGGCCGGAACGAAGAGGGTGGCCGGGAATCCGAGCGCGCCGCCGAGCATCGCGAGGGCGATTCCGGTATTGCCGGAGGTCGCCTCGACGATCGTCTTTCCCGGACGGAGCTCTCCCGATGCCAGCCCCGAGAGCAGCATCGCGCGGACCGGCCGATCCTTGACGCTCCCGCAGGGACTCAGGTGCTCCGCCTTGGCGAGAAGACGAAGTCCGTGGACTTCGCGGCCGATGCGCGAAAGCTCCAACAGCGGAGTGCCGCCCACGGCTTCGAACAGTCCGACGCCGCCCACCGAACGAGAGGGCGCAGCGACTCCGTGCGGGGCGCTCATCGCCTCAGCCTCCTCTTTCGCCATCTCGACTCCCTGCCTTTCAACGTCACGCCTCCAAAACGACGAAGCCCGCCGGGGGTCCGGCGGGCTCGGGGTCCTGTCTGTTTCGAAGAGCTTTCTAGATCGACGGACCGGGAGCGGCCAGACCTTCGAGGCCGGTCGGACAACAGCAGGCGGCTGCCCGGAACAACACCATCGTCTCCTCTTTAGTATTACGACCGCCGTCCGCCGTCAAGGCCGCCCGACGCAAACTCTTGAAGATTGATAGGCTTCCGGTCCGGAGGACCTGACTTTGCTCCCTGAATTCCGCAACGAACCGCTGACGGATTTCTCCGTCGACGCCAACGCCAAAGCATTCCGCACGGCCCTCGCCACGGTGGAGAAACGATTGCCGATCCAGGGCCAGAACCGGATCGGCGGAAGGCGCCTCGGCGCAAAGAAGACCTTCGAGTCGCGCAATCCCTGCGACTTCAAACAGCTCATCGGCCGCTTCCCGGAAGGGACCCTCGCGGACGCCGCGAAGGCCCTCGACGCCGCCACGAAAGCGTTCCCGGCATGGAGCCGAACTCCGGCGGAGGAGCGCGCAGCCCTGGTGCTTCGCATCGCGTCGATCCTGCGACGCCGCAAGCACGAGTTCTCCGCGATGATGGTGCTCGAGGAATCCAAGTCCTGGGCGGAGGCCGACGGCGACACGGCCGAGGCCATCGACTTCTGCGAGTTCTACGCCCGCGAGATGGAGCGGCTCGCGCAGCCCCAGCCGCTGACGCCGTTCCCGGGCGAGCAGAACGACCTCGAGCACATTCCCATGGGAGTCGCCGTCGTCATCCCGCCGTGGAATTTTCCGCTGGCCATACTGGCCGGAATGACGACCGCGGCGCTCGTCGCGGGCAACACGGTCGTCCTCAAGCCTTCCTCCGACGCCGCCGGCATCGCCACGATGTTCGTAGAGGCCTGCGAGGAGGCCGGCGTGCCCGACGGTGTCCTCAACTTCGTGACGGGCGGCGGCTCGACGGTCGGCAACGCTCTGGTCGAGAACCCGAAGACGCGGCTCGTCGCCTTCACGGGCTCGCGCGCCGTCGGCGTCGAGATCAGCGAGAAGGCCGGCCGCGTCGTTCCTGGTCAGCTCTGGATCAAGCGCGCGATTCTCGAGATGGGAGGCAAGGACTTCATCCTCGTCGACGAGACCGCCGACCTCGAAGAGGCGGCCAACGGGATCGTCGCCGCGGCTTTCGGCTTCCAGGGACAGAAGTGCTCCGCGTGCTCGCGGCTGATCGTGCATCAAAAGGTCCACAAGGATCTGCTCTCGCGCGTCGTCGCCAAGACGAAGGCGCTCTCGGTGGGCGACGTGCGCGATCCGAAGAACACGGTCGGCGCCGTCATCAACGAAAGCGCTCAGAAAAAAATCCTCGAGTACATCGCGATCGGCAAGAAGGAAGGCCGAATCGTCGCGGGCGGCAAGGCGGGGCCCAAGTCCGGTTACTTCGTCATGCCCACGATCGTCGACGGCGTGAAACCCAAGGCGCGCCTCGCGCGCGAGGAGATCTTCGGACCCGTGCTCGCGGTTCTGAAGGTCGCGAACTTCGAGGAAGGCCTCCGCGTCGCCAACGACTCCGAGTACGGCCTGACCGGCTCGCTCTACTCGCGGGTCCGGGAGCGGCTCGAGCGCGGCAAGCGCGAGCTCCACGTCGGAAACCTGTATCTCAACCGCAAGTGCACCGGGGCGCTCGTCGGCGTTCACCCGTTCGGCGGCTTCAACATGTCCGGCACGGACTCGAAGGCCGGCGGCCGCGAGTACCTGTACCTGTTCACCCAGCAGAAGGCGATCTCGGAGAAGCTCTAGAAGCCAGGAGGCGAAGGAGGCAGCGATGTTCGGTCATCCCCTGCTCTGGATCATCGTCACGGTGCTCGACATCATCGCGATCGTTTCGATCTTCAAGAGCGGCGCCGAAACCGGCACGAAGGTGCTCTGGCTGCTCCTCGTCATCTTCCTCCCGGTAATCGGAATGATCCTCTATTTCCTGATGGGTCCGGGCCGCAGGACCGTCATCTGAGGTTGTCACAATGACCGAAGGTCCCTTTCCGCGTCCGGCCCGGCGTTTCGAGAGCGTCGGCTTCTCGGAGATCGTGAAGGTTCGCAACCGCGTGATGGAGCTGCTGGCCGCGGGCCAGAAGGTCTGGCGCTTCGAGGGGGGCGAGCCCTGGATGAACTCGCCCGAGCCCATCAAGCAGGCCATGACCGACGCGCTCGCGCGCAACCACACGCGCTACGCGCCTTCCTCCGGAATCCCGGAGCTGCGCAAGGCGATCCTGGAAAAAGTCCGCTCGCGCAACCGCATCCCCGCCGACGAGGAGAGCCCGATCGTCGTCAATGGCGGAATGCAGGGCCTCTTCGCGTCCTTCGCCACGCTGCTCGAACCCGGCGACGAAGTCCTGATGTTCTCGCCGTACTGGACTCCGATCGTGGATCTCGTCGCGTTTCACGAGGCCAAGTCGGTCCTCGTCCCAACGGCGGCGGCGCGGCGCAAGGGATTCTCGGCGACGCTCTCGGCCCTCGTGACGCCGAAGACCAAGGTCCTCTACTGGAACTCCCCCGCCAACCCGACAGGCGACGTCTTCTCGCGCGAAGAGACGGAGGAGGTCGCCGCCTTCGCGCGCGAGCGCGGCCTCGCAGTCATCTCCGACGAGGCCTACGAAGACCTCGTCTACGAGGGCGAGCCTCCGGTCGCGATCGCGTCGCTGCCGGGGATGTGGGAACGCACGCTCTCGTGCTTCACGCTCTCGAAGAGTTATTCGATGACGGGCTGGCGCCTGGGCTACGTCGTCGCGCCGAAGCGCTACCAGACGCCGGTCAAGACGGTCGTTCTCTACACGACCAACGGTGTCTCCACGCCGACCCAGTGGGCCGCGGTCGAGGCCTTGACCCGCGGGACTGAGTTCGTGGCCGATTGGCGAGACGGCTACAGGTCGCGGCGCGATCGCCTCGCCGCGGGACTCCAGGCTGCGGGATTCGAGCTCGAGAAACCGCGCGCGGCGCTCTACCTCTTTCCGAAGACGCCGTCGTGGCTGCCGAGCGATTCGCGCGAAGCGGCGCGGCAGCTCCTCGACGGCGCGAAGGTCGCGACGGTTCCCGGAATCGTGTTCGGTCCCGAGGGAGAGGGACGTCTGCGCTTCAGCTTCTCGGTTTCCGACGAGATGATCGCCGGCGGAGTCGAGGCGCTCGCCGCGTTCGCCTCCACGACCGCGGGCCGCTGATCCGGCCGCGGGCTCACCGGGAGTCCGCACCGCTTAACGTCTTTCGCGGCGCCAGATCACTTTCCTGTTGGCGCGTCGCCTTTCTTTCTATATGGTTCGAACAACTCGGGGAGGGAAGCATGCGCCGCTCGATCCTCGTTGCCGCATTCGCTCTGATTCCTCCGGCGGCCGCGCTCGCGCAGACGCCGCCGATGACCACCCCGATCCCCATCAACACCAACACGACCGGGGTCCAGATCGCGTCGTCCGTGGCCGTGGACGGCGCCGGCAACTTCGTCGTCGCGTGGGACACGTACGATGCGGACGCCGGCGGAATCGCGGCACGCACGTTCGACGCGAGCGGCGCCCCGACCTCCGGGGAGTTCAGCGTCAACGCGACCACGACGGGCGAACAGTACAACTCGTGGGTGGCCGGGGACCGCCGAGGGGATTTCGTCGTGGTGTGGTCGAGCTACGGTCAGCTCAACGCGACCGACTCGGAGGTCTACGGCCAGCGTTTCAGCGGTGGCAGCCCGGTCGGTCCCGAGTTCCTCGTCAACACGTACACGACCAGCTTCCAGTACACGGTCGCTCAGACCGTGGCGATGGCACCCTCCGGCGAGTTCGTCGTGGTCTGGGCGAGCGGGGGGCAGGACGGTGACGGCTACGGCGTCTTCGGACAGCGCTTCGACGCCTCGGGCAACAAGCTCGGCTCGGAGTTCCAGGTGAACACCTACACGACCAGCAACCAGAAGTCCCCGGTCGTCGCGATCAACGAGACGCGCCAGTTCGTCGTCGCCTGGGAGAGCTTTGGCCAGGACGGCGACAACTACGGCGTCTTCGCGCGGCGGTACGACGCGACGGGCGCTCCCCTGACAGGGGAGATCCCGGTCAACACCTACACGACGGATGCGCAGGACTCGTCGTCGGTCGGGATCGACTCCTCCGGCAACTTCGTCGTCGTGTGGAACAGCTTCACCCAGGACGGCGACTTCGACGGCGTCTTCGGAAGGCGCTTCGACCCGACCGGCGCGCCGCTGACGGGTGAGTTCCCGGTCAACACGTACACGACCTCGCAGCAGCTCTTTCCCGCGATGGCGATGGATCCCGACGGCAACTTCGTCTGCACCTGGGAGAGTTTCGGCCAGAACGGCGGTCCCGCCGGCTTCGGCGTCATCGCGCGCGCGTTCGACTCCTCGGCGACGCCGGTCGGCGGGGAGATCCTGGTCAACATCGCGTCGAGCTCGGGACAGCTGCCCGCGGTCGCCATGGGCCGCCAGGCCAACTTCGTGATCAGCTGGGGCGATTCGGGCGCCGACTCGGACATCGTCGCGCGGGTGAGCGCGCCCTACGCGTTACACGCCGACGTCGACGTGAACTCGGTGGGCCCCCCCCCGCCCACCTCCAACGTCAACGGCGTCC
>Ga0066388_100003726_pt1 | contig 10015 bp, 7 predicted proteins | sample PanSoiMetaGPlot6_FD_64539 | JGI IMG/M metagenome (GOLD analysis project Ga0066388, IMG submission 64539) | Tropical forest soil microbial communities from Panama analyzed to predict greenhouse gas emissions - Panama Soil - Plot 6 (Hybrid Assembly) | ecosystem: Environmental > Terrestrial > Soil... | reverse complement strand
GCTCGCGGATCCAGAATTTCACAGGCGATTGCGGTGCTTGGATCTTGAACGTAGCAGTGGCCTCGCCTGACAGCATTTTTCGGTAACACATCAAATTCAACGAACTCGGCTTTATGCGTTAACGGGCGAGAATCCGGATAAATGCTTAGAAATTCTTCGCGATCGATTTTTAGTTGATTGATTCGTCCATAGATCGGTGCGGGAAGATTGTTCCATTTGCAGAGCTCTCCTGCTTGTTGAACGCCGAAATGCTCCTGCCACCGCTCGACAAGAAATCGCGGATGCGAGGCCCGAACAAACAGGGGCTCTGCATCGGCACGCGCGAGCAACTCACTCTGTCGCCGGATGGCAGCGCGAAGCATCCCGTTCACGATCGGTCGCCGTCCTTCTGTGACGAGTTCCACGGTCTCATGAACGGCTGCGTGTGGGGCTGTCTTGAGGAGGAAAAGTTGATAAAATCCCAAGCGCAGAACATCAGCAAGGTCAACATCAACTCTTGACGCTCGCAGACAAGTGATCCAAAAATCCAGCAACGTTAAGTTGCGCAGGATGCCGTAAAAAAGTTCAAAGGCGAACGCGCGATCCGATTCACTGAGCTTCGATCTCGCAAGAAATTCTGAGGCAATTGAATCGGCAAACCGCTTTTCCTGTCGCCAAGCGCGCAGCGCCTTAAGTGCAATCCGGCGAGCAGAAAGCCGCGCCATATTGTGGAAGGACAGTTATTCTGGCTTCACGCTGCTGCGTCCAATCGAATAATAATCAAAGCCCAGTCTGCCCATCGTTTCAGGGTCCAACAAATTTCGTCCGTCGAAGACAATGGGTGTTCTCATTTTTGCTTTGACCACTGCGAGGTCCACGTTGGCGAATTCGTTCCATTCGGTGGCGATGATCAATGCTTCGGCATCATTCACGGCTCCAAGGGCCGACGATGCAAATTCGGCCTCAGCGATCGCTTTGATAGCGCGCGCTTTTTGCATTCCCTTTGGGTCGTATGCAATAACACGCGCCCCTTCGCGAAGCAGGTCCGCCACCAATTCGATAGCGATAGAGGAGCGAACATCGTCGGTGTCGGGTTTGAATGTGAGACCCCACACAGCAATTTGCTTTTCTCGCAACACCCACAGCGTTTCTCGAATCGCCTTTAGAAAACGCTCTTTCTGAGAATCGTTAATTCGCTGCACTTCCTTGAGCAAATTAAACGGAACACCAAGCCGCTCGCTGATTGTGATGAAGGCCGCAATGTCTTTGGGAAAACAGGAACCGCCATATCCTATTCCAGCGTTAAGAAAGTCGCGGCCAATCCGGTGATCCATTCCGATTCCATCGGCCACCTTTTCGACGTCGGCGCCGCTCGCCTCACAAATCGCTGACACCGCATTAATATACGAAATCTTCAGCGCCAGGAATGAATTGGCGCAATGCTTGATGAGCTCGGCGCTGTTGATGTCGGTGACCAGGATAGGCGCCATAAACGGCTCGTAAATCTTCTTCATGAGGGCAATGGCGCGTTCGCTTTGGGCTCCGATCACGATGCGATGAGGCTTCATCAGGTCGGCTACGGCACAGCCTTCACGGAGAAATTCAGGATTGCTCACCACGTCGAAGTCTGCGCCATGGCGGTTGTACCTTTTGATAGATTCAGCCACTTTTTCACCGGTTTTTACGGGAACGGTGCTTTTGTCAACAATCACGCGGTAATCGGTCAAAACCCCCGCGATTTCACGAGCGACTTTCTCCACAAAGCCAAGATCGACATCGCCATCGGGTTGTTGCGGAGTAGGAACGGCGATAAAGACGATCTGCGAATTCTTTACGCCCTCCTCTATGCTCCCGGTGAAACGCAATCGATGCGCTGATACATTGCGATGAATTATTTCTTCAAGTCCCGGTTCATAGATTGGTACCTCGCCGGCTTTCAGCTGTTTGATTTTTTGCGCGTCGTTATCGATGCATATGACGTTATGCCCGACATCGGCGAAACAGGCGCCGGTCACAAGGCCAACATACCCAGACCCGATGATTGCAAGATCCATGATTGAAGGAATGGTGTGGGCGAATTAGCCGCAACACAAGTGGTCGATCAAATTCAGGCCGTCTGACACTATCTGTGCTCTTTCGCTCATTCTTGAGACGTAGGATCGAAGTTGAAATCAAATCCAAATTTCGGGAATGCCTTGAGCGTAACGGTGAAAAGGAGACCGTATTCTTTTACGCCAGAGTTATCCCTGATCACCCCTCCAAAAGAGGCCACCCAGGAACTGAGATCACGGTAAATAGAATAACGCTGTTCCTCGAGAAGGCCGGTCGTCGCTTCATATTGTTCCTGAACTCCAACGCCCCAATTATCGTTGAGGCGACAATATCCGCCCACGACGAACAAACTGCTGTCTTGGAAAAAGGGGTTACCGTTCAAATAGCGGTGGGCAACGTTTAATTGCAGATTAGCTAGCGGTTGCACCGTCGCGATCGTGTCGACTTCAGTAAACCCTTTCGCAAAAGCTGGCACTTGAGAGTTAATTGTGAGGGACATCCAGGGCAGCGGTGTAAAACGGATGTTGTTAACGAGATTCGAGTAATCCGTGGGCTGGTAAGGGTTGTCGAATTGCACATCAACAAAGGAGTCCACTTCGAGCCAGGTCATTGTTCTGTCGTCGCGTCGCGTTTCCAGGCGGTTGCGAACTCCAACTCGCCACACCGTCCAATCAGCGATTGAATCGATGGTGGTGAACTGCGGAAAATCGAGTTCCCGCGGTTGGGTCGAAGGTTGAAACCGGTCGAACCCCAAAATTGCCGTTGGGTTAGGTCCATCCTCTTTCACATAGGAAAAATCCGTGAACGGTTGAATGACGTGCATGAGTCCATCCAAACCAAAAGCGCGGCTTTGCACGTTCTCCCATGTGCGCGAGATTTTAAACGAGGCTTCTGCACCGGTGTCGAAAACAGAGCGGAACGTGTCTCCGTCGAACTTGACTGGGTTGGCGAGGGTTGGCGGTGGAAGAATAAAGTTAGGCTCGAGCGGGTTTGATGGTGGTACGAAGACGGTCGATCCCAGATCCCAAGTCTTGCCATAATAGGTTCCGCGATAGCCAACCCGAGGCACAATCGAGAGCCACCCAAAGTATGTGTTTGGATAAGTTAGTTGATGGAATGTATCGAAACGATATGTGCCATAATTCTCGAAACCCGAACCCTCGGGAAACTGCAGCCTCAAGTTGGCAAAGCCAGTCTCGCCCTCATAAAAGATAGGTCCTCCAAAAAGGCCGTGGCGTTTAATATCCAACACAACTTCAGGTGAACGTTCTGTTGTAGTGAAAAATTGATTTGCTTGAAAACGCTCGATGGCGGTCAGGGTATAAAAAGGATTTGTCTTCGCCACAGCGATGACATTGTCCGGAACAGGATCGATGCGAAACTCACCCTGGAAGAAATCCTGCATCACGTATTGGTCACTCAGTTTGGTGATATTAGCGATGCCGTAAATGTCATCCGTAAAATTCGTGTGATCTTCCAAGGTAAGCCGGTAACGCCCGGTAGGAACGTCCTGACGCGGCACGGCTACTTGATTCAGGTTCGGATTTTGATCCTGAATATAAAAAGTTTTTATCTTCGCTGTACTGCTTTCGTCCTTCCCATAATTAATAATCGGCTCAAAGCCTAGGCCCAGGCCACGGCGACCATAGTAGTTGAGCCGGAGTCTTGACTCGATGTTGTCCCTGATTGGGAACGTCACCTCAGTGAGAAGCGATGGTCCCCAGACACTGTAGTACGCTGGTGAAATACTAAAACTGAACTGTTGATCGAGCGATTGATACAGGTAAGGCCACCAAAAGATCGGCACCTTTCCAACGTATGCGGTCACGTTCATAAAAATCACACGATCGCCCTCGTAAACGCGAATCTTTCGAGCGTGGAGGCGGAAGTCCGCCTTCGGTGAATCGTGAGTGGTAAAGGTGCCGTCCTGTATCAGATAACCATTCTCAGAAATTGTGGTTACATTTTTGCCACTCAGAAAATACGGCTGATCCTCTGTCCGCCCATTTGCGGCCCGGATCTTCTTTGTTTCCGTGTTGTAAATGCCGCTTTCGGCGACATAAAGACTTGTATCCCGATAGATTCGCACGTGACCTCTCAACTCCACGTCGTGCGTAGCGGGATTGTATTGTGCGTAATCGGCGTAGATGTCCGTGTTGCCAATATGAATCGCGACGTTATCGCGCGCTGTAGCCAGGCCCTTCTCATAAGTTGTTTCCCCTGTAGACGTAATTTCAATCGGAGCGTTCTCAGGAGTCTTGATCTCTCCCAGGATCAAGCCCGCATTCGCCAAAAGGGTGGCGATCAACAAGACCAGCGTTCGCATGGCGCACGTCGAACGTACCGCGCAAGAGCCTCCCTGCAAAGCCAAAAGCGTTCCACGTGACAGGGCAGGCAGTAGGCATAAGATGGTTTGAAGCCAGCTCATTGCGCGTTCTGTCTTGATTAACCAATCAATTGACGGTTTTCTTCATCCCAACGTGAGCAAATTTGTCGATCAGATCTTTGTTAATGCAAAACAATGGCTGATATCGCTGCTTTCCTGGCTTCCGGGCGCGCCTGTTTGGGTGATTCAGGTTGCCTCGAGTCTGATTAATATTTTCGCGCTCCTCTTCGTATTCTTGACGCTGTTTGCCCTCATGTCGGTGCTGGAGCGAAAGATTCTAGGCCGGATACAAAATCGCTATGGCCCGAACCGCGTTGGACCATTCGGGCTTTTGCAGCCGGTGGCCGACGGCATCAAAATGTTGATCAAGGAAGACATCGTTCCCGTGCGCGCGGACAAGCTGGTGCATTTTTTGGCCCCAATTCTCATCGCTGCTGCGGCGATTCTTGCCCTTGGAATAATCCCTTACGGCCGGAACATGACGCCGTTTACCATTGACGGCGGCATCCTTTTTTTCTTTGCGGTTGGATCGACCACCGAGCTTGCGGTTTTCATGGCCGGTTGGGGAAGTAATAATAAGTTTTCAATGCTCGGCGCCATGCGCGCGATCGCGCAAATGATCAGCTACGAGCTGCCGCTTATTATCACCGTGCTGCCAGTGGTGATGGTGGTCGGCTCTCTCATGCCGGACAGGATTGTCGCGGCGCAGGCTGGCTATACATTTGGCCTTGTGCCGCGCTGGTTTGTCTTTACACCGTGGGGCGCAGCTGCGTTCATTTTGTTCTTTGTATCCGGCTTGGTGGAATCGAATCGCACTCCGTTCGACGTGCCGGAAGGTGAATCGGAAATTGTGGCCGGTCACATGACAGAATATTCCGGATTCAAATACGCGACGTTTTTCATGGCGGAATACATTGGAATGTTCGCCATTACCGGCCTGGCCGCGACGCTGTTTCTTGGGGGCTGGCATTCGCCCTTTTTCGTCCTGGAGTTTATTCCGTCCTACGTCTGGTTTTTCGCGAAGTTGAGCGCATTGCTTTTCGTTTACATCTGGCTTCGCGGAACATTGCCGCGGACACGGATTGATCAAATCATGAATTTTGCCTGGAAATTCATATTGCCAATGTCTTTTGCCTGCCTCGTCGCAGCGGCTGTCTGGCATTATGCAGGTCGCGGCTTGCGCGGATGGCTTTGGTCGTTTGTGGTAATCGCGATCATTTACACCGCTCTGTCGATGCTGCTCGACACGCGAAGAAAGTTCGCGCCACGCGTTTACCGTTTTGCCGAATGAGCAGCGCCGCGGCGGTCATTATCGCTATCCTGATGTTGGCTGCCGCGCTGGCTGCTGCCACGGTACAAAAGCTGATGCATGCGACGCTGAGTTTTGCTCTGGCCCTTGTGGGTGTGGCCGCCCTGTTCTTTCTCTTAGGCGCAGAATTTGTCGGCCTTGTGCTGGTGTTCGTTTACATTGGTGCGGTCGCGGTACTAATTGTTTTTACAATTCTTCTAACCCGACGTGATGTTGGAAACGATCGCGATGCGAACTGGGGCGGTGCACTCCTTGCGGTTGCTGTCTTCGGCGGTTTGACGTGGGCAATTCTTAAGACGCAATCGGTTGCCATTGTCGCTCCACACATTCGAACGCTGACTGTTAAACGAATCGGTGAAGCGCTGATGACGGGTTATGTCTGGCCGTTGCAATGCGTGGGGCTGCTTCTCACTGCTGCGTTGATCGGCGCACTAGTTTTGGTGATGGAGGAGAAGCGATGACACTGACGCTCCAGGTTGTCCTTGTTGTTTCTGCCGCCCTGTTTTCGACAGGCTTGCTTGCGGCTCTGAGTCGTCGTCACGCCATCTTTATTTTGATCGGGATCGAGATGATGCTTGCCGCAGCAAACCTCAATTTCATTGCGTTTTGGCGCTTCAGCCCGCAATCGCAGCCACCGGTTGGGGTTATGATCGCGATTTTCTCAATCGCCATTTCCGCCGCTGAAGCCGCAGTCGGTCTAGCGTTGGTAATTGCGGTCTATCGACACTACGGGACAACGAACGTCGACCACCTCGATCAGCTCAAAGGATGAGTCGCTGGATCATCGGTCATCTTTGGTTGATCTGCGCCGTGCCGTTGGCGGCCGCATTGGCAATTTTGAGCTTGCCGAACAGTCGGCACAAAAGTGCAGCCACACTCGCGGTCGCAGGACAGATCGCAGCACTTGTAATGTCATTCTTAGCGTTCCTCCCGACTCTACAAACGCCTGGATTCCGTGTTGTTCAGAATTTCACCTGGTTCGCCTTTGGCGATAATGCTCTGCAACTTGGATGGCTTCTGGATCCGCTCGCGGCCGTCATGCTGACGATGATTACCCTCGTTGGGCTTTGCATTTTCATATTCAGCACAGGTTACATGGCCGGCGACAAAAATTTCGTCCGCTTTTTCGCTTATCTCTCGTTTTTCTCAGGCGCGATGCTCGGGGTCGTCATTTCGAACAGTTTGCTTCTTCTGTTTATCTGCTGGGAGCTGGTTGGCCTGGCTTCCTATTTGCTCATTGGATTTTGGATTGAGCGGCCGAGCGCAGCGGCTGCGGCGAAGAAGGCATTTATCACGACTCGAATTGGCGATATGGGATTTTTCGTTGGCTTGCTTTGGCTCTATGGCCGAAGCGGCACGCTTCTTTTTTACAATGGCGGGAATGGTTGCTTGGAAGGGGCCGGTCTCGCCATGGTCGGCGCTAGCGCTACGTCTATTGCGCTACTGATCTTCTGCGGAGCTGTGGGCAAGTCGGGACAATTCCCGCTGCACGTCTGGTTGCCGGATGCGATGGAAGGCCCCACGCCGGTAAGTGCACTAATCCATGCCGCAACGATGGTTGCCGCCGGTGTTTTTTTGGTCGCACGCGTATACCCGATCTTCTCGTTAGGTGCAATCGAGGGAGTGACGTCTTCGCTCACGGTCGTCGTGTGGATTGGCGTCACTACTGCCTTAATGGCTGCGCTAATCGCGATAGCGCAGGCTGACATCAAACGGATCCTCGCATATTCGACTGTGTCACAACTCGGTTTAATGATGGTTTCGCTGGGGGTGGGCGGTGTCGCCGCCGGGATGATGCATTTACTTGCACACGGCTTTTTCAAAGCGCTGTTGTTTCTGGGCGCGGGTTCAGTCATTCACGGCTGCCGCGGCGAACAGGACATCCGAAGAATGGGAGGCCTGCGCCGGCTCACGCCCATTACGTTTTCGACTTATGCAATCGGTATGATGGCTCTGAGTGGCGTGCCGCTCTTCTTTTCCGGCGGTTGGACAAAGGAGGAAATCCTGCATGTGACGGGGAAATGGCCGGTTTCTCGCTTGCCCTATTACCTTCTAATGATTGGCGTCGTGCTCACTGCGTTGTACATGACGCGGCAAATCATCTACGTCTTCTTCGGTGATCGGAGGACTGGATCTCAGAATGCCCACGAAAGTCCGCGCGTCATGACGATGCCTCTCATCGTCCTTGCGAGTTGCGCTGTCTTGTTCAGCATAGTTCTCACGCCAGCGTGGCCCTGGCTGCATGACTATTTAACGGACCAATCTGCGCAATTCGAATTCGCGCGTTTGATTCAGCCGACGCTTTTTCTTTCGCTGGTTCTTGTGGGCGGAGGGTTTGCCTTAGGCATCTGGATGTATCGCAAGGCTGGAATACAAGACCGAGCGCGTCCCGCTGAGACTGATCCGCTCGAATTCACTCAGCCCGGGTTATTTCGATTTCTCGAGAACAAAATGTGGATCGACGAACTGTACGTTCGCACTGTGATCGCGTTTAGTTGGACGAGCGCACGTTTCTCCGATTGGATGGATCGTAGCTTTTGGGATCGCCTGGCGCGCGGATTGGGCGGAATCGGTCAATTGTTTGGAATTTTTACGGCCGGTGTCGATGAGCGCGGCATCAATGCTGGAATCGATGAGACGACCATCGGCACGCGCGGTCTGGGCCGTCTAATTTCCGGGGCGCACTCCGGACAAATCCAAACATACCTGGGCGTCATTGCCATCGGTGTGCTGGCGCTATTGCTTTTCTACGCATGGTTGGCTTGATCAGCGCGCTCATCCTAATTCCCCTGATCGGCGCGCTTGCGCTCTTTACCGCTCCGCCCAGGACTGCGCGTCCGATCGCATTACTGTGTAACGCACTGGCTGCGCTTGACGCGTTGCTGTTGTGGCAGCACTTCGATATTCACGTTGCCAGCATTCAATTGCTCGAACGACGTGCGTGGATTCCCGCGATCGGCGCCGAATACCTGGTCGGAATCGACGGCTTGAGCTTGCTGCTGGTGTTACTAACATCGCTCATCTTCCCTTTTGCGTTTCTCGCGCAAAGGATGGACCGCGGGTTTTACGCGTTGATGTTGATTACGCAGTCCGCGCTGTACGGCACGTTCACAGCACAGAATTTTGTCCTCTGGTTCTTGTTCTACGAAATGAGTCTGATTCCCGCGTTCCTGCTCATCAAAATCTGGGGAGGAGGGAATCGCGACCGCGCCGCCACGAAGTTTTTTCTCTACACGTTTCTCGGAAGCGTCGCGATGCTGCTGGGGTTCCTTGGAATTTATCTTGCCAGGGGTTCTTTCGATTTTGCCACGCTCGCTGGTCTTGGTAAGAACGGATTGCTTACGGGCAAACTCAGTTGGTGGGCTTTTGCCGGAATCTTCCTCGGACTGGCGGTCAAAGTGCCGCTGTTTCCATTTCACACCTGGTTGCCCGACGCGTATGAAAGCGCTCCCACCGGTGTCTCAATGGTTTTGACCGGCGTTCTTTCGAAAATGGGTGTTTACGGTTTTGTGCGACTATTGCTTCCGCTTTTTCCAAACGAAATGAGAATCGTGGGACCCTGGCTCCTGGCGCTTGCCCTCTGCTCGATCGTTTTCGCCCCGCTGGCGGCATGGGCTCAGTCCGACTTGAAACGAATGGTCGCCTACCTGTCGGTGAATCATCTCGGCTACTGCATGCTTGGTTTGTTCGCGATCGCCGCCTCGTCCGTTGGTGCTGCGATCGACACACAAGCCGCATTAAGCGGGGTTTTCATGCAGATCTTCAATCACGGGATCACAGCGGCTGCGTTATTTTACCTGGTCGGCCTTCTTGAACAACGTCGCGGATTACGCGGTATTCATGACTTTGGGGGATTGATGCAGCGGACACCGCTTTTATGCGGTTGGATGAGTGTCGCCATGTTTTCGTCCCTTGGATTGCCGGGGCTAAATGGTTTCATTGGCGAGTTTTTAATCTTCAAAGGTTCGTTTGCCATCGCGGCATCATTCACGGCGGTTGCAGTGATTGGCCTGCTTCTGACAGCGATCGTGTTCGTGCGCGCGATGCAAGCGCTCTTCAGCGGGCCGCTGGCAGAGGATTGCAGTGCCTTCCCCGATCTTTTGCCGAGGGAAAGGATCGCAATTATTCCCATTACACTGCTCATGTTCGCCGTCGGTCTCGCACCGCAATTCATATTCAACATTTTCAACGCGACCGTCGTTCAAATAGCGCAGCTATTTAGCTGAGGTTCATCGCGAATGGCCAAAGAGATCATTCCGGCTGAGCAGATCGCCCTACGAATCCGGCAT
>Ga0066388_100003725_pt1 | contig 10015 bp, 9 predicted proteins | sample PanSoiMetaGPlot6_FD_64539 | JGI IMG/M metagenome (GOLD analysis project Ga0066388, IMG submission 64539) | Tropical forest soil microbial communities from Panama analyzed to predict greenhouse gas emissions - Panama Soil - Plot 6 (Hybrid Assembly) | ecosystem: Environmental > Terrestrial > Soil... | reverse complement strand
CGCGCTGGCGGCGCCGACGATCGCCGTGGCGCTCGGCATGGACGGCGACGTGCTCACCACGGCCTTCGTGGTCGTCGTCATCGGCGGCCTGGGCAGCTTTGCCGGCAGCTTTATCAGCGCACTCCTGGTCGGGTTGCTGCAGTCGTTCGGTATCCTCGTCTTTCCGGCGGTCTCTATCGTGCTACTGTTCGCGCTCATGGCGGTTGTCCTCGTCGTGCGGCCCTGGGGCCTGCTTGGAAAGCCGGAACAATAGTGACATCGAGCACGCGCGCGCTCGGGGTGCTCGCGGTGGCGCTCGCGCTCGCGCCCCTGGCCCTGCCGCCGTTCTTCCTTCAGCTGCTGACCGAGATCGCGATCGTCGGGCTGTTCGCCACGGCCTTCAATCTCCTGATGGGATTCGGCGGGATGGTCTCGTTTGGCCATGCCGCGTACTTCGCGCTGGGCGCTTACGCGGCTGCCCTTCTCGTGAAGCGGGCTGGTGTCCCGATGCTCCTCGCGCTGCCGGCCGCACCCGTGGTCGCGGCCGGCGGGGCGCTGCTGTTCGGGTTCTTCATCGTCCGACTCACTCACACCTACTTTGCGATGCTCTCGCTCGCCTTCGCGCAGATCATCTTCACTGTCATCTTCAAGTGGAAGAGCCTGACCGGTGGCGACGACGGCCTGCTGGACGTCTGGCCCCCGGCAGCGCTCAAGTCGCCGGCGGTCTACTACTACTTCACGCTGGCCACCGTGGCGTTGAGCCTCGCCGCGTTGCACGCGGTCAGCGAGTCACCATTCGGCTATGCGCTGAAATCGGCCAGGGAGAATCCGCGACGGGCCCGATTCATCGGCATCAACGTTCGGCGTCTTCAGCTCTTCGCGTTCGTCATTTCGGGCGCTTTCTCCGGGCTGGCGGGAGGGCTGTTCGCGTTCTACAACGGGAGCGTCTTCCCGGACTTCGCCTACTTCACCAAGTCGTTCGAGCCGCTCGTCGTGGCGCTGCTCGGCGGCCCGCAGTCGTTCTTCGGACCGCTGGCCGGCGCCTTCGGTTTTAAGATCCTCGAATGGCTCGTCAGCCGGCAGTGGCCGGTGTACTGGCCGCTCTTCCTGGGGACGATCGTCGTCCTGGTCATCGTGGCGCTGCCGCAAGGCTTCGTAGGGCTCGCGGGAGGGCGAGCGTGGCGAACGCGACTGACCGGCAAGACGTAGTCCTCCAGACAATCGCCCTCCGGAAGCACTTCGGCGGCGTCATGGCGGTGAACGGTGTGGATCTGTCGGTGTCGCCGGGCGACGTGCGTGCGATCATCGGTCCCAACGGCGCTGGCAAGACCACCCTCTTCAACCTGCTCACCGGCGATCTCGCGCACGACAGCGGTCGAATCCATTTTGCGGGCGAAGAGGTGAGTGGGCTGCCGCCGCATCAGCTCTGTCGCCGGGGGATGGGCCGCACCTTTCAAATCACCAGCATCTTCCGTCGTCTCACCGCGCTCGAGAACGTCCAGACGGCGTTTCTCAGCCATCACCGGCGGCACTACGACATCCTCACGCCAGCGCGGCGCCTCTACCGCGACGACGCGTTCGCCCTGCTGGAGCGTGTGGGTCTCCATGAACAGGCGCGTAAGCCCAGCGGGATCCTGCCCCACGGCGACCAGCGCCGCCTGGAACTGGCGATCGCTCTCGCCGGTGGCCCTCGTCTGCTCCTGCTCGATGAGCCCACGGCCGGGATGGCGCCGCGTGAGCGTCACGAGATTATGGCGCTGGTGGCCCGTATTGCCGGCGACACCGGCCTGACCGTCGTGTTCACGGAGCACGACATGGACGTAGTCTTCGCCGTAGCCCGGCGCATCACCGTCCTTCATCAGGGCTCCGTGCTGACGGAAGGATCGCCGGCTTCCGTCCGTGCCAATCCCGATGTGCAGCGCGTGTACCTCGGGCAGCCGGCGGCCCGCTGATGGCGCTGCTCGAGGTCAGCCACATCGACACCTATTATGCCGACAGCCATATCCTCTTCGACTTGTCGATCACGGTCGAGGCCGGCGAGGTGGTGTGCCTGCTCGGCCGGAACGGCGCGGGCAAAACGACGACGATCCGCAGCATCGCCGGCCTCACACCTCCACGTGGCGGCGCGATTACCCTGCGTGGCCGCGACATCGCCGGGTTGCCACCCTTCCGCGTCGCCCGGCTCGGGATCGGCTTCGTGCCCGAGGACCGTCGGGTCTTTCCCAACCTCACCGTGCACGAGAACCTGGAGGTGGCGCGGCGGACCTGGGGCAATGGATCCGCCAGTCCCTGGAGCGAGGACCGCGTCTTCGATCTCTTCCCCATCCTCCGCGAGCGACGCCGTCAGGCCGGTGGGACCCTGAGCGGCGGGGAGCAGCAGATGCTCACGATCGCCCGCACCTTGATGGGGAATCCAGAGATTCTGCTGCTCGACGAGCCGTCAGAGGGACTCGCTCCGATCGTGGTCGACACGTTACGTGAGCAGCTCGCGCGTCTCAAGGCCAGCGGCCTGACGATCGTCCTGGCTGAGCAGAACGTGCGCTTCGTCAGCGACCTCGGTGACCGCGTCTACATCCTCGAAAAGGGGATGGTGCGATACCAGGGCTCGATGGCGGGCTTTATTGCCGACGACGAGGCGCGACGGACGTACCTCGCCGTGTGAGGTCACTCTGAGGTTCGTCTAGTCCGACGGCGCTGCCGTGGTATTCCGCGCGAGCCAGTTGGCGGCCTCGCTCGTGTCGCCGATCGAGCCGCGAAGGATCGCCAGCAATAGATCGTGTGTGGCCAGCGTGCTGAACACCGCGTCCACAGCCCGCGCCCGTCCGCCGTCCGGCGGCCTGACGAGGAACGGTACGCGGGGATCGGCCTGCCCATCGTACTGCTTCGACGCGCCCCACGACCGAGTGGAGCTCACCACGATCCACGTGATGTCGCCGAGGCGCGCACGGTCGAGCCCGCGTCGCAGCTCGCCGACGATCCGATCGGCGAGCGCCAGGTTGTCGAAGTAGCCCTGGCCTTCGCGGCCGAAGTCCCATGCCGTGAGACGTTCCGTGGCCCGATCGTAAATGCCCGGCGGCTGGGGAACCGGCAGGTGGAGCAGGACGAGCCCGAAGCGGTCGTCGACCGCGGTGCGGATCGCCAGGTCGGCGAGCTCCGCCACCCTCTGCGAGAAGAGCCGCCGGCGGTTCGCCGCGGGCGCGAGGCTCGCCCACTGGCTCCGGAGCGCTCCCCCGATCGTGGCGCCCCGCGCCTGTTCGTGGTCGACGGAAGGTCTCCAGTGGGCGAGCCCGAGCGAGGCGCCGAGAACCCGCGGATACGGCAAGAGCCATCCGACCAGCGCCGTGTCGTAGCCGAGCGCTCGCGCGCGTGAGAACACGTTCGGCTCGGCGCTCCACAGCGCCGTTTTGCCGTTCCTGAACGTGAGCTCGAGATCCCTCACGTTGATCGGCGCAGCCGCGACGACGGGACGCCCGGTGATGAGCGCGGGCATCGTGACGTCACTCGTGACCGCCGGGGGGCGCGCGGCGTTGGCATAGAGCGATTCGCGCCTCAGACGATCGAGCTCCGGTAGCTCGAGACCAGCCGGTCGCGCCTCGAACGTGATGCGCTGGTCGAGCTCCTCGAACACGAGCCAGACGACGCGCCGGAGGCTCGGCGCCGGCCGGTTGAGGGGCGCCGGATCGACCCAGCGCCACGTCGGTCCCGCCCCCAGCTCGAGGAACATCCACAGGGCGAACGCCATCGTGGCGACCGCGAATGGCGAGGCGACCATCGCGAGGCCGCGCATCACGCGCAGGGCCGGCTGGGGCCAGTGGAGCGACGCGGCGAGCAGCAGGCCGACCAGGACCAGCAGGCCGGGACCGCCGAGGACGTCCGTCCATCGGCTGACCAGATCGTGTGTGAGACGCGCAAAGTTCAAGAAGACGAGGAATGTCGCCGCGGCCGCGCCGGCGGCGAGACGACGCCACGCCGGTTGCCGGACGCGTCGGATCCAGTGCACCCCCAGCAAGCCGACGGCGGCCAGGCCGACGATGTTTAGCACGAATGCCGCCAGCGCCGGCGCCCGAAGCGGCATCAAGTTGTAGAAGCCCCCGCCGGGCCGGAACAGCAGCTCGCTGCGGGCCTGGCTGAAGCAGAGAGTCGACAGCGATAGACACGCGATGGCGTCAATCGTCTGTTCGCGGCGCGGCCATCGCAGAAGACGGGAAGGGGGCGGCGGCAGCGGCTCACGCGCGTCACGGAACCACCACAGTTTCTCGGCCGCTGAGCCACTGTCCGGGCTCCCTCGAGGAGCCGGCCGTTCTCCGGCGCCTGGGTCAGGGGTCCGCTCGGACACGGTCCAGCCTCCTCATACGCTCTCGATCCGGGGATCGTAGCAAAGCGAGATCTGGCGTGTCGGCCGTTCTTCTCCCGACCGCGCGATCGATGGCCCACGCGCGCATCGAGGAGCGATGCAGTTTGCGCTTGACCCAGCCCGCGCTGGCCGCGTAGGTTCTGCCACGCGATGGCCATCCCCGGAGAGAAGGCAATCCAGATGGTGCGAAGCGCGCACGCTCAGGCCGCGCAGCTGGAGATCGCTGTGACGGCCGTGGTCGTCGACCAGAGCGGCCGGATGATCGCGCTCGGCCGCATGGACCGTGCCCGCCCCATCACGGTGGAGATCGCCTTGAACAAGGCGTACACGGCGGCCAGCTTCCAGCAGCCCACGAAAGACCTGGCGAGCGTCGCCGGGCAGACCTGGTTTCAGAGTCTGGTGGTCTCGAGCAACGGCCGCATCATGCCGGGGGCGGGGGCGATGCCGATCGTCGAGGGCGGCAGTGTCGTGGGCGCCATCGCCGTGGCCGGCGGCACCGAGGAGCAGGACCAGCGTTGCGCCGAAGTAGCGCTCGCCGCCTACGTGTGACACCATTGGAGCGACAGAGTCGTGTCACCGAAAAGGGGGACGCTTCATGGCCGTAACGCCTGCCCAGACACCACCCCCGCCGTACCTCGGTCGCTCCGCTCGTATCGTCGGACCCGTCGCCAACGTCGACATGAACCAGACGCCGCACCCCAAGAACTCCCGCGGCGAGCTGGGCAAGGCGCTCTTCAACTGGTACCGCAACACGATCTCCCGGGACCCGCTCACCCGCGTGTCGGCGCCGAACCACTTCGCCGACCAGCGAAACTTTCTGGCCGCGGTGGTGAATCAAGCCCCCAAGGGCCAGGTCAACGCGAGACAGGTCCCGGTGCCCGTTCCCGCGGTGATGACTCGTCACATCAAGGCGGTGGCCCATCACATGGGCGCCGACGTCGTCACCGTGGCCCGTGCGCATCCGTCCTTTCTGTACGCGCCCAGCACCCCGCCCGCCGGGGCGCGCGACGTGTACCAGAACCGGTCCGGCGACGTGTACCAGGGCCGCACGCCCGAGCAGATGGCCGAGCGCTATCCGTACATCATCGTCGCGACCACGGCGTGGGACTACGACAAGCTGCAGGCCCATCGCCACTACATCGGAGACGCCGCGTACCACGTCTCGCAGATGAAGGCGCAGCTGATCCTCAAGGCGCTGGAGGGCTACATCAAGGAGCTCGGCTACGCCGCGCTCCGCGGCATGTCGAACCCTCAGGCGGCCGGACTCGCCTCGGGCGTCGGGGAACTCGGGCGCAACGGGCTCCTGATTCACAGGAAATTCGGCGCCCGCATCCACATGCCCGATCCGATCATGACCGATCTGCCGCTCGTGCCGGATCAGCCCGTCGACAACGGCGTGGAGGACTTCTGCAAGATCTGCCGCAAGTGCGCGATCAACTGTCCCACCAACAGCGTGCCGTTCGGCGACAAGGTCGTCTTCAACGGCGTCGAGAAGTACAAGATCAACTGGCTCACGTGCTACAAGGTCCGCCCCTACATGGACACGCACTGGGGGAGCTGCCTCACGTGCGCCACGGTTTGCCCGTTCACCAAGCCCAACGTCTGGTGGCGGAGCCTCACCGTGTGGGCGCTCAGCACGTGCCCCATCCCTGCACGCCCGTTGCTCGTCCGCGCGCTCAAGGCCATCGACGACCGATTCTGGGGCACGACGCGGCAGACGCGAGTCCGGTGGCTCGGCTACGACTCGGGCATCAAGCCGGGGGAGCAGGCCTGTACGGTGGCCGGCTGCACCGCGGAGCATGGCCCGGCCCATGCCGCCGAGCCTGTGGGGAACATCGGCTACTACGCGCCCCTGAAGGAGAACACCAACCGATTCGTCAAGCGGGACGCCTAGTGGCGCTGCGACGCCACGATCCTTACTGGGACTTCTTCATCAACACTCCCCCCGCCGACCGGGCGAACTCGGTGCTCGACGTGATCCGCAAGACACCCGAGGGCAATGTCTTTCCCACTCGGGCAGACCTCCACACGCCGGAGGTCACGGCGAGCCACGTCAAGGAGATGGCGCGCTACCTGGGCGCTGACCTCGTGGGCATCACCGAGCTCGAGAACGACGACGCCGGCCACCCGTTCGCCGTCGTCTGCCTCGTCCGTGCCGACCACGATCCGCGCGAGGCGCTCGGCATCGGCGGGCAGGTCCCGGTGCAGAACGGGCTGTTCGTCACGTTCGTGCTCAGTGCGTGGATCCGCGAGCTGGGATACCGCGCGAGCGTGACGACGTCACTGGACGGCGCGCGACTCGCCGCCGCGGCGAAGCTCGGGACCCTCGATCGAGCCGGCAGGCTGGTGACCGCGAAGTACGGCACCCGGATTCACGTGGCCGATGTGGTCCGTACCGACCTGCCCCTGACCGCCGCGTAGCGCGGCGCCCCGCCTCCTCGTGCCGTACGTCATCACCGGGCTGTGTACGAACGATGGAGCCTGCGTCGAGGTATGCCCGGTCGCGTGCATTCATACCAGGCCCGGCGCCCCGCAGTTCTACATCGACCCCGACGTGTGCATCGATTGCGAGCAGTGCGAGATCGTCTGTCCCGTCGATGCAATCTTCAAGGACGTCGAGATCCCGGCCGAGCACGCCGCTTCCATCGACATCAACGCTAGCTTCTTCCGCCAGAACAAAGCGGTCGTCGGCCCGGTCGCTCTGCAGACGGCATGGCAGATGGTGGACCGGGCGCACGCGTACGCGAGGAGCGTGGGCATCGCGGTGACGGCGGCGGTGGTCGACGAAGCCGGGATTCCCATCGCGGTCGGACGGATGGACGGCGCCGCCCCGGCGTCGAGCGAACTGGCGGTCAGCAAGGCCTACACGGCGGCCGCCTTTCACCTCGCGACGGCCGATCTCACGGCTCAAGCGCGCCAGCCCTGGCTCAGGAGCCTCGTCGTGGCGCATCGCGGCAGGTTCCTGCCCGCGGCCGGTGGTCTCGTGATCTTCGACGGCATCACGATCATCGGCGCCGTGGGCGTCGCGGGCGGGAGCACGACCGACCAGGACGTCCTGTGCTGCCAGGCCGCGTTCGCCGTTCTGGAGAGCGGCGCACACTAGCGCGCGCTTCGACGACTTCAGAGCCGGTCGCGCTGCTCGACCAATTTCCAGTAGGTGTCCTTGTTCAGGATCTTGTTGCCGCGAAACTCGTAGAGGTCGCAGCCGCGATAGTTGAGCTTCTCGCCGTCCGAGCCGGTGCCGGTCACCATCCACACCGTGACGGCGCGGGGGCCCGTGACGAACGAGTCCACGTGGTTCCAGCGCATGTCAGTGATGACGCGGAAGCGGTCGGCGAGTACCTTGCGCACGGCGGCCTTGCCGTGCACGCGGCGCCCTTCCGGCTCCGGTCCCCGCGCCATCAGGAAGGTGCAGTCCTCGGCGAAAAACGACATGATGCGGTCGACATCGCGGCTGTTGAACGCCGCGTTGATCTCTTTCATGAGCTCGGCCGTAGGCCCAGGTGTCATGGCTCAAGGATCCATCACGTCCGCGCGAGCGCGGCTCTCACCCGCTGCGGCGTGATCGGCACGCGTCGGATGCGCACGCCGGTCGCGTCGAAGATCGCGTTGGCGATCGCGGCCGGCACCGTGCGCGTGGACGGCTCGCCCGCTCCGGTCGCGGGAAGCTCCGGCCGATTGATGAGCACGACGTCGATCTGCTCCGGCGCATCCTGGATTTCCAGGATCGGATAGCTCGTCCAATCGACGCTGAGCACCCGCTCCCGATCGAACTTCACTTCCTCGAACAGCGTGCGTGACAGCGCCATCACCACGTTGCCTTCGATGGTCAGCTCCAGTGCGCGGGGATTGATGATCAGCCCGCAATCGTGGGCGACCGTGAAGCGCTTGGCCCACACCCGTCCGCTGCGGCGGTCCACCTCGACTTCGGCCGCCACGGCGACGATCGTGCCGTTGCGCTCGGTGTAGGAGAAGCCGCGGCCGCCCATGACGTTGCCCTTTCCGCGGCTCGGATTCGGGTACGGGCGCTTGGTCCATCCGGCTTTGTCGGCGGCGGCCCAGATCACGGCCGCGTGCCGCGGGTTCTTCACGTATTTCAAGCGGAAGGCCACCGGGTCGGCGCCCGCGGCGTGTGCGATCTCATCGATGAACGACTCGCTCGCGAAGTGCGTCTCGGGGCCGAGCGGATCGCGCAGGTGTCCCGTCCGAAGCGGTGAGGCGCGATCGAGGAGCGGCGCGATGCACTCCCAGCCGCAGCGCTTGTTGGCGAAGTCGTACGACTCGGCGGGCACCTGGAAGATCACCGTCGGCTTGGGCGCATGGCCCGTGAGCTGCCCGGCCAGCGTGTCCTTGGGATCGCTCTCGTTCGTCGCGATGTCCTGGCGCGTGAAGCCCTTCGCGAAGAAATCGTAGGCGACGACGTGGCCCTGCGCATCGAGCCCAGCCCGGCCGCGATAGACGCCGGCCGGCCCCTTGGGATCCCAGCCGGTGCCTTCGTCGCGCATGTACTGAACCCGTACCGGCTTGCCCGTGAGCTTGGACAGGAGCGCCGCATCCAGCGCGGCGTCGCCCGCGTCGTTGCGGCCATACGATCCCGGCCCTGGCACCCAAGTGGCGCGCACCTTCTCGGGCGGGAGCCCCACGAGCTTGGCCACACCGTCGCGGGCGAAGTGTGGCTTCTGCGTCCCCGTCCACACCGTGGCGTGGTCCGCGCGCACGTCGGCCAGCGCGCACGCCGGCCCCATGCTGGCGTGCGACTGAAAGGGCCATTGGTACTCGGCCTCGATCACGCGATGCGCGCTCTTGAGCGCCGCCTCGACGTCGCCCCTGTTCACCGGGACCTCGCGGCCGGTCACGCCGGCCTGGCGGATGTGATCGTAGAGTCCTTCCATTGCCGGGAACGGCGTGCACGGTGGCGCCCACGTCACCTTGAGGGCACGGGCCGCCCGCACGGCGTCCCACTCGCGCTCGGCCACGACGGCCACGAGCTCCTTCTCGCGTATCACGCGGACGCCGGCGATGTCGGCGACCGACGACTCGTCGACCGTGACCGGCCCGCAGCCCGCCGTCGGCGGCCGCAGCACGCGCGCGTGGAGCATGCCGTCGACCCTGACGTCGGTGACGTATTTCAGCTTGCCGTGCACCTTATCGGCCACGACCCCTTGCGGAATCGACCGGCCGACCACTTTGTACTCGGACGGCTTCTTGGGCAAGGCCTGGCCCTTGGCGATAAGCGGGTTGCCGTACCGCTTGTTCCACTCGAGCTTGAGCCGGAAGTATTGCCCGCCGATCAGATCGCCGTACGTCACGGTCCGGTCGGGCGTGCCGGTCACCGAGACGACGCCGTCCTGCACGACGAGCTTGTCGGCGGGCGCCCCGAGCGTCTGCGCTGCGCGCTCGAGAAGCACGCGGCGAGCCTCGGCGGCCGCGTAGCGCAGCGTGATGCCGCCGTTCTGGATCGCGGTGCTGCCGGACGCTCCACCCTGGTTGCAGGTGAAGGCGGTATCACCCATCACCACGTCGACGCGCTCGAACGCCACGTCGAGCTCGTCGGCCACGATCTGGCCGATCGCGACATCGACGCCTTGCCCCATGTCCATCTTGCCGAAGAAGGCTCTCACGCGGCCGTCGGGCAGCACCGCGATCCACGAATCGAGCTCGTCGGGAGTGAGCGGCGGCTTG
>Ga0066388_100003724_pt1 | contig 10015 bp, 3 predicted proteins | sample PanSoiMetaGPlot6_FD_64539 | JGI IMG/M metagenome (GOLD analysis project Ga0066388, IMG submission 64539) | Tropical forest soil microbial communities from Panama analyzed to predict greenhouse gas emissions - Panama Soil - Plot 6 (Hybrid Assembly) | ecosystem: Environmental > Terrestrial > Soil... | reverse complement strand
AGGACGGGAACGATCCCTGGGTGCTCGAGGCTCGCGACAAGGCGTACTTCCCGAAGAAACCGCGCCTGCCCCGATGACGATGACCCGTGCCCCGATGGCCCCGACGGCGTCACCAGTTCCTTGAGGGCGACCTGACGGCCAACGACCTCGTCCCGCGCGACCCGGACGACGCTCTGGCCCCCACGCCCCAGCTCATGCATGCGGGTGTACCGGCCCGGAAGTTCGAGTGGAGTCTCGGCGAAGGCAGGACCAGCGTCACTCGTCCGGCTGTCCCCCGCTGCGGACACCTGAGTCTCGAACGGCACCGGCGGGCCGACCGGCGAATTGCTCACCGCACGCCCGTCGGCGCTCCGTGCCAGAAGAGTCTGCTCGACGAGGGCATCGACGATCTTGCTTCGTTCCGGACAGAGCGCTCCGGCTCTCTCCAGACGGATGAGCAGCGAGTCTGACCCGGCGTCCACCAGGCCCGCAGCGACCGCGGTGAGGACCTGCGACGGGCTCACGAACCCGGCCTGGACCGCGATCACGCCTGCAATGAGATCTCGCTCCTGCATCTCGACGGAAGGCAAGAGCAAGCACCGCGCCGGCAACTTGCACGGCCTGGAAGTCCCCGGTTACTCAGACGTTCTTGTGTTTCGAGGCATCCGACCGCGCCTGTGGAGCCAGGCCGGGGCTCGCGAATCCTGCGAATGTTGCGACTTCCGCGAGTCCTGTGATTGTCGGGTCTTGGACGGCGGGTTGGGGATCAGCCCTCGGCGCCGCCGGGATCGCCCATCTCCTTTCGACCCGTCGCGGAGCCCCGGGGGCCCTTCAGCGGAACCTGAACTCGCTCTTGCGGATCTTGAGAGCCTTGATCCGGTACTCCAGCGTCGAGGCAGGCATCTGAAGCTTGGCCGCCGCCCCGGACGGCCCCGACACCCGTCCCCTGCTTTCGGCCAGCGCGGCCTCGATGATCTCCTTCTCGCTGCGCGGATCAGCCCCGGAAGACGCCGACGGTCGGGCCGCGGACGCGGGTCGAGATGCTTCCTTGGGCAGCCACAGCTCGTCGACGGCGAAGACGTCACCGGGGCTCAGGATGACGGACCTCTCGACGACGTTCTGCAACTCGCGGATGTTCCCGGGCCAGTCGTAGGACGACAGCAGCTCGAGCGTCTTCTTGTCGATCGACCGGATGTTCTTGCCCGCTCTCGTGGCGTAGCGCCGCACGAAGTACTCGACCAGGTCCAGGATGTCATCCTTGCGTTCCCGGAGCGGCGGCACCTCGATCGGGAACACGTTCAGCCGGTAGTAGAGGTCCTGCCGGAAGGTCCCACTGGCCACCGCGGCCTGCAGATCGCGATTCGTGGCCGCGATGACGCGGACGTCGACCTGGATGGGCAGTGCTCCGCCGACACGCTCGAATTCCCGTTCCTGAAGCACTCTCAGGAGTGCCGCCTGCGTGTCGGGCAGAAGCTCCCCCACCTCGTCGAGGAAGAGGGTTCCGCCATCCGCCAGCTCGAATCGTCCGAGGCGTCGCTGTGCGGCTCCGGTGAAGGCTCCCTTCTCGTGCCCGAAGAGCTCCGAGGAGATGAGGGTCGGCGGCAGCGCGGCGCAGTTCACGCTGACGAAGGCGCGCGCGGACCTCCGGGACCTTTTGTGCACCGCGCGAGCGAGCAGTTCCTTACCCGTTCCGGTCTCTCCGCTGATGAAGACCGTCGAGTCGGTCGGCGCGACCTTCGCAATACGGGTGAGGACGGCCTTCAGCGGATCGGAGGAGCCGACGATCTCCTCGAACATCGACGCCCTGTCGACCTCCTCCCGCAGGGCCAGGTTCTCCCGGTAGAGCTGGTCCTTGAGCGCCCGGATTTCCGCCTCGGCCCGCTTCTGTTCCGTCAGGTCGAGCGCAAACGAAACACCTTCGTTGCCGCCCTCTTCGAACAGTGCGGAGGCGACCAGTACGGGCACACGGCTACCGTCCTTCCGGATGTATTCCTTCTCATAAGGATGAACGGTCCCGGTCTGCCTCAGCGCCATCCGGGCGCGTTCGTCACTCGCGAGCCATTCCGAGGGGGTCAACTCGGTCCAGCGCAGACGCCCCGACTCGATATCGTGATGCTCATACTGGACCATCCGGAGAAATGCTTCATTTGCATCGAGAATGACTCCGTCGAGATTCCCGATGACGATTGCGAGAATGTTGGCGTCGACCAGCCGTCGGATCTTCGCCTCTCGCTTCTCGAGATCGCGATAGAGCCGCGTGTTCTCCAGCGAGATGGCAGCTTGCGAGACGAGAACCCTCAGCACCGAGAGCCGGTCAGAGGTGAAGACGCGCGCGGCCAGATTGTTCTCGAGATAGAGACTTCCCGCGAGCTTTGCCTGGTTGAGTAAAGGCAGACAGAGCACCGACCGCGCGCGATTCTGGAGGAAGTACGGGTCGCCGGAAAACTGGTTCGCCGAGGATGCGTCATCGAGGATGACGCTCTCCTGGGTGCGCATGACATAGCGGAGGATCGACTCCGGAACCACCGCGGGGCGTGCCTTCGCGTCTCTCAGGCGCACGGTCACATCGTTTCCGCTGGTCCGGGACTCTGCTTCGATCCGCAGCTGCTCTCCACGCGGGAAGATGAGGAGACCCCTCTCGGCGCCGGCATGCTCCATTGCCTTCCGCATCACGGTGTCGAACAGCTTCTCCAGCACGATCTCGCTCGAGACGGCCTGCGAGACCTTGATGACCGTGGCGAGGTCGAGGCCTTCGACCGGCAGCGTGATGGTGGAGCCAGGGCCTGGCAAGGATTGCTCCAGCCTGAGGCCCGGATACAGGGAGTCGAGCTGCCTCACCTTTCCATCGGCGCCCCATGAGGCGTAGCAAGCGCGGGCGTTACGCAGGTACGTGTCCGCGAACTGCTCGAATCCCCGTGCCCGGTAAAAGGCCGCGGCGCGCTCGTAGGCGAGCGCCTGGTTGTTGACGAACCCGTTCGTGCGAGACGATTGGATGGCCGTTTCGTAGAGGCGCATCGCGTCGAGGTCACGCCCTTCGATCCGGGCAATCTCGGCACCGACCAGCGCGGCACGGTTCTCGAAATTCTCCGGACAGTTCTCCGCCCAGATCTTGAGCTGTCGCTGGTGCTCTGCAAGGACCTCGAGATGCTGCGCGCGCTCCTCTGCGGTGACGGACTCGCAGGCCGCAGCGCGACAGAGTGCGGTATAGAAATGATATTCAGCCGCCTCCACGAAGGACGTCGCGGTCCAGAGCGACGGCTGCGCCGTCGAGGAGGCGTCCAGGGCGCCTCCGTACTCACCGGCAGAATAGCGTGCCTGTATTTTGCGGACCAAATAAAAGCACTCATTGAGCCGCAATGAGGGATTGCCTGCAAGAATATGTTCGAACGCACGTTCCTCGAACTGCTCACTGTCGAAACAACCGAATCTCGGCGTCAACCCGCGGAGCATCCGAATCATCGCAAGCTGAGAGCCAATATAGTCGGCATGGACGCAGAGACCCGCCTTTCGAGCAAAGGCGCGGCCAAGCTCGGCCTCGCGTTGCAGGTCGCTCAGCGGGCCGCCCGCAAACAGAAGGGACGAGTTCAGGGCGCAGTTCGCGTATGTTGCATAAGTGAGATCGCCGATGCGACTGGCGACCTCGAAAGCGCGGCGGTGGAGATCAATCGAGGTCCGCACATGCTCAGTCCAGGGGGCGATCCACGTGGAAGAAAATAGATAGACGTTACCCTCAAAGCGCTTCAACCCACGGCCCTGGACGAGCTCGAGGCCGGCTTGGCTGAATCGCAATGCCGTCTTGTAGTCGCCGAACCGGGGTACAGCGATCCTGCTCAACATGGCATACGCGAGGCATGATGCGTCGCAGTTACCTTGTTCGAGGCTGAGAGTGACCGCCTTGCATATCGCCAGCGCGTCCAAATTTGGATCCGTGTAGACTGCGGCTGGCACGAGCCTGGTCAGAACGTTGACGGTCGCGAGCGACTCGGGGTCGCTCATCAGCGGCAAGTCGACGACTTCCTCGATCGTTCGGATGCCAAGCTTCGACCTGATTTGCTCGTATTCGCGCTGGACATCGTCCCTTGTCGGATGCGGTGACCAGTCAATGCCCACGTGCTGGAGACACTCGAGGGCGACGGCGACGGCACGATCGCTCTGGGCGAGCTCGGTACAGACGCCCATGTGCAAGAAGGCGACCGCCGAGCGCTCGACGAAATCGGCAACGCGGTTCGAAAGCGCGATCAAGCGTTCATCGGCAGTCTCGAGTGCGCCAGTCAGAGACTCGCACTCAGCCCGCGCCAGCTCCAGGGCGAACGCCAGCTCGTGCCGGCGCTCCCAGTCCTCGGGAGCCAGTAGCCCCGCTCCTGCGGTGAGATAGTTGAGTGCCGAAGCGTAAGCGCTGGACGCCTTGGCGCGCTTACCCGCAACCAGGTTGAGCTCGGCCAGATTCTCTCGCTCATCTCGCGAATCGATCAGCGTCACGCCACGGTTCAGCTGATTGACGAGGTCGAAGACCATCTCCTCTTGCTTGTTCGGAGGAATGTGCGCCACGAGCCGCCGTCCGATGCGCAGATGCGCTTCGGGACGCGAGGCTTCCGGGATCAGCGAATAGGCTGCTTCGTGAACACGGTCATGGACGAACTTGTAGGATCCCTCCACGCGTTCGAGCAGCTCTTGACTGACGCTCTTCCAGAGAACATCTTGTACCTGCTCCGCCGGCATTTCCAGGATGATCGAAAGCATCGGGAGATCGGCGGCGTTTCCGAGACAGGCCAGCTGCTGCAGGGCCTTCTGCGTTTCGACCGGCAGTCGTCTCAGCTTTCCGACCATGAGGTCCACCACGTTCTCGGTGTACCCCTTGGCGTGAATGCGGCCGATGTCCCAGGACCAGCCGCCCTGTCCATCGTCGAAGACCAGCAGTTTCTCGTACTCGAGCGCCGATAGAAACTGAGTCGTGAAAAATGGATTTCCCCCGGTCTTGCGGTAGACCAGTTCCGCGAGCGGCACGATGGCTTCCACGGCGCCCTGAACGGCATCGTCGATCAACTTCCCAACGTCCTCCTCCGAAAGCGGTGCAAGCTGGATGTGGTTGACATCAGCTCCCGCTCTACGAATGCCTTCGAGCGTTCGAGTCAGCGGATGGGCACCGTCAACCTCGTTGTCCCGATAGGCGCCGATCACCAACAGATGGTGCACGTCCGTCTGCGTCAGAAGGTCCTCGAGCACCTCTAGCGTGGCGGAGTCGAGCCATTGCAGGTCATCGAGGAACAGCGCGAGTGGATGTTCCGACCGTGCAAAGACGCCGATGAATCGCCGGAAGACGAGTTGAAAACGTCTTCTCGCATCCTGCGGAGGGAGTTCCGCAATTGGAGGCTGTTCGCCGATGATGAGCTTCAGCTCAGGAACGAGGTCCACGAGGAGCTGTCCGTTCACACCCAGCGCCTCTCGCAGGGCGCCGCGCCAGGGCGCCAGCTCGGCCTCGCTCTTCGCCAGCAGGCGGCGGACGAGACTCTGAAATGCTTGAGCAAGCGTTGAATACGGGATGTCGCGCCTGTACTGGTCGAACTTTCCCGACGCGAAGAGCCCGCGCGGCGAGACCAGGACCTTGTGCAGCTCCTGCACGACCGACGACTTGCCGATACCGGGGTGACCGGAGACGAGAACCAGCTCCGGCATGCCGCTCTTCACGACGCGGTCGAAGGACGTGAGGAGCGTCTCGACCTCGCGCTCTCGTCCGTACAGCTTTTCAGGAATGAAGAGCCGCTCCGGCGTGTCCTTCCGGCCGAGTGGGAACTCGGCAATCCGGCGTTCCGCTTCCCACTGGGCCGAGCACTGGCGAAGGTCGTGCTCCAGGCCGGCTGCCGTCTGGTACCGGTCCTCCGCGGTCTTGGAGAGCAGCTTCATCACGATGTGCGAGAGCTGCGCCGGGACACCATTCACGCGCTCGGCAGGTGGTACCGGGCGTCGCGCGATGTGGCAATGCACCCATTCCATCGAGTCGGCGGCGGTGAAAGGGAGGCTGCCCGTCAGCATCTCGTAGAGCGTGATTCCCAGAGAGTAGAGGTCGCTCCGGGAGTCGATGGACCGATTCATTCGCCCGGTCTGCTCTGGAGCCATGTAGGGGAGCGTTCCGGCGATGAACTCGGGAGGCGCAGGCGTCTGGCGCTCGCGCGGAAGGCGGGAAGCAATCCCGAAGCCCATCAGCCGGACCTCCCCGCCGTCCGGCTTCATCAGGATGTTCGCCGGCTTGATGTCCTTGTGGACGAGACCTCGCCCATGGAGCTGGTGCAGCGCGGCGCAGAGGCCCACGGCGGTCCGGAGGAACTGTCCCAGGTCGATCGGCTCCGTGAGCAGACCATCGAGCGGCAATCCGCCCGGGTCCTCGAGCACGAGCGTCGCCCGGTCGTCCTGTCGGGTGAGCAGGATGGGTCGAACCGCCCAGGCCCTGTCCAGCTCCGCGCTCAGCGAGTATTCGTGCTCGAGCCTCCGGACGAGCTCCGGCGCCGGGTGCTCCGCCACCGGTGTCAGCGCCAGAATAGAGGGCGCCCTCGATGCGGTCGGGTTCTTCTCCGTCCCGCGCGAGAGGACGAAGTCCGTGTCGCTACGAACCTGGTCGAGGGCGTACTCCGAAAGATCCATGACCGCTCCTCTTCAGCAAGCGGTGGGCTCGAGAAGTGCGGCGGATGTATCACTCGTCGAAACCGGCGTGGAACTCACTCCCGGGCAGAGTCAATCTGCTTGCATCATCTGGACTGTAGAGGACATCTGCTGATCCTCGGGGTGTCGCCACAGCCCGGTGTGTCCATGCAGCGTGGCGTCCTCCCCTTCGAGGCAACTCGGAGTCGCGGGCTCGCTGCCGGGAGACTCAGTGCTGACTGATCACCTCGAGAAACGTCGTCCGCTTCCCGATCATGAGGACCCAGAGGAGGCGAGCGAGACATCGCGGGCCAAACTCCCGATAGATGATCCCGACGTTCTGCACCACGTCTCTTCCAGTGATGATTCCGCGCATCGCGCGGATCAGACCTAGCAAGGCAGGTGCCACTCACCGCGTGGCGCGCACGGCAACCTCGGGCGCGCTCCGTGGCGTCTCGGCGCCACGTGACGCCACCTCGTCTTGGTGTGGCACGATCAGACGCGAGCCGCGCTGTCCGGTCACCGACGTCCAGACCCACTGGAGGAAGACTGTGAGGCGCAGACCCGGCTGCGCGAGCGAGAGGATGTGGACGAGCGCCCAGGCCACCCAGGCGACGAACGCCGTCAGGCGCAGCTTCCCGCTCTGGAGGATGGCGTAGCCCGGACCGACCACCGCCATGGTCCCCCGGTCGTGGTACCGGAAGGGCTGCGGCGGAGCCTTGCGGACCACGCGTCGCGCGATCGCCTCGCCGGTGTAGCGGCCTTGCTGGAGCGCGACCTGCGCCACTCCGGCCAGCGGCTTGCCGTCCTGAGCCAGCGACGAGGTATCTCCGATGACGAAGACCTCGGGGTGCCCTGGAACGGTGAGGTCCGGCTGGATCTTCACCCGTCCGGCGCGATCGGTCTCCGCGCCCAGCCACTTGCCCGCGGGCGACGGAGCCACGCCGGCGGTCCAGATCACCGTCTTGCTGGCGATGCGCTCCCCACCCACCACGACGCCTGACTCATCGATCTTCTCCACCGCCTGTCCGAGCCGTACCTCGACCCCGAGCCGCTCCAGCCGCGCCTTCGCCGCCTGCGAGAGCTCGTTCGCGAACGGCCCAAGGACCTTGGGCGCCATGTCCAGCAGGACGATACGCGCCGTCGTCGGGTCGATGCGACGGAAGTCGGTCCGCAGACTGCTGTGAACCGCGTAAGCGATGGCCGCGGCCATCTCCACCCCGGTCGGGCCCGCCCCCACGAGCACGAACGTCAGGAGATCCCGGTGCGCCCGGGTATCCTCCTCGGCCTCGGCCTGCTCGAAGGTCTGGATGATCCGGTTCCGGATCTGCTCCGCGTCCGACAGGCTCTTCAGCCCCGGGGCGAACCGCGCGAACTCGTTGTGCCCGAAGTAGCTGTGGGTCGCCCCGGTGGCGAGGACCAGGTAGTCGTAGGAGATCGGCACCCGTTCCCGGTCCGGGCTGCTGGCGAAAACGACCCGCTTCGCCGGGTCCACACCCACCACCTCCCCCATCAGTACCGTGGCGTTCCGCTGTGTGCGGAGGATCTCGCGGAGCGGGGCGGCGATCTGTGCCGGAGCGAGCACCGCCGTGGCCACCTGGTAGAGGAGCGGCTGGAAGAGATGGTGGTTGCTCCGGTCGATCAGCGTGACTCGCACCGGCGCGCGCCGGAGCGCCTTGACCACCGCAAGCCCTCCGAATCCGCCGCCCACGACCACCACGTGGGGAACGCGAGGAGCGGCGAGGCGCTCCACCGGGGTGACTGTCTCCGACCTCTGCATGATGAGTCTCCTAGGGAACGGTGCTGGCAGTGCACCTCACGGGCCAGGCGTGACTGCAGTCACTGGGCCACCGACGTGCTCGCGGAGCCACGCTCGGGCTGGGCCTCGGTTTCACGGTGCCACCACTCGGTGCCCCGCCCATTTCCCGGGTCCCTCGGAGCATCGAGCGCCGAGCGCTTCTGAGTCCGCAGGCGCGAGCCGCGTCACCTACTCCGCGTCACATCCGGCTGTACCGTCACAGCGTTCAGCCCCGGCCCTCGCCTCTGGATCCGGAGCGCTAACCCTTCAGATCCGGAGCGCCACCGCCTCGGAAAATCCCTGGCCCGCTTCGTGCTCTGGGCCCGAGGGTCCGGCGCAAGGACGCCGCAGAAAAGGGAAGACATGTCCGAGAACAGCATCACCCGCATCGCCATCATCGGGACCGGAGTCATCGGAGCGAGCTGGGCGGCCTATTACCTCGCGCGCGGTCTCGACGTGGTGGCGACCGATCCCGCCCCCGGGGCCGAGGCGAACCTCCGCCGCTTCATCGACCAGGCCTGGTCGGCGCTGGTGGCACAGGGACTCTCGCCTGGCGCATCGGTCGACCGGCTGAAGTTCACCCCCGACCTCAAGCGAGCGGTGTCGGAGGCGCAGCTGATCCAGGAGAACGGGCCGGAGCGGCCCGACTTCAAGGTCAAGCTGTTCGCAGACATCGATGCCGCCTCGCTCCCGGACGCGATCATCGCCTCGAGCTCGTCGGGGATCACCGTGAGCGTCATGCAGTCGGGCTGCAAGCGCCCGGAGCGAGTGGTGCTGGGTCACCCCTTCAACCCGCCGCATCTCATGCCGCTGGTGGAGGTCGTCGGCGGCACCAAGACCTCGCCCGAGACCGTCGAGCGGACCATCGCCTTCTACCGGTCGATCGGAAAGAAGCCGATCCGCCTCAACAAGGAGATGCCGGGGCACGTCGCGAACAGGCTCCAGGCCGCGCTCTACCGGGAGATCCTCTACCTCATCGAGCAGAAGGTGCTCGACGTCTCCGACGCCGACGACGCCGTGTCCTGGGGACCGGGGCTCCGCTGGGGAGTCATGGGTCCGAGCCTGCTCTTCCATCTCGGCGGCGGCGCCGGGGGCATCAAGCACTTCATGGAGCATCTCATGCCGGCAATGCAGGCGTGGTGGCACTCGCTGGGAACGCCAAGCATCACGCCGGAGTTCACCAGCTCCGTCATCGACGGGGTCGCCAAGGAGACCGGCGGCAACTCGGTCGAGCAGCTGGAGAAGACCCGCGACGACATGCTGCTCGAGCTTCTCGCAATTCGCCGGAACGCGGAGGGCGCCCGATGACCAGCGCGACACTGGAGACGCTGCCCGAGGACCGCGGCCGACTGTTCTTCCTCGACGTCAGCGGCGGTCGGATGGTCTCGGTCAACGCCGAGGGCGGCGATCCCGTCGTGCTGTTCACCGGGAACCGGCGGATCCCGGACGGGATCGTGGTCGACCTCGACAACCGACAGATCTACTGGACCGAGATGGGAGTGCCTTCCCGGAACGACGGCTCCATCGTGCGGTCGGACCTGGACGGGAGCGACCGCCGGGTCATCGTGCGAGAGGGCGGCACCTTCACCCCTAAGCAGCTGGCCT
>Ga0066388_100003722_pt1 | contig 10018 bp, 12 predicted proteins | sample PanSoiMetaGPlot6_FD_64539 | JGI IMG/M metagenome (GOLD analysis project Ga0066388, IMG submission 64539) | Tropical forest soil microbial communities from Panama analyzed to predict greenhouse gas emissions - Panama Soil - Plot 6 (Hybrid Assembly) | ecosystem: Environmental > Terrestrial >... | reverse complement strand
ATTCGCTTGATCTGCAAGGCACCGCGACAACATTGTCGACCTCCGAAGTCATGCTTCACCCGAGTACAGCCCCGATCGAGCACTCATTGACAGGGTGAAAGCAAGCATTTGTCCTGACTGGATTGTTGGGCCAGTCAGCCCACGTCACGCACCGCAGAACGAATCTCCGCAGGTGATCGATCCCCGACGAGCCCGGCCAATCGCTGGTGCGCCGTACCCCACCGCCTCTAGCTGGCGTGAAGAATAAATTGTCCGCCTGTTACTTGCCAGCACGGAACCACCAGTGCCAGCTGCGCCAAGCATGGAAATACCCCGCCACTCCCGCCTGACACCAAGGCAACCGCTGGCAACTGGCGCGCGTCAAAACCCGCAACACCATGCGGTTTTCCGCAATCATCGATTTACGTGCCGGTTTAAGCGGCGCTAAGGTGAAGGCAGCTCTCGCATCGCGACTCGATTTGGCAGGAACCACAAAACAGCACCAGACTTGGAATTCACCCAGAACAGCCCACAGCGAAAATTTCACATTCGTGAAATCGGGAGCTGGCCAGATCAGAAAGGGAGGCTGCATGAAGTACGCCTTGGAACATTGTCTTGCTTTTCTAATGTCGTTTCTTTCGGGGTCGAGCCACGCATTTACGCGCCTGTTGCTCTGGCGGGAGCTGCGTAACAATCATGGTCAAGTTGCGATCATGCTTTTCTATTGCCCTGAGATTGCCGAGCACTCGGCGGCAGAACGCGGCTTCACCAGCCTGCAACGAAAGTTCGAGGCACGATCGGAAGCGAGATTCATGCGCTTTGTGTTCAAGTACAATCAGCCGTTTTGCCAAAGGCTTGGTGTCAGGGCCACAGATCTGCCCGTCGTCGTCTGCGAGTGGTCGCGGCTAATCCGAGCTACCGACCAATCTACGGCGCACAGGAGCCTACCTATGGCAGCAGGCGAAGAGCAGATTCTAGAGAATCACATCAGCCAATTCCTCGGACTGGCCACCGAGCTCGCTAAACGTCGGGCGGCGTGAGACCTGCTGTCCCAATTTGATCCGCTCCCAAAACCGCCTGCGCAAGAAGCTGAGATCGTCTCAGTCTCCGCCGGGCCCTAGCACATGGAGTAAACATGCGACGTTACTTCTACTGGCACCTCTTTCTAGCCGCGATCCTCATAGCACTTGCTCCCAGCGCCGCCCTGGCGTGTCCCAGACATCACCCCCCCTGCAAGCCACCGCCCTCCCTTCCGCTGCCACCAGCGGCGATTTCCGTGGCTGTGGTGGAGACGTTCTCGACGATCGTCTACGACTATGACTGCGAATGGGTGTGGAATGCAGAAGAACAGGTATGGGTAAAGAGATGGTTTCTGGTGGGTTGGCACAGCGAATGGAAAACCGAAGAGCGCTGGGTAACTGCGTATTGGAATGACGCGGTGGGCGCCTTCACGTACTACGACAGGAATGGCAAGCTTCAACTCGCGAACCGGTAGTTCATTGGCCTGAAGTACTCAGGCAGGAGCGTCACAACAATGTCGAACGATACGAAAACGATTGTCAGTCCAACCGTTCGTGAACTCCCGGCTGGGCCCATTGACGCTGTCAGGCAAGCACAAATCGCACACCAGCAGGAAACGGCCAGGGCTGAGCAGGCCTGGGCCGGCGCCCAAGCCAAAGCAGATCAAGAGTACAAGATGTGTGCAGCAGCAACCGCATCGATGTATGCGACAGCCATGTCCGCAGCGCAACAGACGAAGGATCAGTCCAGTCGCCGGCCAAAACAACTGCTGAGACGGGCGGCAATCGTCCTCGCCTGCACAGCCGTGCTTCTCGCGCTTTTGCTTTCGCTCGGCAGACTAGCAACCAGTCTGTCCGTCGTTTTGGTGGGTGCACCACTGCTGTTGGGCATTGGCTTGATGTTATTTGCGGCGATCAGTTTATGGCAAGCCGCACGAGTATATATCGTCGCAGCTCAGTCCGCAGACAGCCAACAAAACTCATTGCTGAGCTCGGCCAAACAGACGTACGAGCGAGCGATCACACAGGCCGAGCACGAGTGTCAGAGCATCAAAGCCGCAGCGGACCAACGGCGAACCGAGACGGTTGCCAAAGCGCTTGGCGAGCTCGATGCTCTCGAGACTGACCACAAGCAACGATCCGGCCAGTGTCCTGCAAATGATCCGTCTGCAAAAACGATATTGGCACCAACCCTGGCAATGACGCCTGGAAATGATACGAACAAATCCAGGAAGTAACAACCACTGAGTCGGCGTGCGCCTCCAGTCAAGCTGGCATGCGCCGGTCGGTGCTGGCCGGGCGACGATCGCGCCCGGCTGGGAAATACATCCCGCTGTCCTGTTTGGAAAAAGCAAATCTTCTTCCAATTCCGGCAATGTACCGGAGGAAAGGAACTTCCCATGAAACGCGTTTTCAATTCACAAATTCTCGGCGCTCCCCGCTACGTCCAACAGCTCAACGAGCACTGCCTGGATTGTGACCGATCCCTGTTGGGATTCTCGGACGGATCCGGGCTGTGTGTCGTGCACGGCTGGTACGAGCCGGAGCAAGGCGATGAAGATCTCTACTTCCTAAGGGAGCACTTCGATCTGATGTTCAACATCACGCCAAAGGATAGACAGATCGCCTATGTCCTCTCTATGCCGCAAACTAAAAAAAGCTACCTTACTGATGGCACGCTGCGCGATGCTTACAGTCGGGGGCTGAATCTGCGCGTCGTAGCGGAGGCGATCGCGCATGGCTTGAATGCGTCCTCGCTCGCACAATCGATCATCCTCGGCATCGACTGTCAGGCGCTCAACAGATCGCTTGTAGAGTGCTCCAAGAACAACAAGTGGCATCTCATTCCATCCGTCAACGCCGACATGCAGGCCGCCTGCTTGAAGTAGGACCTGAAACGGGCCGATAAGCAATCCCCTATCCGCACCATCCTGCGGTGGGGCCGGTGAAAGTCCGGTGCTGGTCGAGCGAGGAATGGCGCTCGGCTGGGGATATCGACCAACCCAAGTCGCAAAACTAGGCAGTAATTCTCCGGGGAGGCTCCGGGGCACTGGGCAAGTGGTCAAAGCCTGACGAAGGGGACGTCGCCCTCTTCGTCAACAGTCATTCAACGTCGTGCGCTAGCGAAATGTTGCAATAACCGCTATCGCAGACGAAAGGCTCGTATCGATGTCCACTCCAGGTCAAGCCAGGGCTTTCGAACTCATTGCCAGAATGATTTTGCTTGTCGTCGGACTTTCCGTCGGCAGCGTCGCCGCCATTGCTGCGGCAGCTGGAGGCATAACATGAAATCAACCTATCTAATGGCAGGGCTCTTCTTTCTGTGCCTGTTCATCGTCAGCCATTTCATGCCGTTTCTCATTACGGCGGCATTTGCCTTCGTAGCAGCACTGGTAACCGGCAGAGATGAAGCATAGAGTGACCAGCCCGGCAGGTGAGATCATCTCTGGACTAGGGATCCGTTTTCGAATCCACAGCCATGCTGAATCGACAAGCCGAGGCATGGCGTCAACTTTGCGAGGAATCTCATGAGCGCAATTCTCTTCTTTGTGCTGCTTACGGCGGCAGGTGTGGCAGGACTGCGAATTGGCCAGAAGTTGAGCGGAAAAACTTGGCAGGTCATTGGCCTGTCGCTGCGGTGATGATCACCTTTTTCGGGGTCCTCATGGCAGTGGCGCTCTCCAGTGGCATTGCCATTGTCGTGACCACGCTGACTCACACGCTGGTCAGCACAATCCTCGTGGGTGCGGTCTTCTGAGCGCCCCACGGCAAGCGTCGTCAAGTGAATCCGTCGTAAATCGGACAGTAATATCGCGGGGAAGCTCCGCGACGCCGGGCAAGCGGACACTGCTACAGCTGGCTTTTGCTGACAGTTCCTACCTCTTTGGGTAAGCAACACCTACACGGAGTCCCGATGGCAATTTCCGATTACAAGGCAGCGCGTTGGCAGCAGGTTACTCTCCTGGCGAAGCCGTTCGCGCTGATGGCTGCGTACGTTGCGGCCGCGAGCTTGGGCTCGTGGTGGTGGATCGCGGCACTTCTTGTCATTCCGTTTCTTTCTGCGACGATGTCAGTAGTCATGCACGACGTCGGGCACGGGCTTGTGGGAGGCCGACAGCGCCACTGGTGGCTATTCGTGCTCGGAGTCAGTCAAATGCTGAGCGGTCATGCCTTCTGGGCCACACACGCTCAGCACCACAGGCGGTATCCGGCACCGGAGCAGGTCGACCCGGAAGGAGCGCCGTGTCTGAAGTCGCTTCCCGCGATGGCAAAAATGATGCCCACGTTCGCTCCGCGGCTTTGGCTCTGGGCTTGGCGTAATAAACCCACGATCAGGTGCTGGCTGGGCGCAGAGGCGGGCACGGCAGCAGGCTTGATGCTGCTCGGCAGCATCTTGTGGTTTGATCATTCTAGTCCGCTTGTCCTTGTATATTGCGCCTCCACGCTCGGTACCGGCTGGGTCGGATACACCCTCGTCGCCTGGCTATCACATCAGACGCATCTTGTGACTGGTCCTCGCCAGCAAGCTTTTGCAGGCACTCTCGCCGGATCTGTTGTCGTGTACTTCTTCGGCGCAATTATCTTCCATGCAGAACATCACGCCAGTGAGTCTGTGCCGAGCTGCAATCTGGCTCGCTTCGCCAAGCACAAGCACAGCGCTTCCACTCGATAGAAATGCCACCAGCGGATAGTCTTCTATTCGAGACTAAATACAGGGAGAGAAAATGAAACCTGGTAATCGCGTCGACCTAGAGCAGGCGGCGTTGCAAGTCCTCGAAGCTGCAAAAGCGGGCTACATCGATCAAGATGACCCTTACGTGCAAAGAGCGATCGAAATTGTCGGAGTAGACAGGACAAACCGGGTGCTGGGTGAACGCCACAAGTTCGACGCAATGTTTCGGCGTGTGTCGGGCTCCTACGGCAGTGGTAGGCGCCGGTAAGAAGAAAGACGACTGCAGTCTTGTAACGAGGTCCGAAGGGACATGAAACCCGTAAGCGACCGGGCCGTAATACTCCGGGGAGGCTCCGGGGCGCCTGGCAAGCGGCCAATGCGTGTGCAACTACGTTGCGCAGAAAGGATCGTTCAATGGAGGCATTGATCAAACAAACCCTCGCGGCCGTGGCAGCCGATCTGGTACCACTCAAAGAGAAGCTGGACATAACCGCCAACATCTGTACAAAGGCGGGGCAGCAGCCAACCGGCAGCGCCTTACGCGAGCTGGCAAATCTTGCCGCGACCACGCACAGCCTGATCGCGGTGCTCACTTCTGGTGACAAAGAGCTTTACCTTCCCGAGATGACCGATATCGTCCTGAAGGTCTGCAGGTGGATGAGCTTGTGCGAGCAATTCTGCATCACGGCGCTGGTCACAGAAACTGACCACGACATGCGTTTTCAGTTTGCCGACATTTTATTGGGCGTCGTCAGGTTGGAACAGCCTGTCATGCGGGTTTTATCGAATGGATGTTGAGCCGAGCAATCTAAGACAAACTGCCCTGAATCCCCTATCCGCACGCCTGCGGTGGGGCCGGTGAAAGCCCGGTGCTGGTCGGGCGAGGATCGCGCCCGACTGGGGAATGACGACATCCATAACTTCTCGTCTCTTCCCTTTTTTGACCTTTTTTGACCTTTTTGACTATTTTGCCTTTCCGCTCTGTCCATGGTCAGACCAATCCTTGCAAAGTGAAGCGGTCCGGTCGGGGCTGCGCTACCTGCGCGAGCCCAACCGATCTCGAGCCCCAAAAGCCAAGTCGGATAAGCGAAGGCGGACAATGGGCATACGGGAACGGTCCCCAAAAGGCAGGCAGTCGAAAGCCAGAGATCAAGAATAGGTCTGACATTCTGGACATAGTCCCTGAATGTATCGTGATCTCAAATATCCCTTAAATCTAAGCTGACTTGCATGTGAACCGCTTGTAAAGATGCGGTATTCGTTTTCGTTTCCTTGAGAAACCCAAAACACAAAGCCAAACACGTCACCTGCTTTGTTCCTAGACATTCGATGCCAGCTTCGCGCTGTGCCAGTGGAATCTGCGCCTGAGAATGCCGGTCTGGTGCCGGCCACAGGGTAGACTCTTGAGATTTATCGCCGGCGGGTCTCAAACCCCTCGGTGGTAGGCGGTACGAGCCGCTACGAGATGTTTTCGCCAGTCGCCGGCGCCGTCCGCCGCGACCGTGACCTCAATCGCAAGCGGCACTCGCCGCTCTAGACCTTTCCCTGGAGGAAATTCCATGACCGATCAACTGACGCCGATGACGCTCGATGAGATCGACGAGGCCCTGCCCGCCCTTCGCAAGAAGTGGGAGGTAAGCCTCTCGAACGTTCTCGCTCTCAGCAGTATGGTAACGTACCAGCGCCTCACCGGTGAGGGAGGCTGGCCGAAGGTTGCGCTCGCCGGCAAGACGCAAGTCGAGGTGGCCGGGGCACTCGAGGCATTCAACGAGCTTTTCCTTAACGGTGACACCCTGCGTCAGAAGCTGGAAGAAGCCGAAAAGCTCCGCAAGGACATGCCGCGACTCAACCGCGCCGACCAGATCGACAAGATCACGTTCATTCTCAAAGGCGCCTGCATCAAGCTGCCTGCCGTGCAGGTGCCGCTCGAGCAGCGGGGATTGCTCACCGCAGCCGAGATCGAACAAGCGGTTACGATCGACCGATTGTTCGCCGCAATGGAGACGGCGTTCACCGAGGCCAACCGGGTGGTGCATGCCATCGAGGATGCTTGGGGCACACTCAAGGGCAAGCTCCGGGGCGCCGTCGACGAAGTGGCGCTGCTGGAGCAGCTCGCCACCAATCTCGCTGAAAGCAACTGCGTTCAGCTCATCGCCGCGAAATCCAAGCTGGCAGCGGTGCTCGGCCTGGTGGATAGCGATCCGCTCTCGGTGAAGCACGGCTTCGACCAGGAGATCGAGCCGCTGATCAAGCCGGCTCGCGAGCTCCTGAACAGCCTGTCGGCACAACGCGACCAGGTCAACGTGGACATGAAGGGCACTCGCCCGCTCGTCGACGCACTCAAGGACGCGCATGCCCAGGGCAAGAAGTTGTACGCCGAACGCGCCGAAAAGGTGACAGTAGCGGGAGCTGACAAGTTGCCGGCGCCCGCCGAAGACGCCGGCGTCGACAGGCTGTCAAAGTGGCTCGACCGGCTCGAGCAAAAGCTGTCTCTGGGAGACTGGCGTGCGGTCAGGGTGGGGCTGGAGAACTGGAGCATCCAGCTCAACAGCAGCCTCAGCCACGCGCGCTCAGTTGCAACCGAGAACAACAAGCTCCTGGAGAAGCGCCGGGAGCTGAGGGGCCTTTTGGACAGCTTGAAGGCCATGGCCGCGTCGCGCGGACTGGCGGAGGATCCGGCAGCCTCGGCCATCTACACGAAGGCGCACGATCTGCTGTACACGCGACCGACGCCGCTGGCGGAAGCGGAGAAACTCGTTGTCGACTACCAGAAGGCGATTCGCTAGCCAGGGCAAGCGATCCCTTCACAAAGGTCTAATCGCCGGCTAAGGAGGCGAGGTATCGAGCCTCCGGAGCATTTGATGGATGCCCAGTTGCATGCAATGCAACGAAGCAGCCGGCATAGCCGGCATTACCGCCGGCTATGCCGGCAATCAACAGGAGAGATATATGGCTCAATGCAATGCCACACCCGGCTGCACTGGTCAGATCGCAGACGGCTACTGCGATCAGTGCGGGTCGGCACCGCTGGCGGTGTCACAGCCGAAAGCGCAAGCAGCGCCGGTCACGACCCAAGCAGCCACGGTTTCTGCAACTCCCGTGGCGCCGCCGGCCACCAACGCCTGCGCCTGCGGCGGCGGGTTCGTCGACGGATTCTGCGACACCTGCGGCAACGCGCCGACCGGCCAGGCGAACGCGCCGACCGGCCAGGCGAACCAGCCGGCCGGCCAGGCGTCCACGCGGTCGCACAAGACCGGTTCCACCCACCTGTCCGGACGCACCGGTTCGCGCCGCGGCTCGGTCGGCAGCCGCTTGAGCGGCACGCGCCGTAATCTCGGGCTCGGACTGGTCACGGTCCCCGACATCCCCAAGGGCGACCCGCTGGCAGCGCTGATGAAGGAGGCGAAGGTCCCCGACAACAAGCGCGTCTGCACCGGCTACAAGCCCGACGGCAGCCCCTGCGAGACGCCGCTAACCAAGCGCGAGAAGGGCTTCTGCCCCACCTGCCGCACCCGGTACAACTTCATCCCCGGGCTCGACACCGAGGAGCTGGTCGCCGGCCAGTACCGCGTCAAGGGCTGCATCGCCTTCGGCGGCATGGGCTGGATCTACCTCTGCCTCGACGAGACCCTCAACCGCTACGTGGTGCTGAAGGGGCTGGTAAACCAGGACGACAAGTCGCTCGCCGACGCCGCTGTGGCCGAGCGGCAGTTCCTCGCCGAGGTGAAACACGCCAACATCGTCAGCGTGTACACCTGCGTGCAGCACACGAACGCGAAGGGCTCGGCCGCGTACACCGTCATGGAGTACGTCGGCGGCAAGACCCTCAAGTCGCTGCGTAAGGCGGGTCCGCTGCCGGTGGGCGAGGTGCTCGCCTACATGTACCCGGTGCTGGGCGCCTTCGGCTACCTGCACGCCAACGGGCTGATCTACAACGACTTCAAGCCCGACAACTGCATGGTGGAAGACGGCGACATCAAGGTGATCGACCTCGGTGGCGTCTGCCGTGTCACGCAGACGGACGGCGACATCTACAGCACCGTCGGCTACGCCGCACCGGAGCTGGCCACCACCGGTCCTTCCTTCGCCTCCGACCTCTACACGATCGGGCGCACGATCGCCGTGCTCTGCACCGAGTTCCGGGGGTACAACAGCACGTTCGAGAAGAAGCTGCGCAGCCCCAGCGAGGAGCCGGTCTACCAGAAGTACGACTCGCTCTACCGCTTCCTGCAAAAGGCCTGCCACGAAAACCCGAGTATGCGATTCCAGACCGCCGCGGAGATGTCCGAGCAGCTGGTCGGCGTCATGCGCGTCGTCGTCGCCGTGGACACCGGCAAGCCCTGCCCGTCCGAAAGCACCGTCTTCGGTCCCGACACTCTCAGCGTGCGCGATCTGACCAAGGGCGGCGTCGACGTCATCGACATCGAGTCGTTGCCCAAGCTGAAGATGACCGCGCAGGACTCGGCCACGTCCTTCATCGTCACCAACCTCGGCTCCGGCGACCCGCGCCGGCAGACGCCCGTGCTCAAGCAGGCGCTGACGCAGTTCCCGGAGTCGGTCGAAGCCAAGCTCGCCTACGCGCGCAACCAGATCCGTCTGGGCAACTTCGACGAAGCGGAGCAGCAGCTCGTCGCGGTCGAGGCGCAGGACGCCTTCGACTGGCGGGTGATCTGGTACCGCGGCATGGCGCTCATCGCCCAGAACGTGCCGGCCGAGGCCGTAACGGCCTTCACGAACTGCTACAACGAGGTGCCGGGCGAGCTGGCGCCCAGGCTGGCGATCGCTCTCGCCTGCGAGCTGGCCGGTGACGCGCCGGCGGCGATCATCTTCTACGAGGCGGCCGCGCGCATCGACCCGAGCTACGCCACAGCCGCTTTCGGGCTGGCTCGCTGCCACGCGCGGGCCGGCGACCGCGCAGCCGCCGTCGAGGCGCTGGCGCGCATCCCGCAGACCAGCAGTCTCTACGTCGATGCCCAGAAGAAGCTGGCTCTCGTGCTCATCAACGAGCAGCCGACTGCTCCGGGAGTCGACGAGCTGACGCGGGCGGCGGCGACGATCGAGGCTCTCGTTCTTCAGGGCATCGATCGCGTCCTGCTGCTCCGGGAGTTCTTCAGCACCACGCTCCGGCTGATCCAGACGCTCAAGATCCAGCCCAAGCCGGCAGTCAAGGTGTTCGGTCAGGAGCTGGCGGAGATGCCGGTCCGACTCTCGCTCGAGCAGGCTCTGCGCGAGCTCGCCAGGCTCAGCCACGACCCGGCCGAGAAGATCCGACTCGTCGATCAGGCCAACCAGGTTCGCCCGCGAACGCTGATCTAGGGAGGTAGCCGATGAACTGTCCCAATTGCGG
>Ga0066388_100003720_pt1 | contig 10019 bp, 10 predicted proteins | sample PanSoiMetaGPlot6_FD_64539 | JGI IMG/M metagenome (GOLD analysis project Ga0066388, IMG submission 64539) | Tropical forest soil microbial communities from Panama analyzed to predict greenhouse gas emissions - Panama Soil - Plot 6 (Hybrid Assembly) | ecosystem: Environmental > Terrestrial >... | reverse complement strand
GTTGGATACTTTTTCGTATCGAGAAACTGGTCACTTCTCAAGTCTTGATCACGCTGGGCGTTATGAGTATCAATGCCGGCAGCATCAATTGTGGCCGTTACCGAGGCAACCGGCAAATGCTTGCCGTCGTAAACGGCCTGACCTTGCACCGCCCCAAGATTTCCTCGCACATTCGAAACCATCATATGCTTGACGGCAAAACTTGCGGTTGAGTGCGCAGGATCAATTTGCCAATCGGTGCCCATGCCAGCGCTTTGCGCTCGATCGGCCATGCCCACTCCTAAAACTGCCGCCAATGCCAGTCCCACAATTCCTGTCGCCTTCATGCTGCACCTCCTCAAAAGCCATCGGAATTCAGCAAGCGGAATCCACGATGTTGAACTTCTATCACAGATCTGAAGTGACTTTCTCAAATTTTAAATTTCTACGAACAATATGGTCCCTAGATTGAGTCTGTATCCGGCGAACAGTTAGTCGCACGTTGCTCAGATAACTTCACCCGGATACGGTCGAAGAAGATGCGGGTTGCTCCTCTTCCTCGTCTAGATGTCCACCAAGATCAAAGTGATCACTGACGAACATGGCAATGCCGCTTGCCGCCACTACTGTGATAATTCCAGTAACCAAGAGCATATGTTAACCCTGACTCGCTCATGCTCATTATACGGGCTGGGTTGGCAAATTAGGATGACATGGCGGTCTTCAATCTTGTTCAATCGTGGAAACCAGGCCAAGATCCGCGGGCCGAATGCATTGGGACAGATGTGAGATCAGCTAAGTGGTAATGGCTTCCCGCTCTTGTTCAGGTATTGGTTACGGTATCATAGCCAAATCATACGTATTAATAGCATTTTATCTAGCCCCCATTCCGTTAATACTTCTTTTCTTTCCTTGTTGCATATGCAATATGTCCATCCCGGGTATTTCATGCCCGTCCTCACCAGCAAAGGAAATTGCAATGAGAGTTGTTAAAGCCGCCGCGGTCCAACTGAGTCGCGCGCCACGCGTGCCTGAGCACGGGGAACTCACCCGTGCGCGCACTGAAGACGCACGGGGGGCAGTCTACGTGCGAGCTACAGCTATAGTCATGAATGTGGCTTGCCGACGGTGCCATGACTCATTTGCGCATCCAGCATTCGCAAGACTCTCGCGCTGTCGAGCGGTACAAGGCAGAGGCCACACTGGCCAGCCAGGCAAGTTCCGCGTTGAGTCATTCGCTTCGGACCGTCAGCACGGTGCCGCCTTCGGTGACATAGTCACTCCCATGACTTGATACTGCATAGCCTAAAGCCAGGGAAGTGTTATGATCGTGGGCTCTGCTGACATCAACATAACCCGCTGGCTGTTAGGGTTCACTCTGGCTGATCTCGAGAGGATTAGGTGAACCATGAAAGCGTCCCTTGTTAGCCTTGGCGTGAGCTTCGGTGTAATTCTGTCGATTACGGCTGGGATCGCTACCGAGAAAGCCCTGCCATATGACGTCGAACCGTCGGGAGTGTACTCTAAAGCGTTTGTAGACAGATTGGCTGAAAAGATTGGAATTACAAATGAGATCCTGGTGCTGCAGAACCCCTCCTCAAATGAGCTCCTACAGCTGCGTGCACAAAATTTCGTCAATAAAAGAATACTTTCTGTTTCTCTGGATTGCAGTGCTGTAAGCGCCGAACTACTTGCCGAGGAAAGTGATGTCCGTGATCGCAGACTGAGGCTTGAGGCAAGCCGTAGCGTTCGAGTTATCACTACTAATAGCCTGAACTTCCTGTCTCGGGGCGCTGTCAATGCACCGGCGGCCGCTTACTCTATACCTGCATCAAATCTTCCCACCATCGGGAATATTCTCGGCTCAGTTGCCAACGGAACTTCTACAGGACTTTCTGTAGTTGCCCTTGCTGAGGGACGCAGTGGCAAAAGCAAATCGAATGGGGGAGCAAGCTTGTTAACCCCCATCTTTTTTGATGACGCAGACCACAGCAAGTTTGCTTACTACGTCTGGGATTACTTGAATTGCGCGCCTCTTGATGCGGATCCAAACTCCTCAAGTCACCGAGAAAGGCTTAAGGAAGCATGGATCAAAGCGGGGCTTGCACCTAATCCGCACACGCCATCAGGGCGAGAAAAACTCCGAAAGATGCTCGAAGTTGATGATGCAAGACTCACGATCTCCGACTTGCAAAAAAGGGAAACCATGCTCCATGGACTACGAACAACAATCTTGCAAATGACAAAGGGCTTAGAGCAAATCACTCAAAAGATTTAAAATGCAGACACTGCGCACTGCTCTTGGTGGGTTGGCATCTTTGCTGATGCTCGTTTCTGATGCGGCAAGTGCGGAAGCTCAGTTGGCAACTGAGAGCAAGCTGACGTCATCTTATTCGTTAGCTCTGTCCCAGAGTGAAATCGAAGAAATAGCCTCGCGGATCGGTCTAAAGGAAGACTTGGAGTCGTTGCTTAGAGCGAAGCCATCGGCTCCTAGTGAAGATTCCAGTCCAAGGCAACTTTTGGCAGAGGCACGCTTTGTCAAACGCCTCTGCCAAGCCGAAATTCAACTTGATCGCATAATCGCACAAATCGACCTGGAACGCACTCTTATTACTCTCGCCATCAACAAAATCGAGAATCGAAAAACCATGTTGGCTAAGACAACAGATTCGATCAACTTCCTTGCTAGTGGCATCATTTCGGTTATAGGGAATGGGCTTTTCATCCCTGCACCCCCTCCTCGCCCAACTGTACCAAACATCCTTTTCTCAATTGCCAATGGCGTTTCGACAGCACTGTCCGTTCTTACTTTAGTCGAGCTACGAGGCGGCAAAGCCAAATTACGCTTTCCGCACGACAGCATGCTGTTACCGATATTCGCGCCAGACTTCAAACCAACATATTCGGAAATGGTGTGGACGTATTTGAGTTCTTCTGCTAAAGGTGATCCGATCACTCCGCGGCAACAGCTACTGCAGGCCTGGCATGAACAGCTGGGTCCAGCAAAACAAAGTGCCGAGGTCGTAAGCAGCAGACTCGGTCTAAGTCAAGGAACAACAACGGTGTCCTTGAAAAATTTGTACCTTAGACAGACCATGCTCTGCCAGTTAGAAGTAAAACTCGTGCAGCTGTCCACGCTTTTGTCCGACCTTGCCCATGCAATTTAAAAGCTGCGAGTACGAAAGACGGGCATTACTGCTGTGGTCATGATCATTTTTCCCGAGGCAGCGATCCCTTTGCTTTGGAGAAAAAGCCGAAGTACAAGCAGAGCAAGAAGAAGATGAAATGCGGAATGGAGCGCGCGCCGTTGATCTCAGGCGTGAAGACAAAGTTTGTGCCCAAGAGCGGCACTGACACTTTTGCAAAGTAGAGATAGACTTGGGTTCCCCAACTGACGAAGAACGCACCTGCCAAGAATTTTCGGTACTCCCTGAAGCGGTATGCCAAATAGATTGTTGCTAGGGCCCAAACGACGGCGGCCGCCACCAAAACGTAAAACATTGTCCCTGCTCCTCATATTTAGACTCTGTACGTATAGAATATTCGATATTAACCGCACATCTGAAATCAACACCTAAACGAGAGCAAACAACGGTTTATTGACAGCACTGTTAGGTTCACAAGTCTCGGCATGATCGACTCAGACGTGGTCGAGTGACTACAGGACTGGGACAATAAGTCCAGCACGCTTGAAATGACTCGCTCGGCTCAAGCCCGTGCCATCACAAGAGCCGTATTGTGTCCGCCGAATCCGAGTGCTTGCACTGCTGCGTATCTTAGATTCAGGCTTCTGGGGTAGTTGGGAACATAATCAAGATCGCATTTCGGATCTGGCTTTTCGTAATTTATGGTCGGATGAACTTTCTGGTTGAGCAGAGACAACGCCGTCGCCGCTGCCCCAATCGGCCCCGCGGCACCTAGCAAATGACCGACCATGGATTTCGTGCTAGAAATCGGAAGCTTATATGCAAGCTTGCCAAACACCCTTTTAATGGCTAGCGTCTCTCTTTCATCATTAAGTGGAGTTGATGTCCCGTGCGCATTGATGTAACCGATGTCGCTGGGACTCACCTTCGCGTCAAGGAGAGCTTCGCGGAGAGCACGGACGGCGCCGTCACCGTATTCGTCCGGAGCGACAATATGGCTTGCATCGCAAGTAGCGCCGCCACCAACAATCTCGGCAATTACTGGCGCATTGCGTCTCATCGCATGCTTCAGCTCTTCCAGTATCAGGATAACTGCGCCTTCCCCCATCACGAAGCCGTCCCTGTCGGCACAGAAAGGACGGCTTGCCTTCATCGGGTCGTCATTCCGTCGAGAGAGGGCCATCATATTGCCAAAGCTGGCTAATGCTATGGGTTCGATGCAAGCCTCGGTGCCACCCGCGATCATTACATCGGCTCGATCATTCTTAATGTACAGATAGGCGTCGAGTAGCGAGTCCAAGCCACTGGCACAAGCCGTCGTCTCGCTTTTTGCTCGGCCCTTAGCGCCAAACTCGATAGCTACCTGGCCGGCTGGCGCATTTCCCATCATTCGGATCACACTTCGAACCCCTATTCTCCGAGGACCTTCAGCTACCAGTCGTAGCTGGTCGTTGATCGTTGTGTGCAGCCCGCCCACGCCTGTTCCTATGAATGTGCCGACTCGTTCCTGTACTCCACTGCGTACCTCGAACCGAGCATCCTCGAGAGCCATCTTGGCCGCAGCCATTGCGAACAACGTTACGCGATCCATATCTTTCAACATTCCGCCGGTCTTGCGTTTATCCGGGAAAAAGTCAGCAATATTAAAGTCTCTTACTTCGGCTGCTATTTTTACGTCAAGGCCGAGCTCATCGGGATCAAAATGGCTGATTCTGCCCACGCCGCTGCGACCTGCCAATAACGCTTTCCAGAAGTCCTCACGTCCAAATCCATTTGGACTTACGACACCAATTCCCGTAACGACAACCTTTCTACTGATTATAGCTGAATCCACGATTCTTTCTCCTCCATCATTTCCGCATTTAGCAGGGCGCTCCAATCCAAGGACGCGTACTACCTACGTGGCGCCGGGTCTGCGCTCTTTCTTCGCGATGGTCTCAGGTGATGGAACTCTGATATCCCACACAAGCCCAAGCTTCTCAAAGATTCTGAGAAACCAGGTGCCTGGATCGAGTTGCCACCATTTAAGCCCCATCACGGCTGAATAGGGAAAGGCATGGTGATTGTTATGCCATGACTGCCCAAATGTCGGCAGCCATAGCCAGGGGTTATTAGTGCTATCTTCATGCGTATCAAACGGCCGCATTCCGAAGACGTGACAAATGGAATTCACGCTCCAAGTAAAGTGATTCAAGAAAAACATACGCACCAGCCCACCCCAGAGAAAACCCTTGAAGGCTCCCAGAGTTGTCCCGCTCAAGCACCAACCAATAAGGGCTGGAATAACCAAGCCGGCAGCGACCCATGTGTAATATAGCTGATTTATCTTGCGAATCATGGGATCACTCACCAGGTCGTGAGAGTAGAAGTTGGAATTCGGGATCGCATGATTGAACATCCAGCCGACATGTGCATGCCACAAGCCACGCAGTGTTCCCAAAATAGGTTTTCCGGAGAGGTTGGGCGAATGAATGTCACCCGGCTTGTCGCTGTGAGCGTGGTGACAGCGGTGCACTGCTGCCCAGTAAATAACCGGGCCCTGAGCAGTCATGCATCCAAGAATGGCTAATGCCCCGCGCAACACTGGCTTTGCTTGAAAGCTCCGATGCGTAAAATGCCGGTGGTAGCCGAGCTCTCCGCCAATCATAACGAGTGTGTACATCACCACGAAAGTCGTGATTTCCACAATACTCATGCCATCGCGAGCTGCAAGAAGCAATGCCGCCAGCAATCCGATGCATGGTACTAGAATCACGACCATGGCATGGCTGTAAAGCAGTTTTTTCATGTACTCGCTCTGGTAGAGCTCGCGTGCCATGATTACCGGCCGCGGTGGTCCACTCTCGACCCCTCCGGCATGCGCTAGGTCCATTGGGCTTTGGTACGTCGTCGCCTCAGCCGGTGCCTTATGTGGCCGCTTCTTAACGTCAGTTTCCTCTACATACATGGCGCTTGTTTCCTCAGTATGTTCCTTCAAATTTCACCGGATCCCTATATTTGCAATCCTTAGCGCACTCGTTGTTTGGCTCGAATCATGTCTGGTGTCGGCTCATGCACATCCGAGGCCAGATCGAGCATTTCGAGAAGTCGGACCACCCAGGTGCCCGGATCAATCTGCCACCACCGGAGACCCATTATTGCTGAGTTCGGGAACGCGTGATGATTGTTATGCCAGGATTGCCCGAATGTGGGAAGCGCGAGCCAAAAATTATTAGTGCTGTAGTCACGAGTGGAAAACGGTCTTTGTCCAAAAACATGACAGATAGAATTGACACTATAGGTAAAGTTGTTGCACAGGAACATCCTAACCAGTCCACCCCAGAGAAAACCCTTGAAGGCCCCTGGCAGCGTACCGGTCATTAAGGCTCCGATCAGGGCAGGGATGATGAAGCCCAGCGCAAGCCATAGGAACTCGAAACGATTGATTGTGCGAAGCGCCTCGTCTGAAACTAGATCCCGGCAGTAGAAATTTGCGTTGGGAACCGTATGATTGAATAACCAACCCATGTGGCCGTGCCACAGCCCTCGCATTCTGGCTTTAAGTCCCGTACCGGAAAGCTGGGGCGAATGGATGTCCCCTTCTTTATCGCTAAAAGCATGATGGTGGCGATGCAGGGCAGTCCAATAAATGACCCGCCCCTGTCCGGACATAGAACCACATACTGCCAGAAATCTGGCTACGACTGGACGCGCCTGAAACGATCGGTGCGTAAACAGGCGATGATAACCAACCTCAATTCCCATTTGGCAGAGCGTATACATCAGTACCAATGTCACAAGCTCCACATTCCCAATTCCATCTTTACAGGCCATCCCGACCGCAAGTAGAAGCCCGGCAAAGGGAATTACTGTAATGTAGAGGTTATAGAGATACCAGAGTCTTTTTATGCGCGAGCTTTGATAGAGCTCGCGAACCATGTTGACAGGCTGCGCCGGCCCCACAGGTGTGACCGCAGCAGTAGCTTCCGATTCACTGGGGTCCGAAGAACTCACAAACACGTTGCCAGGCTGGTTCTCAATATTGATCGTCTCCTCTTCGAACTGCCTCACGTAATTGGCCATAAGGTGTCACCTCCGGGTGGTCCCCCGCATTCTTCTGTATCTGATCAACCCTCCAGTGGGATGGTCAGTACATTGATTCATTACTGAGTAGCCTCGGTATTCGGTCTTGAGCGAGCTCACCGCTGCCACCACGAACAAAGTCAGTCCAGAGTGGACAAGTGATCGGCAAGCGCCTTAACACTGGGGTAGTCGTACAGCACCCTGGGTGACAGCTTTGTACCGAGCCGCTCTTCTAGTTCACCCGAAAGGCTAACGGCTGCCACCGAATCCAGGCCAAAGCGAGCAAATGGCTGCTCAACAGATATTTCTTTCTCCTGAACCCCTGTCAGAGATGATATTTTGGTGACAAGCCACGCCTCTAGATTGTTCTCTTTTACTTTCATTGGTACGTTACTCACTGATTCCTAGTAAACTCGAATTCTTAACATGGGAAAACCACATCGAGCGTGTTGGCTAAAAATCCAGCACGACACGCATGGCGCCGAATTTTGCCGCTCGATGTTTTGGGTATGCTACCGGCCTTGAGCAGTAAGACCACATGAGCCTGCACATCGTGGTTTTCAGCAACGGCCTCGCTAATTGCGACTGACACCTCCTTCATATCTAATGATTGTTGTAAACGAATTTCCTTCGCCTGATACACAGACCCGGCCTCGACTTCGCGTCCAGGTACATTTGACCGCGCCGCTGCACCATCGCTCCCCGGCCGATTGAATCGTCTGACCTCCGCCAGAACGACCAGCCGCTCCTTGCCATCAATATCCACTGAGAATGCCGCACTGCACCCGTAAGCTAAGGCTGTGTGGCTCGATTCAACGGTTAGCTCTATGTCTTGCGGGTAGTGATTGCGTCCATCAATAACTATCAGATCCTTGAGGCGGCCGGTCACGAAAAGTTCACCATCCCTCATGAATCCAAGGTCGCCGGTTCTCAGAAATGGACCGCTACCTGCATTAACAAGCCGAGCCTGAAAAGCTCGTTCCGACTCCTCCGCCTTTTGCCAGTAGCCCTGAGCAACGCTTCCTCCCTTAACCCAGATTTCCCCAACATTCTGCGGTTCACACTCGGTCAACGAGTCGATATCGACGATTACGATTTGCTGATCCAGCGCGCTCCTGCCGCAGCTGACAATCGTCCGCGCCCCATCGGCACTCCCCTCTGTCAACGCAGCCTGCCCTTTCTCCAACGCTTTCGAATCAGCATATTCAACACGCGCTGGCTGTCCGGCAACTCCACCGGAAACCATCAGGGTTGCCTCGGCAAGGCCATAACAAGGATACAGCGCCTCGCGACGAAAGCCGCAACATTCGAAGGCCTTCGCAAACCGATCCAAGGTTGCTGCTCGCACTGGCTCGGCACCTGAGAACGCCAATCGCCAGGAGGACAAATCAAGAGTGCTGCGCTGCTCGTCGGAAATTCTGCGAAGACAGAGCTCGAATGCGAAGTTCGGGCCGCCGCTGGTGCTGACCTTATAACGCGAGATCGCCTGTAGCCAGCGGAAGGGATGTTGCAAAAAATCCAATGGCGACATCAAGAACACGGATCCACCAACATACACAGGCTGCAAAATGTGTCCAACAAGGCCCATGTCGTGATATGGTGGCAGCCAACTTACACAGCTAGATTCTTCAGTATCTTTGAAGCCACGTTTGATGATCTCAGCATTACAGATCAGGTTTTTGTGACTGACCATGACCCCTTTCGGCTGGCTGGTCGAGCCAGATGTATATTGGAGAAACGCGAGAGTCTCTTCCGGCAGATTCGGTTCGACCCACTCTTGAGACTGCACGTCTGAGATCAGATCGGTTGCCACCCAGCTTAGTGCTTTGAGTTCGGGCTCTTGCGCGGACAATTTCTCGGCAAGCGACTTGATCAACGACGTAGTCAGCACGAGTGACGGCTGGGCATCGCTCAGTATAGATAGGAACCTGGGCAGGGCTCGCTCCGGTCGAGCAAAATTAGGCGGATACACCGGCACAGCAGTCACACCAGCATACATGCAACCATAAATTGCGCTGACAAATTCAAGACCGGGTGGATATACAAGAATCGCACGCTGGCCTATCGTGGTGCAGGCTTGAAGAGCAGCACCGATTGCCCTTGCTCGGAGATCTAGCTCGGCATAAGACAGCCGATCGCCTTCAGTTTCGCCGTTCACCAGAAAGCAGAAAACCTGCTTATCGGGAAGGTGCTCAGCTCTCCAACGCAGAACATCCACAAAGGTAGAAATGCCCATTGTCGCCGGCTGTGTATTCTGCGAACCCACACCGCATAGGACGTTGGTCCCCGGGACAAGATCGTGATTTTGTTGTTCTTGGCGAACATGAGTCTGAAGCTCGTACATCAAGTGTTTCCTATCAGAGATTCCCTTAACAGATTTTCGCGGTGCAAAGTCGAGATAATGGCCGGTCAACTTTCACCTGCAACACAATACGCTTCCGCTGAAGATACCCCAACGAAACGACCAATGGCCTTAACAGCGCCCGAAAGTGTCAGGCGATTTCGCCCACACACATATTGTACCCAGTGCCAAACAAAGTATTCGTTGCACCGGATTTTTCTTGCGGACTTCTATTATTCATTCAACCGTAAGTGTGTTACAACCAAGTCCCGGTGCGCCTTTCGGAACCTCTAAATGTTCGCACATTGTAGACTGCAGCCTGCACTAGCTGCAGAACTTTTTCTTTCAGTCGATTGTGCTTGCGCACGTCGATCACCATCGGTGGTGTCGGCGATTGTCTACTGGTGGCGATTGCCTACTGGTGGCGATTGTCTACTGGTGGCGATTGCCTACTGGTGGCGATTGCCTACTGGTGGCGATTGCCTACTGGT
>Ga0066388_100003719_pt1 | contig 10020 bp, 8 predicted proteins | sample PanSoiMetaGPlot6_FD_64539 | JGI IMG/M metagenome (GOLD analysis project Ga0066388, IMG submission 64539) | Tropical forest soil microbial communities from Panama analyzed to predict greenhouse gas emissions - Panama Soil - Plot 6 (Hybrid Assembly) | ecosystem: Environmental > Terrestrial > Soil... | reverse complement strand
CAATTGGACTCAATTTGGCACCACATGAAGTGCAAGAGATGGCAGAGAGCGATCTATCCCACAACTGGCAGAGTTACGCCAGCAACTTTCGTTCACGGACGCCCCCGATCGATTAGGATCTTATCTTCGGGTCGAGACCAGCCACAGGAATCAATTCATGTCATCGCACCGTAATGTCTCCGTACTGATTTGCCTGGCTATCGTGTCGCTGCTGGCTGCCGGCGGCGTTGTCGGTGCCACACCGGCGGAGGATGCATACAAACAGGGCCAGGACCTAATCAAGAAGAAAAACTTCAATGGTGCAGTTCAGGCGCTGGACAAAGCGATCAGCCTGGATGCGAAGAATTCGACATTTTACATCAGCAGAGGCACCGCCTACAGCGAACTCGGGCAATACCAGAAAGCGATTGACGACTTCACAACAGCCTTGCGCATCGATCCGCTGAGCGCGGAGGCCTGTTATAAGCGCGGCAAAATGTATGGTTTGACCGGACAGGGTCAGAAAGCGCTTGCCGATTGCAGCAAAGCAGTATCTCTCGACCCGGATGATCCCGAAGCCTACAACAATCGTGGAACCGCGTACCTCCGACAGGGCCAGTATCAGAAGGCGATAATCGACTTCAGCAAAGCCATACGCCTGGATCCACAGTATGAGCTCGCTTATCACAATCGCGGCTTTACTTATGGCGGGATCGGGCAACCGCAAAAGGCAATTGAAGATCTAAACAAGGCGATCAGTCTCGATCCTAAAGATGCAATGGCATACTACCATCGCGGCTTCACCTATCACAAACTTGGGCAGCTGCAGAAGGCCGCCGATGATTACAACAAAGCAATCGGGCTGGATCCAAGCAATGTGAATGCCTACAACTATCGCGGGCAAATTTACTACAAGCAAGGTAAGCATCCACAGGCGTTCATGGATTACGGCAAGGCGTTTAGCCTGGGACCCTACTTTCTCCCCGTCTGTTTGGTCTTGGCCGCTGGATTCCTCGTTGCTCTGGCGTCGAGGCTGTTCGGCCCCCGAGGGCTGATCGCTCGCCGAAAGCAAGCCGCCGCCCAGGGTCAGCACAGAGTTTGATCACAAGGGTGCAACCTGGCGACGCCCGCTCGATAGATTCGATCAAGGCGAAGCAACTTCTCGGCTAAGCCTGGGAGCGCAGGCTGGCTCCATTGCATCTGCGCTGCAATGCCGCATCCTCATAAGGCTCCGCAGGCTCGACAACTGTCCTCCGCCGCTGCGGGCGCATACGATGTGCCCGACCGCCAGCCGGCGTTCAAAGACAGTCCTAGATTTCCAGCGTCAGTTGATTGGGTCGCTCGCCGGTCTGTTGCGCCGCGTTGGCGCCGCGCTCGTCCTCAAGCTCATCCCGGGCAACCTTGGCCGACAGGCGCACTGTTCTCTCAAGGTCACCGCCGATTGATAATTGGCGAATCACTTTGGTTTGCAGGCAGGCATAGGGCGGCGGCTCGAAGCGGAACGAGTAAATCCCCGATGCAACTGCGATCTGACTCACACCGTCGTCATCGGTTATGGCGAAGCCCGTTATGCGTGCCGTCGAACCGGCGGGCTGTCCACCTTGTTGAAGACCACCCTGCTTGTAGGGCTCGAAGAGGACCCGGCAGCGGGCTATGGGCGCATCGCCGTCACCGACAACCTGAAACCGCACCACACAGCCGGACGACCAGGTAAGGTCCAGTTCGACGGCCTGATCGCCAACTTCAAGATGGTGGCTATGCGATATGTCTTCATTAAGGACAAGCCAGTACTTGCCAGGCAACAACGCCAGGGCATAACTTCCGTCTGCGCCGGATGTCGTAGACGCCGCCGCATCCTGCAGATCGACAGCGGTGGGACTTTTCCCTTTGTCAGCACATGCCGAAACTGGCACACCCGGCCGCTGCTTGCCGGAAGAATCGAGAATCGCCCCGGAGACTTTGACGCCACTGGGCAGATCCACTATGAGTTCACCATCGAAGGGCGTCGAAACCGATCGGACCCAGGGGGCCAACACTGAATTAGCTTCTTTATCATGGCCGCTGGGCTGTCCGCCGGCGGTAATGTCGAATGTTCCCCTGGGCAGCACCAGCGTAAACTCGCCGTCGGCACCGGTGACCGCGACCGCTGCTTTTCCGGCCGGTCCGGAAGCCTTGACGATGCAACCGCGCAGCGCTTTCTTGCCTGCGAGCACCTGGCCGTTCAGTCTAAATCCCTTGGTCAGGCAGAAATTTCGCTCGCTGTTGTCTTCTATGGATAGAGATCGCTCGCGGTGCTCAACCAATTCCAGAGAGTCGGGCGACTGCAAAGTAAAGTCATACGTGCCCGGCTCCGTGAGTACCTCAAAGCGGCCATCGGCATCAGTGAGAAAGCTGGATTTCACTCGCAGATCAACGAGCGCCAGATTGTCATCGGTGATTGCCGGCGTCATGCTGGCCCTCACGCCGGCTGCGGGCGCGCCATCGTCGGTAGTGACTTTTCCCGAAAATCGGACGAGTTCGGGCAAGACAATGTCGTGCTCGCTGTCCTGCTCGATTTCGAAATCGTCGAAGCGACAATATATGAAGGGGCTTTCCGAAAATATCAGATCGTCGTCAGGCGCCTCGCTCTCGTAACGAGCGATCAAGAAATAGCGGCCTCTCGGCAGGACGAGGGAAAAGCGCGACTCAGTATCGACGTGCTCGGAAGTTCTGTAGTAAGGTGGCTCCAAGCCCATGGCCACGACTCGACAATCGGTCAACTGTGCACCATATTTGGTGACAACCCGACCGGATAGCGTATATCCAGTTTTCAAACTTATGTTACACGCAGTATTGCTGGCCACCGAGAGCCGGCTTACGGTCTCTCGCAAAAATCTGGTGGAGGGGTCAGGCGTTACCTCCAGGTAGTAGGTGCCCTTGCTCACCGAAAAGTTGAACTCGCCGCGCGGAGCAGTCTTGGATTGAGCAAGGCGCTGCCTGAGAAGACCGGTGTTGAGCCGCCAGTATTCAAACAGCGTCACCGTCACGCCGGACACCGGCAAACCGAGATGCCGGATAGTGCCGGAGATGCTGTAACAAACCTCGGAAGTTGTCAACGATTAATCCTCTAACAACGTGAGACGCCGCCCACCAGGTGATTGTAACTTCAAGGAGTCAGGTTGCAAAAGGCCCCCGTCTTTCCAGTCAGCATGGCAAAGCAGAAACTGGTGTTCGGCCGGCCCGCCAATTGATGCCGGTGTCTGCCAATCCGTCCTCCACACATTTCCAGCCCAGGTAAGACATGCTTTCTTTGACGGTGCCAAACGAACCCGTCACGGTGATCACGTCTTCAGGATGGCGGTGTGTGAGCGCTTCGCCAAGCGCGCAGGCAACCGTAGAGTGCACCGATGCAAGCGCACCGGCATCCGCGCAAAGTTGCGCAATACTGGCGCCCGCACATACCGGACGTCTCGAAGTGGCCTCACATGCGAAGACGCGATCGCCGGTCCTGATCAGGTTGCCGATCAGACGGGCGACATCTTTGTTCTGAAAGCAGCCGAGCACAAACAGTCTACGTGCAGCTGGGAAGTGCTCATCGAGCGCCGCCCGCAACGCGAGAGCACCAGCCGGATTGTGAGCCCCGTCCAGCACCAGCCCGAGGTGAGGCAACTGCTGGAACCTGCCCGGCCAGAAAACGCGGGAGAGGGATTGAGCAATCAGCTCAGGGGAGTCGTCGCCCATGCGCTTATCCAGCCCTGACGCCAGCAGTAAGCCGAGAACCACGAGAGCGTTCAACTGCTGATGCTCACCGGGCAGCGACAGCCGAGCCCGGGTATCGAGAAGTGCGGTCAGCCGGGGATTGGCCATGTCGAACAGATCAGCATGCGCCTGCATCCCGCCGACTACCGATATCGAATGCGCTGGCCGGCAAACAGCCAGAGGCGCTCGGTTGCGCGCTGCGACAGCGGCAACCACCTCGAGCGCTTCACCGACGGCGGCAGTGACGACAGGCACCCCTGGCTTGATGATTCCCGACTTCTCGGCGGCTATAGCACGCACCGTGTCGCCGAGGATCTGCGTGTGATCCAGGTCAACGTTTGTGATAGCCACCGCCAGGGGAGATGAGAGAACGTTGGTGGCATCCCACCTTCCTCCCAACCCGACCTCAAACACCGCCACTTCGACGCCACTGTCGGCAAAATGAAAGAAAGCCATCACGGTCAAGAACTCAAACCATGTGAGTGTCCCGAATTGCGGATGACGAGATGCGAAATCCTCTGACAGATGCCTCACTCGGCTAGCCAGATCGGCGAATTGCTCATCGGTTATCGGGTGTCCGTCAACGTGAAATCGCTCGTTCCAGCGCAGGAGGTGTGGGCCTGTGAATCGGCCAACCCGCATGCCGGCTCCTCTGAGCACTGCGTCGAGCATCGCCACCGTCGAACCTTTTCCGTTCGTCCCGGCCACGTGGATCGATGGGCAGCGATCCTGCAGCTGCCCTGCTTCCCGCATGAACTCCGCCACACGCTCCAGGCATGGTTGCTGGGTTGTCGGTGACAGGCCTTCGAGATAGGCGAGCGACTGCAGGTAGTTCATTGGGTCCCGTGTTACATAGGAGAAAGCGAATCCAGTATTATCGCAAAGGTTGTCGCCAGCCACCAGACGCTTGTGCTACGCTGAGTCCGCGCGCGGGCATTGTGCAGGCACGCCGCGATCGACGGAGACTGGCAGTGGTACTTTTGACGCGTCAAAACTTGACCGGCAGCGAGCGTATTTTCGAGGGCCTGATCTTGAACTTGCGGGTCGATTATCTTCAGCACCCGGACGGCCACGAGTTCAGGCGAGAAGTGATCGAGCACAACGGCGGCGTGGTCATTCTCTGCCAACCAGAACCGGGGCAGGTAATGCTAATTCGGCAATATCGGTATCCGATAGACAAAGAGTTGATCGAGCTACCGGCCGGCCGGCTCGAGGCGGGCGAATTGCCACTGCCTGCAGCTCAGAGGGAATTGATCGAAGAAACGGGATTTCAAGCCAGTGTGTGGGAAGAGTTGCCCGGCATGTATTCGGCCCCTGGCTTCTGCAATGAGATGTTGTATTTTTTCCGCGCCAGTGACGTGAAGTTTGTCGGAAAGAACCTCGACGCAGATGAGGAAACTGAAGTCATGGTCATGCCTGTTGAAGATGCCTGGCAGCTGGTTGTCAACCAGCAAGTCCGAGATGCCAAGACAATTGCCGGAATAGCCCTGTTAAAGGGTTGATACAACATCCCGGCAGCGGCTGACAAGCTGGTATACTCTGTGCCGGTCTCAGTCGTAGTTTGCTTGATGCAGGTGAGGTCGTCCATGGCTGACAAGAAGGACAGTAAAAGCAACGGTCTAAGTATGCCCATTGCCGGAATGGTGATTCTCGGCGGTCTTGGGGCACTGGTCAGCGGAGCCAGCTTCGAGGTCATCAAATACTACCCGACACCGGTCGCTGTAGCCCCTTACTTCGGGTTCGACGTAGGGGCCGTCTGGGGTCTGATCGTCGGCGTAATCGCTGGCGGCATCCTCGGCTACCTGGTCGACGACAAGAACTTCACGGACAGCACCTATTAAGCACCGCCCACGGGCGCTGTTCGGCGACCGATCTGCAGACTGGTGTCAGCAGGCGTATGGGGATGGGCATATGCGAACGCGACGGCTGCCTAAACTACACGGAGGCGGGGCGCATCGTATGCGCCCAGATCTACAAGTTGGCTGCAGGCGGCTCGTGTAACCGGCGCTGTGCTTTGACCATCGGCTTGCTACATGGTCGGGTCGAGGACCAGTTTGCCGAAGTGGTTCCTCTCGTTCATCATTTCGTGGGCCTTGCGAGCATCGGCCAGCGGCAAAACCGTGTCAACCACAGGCTTCAACAGACCCTTCTCGAAGTAGGGCAGGAAGGCGAACATCTCGCGCTTGGTGCCCATGACCGACCCGTAAATGGTCTGGTGTTTCATGAATAGGCGTGGGACTTCGACCTCCACCTTCGGTCCCGTGGTGGCGCCGCACGTGACCAGGCGTCCGTTGATTGCCAGGGAGTTCATGCACTCGGTGAACACCGCTGGTCCCACATGCTCGAAAACGACATCCACTCCTGCTTTGGCGGTCAACTTCTTGACTTCTTCGGAGATCTTCTGCCTGCTGTGAACAATCACCTCATCGGCACCCAGCTCTCTGGCGCGCACCGCCTTGTCGTCGTTGCCCACGGTTGCAATCACGCGGCAGTGGAACAGTTTGCCGATCTGAATTCCGGCTGTGCCCACACCACTGCCACCGCCTACGATTAACACCGTTTCGTTCGGCTTCATTTGCGCGCGAGTCAACAGCATGTGCCAGGCCGTGAGAAACACGAGTGGTATCGAGGCAGCCTGTGGAAAGGTCAGGTGATCAGGAATGGGAAAGCAGTTCACAGCCGGTACGCATACGTATTCAGCGTAGCCGCCGTTCCGCCCGGCACCGAGAATGTGGTACTGACGGCACAGGTTCTCCTCGCCCGACAAGCACTCCCTGCAAACACCGCAGGAGAGACCCGGGTCCACCATCACTTTGTCGCCAGTGGCAAGATTAGTGACACCCTCGCCGCGCTCGACAACCTCGCCGGCAACATCGCAACCGAGTATGAGCGGCAGCTTGATTCCCGGAATTCCGGAGCGAACCCAGACATCGAGGTGATTGAGGGCGCAACCACGCACGCGAAGGAGGACCTCACCGAACCCAGGCTTGGGCGTGGTAACCTCGCGCGGTTTGATCACTTCCGGTCCACCATGCGCTTCAACCAGCATGGCCTTCATAGTCGCCTTCATGGAAAGCCTCCTTCAGCATCTCCGCCAACCGCAGCCTGAGCATATCAGGCTGCGCACGGGCCGCTGAGAAATGAATCTTTAATGAGGCTCAAGGCTCGGCCTGCATTTAAAGGTTAAACTTGGCCTCAAAGATTTCATAATCCTTGCGTTACACACCAGATTGAGGACACGACTGTGCAGGAACTAAAGGTCAAATCCACCGGCAAGGCAGCTCCCAAGGTACCCCGGGGCGCCAAGGCAGAGCTCATCAAGAAGAGTCCGGTCAAGGCCAATGTCGAAGACTACGAGGGCTTGTACTCGACATTTTCCTGGGAGGATGCGAAATCCGAGATTGCCTACTTCACTGGCGGCAAGCTCAACGCTGCTTACAACGCCGTGGACCGCCATATGCGAGATGGCCGCCGCAACAAGGTTGCACTCTATTGCGTGGATGTCAATAACAAGCTGGAGAAGCTGACCTTCCAGGACATTTACTACCTGTCCAACCGTATGGGTAACGTCCTCAAGGGCCTTGGCGTGGAAAAGGGAGACCGTGTCTTCGTCTTTCTGCCTCGCATTCCCGAGCTTTATGTAAGCACGGTGGCAATCACGAAGATCGGCGCCGTAGCCGGACCGCTCTTCTCCGCATTCGGACCGGACGCTCTCCGGGACAGGCTGCTGGATAGCGAAGCCAAGGTGATCATCACCACCCCCGATCTCAAGCAAAAACTCGACGAAGTGCGTGACCAGCTGCCCGATCTGGAGTACGTGATCATGGTCGGTGCCGACAAAGCCAACTTGAAGTCGGGTGAGCTGAGCTACGAAGAACTGATTCAGGACGCTTCCGACCAGCTCCAATGCGCGCAAATGGATCCCGAAGATCCGCTCTATCTGCTTTACACCTCTGGAACTACGGGCAAACCTAAGGGAGTGGTGCACGTTCACAACGACATTCTCGGCCATCACATGACCAGCAAGTGGGTCCTCGACCTGCGTGAAGACGATGTCTACTGGTGCACCGCCGACCCTGGCTGGGTGACGGGCACCGTATATGGTATCTTCGGTCCCTGGTCGAACGGCGCTTCCGTCGTTACTTACGAAGGACGATTCGACGCCGATAGCTGGTACGCGCTGATCGACCGCTTGCATGTCACCGTCTGGTACACGGCGCCGACCGCTCTCAGAATGCTCATGAAGGCAGGCGATGAGATCGTAGCCAAATACAGCCTCGAGAGCCTGCGGCATGTTTTGAGCGTTGGCGAGCCATTGAATCCCGAGGTCGTGCGCTGGGGCATGAAAGTGTACGGACTGCCGATCCATGATAACTGGTGGCAGACGGAAACCGGCATGCAGCTGATCGCCAACCTGCCCTGCACACCGATCAAGCCCGGCTCCATGGGCAGACCGCTGCCCGGCGTCTACGCGGCTGTCGTAGACGACGACGGCAACGAGCTCTTGCCCGGTCAACTGGGCAGACTGGTCGTGCGACCGGGCTGGCCGGCGCAGCTTCGCCACATCTGGAGAAACGAGGAGAAGTACAACGAGTACTTCAAAATTCCCGGCTGGTACTTCAGTGGCGACAATGCCTGGAAAGACGAGCAGGGATTCTTCTGGTTTGTAGGTCGCGCCGATGACGTAATCAACACGGCCGGACACCGCGTCGGACCTTTCGAAGTGGAGTCGGCGCTGGTTGAGCACAGCGCAGTGGCGGAAGCTGGCGTGATCGGCAAGCCGGATAAAGAGCGCGGGGAGATTATCAAAGCGTTCATCGTTCTCGCCAACGGAGTGAAAGCTTCAGACGAGCTCCTGGAAGAGATCAAAGACTTCACCAAACGGAAGCTCGCTGCCCACGCCTATCCCAGAGAGATTGAGGTAAAGGAGAGCCTGCCGAAGACTCGCAGCGGCAAGATCATGCGGCGACTGCTAAAGGCCTGGGAGCTCGGTCTGCCCGCCGGCGACACATCCTCGCTCGAGGAGGACTAACGCGCAGCCCGCCGCTTGTAATGCGCATTGGTCGAAACACTCAGTTCCAGCGCCAGGCTAGCGAGATTTGAGCGGCAACACGTTTACCTGGCCGGTCGAGCCGACCGAGGAGACGCTTTTGCTGCGTTCGCTTGACGCTCTTCTCGCAGACTTTGAGGACGCTCAACAAGTCTCCGCTGCCAGTCGTGGTCGCGGACCTGAGCGGCCCTGGACATCTCATCTCCCGACTGGGAACTCAGATATGATCGAATAGCTCGATTGTCAAACGAGGGAACACGATCTTGAAAAAGGTCCTGGGGAATGCACTGACGGCCGCACTGTCGATATACCTGATTGCGCAACCGTGCCGGGCGGAAGCGCCCAAAGAGTTGCCGGCAAGCAATCCTCCCGCTAAACCAGCCGGCGCGGGAGCTGCGTTGGCAGTGGTCGTCGGCACCCGTGTTTGCCTGCCCATGCCTGCCGGTTTCATCGCCGCCGATCGGTTCACGGGATTCCAAAATCGTTCAAACGGTGCATCCATTGCCGTCTCCGAAATCCCAGGACCTTTCGATAAGGTGACTGCCGGGTTCGATGCCGAGCACTTGAAGACCAAAGGCATGACACTGGTATCCAAAGAGGTCATGGAAGTCGGCGGATACCCAGGTGTTGTCCTGCAAGTAACGCAAGAGGGATTTGGAGCGAAATGGCGAAAGTGGCTGGTGGCATTCGGCGATACTGAAACCGTGCTTTTAACCGCCACCTGGCCGGAGTCCTTGACGAGTGCCTTGCAGGCAACCTTGAAGGAAGCGCTCTTGCAGGTGAAGTGGGATCGCAACCAGGAAGTGGATCCAGCCGCCGGGCTTACTTATTCGATTACGCCCTCGCCTCCTCTCAAGTTCACCAAGCGCCTGCAGAACATGCTGCTTTTCACGCAATCTGGAGATTTGGAGGTGAGGGCGCCAGGCAACCCCATGTTCATTGTCGGACCGTCAATAGCGGAGCTGGATATACCCGACCATTCCGGCTTCGCGCGCAAACGCCTCGAACAGATGGCCGAGTTGCAGAATTTCGATATCACGTCCGAACAGCCGGTGACGATCAGCGGACTCTCGGGCGTTGAAATCGTGGCCTCCGCAACGGATGCGCGCACGGGCCGCCCGAAATCCGTTTATCAAACCATCTTGTTCGGCAATAAGGTTTACTACCTGATGCAAGGTATGGTGGATACGGATTTGAGCGAGGGATTCGAAGAGACGTTCAAGTCTACGGCTCGGCGCTTCAAGCTCAAGTGA
>Ga0066388_100003718_pt1 | contig 10020 bp, 5 predicted proteins | sample PanSoiMetaGPlot6_FD_64539 | JGI IMG/M metagenome (GOLD analysis project Ga0066388, IMG submission 64539) | Tropical forest soil microbial communities from Panama analyzed to predict greenhouse gas emissions - Panama Soil - Plot 6 (Hybrid Assembly) | ecosystem: Environmental > Terrestrial > Soil... | reverse complement strand
TCGCGGCGCCGACCAAGCCCATCGTCGGCGCCGTGCGCGACAAGGACTCCAAGCGGCCGCTGGCCGGCGTCACCATTCGCAGCAGCAAGCTGGCGAACCGCAGCGACTGGCATTTGGAATACATCAGCGCCACAACGGACGCGGAGGGGCGCTACCGGCTTGTCGGTCTCCCTAAGGGCGTGGGAAATGTCATTGAGGTCATCCCCCCGCGACGTGAGCCGTACCTCGGCCTGAGTATTCCGCTCGATGACTCCCCGGGCGCCGATCCGCTGATGGTGGACATCGGGCTGAAGCGGGGCGTGTGGGTTGAGGGGAAGCTGACCGCAAAGGCCGTCGGCGGCCCGCTGCCGCAGTGGAACGTGTTCTACTTCTCGATGGTGGACAACCCGCACTTGAAAGAAGTGGGTGCGACACTCACGGCCCCGGTGGTCCACACCGATAGAGATGGCTCGTTCCGATTGGCGGCGCTGCCGGGCCCGGGCCTGATCGCCGTGCAGGACGGGGGCCTGTTCCTCACGGCCCACGAGCAGGGCGAGTTCGGTCCGGGGCCGTTCTTCGAGGCCGCGCCCTACCCGATCCCGCTGCGCCACTATTCCCTCAGCCGGATCAATCCGGCCGAAGGGAAGGTCCTCAAGCACGACATCGCGCTCGAAGCCGGTGAGACGGTTCGTGGAAAGGTTCTCGGCCCCAATGGCAAGCCGCTCGCCGGGGCGTGGGGGTTCGGCCTGGTCGGCCGCGGCGCCTGGTCGGGGCCGCTAAAGAGCGAGGAGTTCAGCGTAATCGGAATCAGCCGCGAACGGCCCCGGCGGGTCCTGATCGTCCATCCGGAGAAGAACCTGGCGGCCGCGTTGACCATCCCGCGGGATAAGAAGGCGGAGGTTTCGGTGAAACTGGAACCGGCGGGCGCGCTGATCGGCCGATTGGTCGATATCAACGCCAAGCCGCGGCCTGGTGTGATTCTGAATGTGTCTTTTCTGGTGGACTTGCTCGACCTGGAAACAGCGCATCACCATTCTCGGTATGTGACGACCGATGCCGAAGGACGGTTCCGGGTTCCTTGCGTTGTGCCGGGCTACGAGTACTCGATCTACGACGCCGCGGGGCAACGACAAGTCGGCTCCGGACACGTGGACCAGGCAGGCCAAACGAAGGATCTGGGCGACGTGGGGATGCCATCGCCCGATTGACGCCGTCCAGCTGCGGCGAGAAAAGTTGTGCCGACACCGCCCCTCCGGACATCAACGGGTGGAGTGAACCACCCCCGCGAGGATGATGCTCATGGCCGCCGACACGCTGCGAAGCGCCGTCAACCGCATGCGGACGCGTTTGGCCGCAAACGGCCGCACGCCGACCGACCGGGAGCTGTTGGAGCGGTTCGTGAGGCAGCATGATGAGGATGCTTTCGCCGACTTGGTGAGGCGGCACGAGCGGCTGGTGCACAGCGCCTTGATGAAAGTCCTTTCCGATCCAACGGACGTGGAGGATGCATTTCAGGCCACGTTCCTGGTGCTCGTCCGGAAGGCCCGCTCGGTCAAATGGCAAGCGAACCTCGGCACCTGGCTCTATGCCGTCGCTCATCGCGTAGCGGTCCACCTGCGCGGTGCGGCGCGCAAGCGCAGTCGTGGCGAAGGCGAAGCCGCTGCCCGGAAGGTCGAATCCACAGCGGCGCCGGACCTGTCGTGGCGTGAGGTCTGCCAAGTGCTGCATGCGGAGCTCGACAAGCTGCCGGACAAGTTTCGCTTGCCATTGCTACTTTGCTACCTCGAAGGGAAGTCTCGTGACGAGGCGGCTGAGCAGCTTGGTCTGAGCGCTGGCACCATCAAGGGCCGACTGGAGCGCGGGCGTAATTTGCTGCGCGATCGGCTGGCACGACGCGGGATCACACTGAGCGCTGGTTTGCTGGCATTGGCTCATTCCGCGACTGCGGAATCTCAGCCACGACTCATTGAAGCCGCCCAATCGGCCGCCAGCGGCACCGCCTCAGCCCGCATTGCTGTGTTGGCTCAGGGAGTAGTGGCGTCGATGATCTTGAGCCGCGCCAAGTTATTTGGCGCGTCGCTGCTCGCGGCTGGACTGATTTGCACACTATTGACCACTGGTCGCACGCCCCCCATTGTCGCCTCGACCCCTCCAGCCGCGGAGGCGCCGAAATCGACCCAACCTTCTGAACAGCCACCCACACCGCGCCCTGATGCCAAGCCGCCAGCACAGGACGAAGCTAACAAAGGGCCGTTCAACGGCAGGGTGGTCGGACCGGACGGCGGGCCAGTCGCGAATGTATCCGTCCGCCTGGTGCGCCCACCGGTCCTCCTCGGCAAAGAAGTGAAATTCGGGCTGCTGGACGAGGCCACTACCGAGCCCGACGGCACCTACTGCCTAAATGGCCCTGAAGCGCGCATCGAAGGCGGCGAGTTCCTAGTCGCCAGCGCCGACGGCTTCGGCTGCGAATGGCTGCCGTGGACGCACCCGCGCCGCGACGGCGAGGTCCTCCAGTTGGCAAAGGACCACCCCATTTCCGGCCGTGTCATCGATCTCGAGGGCCGGCCCGTGCTTGGCGCGACGGCGCGCGTGATCTGGATCGATGCGCCCATGGGAGACGATCTGAAGACATACTACGCTAAGGATGCCAAGGGCCTCGCACCTCGCACGAAGTGGCTCCTAAGCGGGTCATTGCTGCCGTCGGGACGCTTGTGCACGACCACCGATGCGGTCGGCCGCTTCCATCTCAGCGGTATTGGGGCGGAGCGAGTCGCGGGTCTGCTCATCGAAGGGCCGCATATCGCCACCTGAATGTATTCCGTGCAGACCTGCACTGAGGTCGTTCCCTCGATTCCGGCGCAAGAATCGATCCGCCCCGCGAACTTCACTTGTAGCGCGTCGCCGTCGAAGATGGTTACCGGCGTGCTGCGCGACAAGGACACCGGTAAGCCCCTGGCCGGCTTCACGGTTTCCGGCAAAGTATCCGAGCAGAATCGCATCCTCACACTCAGGGGATTCTCCGTGGACGTCTGCCGGTGCACAACGAAGACCGACCTGGTGGGGTGCTTCCGGCTCGATGGCTTGCCGAAGGGCGCAGACAACCAGATCATGTTCGCGCCGCCCGCGGATCAGCCTTACGTACCCGCTCTTGTGCGGGTCCCGGACACACCCGGGCTCGAGCCGGTCAAGATCGACTTCGAGATGAAAAGGGGCGTTTGGGTCGAGGGCAAAATCACCGACCGGGACACCGGCAAGCCGATCCACGGTGCTTCTGTGTCCTATCATCCCCCGGCGAATAACCCGGCCCTAGCCAACTTCGCGGGCAACTCGTGGGCTGTGCCATATACCGACCAGCCGGCCGATACGTGCGCCGATGGCACCTTCCGGATTCCAGCGTTTTCGGGGAAAGGCGTGATCGCCGTCATGTACTACGACTACTCGTATCTGAGCGCCGACCAGACAGAGGACGGCACAGTGGGCCGGATAGAAGCTCCTGAGCCTGGCCCCCGCGAGGAGCGATTCATCGGCACGGGTCTTGGGCCGGTTAGCTACACCCATCACAACGCCGTAGTTGTCATCGATGCCGGCGCGGGCGCCAAGCCAGTGCAGTGCGACGTGAAGCTAGAAGCGGGAGAGCTGGTTCGCGGTAGGGTTGTCGGGCCGGATGGCAAGCCGTTGGCTGGTGCCTGGGGCTATGGGCTCGCCGCACCGGGGCAGGCGTGGGACGATCACCCGCTGTCGGGTGACCAGTTCACCATATCGTACATCAGCAGGCGCCGGCCGCGATTCATCGCCTTCTCCCACGCCGAGATGAACCTCGCTGCGGTGTTGAAACTGCCGCAGGACAAAGGGCAGGTGACGGTCAAGCTCATGCCCGCGGCTGCGGTCACCGGCCGATTGGTGGATACCGACGGCAAGCCGCTAGCCGGCGTCTCGCTCGGAGTGAAGTTCGTCAGAGGTCAGCTCCCAGTGCAACCGAACGCCGCGGTGAAGACCAATGCCGAAGGGTGTTTCCGCATAACGGCCCTCGTGCCGAACGTCGCGTATCAACTGTTCGCCGCTGAAGAAGCCTCTCTCGCTGAGGTGAGAGTCTCAGCCGACGAGACGAAAGACCTCGGCGACGTTCGCGCCACTCGGCAGGAATAACGCCTACCCGCGCGACGTTTCGTGCGGCGGCGGGAACTAAGAAATGTAGGCCGTGCCCGCCGCGGGCGGCATGTAGAGGTAAGTCCTCGGTTTAGTCGCGATTAGTCGCGGCATCGTATGAGGCTCGCCATGGCCGACACGACCGCCAAGCCAAATGACGTCTGGGCCCCGTACGCCCCGACGAAAGATGCCCCCTGGGACCTGCGCCGGGCCGCCCACCTGCGCCGCCGGGCCGACTTCGCTGCCACCTGGGAAGAATTGCAGCGCGATGTGCAGGACGGCCCGCAGGCCGCAATCGATCGGCTCCTGGCCGGCAAGGCGCGCGCTCGTGGCGTACCGGAGAACTTCCAGGAGGTCGCGGGCGTTCTGGCCGACACGGCCGACGAACCGGGCCGGCTGAAGGCGTGGTGGTTCTACCGCATGCTCTTTGGTCCCGACCCGCTCACCGATCGGCTCACGCTCCTCTGGCACAATCATTTTGCAACCAGCATCGAGAAAGTGGACCGCGCGGCCATGCGGCAGCAGAATCAGGTCCTTCGCCAGCATTGCCGCGCTCCGTTTGGCGAATTGCTGCGAGCGGTTTTGCATGATCCCGCGGTGCTCATCTGGCTTGACGCTCCAGCCAACCGCAAGGGTCACCCCAACGAGAACCTGGCCCGCGAATTGATGGAGCTCTTCACGCTCGGTATTGGCCACTACACGGAAAAGGACGTTAAGGAAGCCGCCCGCTGCCTGACCGGCTGGGCCATCGCGGAGAATCAGTTCCGCGAAGATGATGCCCGCCACGACGCGGGCGAGAAGACGGTCCTCTGCAAGACCGGCAAGTGGAAGGGCGACGACCTGGTGACGATGCTGCTCGAGCATCCCGCCACCTCGCGGCGACTGGCGTGGCGGATCTGCCAGGCGTTCATGGGGGAGAAGGCAGCCGGTGAGACGGAGCTGAACGGTCTGGCCAACGGCCTCCGACAGCGCGATCTGAACATCGGCTGGGCGGTCGAGATGGTGCTGCGTTCGCGGCTCTTCTTCGCTGACGTCAATATCGGTACGCGCGTTGTCGGCCCGGTGGAGTTTGTGGTCAGCTCGGCCCGCATGTTGGAGCTGTTCGAGCAGCCGCCGAGCACGCTTCTCCTGGCCGACTGGTCGGCAAGACTAGGACAAAATCTGTTTACGCCACCCAATGTCGGCGGCTGGGCGGGCGGCCGCGACTGGCTCTCGACACAGGCACTCATCGGCCGAGGGAACTTCGCCGCGGCGCTGGTCGGCGGCAAGCTGACGCGCGCCGGCGAGCCGACCGATCCATCGGCCTTGGCCCGGCGGCACGGTCGTGGCCGCGACCTAGATGACTTGCTCGGCTTCTTCTGCGAGTTGCTGCACGGCACGCCGCCAGCGACGCAGTGGCACGACCGCTTGACCAAGGCACTCGGCGCCGGCGCGAAGCTGACGCCGGAGGTAGCCCGCCGCGCCGCGGCGCTGGTCCTGGCCTCGCCGGAGGCGCAGTTGGCATAACCGACCTTACCGATCTCGCACTTATCCCGGAGATTTCCGATGTTCACTCGACGCACCTTCTTGAAGGCTACGCCGCTTATCGCGCTCGCCCCAACCGTGCCGGAATTCCTCGTCCGCACTGCTCGCGCTGCGACGCCGCAGGCAGACGCCCGCGACCTGGTTGTCATTCAACTCGACGGCGGAAACGACGGCATCAATACGGTGGTCCCATTCGCCGACGAGGGGTACGCCAAACACCGCAAGACACTCCAGATCAACAAGGGCCAGCTCGTCAAAGTGAACGACAAGATCGGCCTCCATCCGGCCATGGCTGATGCGGGCAAACTGCTCGAAGCCGGCCGTTTCGCGATCGTGCAGGGGGTCGGCTACCCGAACCCGAACCGCTCGCACTTCGAGAGCATGGCCATCTGGCACACCGCCCGGCCGGATGCGGAGAACCGCCCCGACGCCGGCTGGCTCGGCCTCGGCCTCGACGACGCGCCCAAGCCGCAGGGGGGCGCGCCGGCGTCGGTCTACGTCGGCCCGGGAACGCTCCCCGCGGCGCTGTGCGGCCGGAAGTGTATCGCCTCAGGCCTGACCCGCCCCGAGGATTTTTTGCTGGCACCCGAGGCGGACCCGCGGCCCGCGGTCCCAACCGCCGACGGCGACAACCTGGCCGCATTCGTCCGCCGCATTTCCGCGGACGCTTTCTCCGCCGCCGACCGGATGGCCGAGATCGCCCGCGGCAAGGACGACAGCTCCCGCTACCCCGCCTCGGAACTGGCCCAGCACCTGCGGCTGGTGGCCCGGATGATCAAGGCCGGCGTCGGCACACGGGTCTACTACGCCCGCCAAGGGGGTTACGACACGCACGCCGGTCAGTTCGGGACGCACTTCCGCCTGCTCAATGAACTCTCCGGGGCGCTCAAGGCGTTCATCGACGATCTGGTCGCGGCCAAGCTGGGCGAGCGCGTCGCGGTGCTCGCGTTCAGCGAGTTCGGCCGCACCGTGAAAGAGAATGGCTCGGCGGGGACCGACCATGGCACCGCGGGGCCAGTGCTCCTGGCCGGCGACCGGGTCAAGCCCGGTCTCGTCGGCGAAACGCCGATCCTGACGGAACTCGACCCCAAGCACGGCGACTTGAAAGTCGGGATCGACTTTCGGCGCGTTTATGCAACGGTGCTGGAAGGTTGGCTCGGCGTTCCGGCCAAGGCGGCGCTCGATGGCACATTCGAGCCGCTGCCTCTCTTTCGGACTTGAACTTTCAGACTCCGACGGCCGTTGGCTCCGCCGCGGGAACGGTTGGTGCGGGTGGGATAACACCCCCTTCGTTCTCCGCCCACCAGCGCCGGGCATCGAGCTCAGTCCAGCAGCCAGAGGCGCTGCAAGCCGCCAGTGCTTCATCGAGTGACCGCGCATCTGCGTAACGGTCTCCTGGATCTTTTGCCAAGCAGCGGAGGATCACTTGCTCCAAGTCGCTGGGCACATCGGGGCGCAGCTGCGAGGGGGGGTGCACGGGATCGCGGGCGTGGGCGATTAGCACCGAGAGCGGGCTAGGGTCATCGAAGGGCGGCCGGCCCGTCAACAGGAAATAGCCGACGGCACCCAATGAGTAGATGTCGCTGCGCGCGTCGAGTGATTTGCTCGACGCCTGCTCGGGCGACATGAACTGCGGCGTGCCGGCTACCGTGCCGTCCTGGGTGATTCGCGCGGAGTTCGTCTCAGCAGAGCGCTTCACCAGCCCGAAGTCAAGCAGCTTCGCGACATCGCAAACGCCTCCTCGATAGGCGGCGAAGATATTACTCGGCTTGATGTCGCGATGCAGCAGGCCAAGCGCATGGGCCTCAGCCAGCGCGGCGGAGGTTTGCCGCAAGAAGTGGATGACGCGCGCGGGCGGGAGCGCTCCGTGCTTGTCCACCAGGTCGTGCAGCGTCATCCCCGGCAGATACTCCATAACGTAGAAGAAGGTGCCGTCGTCGGTGCGGCCGTAGTCATAAACCTCGACCGTATTCGGATGGCTGAGGCGCGCCATCTCCTTCACTTCGCGCTCAAAGCGCATGAGCGATTTCGGATCGAGCGCGGCGCCGGGCCGGATGACTTTGATGGCGCACGGCCGCTTGAGCATCTGGTGCTCGCCCAGGTAGACGTCTCCCATGCCACCCGAGCCGATCAGCTTGCCGAGGCGGTATTGTCCAAGCTGCCGGGCCTCGAACGCCTCACGCCGCAACGAATGGATGAGGTGGGTTCCATAAGTGGCCGCGGCGCAGGTGACGGCCATTTCCAGCGCCCATGGCACGACGATCCCCGCATCATACTGTGCACGGACCGCGGGGTTCGCGGCGATCACGGCAAGCAGCGTCACGACCGGGATCGAACACAAGATGCCGTTGATGACCAGCGCCCGCCGCCAGTTGTTGGGGATGAAGAGGTTGTAGCTGAAAACCAGAATGATCCAAGGGGCATTCGGGTTGACCGGGTGCGGTGTGCAATTGGTGCAGTCGACCTTCTGCGCAGTCAAGAGTAATAGGAAGGCGGCCGGTACGGCGAGGAACAGGGCCTCGACGACGCGCAGCGACCAGACGCACATCGGGCAGGGCCGCCATACCCACGCCGCGCAGAGCGTCACCACGGCAAAGGTGGCGATGTGCGCGGGAAGGATGAGAGACGACGGCGGGTCGTCCGCATAAGGCGAGAGGCTCCAGAGCAAGAACGCGCCGAAGGCGAGCGACGCGATAGTAGTCGCGCCGCGGAGACGAACGCGTAGCAGAGAGCGCGTGTCCTCGCTCAGATGCGGGGTCGTGTGATCGATCAAGCCGATTTTGCAGCGCGGCTTTTCGCGAACGGCTGGGGCGGGGAGCATCCGTGCGTCGACGGTGGCGTCGGGGTCATACTCCCGCGGGGGGCGCGGGCTGCTCTTCATGGCTACACCCACTTGTCTGGAGAGGAGTGAGGGTATTATAGGAGGGCGATTACCAATATTGCGACGCGGAGCCCCTCAACGTTACGAACACTTGTGCCCAACCTGCAGCGCCACATTAACCTAAGGCACGAGCGGGCGAATGTGTGACACGGTGCAACTTCAATTCATCCCTTCACCACCCAGCGCATCATCTGACGGAAGCTGGCACCCTTGCCCGTCATCAGGATACCGACGCGGAAGATGCGCCCCGCGGCCCAAACGCACAGCCAGGTTGTCGCCAGCACCAAGGCGATGCCCGCGACCATTTGCCAGACCGGCACGCCCGGGGGCACCGACTCGCGAGCGACGAGCAGCATGGGCGTAGCGAACGGGATGAACGAGAAGGCCGTCGCGATCGAGCCGTTGGGGTCCTGCATGATGGCCGAGAGCGCGAAGAACGGCAGGCAGGCGATGAGCATAATCGGCATGAGGAGCGTCTGCGTCTCCTTGACATCGGTGGCCGCGGCGCCGACGGCGATGAAGATCGAGCCAAAGATGAGGAGCGCCAAGATGAGATTGACGAGGAACCAGAAGATGAGCCAGGGGCTGAGCACTCCCGACAGACCCGCGTTAGCGGCGACCGCATAGCCGCCGCCCAAATAGACCACCGCCATCGTCAGCGACACGCCAATCACTCCCAAGAGCTTGCCGGCCATCAATTCGAAAGGTGTCGCCGAGCCGAGCAGCACCTCGGCGATGCGCTGACTTTTCTCCTCGACGATCCCCTGCATGGCCGGCGTGGCCCCGATCATGATGACCATGAACATGAGCCCGATGAGCACCGCCGGCAGGAACAAATTGACGAGCCGTTGTTCATCGGCCGCATCTTCAATCGCTCCTGTCTGCGGATTGCGCCTGGTCAGCGACTTGACTTTGAACGGCACGGGCTGCTGCAGGCGAGCCACCTCCTGGATGTCGATCCCGTGATCCTTGAAGCGCTGCTGGAGCACGCCGGCATTCACGGCACGCTCCGCCCAAAAGTTGAACCAGCGCTGCGCTGGGTTCTTTGCTTGGAAGCGTATGGAGGCGCTGTCGGATGCTTTACCCTCCGTCACCCCCGCGGGGCGGACGTTGAGCGCATCGGGGCCGATCTCGAGCAATCCTTCGAGTTCCCCCTTCTCGATGCGCTGAGAGATCTGGTAGCGCTGCTCCGCCATGGCCTGCGGTGATTCGCCGTTTGGCGGCTGGAATTCGAGCGCGAACTTCGGCCCGGTTTGCCGCCCATCCTCCATCACCTCTGCCTGGTTGTGGTGCTCAACCGCGGCTTTCAAGTTCGGCGTGAGAACCTGCCCCGGCGTGCGGTCGATGACCGCGTAGTGTTTCTCCTTGGTGTCTTCGAGCTTCTCGAAGAGCGCCTGCATCGCCACCGAGCCGAGCATGAGCACCGGCATGAGCACTAGCGTGACGATGAACGCCTTGGTGCGAACCGCGGCCTGGTACTCGCGTTTGGC
>Ga0066388_100003717_pt1 | contig 10020 bp, 8 predicted proteins | sample PanSoiMetaGPlot6_FD_64539 | JGI IMG/M metagenome (GOLD analysis project Ga0066388, IMG submission 64539) | Tropical forest soil microbial communities from Panama analyzed to predict greenhouse gas emissions - Panama Soil - Plot 6 (Hybrid Assembly) | ecosystem: Environmental > Terrestrial > Soil... | reverse complement strand
ATCCACGCGAACTCCGGCTCGGTGGTCGTATTCACCGACGGAATAATCAGGCCGACTCTGGCGCCGTCCAGGTACGGATTCAAAAACGCACCGCGCGAAGGCCGTAGATACGATCGATCACGACCACCACGAGCAGCGTCAGCGTTACGGAAATGGTGGAGACGGCCGCGGCCGTGGGGTCGAAGTCGTAGCGCAGGTAATCGAACAGCTGGATCGGCAGCGTGCTGGTGCCCAGGGGCTTCAGCAGCAGGGAAATATTGACGTTGTCGAAGGACATGATGAAGGCAAGCATCGCGCCGGTCATGATGCCCGATTTGATCAGGGGGAACGTGACCCGACGAAACGTCGTCCAGGGACTCGCCCCCAGGGTGCGCGCCGCTTCCTCTACACCCGCTGGCAGGTTGTACAGCGCTGAGCTCACTGTGAGAAATACGAATGGGATCGCAATGGCGATGTGCCCGATCAGCAATGGGCCCAGGGTCGTGGTGCCGAGAAAGTACTGATTGAAGAAGAAGAGCAGCGCGATGGACGTCAGGACTTCCGGCAGCAGCAGCGGCGCCAGCATCGTGAGCCGATACTGCTCGCGGCCGACGCGCAGATAACGCACGTAGAAGATCGCCGCCGGGGCTGCGACGATGGACGCCAGGAACGCCGCCACCAGTGCCACCACCACCGAGAGAGCGAAGGCGCGCGTGAAGGGGGCCGAATCAAAGAACGCGACGTACCAGCGAAGCGAGAAGCCCTGGGGCGGGAAGGCCAGATACTCGCCGGCGTTCACTGACATCAAAATGACGATGGCAATCGGCAACAGCAAGAAGACGTAGACGGTCGCCACGAAGAGCGCGAGCGGGACACCGGTCTTCACCGCACCCTCTGCATGCTGGGGCGGGTGAGGGCGGCGAAGACTCCGATGATCGCCAGCGCCGTCAGGGATAGGATCAGCGCCAGCGTCGCGCCGAACGGCCAGAGCAGGCCGCCCATGAGCTGCTGCACGACGACGGTGGGCAGCGTCTGCACTCGCCCGCCGCCGAGCAACATGGGAATGATGTACGCGCTGGCACTGAGCACGAAGACGAGGACCACTCCCGATTGGATGCCCGGCACGGCCAGCGGTAGGGTCACGTGGAAGAAGGTGTGGCGGCCGGAGGCGCCGAGGGTCCGCGCCGCCTCGGCCAGGTGCGGATCGACGGACTGGATCGCATTCATGATGGGCAGGATCATGAATGGCAGAAACACGTGCACGAGCGCGATCGTCACGCCAACGCCGTTGATGAAGCGATAGGGTCCCAGTCCGAAGAGACCGAGACCCTGATTCACCAGCCCGTCGTTCGCGAGCAGGATGATCCAGCCGAAGCAGCGGATGACGACCCCGGTCAGCAGCGGCGAGAGCACCCCCGCGTAGAGCAAACCACGCCAGCGCGACTCCGTTCTCGCGAGGTGGAACGCCACGGGAAACGCGAGGACGAGACTGATGGACGTGGTGGCGAGCGCGTAGAGCAGCGTGTCCGCCAGAAGGCCGAGGTAGAGCGAATCGGTGAGCGCGCGCGCGTAATTCGCGATCGTGAAACCGGGACCATGGATGGCCGTCGCTGACGGCGTGCGGAAGCTCATCACCACGATGTTGAGATAGGGGATGACCACGAACACGACGACCATCAGCAGCGCCGGGAGCGCGAGCAGCCAGCGCCTCACGGCAGCAACCACGCCTTGTCAGAATCGACCTGCACGGAAACGGCTTCGCCCGTGGGTGCCGCGCCGCCGCTGAGCGCATGAATGCTGATGATCGTTCCATCGGCCAGCGCGATGCGGTAGTCGACCAGATTGCCGAGGAAGTGCCTGGCGACGACCCGGCCCGAGAGATCGCTGCGGTCCGAGCCGTTGGTCAGGCGCAGGGCCTCCGGCCACACCACCGCAGTCACCGCGCTGCCGACGTCGACGGCCCGCCGGGTGCCGCAGCGAAACCTCCCGAGCCCGGTGTCGATGGTGGCCGTGCCGTCGCGGGCTTCGACGACCCGGCCCGGTATCAGATTGGCCTGGCCGATGAACGTCGCCACCTCGCGGGTCGCTGGTCGGTGATAGATGTCCTCGGCGCTGCCGATCTGGTGGATGCATCCGCCGAACATGACGACGACCCGGTTCGACATGATCATGCTCTCGGACTGATCGTGGGTGACGTAGAGCGTCGTGATGCCCAGGCGCTGTTGTAGCGAGCGAATGAAGAAGCGCATCTCCTCGCGCAGTCTCGCGTCGAGATTGGCGAGCGGCTCGTCGAGCAAGAGCATGGCCGGCTCGATCACCAGCGCGCGCGCGAGAGCGACCCGTTGCTGCTGGCCGCCGGAGAGCTCCCGCGGGTATCGCGCGTCGAGCCCGCTGAGCTGTACTATCTCCACGACGTCGGCGATGCGACGGGTGGCCTCGCTGCCGTGCACTCCGCGCACGTCCAGGCCGAAGCCGATGTTCTGGGCGACCGTCATGTGCGGGAACAGCGCGTAGCTCTGGAACACCATGCCGATCAGCCGTTTCTCGGGCGGCAGCCGGGTCACGTCGCGGTCGCCGAAGCAGATCCTGCCCGTGGTGGGGGTTTCGAGCCCCGCCACACAGCGGAGCGTCGTCGTCTTGCCGCATCCTGAAGGGCCGAGCAGCGAGACGAACTCTCCCTCGGCCACGTCGAGGTTGACCTGGTGAACAGCGACGACGTCGCCAAATGCTTTGCTCAGCCCCTGGATCGTCAGCCGAGACAAGCGTCGGTTCTCACCGCACCATCCGGTTCCAGCGCTCTATGACGGCCGCCCGCTGCCGGCTCGCTTCTAGCCAGTCGAACGCCACGATCTTGTCGAGATCGTCGACGGTGAAGGGGACTTCCTTGGCGAGGTCCCCGGAGATCTTCACGCTGGTGTTGACGGGGATCGCCAGGAACTCGCGTGCCAGCTTGAGCTGCACGTCCGCGGAGAGCATGTAGTCGAGGAAGGCGCAGGCGCCCTCCTTGTTGGGCCCGTGCTTGAGCAGGCTGAAGGTCTGGTCGAACATGAACATGCCCTCGACCGGCGCCGCCCAGTCGACGGGAACGCCCTTACGCTTCAGGGTCAGCGTCTCGCCAATGTCGAGCGGGCCGGCGACGATTTCCCCGCGCGTCAGCAGCACGGCCATCGCGCCCGCGAGCGCGGCCTGCGGGAACGGTTTCAGGCGCTCGATCTGGCGGAACCCCGCGTCGAAGTCGAACGGCCCGCTGCCGTAGATCTTCGCCGTCGTCATCAGGAAGCTGTAGCCGGCCGTGTTGGTGATCTCGTAGAGGCCGACCTTCTCCTTGATCTCCGGCCGGTCCCACAGATCCTTCCACGAGCGTAGTGGTGTCTTCACGAGGTCTGAGCGGTACCCGATCCCGATCGGAGAGAACATCACGGTGATACCCTGGTTGCCCGCCGGGTTGGCCTTCGGGTGCACTCTCGCAAGGTTTGGCACTCGGGCCGTCGGCCAGGGCTCGAAGAAGCCTTCCGCGCGCAACACCGCGCCGACGACCTCGTTGGCCATCAGGTACGAATAGACGGGTTTCTCCGGACCGGTCGCGCGTAGGCTCGCGGCGAAGTTGGCGCCGAGCCCGATGTCGAACACCGGCTGCTGCCCGGTCTTCTGCTGGAACGGCGGCAGCAACACTTCGCGCCAGAACTTCTCGTAGCGACCGCCATACGTCGGAATGACGAGCCGGCGGTCCTGCGCGTGGGCCCACCTGGATCGAGCAACCGCGGCCGCGGCGCCGGATACGCCGAGCGCCCGCAAGATGTCACGCCGGCTCACCCCTCGGCTCATGTCTCCCTCCCCTCGGTGACGTAGCCTCTGGTTCGGTCGACTTCATCGGCCGCCGCGCATCGCCGTGCCGGGTCACCGTACCCGCCACCGCCCGGCGTTCTCACGATCAAGCGCTCCGCCGGCTGGAGGTGATGCGCGCCCTTGCCAGACAGGACCCGGCCGTCGGCTCTCCGCAGCTCGCCCGGAGCCCCGCTGCCTCCGCCGGCGCGCCCTCGCGCCGGGTGGTCGATACGGTCGAACGCCGCGAACAGCGTGAACGCGTGGTCGTCGCGCGTGCCGATTTCCATGTCCTGGCCGAGCCCGCCTCGGAACTCGCCTTGGCCCCCGGAGTTCGCCCGGAGCTGGCGGCGCCAGAACACGAGCGGCGTCGCCTGCTCGACGATCTCGACGGGCGTGCCTCGAACCACGCTCGGAAAGGCCGTGGCGGAAAGCCCATCCAGACCTGGCCGGGCACCGGTTCCTCCCGTCGTCACGATCGAGATCGTGTACACGCAATCGGCGGCACCGCCGCGCACCGTCAGTGTCCACAGCGACGACGCGCTTTCCGCGGGAGCGCGCGCTCGCACCAGCTGATCGAAAGAACCCAGGACGACATCGGGCAGAAGACCACCCAGGATGTGACGGCAAGAAAGTGGCTGCGGCCGCTTCGCGTTCAGAATGCATCCCTCGGGGACGGTCATCCGGTACACGGAGAGTGATCCCTCGTTGTTTGGCACGTCGGGCGCGATGACGCAGGCGAGCGCATACGAGACGTAAGCGGCGGCGTAGTTGAACGGAACGTTGATACCGAACTTTGAGGCGGACGACGTGCCGCTCCAATCGATCTCGACGCCATCACCGCCGATCTTCAGCGTGGCGACGAGATCGATCGGCGCCTCGAAGCCGTCGACGGTCATCCGGTAGGTCGCCGTGCCCGTGGGCAGAGCCCGGAGACGTTCGAGGACGGCACGACGGGAACTCTCGACGATGTGGTCGGCGAGCACCTCGATGTCGGCGAAGCCCACTTCGTCGAGCAGCTCGCGCAGCCGGCGAATCGCGGCGTCGTTCGACGCCATCAGGGAATAGAGATCGCCTTCGAGCTGGCCGGGCGCGCGCGAATTGGCGGTGACGATCTTGACGAGCGTCTCGTTCAGACGACCGCCATCGACGAGCTTCATGACCGGAACGGCGATCCCCTCCATGAACACATCGGCGCCCTCCGGCGTGAGGCCGATGCCGCCGACGTCGGTCATGTGCCCCGAGCACGCGAAGAGTGCCACCAGCCGTCCCTCGTGGAAGGCCGGGGTCACGACCACGTAGTCGTGCAAGTGCCCGGTTCCGTGCCACGGATCGTTGGTGACGTAGACGTCGCCCTCGGACATGGTGGCGGCTGGGTACGCAGCGAGGAACGCGGACACCGAGCGCGCCAGCGTGTTGATGAGCCCCGGCGTTCCTGTCACCGCCTGGGCCAACATGCGGCCGAAGGGATCGAACGCGCCCGCGGACAGGTCGCCTGACTCGCGCACGATGGGGCTGAAGGCAGTCCTGAGAAGCGTCTGCGCCTGCTCCTCGACGAGAGCGATGAGACGGGTCCACATGACCTGCAGGCGTAACCCCGACCAGCGCGGAGCCACGCCGTTCATCCGACGGCTTCCTGGCCCGGGCACCTCTCGAGGACCAGATGGCCCGACTCATCGGCGCGTACGTCGAACCGATCCGGCACCACCGTGGTGGTCTCGTCCTCGACGATCAGCGCCGGCCCGCGCACGACGGCGCCTGGGGAAAGGGCACCGCGCTCGTAGACGTCATATGGCGTGAACCCACCACGATGGACATCGAACACCGGCCTGACGGCGCTCGGCGCCGTGGCTTTCGCGCGTGCCTTGAGCCGCGGCGCTCGGCCATCGCCTCGCCACGTGTCACGGGAAAGCCGCAGCTGCCAGGAGATGACCTCGATCGGGGCACCGGGGATCACCCTGCCGAACAGAGCACGGTAGCGCTCCTCGAAGCGGGCCTGCAGCTCCTGGGCGGCTGGGGCATCCCTGCCGATCGAGACTGAAATCTCCGACCCCTGACCGACGTAGCGCATGTCGGCGGTATGCGCCGTCGACAGCTCGCCGATGCCGGCGAGGCTGCTCATCACGTCGCGCGCCCGGCGATCGATTTCGTCCAGGATCGTGGCGACCGTTGCCGCGTCGTAGGCATCCAGACGAACCGGCCGGCTGATGACGATGTCGTAAGCCATCGGCGCCCGCAAAAATCCGACGGCGGACCCCACCCCGGCCGCCTTTGGGACCACGATCTTCGAGACGCCGAGCTTTTCGGCCACGCGCGCGGCGTGCAACGGTGCGGCGCCGCCGAAGGCCACGAGGCAATGCCGCGCAAGATCCTTTCCGAGCTCCGCGCCGTGAACTCGCGCCGCGTTGGCCATGGTTTCGTCCACGAGTTCCACGGTACCTACGGCCGCCTCGAGCGCCTCGATGCCGAGCTTGTCCCCGACACGACCAGCCAACGCGCCTTCCGCGGCCTGGATATCGAGGCGAACCGTTCGTGCGGCGAACCGCTCGGGATCGATCCTGCCGATGAGGACGTCGGCGTCGGTGACGGTGGGCTCGGTACCACAGCGCCCATAGCAGGCCGGGCCAGGCTCGGAGCCCGCGCTTCGCGGGCCGACGGCGATGCGACCCATTGCATCGACGGAGGCGATCGATCCGCCGCCGGCGCCGATCTCGATGAGCTCCACGACGGGGATGCGCAACGGGAGACCGCTTCCTCGCCGGAAACGCGCGGCTCGATCGACTTCGAGCAGCCGCGATACTTGCGGCAAGCCGTCGGCGATGAAACAAATCTTCGCCGTCGTGCCCCCCATGTCGAATGAAAGAACGCGCGTTTCCCCGAGCTCTTGCGCGATCGAGGAGGACAGGACCGCGCCGCCGGCAGGCCCCGATTCGACGAGCCTGATCGGCACGCGCTTGGCGAGGTGGAGTGGAACGACGCCCCCGCCCGAGGTCATGAGAAATGCCGGGCAGCGGATGTCGAGCCACCTCAGGTTTTCTTCGAGGCGGTCCAGATAGGCCGCGACGATCGGCGCAATGTACGCGTTGGTACAGGTCGTCGAGAACCGCTCGTACTCCCGGATCTCGGGGCAGACGTCTGAGGAGAGGCTGATCGCGAGACCCGGCAGTAGTGCTTCTATTCTGTCGCGTGCGGCCCGCTCGTGGTCCGGGTTGGTGTACGAGTGCAGAAAGCCGATGGCCAGGCTTTCCACGCGATGCTCGCGCAACGCGGCCGCAACCATCGTGAGCCTCGCTTCGTCCAACGGGATCAGCGGGCGGCCGTCCGCCGCCATCCGCTCGCTGATAGTGAAGCGAAGCTCACGGGGTACGAGCGGCGTCGGCTTGACGAGATTGAGATCCGTCGGATCGAAGCGGCCCTCATCACCGATCTCGAGCACGTCGCGGAAACCGTCGGTCGTGAGAAGCGCCGTGCGAGCGCCGCGCCGCTCCAGGATCGCGTTGGTGGCGAGGGTGGTGCCGTGCACGAACCATACGATCTGATTCGGGGCGACGCCGGACAGGTGAAGCGTCTCCTCGATGCCCTGCATGAGCGCTTTCTCGGGCGCCCGATGTGTGGTCAGGACCTTGCGCGACCAGCGGTGGCCTCCGAGCTCGAGGACGATGTCGGTGAAGGTCCCACCGATATCGGCCGCCAGCCGAGCTCCTCGATCCCCCGATGTCTTGTCAGCCACCGCGGCAGGATAGTGGACACGGTGACCGGGCGAAAATGCTTAACGGGGCGCATCTCATGCGCCGGGCGCATATGCCAGCGACTCATGTCTTGGGCGCATGAAGGCGGCGCGAAAAGGCATTTTGAGCGTTTCTTGGCCTGGTTTAGCGTGGCAGCCCTACGACGTCAAAAAGGAGCGGCCCACTTTGGACGAAGACGGCGCGATCCGTTCGCTGGACCTCGCCTCGGTACGCCACGAGTTTCCGATCGTCAGAGAGCGATGCTACCTGAACAACGCCTCCATCGGTCCACTGTCGAACCCGGTCGTCGACGCGACCCAGGCGTTCTTGCACGACGTCCGCGATCACGGACGGAACAACTATCCGAACTGGTGCCGGCACGCCGACGAACGCATCAAGGCGCGCCTCGGTGCGCTGATCGGGGCTGGCCCCGACGAGATCGCCTTCGTGAAGAACACGACCGAGGGCTTGATTACCGTGGCCAACGGGCTCGATTGGCGAGTGGGCGACAACGTGGTTGTCCCCGACATCGAGTACCCCTCCAATGTGTATTGCTGGATGCGGCTCGCGAAGCTCGGCGTCGCCATCAAATGGGCGCGCAGCAAGAACGGCCGCGTGACGGTTGACGCCATCGCGGAGGCGATCGATTCGAGAACGCGACTCGTATCGGTCAGCGCGGTCCAGTTCTCGAACGGCTTTCGCCACGATCTGGCGCGGACCTCCGAGCTCTGCGCCGATCGGAAGGTGCTGTTCAACCTGGACGCCATCCAGTGGGTCGGGGCGCTCCACATGGACGTCCGTCACTATCACGTCGACTTCATGTCCGTCGGCGGCCACAAGTGGCTCCTCGCTCCAATCGGAACGGGCCTGTTCTATTGCAACCGCAGATCGCTGGCGTTGCTCGATCCGCCCAATGTCGGCTACCACAGTGTCGGCAAACACGAGGCGCACATGGACTATGAGCTCGTCTATCGGCCCGACGCGGGGCGGTTCGAGGAAGCCCTGGTGAACTTTCCCGGGATCTGGGGCCTCGACGCCGCCGCCCGGATACTCCTCGGCCTCGGGACGCGAATCGTGGAGCGGCATATCCTGGACCTCGTGGGATACGCTGCGGACGCCCTGCAAGCGCGCGGATGGCAGATCGTCAGTCCGCTCAGGAACGGTGAGCGGTCCGGACTCTTGTCGTTCCGCAAGCCTGGGGTTGATGTCGAAGCGGTCGCGCTTCACCTGGCGACGCGAGGCGTCGACGTCGCGGTCCGGGACTCCGGCCTCCGGATTTCACCGTCGTATTACAACAATCGCTCCGACATCGACCGTCTGATCGAGGAGCTGGCTAATGCCGCATTTGCAGGTAGCCGTTCATGATTGGATTCGTGTCGAGATGGCCGATTACGAATACGCGCGAACACGCTTCGCGTCCGCTGACGTGACCGTCATCCGTTGTGGACTGACGCGCTATCGCGTGACTGGAGCAGCGACTCGTCGCATCGCCATCCTCGCATCGCGAATCACCGTGATGGCTGACGATCCGAACATGGCGGCGATCAACAGGCCGACGACGATGTCCGGCCATCCCGAGCGCGTGATTGCGACGGCACCAGCGGCGATCATCACGGCCACGTTCGCCGCGACGTCGTTCAGCGAGCACAGCCAGGCCGACCGCATGTTGATGTCGTCCGTGCGTCGCCGCCAGAGCAGGGCGAGGCACAGCACGTTGGCGGCGAGGGCCACCAACCCGACGCCGCCCATGACGTCTGCTGACGGCACGACGCCGCGCATCACCTTGACGACCACCTGGACCAGCACGCCGACGCCGAACGCGGCCATGATGCCGCCCTTGAGGAGTGCCGCTCGCGCTTGACCCCGGCCGCCCGTGGAGACGGCGTACAGACTGAAGCCATAGACAATGGCGTCGCCGAGCATGTCAACGGAGTCGGCGAGCAGGGACGTGGACTGTGCGATGAGGCCCGCGATACACTCCACGAGGAACATCGCGGCGTTGATCCAGAGGACGACGTGGAGCACGCGCCGCTGCTGCTCGGGGACGTCCGTGTGAATCTCGCAGCAGTCCTTCATGGGTATCAGTATCTCAGATGTCGCCGACTTAGAAGTCCCAGACGATCCCGGCTCGGATGCCGTAGTCGAGTGTCCTTGCGTTCGTGACCGGCAACTGCGTGCCGAAGATCAGCGTCCGTCCGGGCCGCAGTTCCCAGTTGAGGCCCGGCGTCAAGTAGACCTGTGTTCGCCCGGCAAGATGATCGCCGGACAAATCACCGCCCCGTGTTTGACTCACCGTTGTCAGCTCGAGAAATGGAACAAGCCATGAGCGGACAGCGTAGCCAGCAGCCAGGCCGGCGGTGACGTTCTCAGCTTCGCGGCCGGCACGGAAGAGAAACTGATACCCCGCCTCGCCCAGAACATCGAACTGCCCGATCTTGATTCCGGCGGTGACGAACGGAGTGACGCCTGTCACCCCGCCCAGGCCGCGCTC
>Ga0066388_100003715_pt1 | contig 10022 bp, 7 predicted proteins | sample PanSoiMetaGPlot6_FD_64539 | JGI IMG/M metagenome (GOLD analysis project Ga0066388, IMG submission 64539) | Tropical forest soil microbial communities from Panama analyzed to predict greenhouse gas emissions - Panama Soil - Plot 6 (Hybrid Assembly) | ecosystem: Environmental > Terrestrial > Soil... | reverse complement strand
CCCGGCCCTCAGTATCGCGGCCGCAACGAACGGGCGGGTCGTCGCCCCGCCCCCCAAAACCATGACAAAGTCGACAGGCTCGGCCAGCGGCGCGGAAACATTCAGCCAGCTGCCGGCGGCTGCAAGCAACGCCCGGCGCGCGACGAAAGCCGACAAGGCGGCTGCCAGGACGACGGCCAGCACGACCTGCTTCCAGCGCCGGCGCGTCACTCGCGCTCCTTTCCGCCGAAGGCCGCAGCGAAGTCCTGGGCCGTGCGTTCTTTTGCTTCCGGTTCGTTGGTTCCGCCGAGGAGGTGAAAGGCGAGGATCAGGTACCCATTGACGAATCCCGTCCTTCCCTGTTTGCAGCGCCACCAGTCGGTTTCATCGAACGCCCGCTGCCGGAGCGGGAGGATATGAATACGATCCTGCACGCCGGCATCAACGCTCACTGCGATGGCACGCTTCCAGGCGCGGCTGGTGAACCGGTCGCATAACAGATCGACCGACTCGCCAGGATTCTCATTCAGCCAGTCGCTCAGAACCAGGGCCGCTCTTGACCTGCCGCGGGGAGCCTCGGGGAGCGATTGCATCTCCTCCTCGGGGACACCCCGTTTCCGCAACTCCCGCCGCGCAATTGTTTCCGCGGGCGTTCGAATTCCCAAGCGTTCCAGACGGTCGGGCTGCGGAGAATAGAGCAGAATCGATCGAGCCCCCTGTCGAAGGTCTGCCGCCACGTCATATCGCCGGTCACCTTCGTTTAGGACGACGACGGCGGTGGCTGGGGCACCAAAGTGTTCGCTAACGAGCACGCGGGCCAGAGTACGAAGGATTTGAGCATGAAAGCCCGCCGCCAGCGCCAAGATCAAAGCCAGCGCCGCGAACCCCCGAAGCAGTCGCCGTCTGAACGGCCGTTGCGAGCGGCCGTCCGGGGAGCGCTGTCCTCTACCGGGTTCTCCGGCGATTGACTCCGCCAGTACGTTCATCGTCTCTTTCACAGAATAACTCCGTGACGCCCTACCTCGCGAGTCGGGCGACTCACGCGCTTTCAGACGGGGGCGCCGGTCCGGATGGACGTTGCGACCCCGTCCCCGGCAGGCCGCTGGCCAGCCAGGCGGCTGAAATGAAGCCGTTTTAATGATCGCAACGCTTTACAAATTTGGCGAGGCGCAGCGTGGGCCGCACCGAATTCCAGGTCGGGATCTTCCCGATACCACGGAACAGAGGAAGCCTGTATTCGTTCGCCCCATGTCCTAGTTGATTTCAGCCAGCCTCAAGTCACTCGATCTCCAATTCAACTATTGAGTTGCGCCGACAATCCCTTCATCTCGATAAACCCAACCCGTTTTGGAAGATTCCCGATCAAGCCGTAAGACGGAATTAAAGCTCAGCGCGAATGCAAATCTATCCTTGCGATAGAGTGCTGCGATTCAACACACCGTGACGATCCATCTTAAGAGGAGCAGCTCATGTGGGCCAAATTGCGGGCGCAGTTTTCTCGGCGTTCACCCGTTCGACGCTCTCGGCTCGGCGTGGGCTACGACGCCCCAGTTGCCGCGGAGGTCCTGGAATATCGCCGCCTGTTGACTGGGACCGCCGCCGTCAACGCTCTGGTTGTCTCGTCGGCCGACGGTAGCGTTTATGGGCATGCGGTGACTTTCACGGCGGCCGTTGCGCCGGCTACGTCCAATACGGCCTATCCGACCGGGACCGTCACATTTCGGATTGATGGCACGGCGCGGGCGACCGTAGCGCTCAACAACGGGATTGCGAACTACTCGGTGTCGACCCTGAAAGTCGGCTCTCACAGCGTGGTGGCTGTCTACCACGGGGACGCGCTCTACGCGGCCAGCATCTCGCCGGCCCTGACACAGGTCGTCACCAAATCCTTCGTTGCTCCCTGGCAGCCTACCGACGTGATCGACGTGACGAAGTTCGGAGTCAAAGGCGACGGAATAACGGATAACACGGCTGCCTTGCAGAACCTGATCAACCAGATCGCCCCCACCATAACATATCTGAACCCCACGGCCCCCGACGTCTTCTATTTCCCGGCCGGGACGTACCTGGTCAGTGGGACGCTCGATTTTTCGGCGATGCCGGCGTTCGGCATGTTGGGCGCGGTCAACGCAAACGGCCAGCCCACCAGCATCATCAAGGGGACTGCCACGAGCGGGAACCTGGTAACCACCGGCGGAGGCGGCACGTTTCAGGTCTGGAACATGAACTTCCAGGCCTCGAATGTGGGTGAGACTGCCTTCTACAGCAACTATTCGATTCAGTCCACGTTCGAGAACTGCGTCTTCAGCGGCCATATCGGGTTGGATCTTTACGAAGGTTTTTCTACAGCGCTGCGCAACGATAAGTTCACGGGCGCCGGCGGCGCGCAGGGCAGCAGCATTGGGCTTCTGGCGGAGTTACCCACAAACATCGTCGTCTCGGACTGCGACTTCAGCGGCTGGTCTGAGGGCCTTCGCGCCTACGGCAATGGCATGTCGGTCGTTCGTTCCACGTTCGAGAAGAATGGCATCGGCGCCCGGCTCGGGGCCGATGCGAATGGCAATAACTACGGATTCGGCCGCTCGTCGCTCAGCAACCTGACCTTCACGGGCAACGACGTCGGCATCTATTTCCAAATCGCAGGGACTGATTACTTTGGCGACATCAACATTGTAGGGACCTCCGGCGCCCCTTCCGGTTGGAGCAAGTACGGCTTTACCGGCGCGGAGCTGGTATGTGGCTGCATATTCTCCAACATCCACGTCAGCGGCGGCTTCGCCAATGCGGCGGCCAATATGGGACCCAGCTACTTGGATCCGTACGCCATGTGGAGAAACACGAGCTTCTATGGCTCGACGGCGACGAACTCCCTTACCACGGGGAAAGGCTGGGTCGTGCAGCTCGCGCCGCTGACCGCCTCGGATTTGGCGAGTGGAATGACCCAGGCGACGATTACCAGCGCCGCCATGGCGGAACCGGTCAATATCGACAACGTGACCGCCAGCAACACCGTGGCCGCCCCCCAGGGAGCCACGCATGTCTTCGACGTGACGCAATACGGGATCGTCGGCGACGGCAAAACAGACGACACGGCCAAGCTCCAGGCGCTCATCAATAGCGCCAAACCGGGTGCTATTTTCTATTTCCCGAGGGGCAACTACGTAGTGTCGGCCACGATCGATTTCTCAGCCCTGTCGAACTTCACCCTTGTCGGCGACATTGGGGTAACGGGAGGTGCCCAGGGCGGGAGCGGGATCACAGGAAACGTCGACGGCGCTCTGATCAAGGCCGATTACGGCGCCAAGGCCGGCACCTACCACATACGAAATCTCATAATCCGCAACGACTCCACCAGCAGCAATTCGATCGGCCTGTTCACCAGGAACAGCATCTTATCGAGCATCCAGGATTCGAGCATTTTTGGCGGATCCTTCGGGGCCGAGCAGATTAACCCCTTCATGCTTTCCATGCGCAGCGTGATAGCAAGCGGCAGCATTGGCCTTATGATCAGTGGCGGCATGGCATCCACGGTCGAGGACCTGAGGGCCGATGGCCTGAACGAGGGCCTCCGCGTCGGAGGCGCCACGGACTTCGCCCTGTTCGCCGCCGACCTGGAAGTAGACGGCATCGCGATTGATTTGGGTCTTGATCCGAGCGGCAATCCCTCGGTCGTCACGGACGCCTCGATTCAGGGAGTGAGTTTCGAGGCAGACGGCATCGCCCTGGACCTCAAGAACTGCTCGCAATGCTTTGTCATCGCGGATGGCTTCCAGGGTCACACCAATGCGGCTACGCCCAACCTCATTGACACGACCGGCCTCCTCGTGGAAGACGGAGTACATAACACGACCTTCGCGGCGCTGGCAATCGGAGGATATTACGTGGCCGGTCCTGCTGTGCAGGTTACGAGCGGCGCGTCGAATCTGCTGTTCATAGACAGCTGCGCATGGAACGGCGACCTCATGGGGCTGACCAACCCTTCTGTTTGGGACATCGAGAGCACGAACGGCATCACTCTGATTTCGGATAGGTAATCGCCAAGATTGGACAGGCGCCGCATTTACGCTGGCGTGCGGTCTCGGGGGCTTCTTGCCAGACACGCTCCGGCCCGCCACAGGCCTCGAAAAACGGTCGCGGCTCGCCGGGTACCCGCCCAAGCCGTCACGACCGGCGCGTTGCGTTTTCCGGGCCGCCTCGCCGCCGAGACAGGTAGGCGGCGGTAAACGCCATCGCCGGGAAAAAGACCACATTGCGTCGCGATTCCGCCAAGCAGGTTGCGGATGAAAATGCGGAATAGAGGAGGATCCCGGCAAAAATGGCCAGTGGTGTCATCCGACGGGCCAGGACTGCGCGCCAAACGGCGATCAGAAACAAGACCGGATAGCTGGCGTATATGATTTGAAACCCGCCAGCATAGATGGCCTTCAGAAAGCCCCCCTGATGGAAAAGGGAGCGCCATCCCCGTGCCGCAACATCTGGCCACTCCATGCCGCCGCTGCGGCCCCAGGGAAGGTCGGGACGCCGAGCGCGGAACAATTTGGCCGGCCAGAACATGTCGAACCAGAGATTGACCGCTCTGAGGAAAGGATAGACCAATCGAATTTGCAAGCCCCGCTCCCCAAGCCGCTGGCGCCGAAGCTCCTCAAAATAGTTGCCGAGTCCATCTTCGGAGAGGTCCCCGGAATGATACCGATCGACGTGCTGCTGTGCGTCGCGTCGCTGTGCGACAGATGAGAAAGCGCGCTGGGGAATGTCGCTGAGATCAAAGTCATCGCCGCGGCCGTTCCAAAGGATACCCATATCGGACTCGCAGATAAAACTCTCCCTCGCGAATCGAGAGAACCTGGTCTTCTGGGCCAACGAGACGTAATTCGCTGCGAAAAGCCCGCCCGTGCCCTCCGTCGTAACTTTCGCGACGTACGCCAACCAGGGAAGAAAGATGCAAAGACTGCCGCAAACGGCGGCGCCAATGAGCCGTGCCTGGCGGAGCCGCATCAAAAAAAAGCAAGTCAGCAGGGAAGCCGAAAGAAAGACCGCGAACGGGCTGACCAAAGGGAGGAGAGCGGCGACCACACCCAACCAAAACGAACCCCAGTACGTGGACCTGCGCTCGGCGTACGAATAGCACGCTATGAGACAGGCGCAGAGGAACGCGCCAAGCGCTTCTGACAGCAGCTCTCCGGCTCTCTGCGTCAACCAGGGGCACGTGCCTAGAATCCAGAGCGCCAAGCAGGCCCAGCGCTGGCTGTACGGACGAATTGAAGCATAAACCAGCAGGCATCCCGCGACGCTCAGCAGCACCTGCGCCAGCCGAATGAGCACGTCCGGTGCGCCGACCATGAGAAAAACAGAAAGAAACGCAGGGTAGCCAGGCGGGAGCGTGAGATCGATCGTGCCATCGTACGCGGGCCCACGGCCTTCAACGATCCCTTGCGCCTGGGCGAAGAAGCGATCGGCGTCAGGCTGATTGTCCGGGTTTCGGTGCGCTGACTTATCAAACGGCGAGTCGTTGCATGGCGCCGGCACGACGACCGGCCACGTCACGATGTGCACAACGACCGTTGCGAAAAGGGGCCAAAATACCGGTGCTTGGAAAAGTCGGGCGAGATTCATTCTAGTCGTCATGTCGATCGATCACGTGATTCCCGAGGACCAGAGCATCCATATCGGTTCTCAAGAAACAGGCGATCGCTTCGGCGGGGGTACGGACGATCGGCTCGTTCTCGTTCAGTGACGTGTTGAGCACGATCGGGACGCCGGTCTTTTCGTGAAACCGCGAGATCAGGGCGTGATACAAGGGATTCGTCTGTTTCGACACTGTCTGCAGGCGGCCGCTCCCGTCCACGTGCGTGACCGCCGGAATGCGGGAACGCTTCTCGGGCCGGATGGGGAACACTTTCTCCATGTAGGGGGTCGGCTCATCGATCTCGAACCAGTCGCTTACGTGCTCCTCCAGAATACTCGGGGCGAACGGACGGAATTTTTCGCGGAACTTGATCCGCAGGTTGATGATGTCGCGCATGTCAGTCCGCCTGGGGTCGGCCAGCAGTGTCCGGTTCCCCAGCGCGCGGGCGCCGAATTCCATCCGCCCCTGAAACCAGCCCGCGACCTTCCCCCCGATCAGCAGGTCGGTGGTGCGATCGACGAGCCCGGCCTCATCCAGAGTGTCGAACGGCAGGCCGGCCGCGCGAATCGCCTCGGCACACGCGGCCTCGTCGAACTCGCATCCCCAGTAAGCGTGGTCCTGCACGAAGGTCCGCGGGCTCCCGAGAGTGCGGTGCCAGACGTGGAACGCGGCGCCGAACGACGTGCCGTTATCGGCCGCCCCGGCAGGAATGTAGACCCGCTCGAACAGTGTCTCGCGGGTGACTTTACCGTTGGCCACCGAGTTCATCGCGCAGCCGCCCGTGAGGCAGATGTTGCGAGACCGGGTCTTCTCGGAGAGCCGGCCGAGCAGATGCAAGATGATCTCCTCGGTGACGACCTGCAACGACCGGGCGATATTCTCGTGGCGCTTTGTCAGCTCGTCCTGCTCCTTCCGCATTGGCCCCAGCTCGCGTTCGAGGCGCGGGCTGTGGAACGGAGCGATTGTCGGCGCTCCTTCGTTCCAGGCCATGCGGATCCCGTGCTTGTGATGCGTGAAATAGTCGAGGTCGAGCGAGAACACGTCGCCGTCGGGACGGACGATCCGCCGAAAGAGATCGAGGAATTCCGGCTCGCCATAGGGAGCCAGCCCCATGACTTTGTACTCATCTCCGTAATGCGGAAAGCCCAGGTACATCGTGAGTGCGGTGTAGAGAAAACCGAGCGAGTGCGGAAAGTAGACCCGGTCAAGCTCGCGCCACGCCGTCCCCAATCCGTGTGCGGTGAGGGTGCTGGTGAAGTCCCCCATTCCGTCGATCGAGAGCACCGCCGCTTCCTCGAAGGGGGAGATAAGAAAACCGGCGGCCACGTGAGTCTGGTGATGCTCGATGCGATGAAAGACGGCTTTGAGGTCGCTCCGGGAGCAACCGACGGCGGCGGCGAACTGCTCTTCGAGGCGTAACGTTTTCCCCTGCCTTTTGACGCGATCCACGACGGCGCGGGGCGAAGGGAGGTGCGAGAAGACGAACCCCAGCCGGCGGAGGAAGTTAGCCTGCGGGTTGAAGGAAACGGCGACATGATCGAGCTCGCGCGGCGCGACGCGCGCCTGCTCGAGACAATAGCGGATCGACTGTGCGGGAAACCCCGCCCAGTGCTTGACGCGGTTGAAGCGCTCTTCTTCCACCGCGGCGACCAACTGCCCATCGACCACGAGCGCCGCCGAAGCGTCGCCGTGGTAAGCGTTGATTCCGAGAATGCTAGTCACGCCGGCCTGAATCCACTGATGTGTTTAAAGAGGGAACCGGTGCCGAGCAAGCCGGCGAATCACCGGTCTCAGGCATCGCAACCTGCTCTTCGTCCAATCGGCTGGCGGGGCACAGCCGCCTGTCGAGGAGCTCAAGTGACAAGAGCAACTCTGCGTACGTCCGTTGCAGCGCGTAATACCAGCCGGGCCAGCCGTCGAACAGGCAGCGTTTGACGAACAGGGTGTACAAGAACGCCGCCGGCGCCGCGGGCCAGATCGCGCGACGCAGGCGGTCGGCCATCGATGACGATCGGCCGGAGCTTTCGAGCAGCCTCTGAGCTTCGAGCCGCGCATAATTTCGCTGCGACTCGAGCCAGCGGGAAAGGGATTTGCGGTCGTCGTGCAGCAGATACCCGCTGAAGAGTCTTGAGTGCCCCGCGAATACCAGCTTGTGCGCGTGGCCGTCTTGGACGTAGCGAGCGCCGGATTTTTGAAAGAGCACCGCACGCGGCGGATAGAGACTTGCATGCAAGGGACGCCCCGCGATGCAGTAGCGAAACCGGGCGAAATAGGCGCTGATGTCGGCCGTGGCGGGAAGCCGCGACATTTCGACGCGCAATTCGTCGGTCAGAACATAATCGGCATCCATCGAAAGGACCCAGGTACTCTGAACGTGGTCGAGCCCGAAATTGCATTGCGAGGCAAAGCTGTCGAAGGGGCGCTGGATGAAAACGACGTTCGAGAAACGCCGGGCAATCGTTTCGGTCTCATCGGTGCTGACGCTGTCGACAACGACGATCTCTTTCGCCCATTGCAGTCTTTCCAGCGCGCGCGAAATATTGGGCGCCTCGTTGAACGTCAGGATGAGAGGAGTAATCTCGGGCAGCACGGACGGCTCACGATTGCGGGATCGAGCTTGGCGGCCGCCGCACGCGATGATAGAGATCCACGAGCCGCTCCGCGGTCCGCCGCCAGGTGAAGTGGTTCCGAATATACTCTCTCCCCGATTCTCCGGCTCGAGCGCGGCCCGGCAGGTCGTTGAGCCAGGAGTCGAGCCGGTCGGCCAATTCCGCTGCGTCCGGGCGCACGACCGTGCCGCCGGCCGACCTGGACACGTGCTCCGCGAACTGCACGCCGGAGGTCACCACGACCGGCTTGCCCCGCGCCATCGCTTCGGCGACGACGATTCCGAAGTTCTCTGAATGGCTGGGAAGCACGAACAGATCGGCGCCATCGAAGGCGGCCCAGCGCGATCGCGGGGGAACCGCCCCCAGCAGCTTGACTTTGGCGTCCAGTCCCAGCCGGGTAATCTCCTCGGCCGCGTACCGGGAGTATCCGGGCGCATGGTCGTCGTCTCCGCCGGCAATTGCCAGAAAAGCATCGCTTTTGAGCCGCGCGAACGCGGGGAGCAGAAAATCGGTAATCCCCTTCTTGGGATGCAGTCGAGAGAGGAAAAGCAAGATCGGGCGCTCACCGGCCTCGCGGCATTTCGCGCGAAGCCAGTCTGGTTCGACCGGAGTTTCCCAGGCGTCGTTGCCGATCCCCAGCGGTATCGCCTCCACAGGCGCCGTTACCCCCAAACGCAGCACTTCCTGCCGCTCGTCATCACTCGTGACATGAAAAGCGGCGGCAGAACGGACGTTGCGCCGCTCGAGGAGCCACCAGTACGCCCGCTTTTTCCAGAGCGACCTGCGCCACGTGTAATCCGACAGCATTCCGCAGGGCCGGATGATATAAGGCACGTGCGCGCAGCGCGCGGCGCGGCAGGCGGCGCTCGTCGGGCCATTCCAGTTGCTGTGCGTCTGGATCAGGTCGTAGTCGCCGGCATGATCTGCAAGCCAGCGGTTGATTTCGGGGGAATATTTGAAACTTTCACCTGCCGCTCTCCGGAACAGGTGCACCGGCCCCACGCCGGCCGGCAAGTCGGAGCAGGTGAGTCTTCCCCGTGGCCCGTCGGCATCGGTCGCCGCGATCTCGACTTCGATTCCGCCAAGCTCGCGCAAGGCAGCGGTCATCGGCCAGATTGCCGTGCTCGGGCCGCCGTAGCGCGGCGCGACGGCGGGAATCACGTGCAGGACGCGCATATTGGTGTTCGAGGTGGAGTCAGGTCGTTCAACCGCTCTTATTCCGGATATCAGCCGCATGGGGGCCCTCGATGCGCCGGATCGAGGCAAACGTGGTGAACATGACGGCCCGGTCGGCATAATCACCCGCACAACGCGCCAGAGCTTCGGCGGCGGCGTCTTTGACGTCGGCGCCGCAACCCACGTAAGGGCCCGTGCGTTCCCAGTGCCCGCCGCTCAACCCGACAAAAAACGTAGCTGCGATTTCCATAGCCGTTGGCATGCCCCCGCTACTGCGGCCCTCCCGCTTGTTGGTCGGTTACGTAATGCCGTAGACCGCTTGCGTTTCACGCACGAAGCGGCTGTAGTCGAAACGCTCTCTGGAAACTCTGATGCAAGAGTCCTGCATTCGCTTGAGCAGCGAGGGATCGTCGAGCAGTCTTTGCAGGCAGGTCTCATGCTGGCTGAGGTCGAGCGAATCCACCACAAACCCATTCTCGTCGTCGAAGACTGCTTCACGCGAACCGTCCTGGTTTCCCACCAGGATCGGAACGCCGCATGCCATTGCTTCCAGCGGCGTCATCGGGATCCCCTCGCCGCGCCCTGTCCCGCGATCGCTGATCAGCGAGAAAACCGTCGCCGAGCGGTAGACG
>Ga0066388_100003714_pt1 | contig 10023 bp, 3 predicted proteins | sample PanSoiMetaGPlot6_FD_64539 | JGI IMG/M metagenome (GOLD analysis project Ga0066388, IMG submission 64539) | Tropical forest soil microbial communities from Panama analyzed to predict greenhouse gas emissions - Panama Soil - Plot 6 (Hybrid Assembly) | ecosystem: Environmental > Terrestrial > Soil... | reverse complement strand
ATCTCTGCTCCTGAGAAAGGCAAATTTGGGGCGATCGACAGTGGCGGCCAGCCGCACCGCACGGTTGAAGGAGAGATCAAAACCAACGCTCCCAAGGAGAGCAGCTCCGGGGCGGTCGACAGGGGCACGGACGGACGGCACCCCAGATCCATTGATAGCAAGGGGCTAGATGCGGCGTCAGCATCTGGCACCATCGGTGATAGCACCGCAAAACGACTGCCAGAGCTGACCGAAGATAACCCTGCAATCCAACGTGTCTTCGATAACGCAGGTGTACCGAAGGCAAGCAGAGACCTTGAATTGGCACGTATCAATGAAATCAAGCTCGCGAAGCCGGAAGTTATAGATGCTGCTGCTCATCGTTTGCTGGAAATCACTTCGGGCTGGAGCGATATTTCTCACCTGGCGTCGGAAGCGCAGTCCCGCCTGACCGATATGGACAGAGCTGCTGACCAGCTCCGCGCCAAGCTGCTTGAGCGGCGATGGGGAAGGCAATTGGACTTCAGATCAATCCATGATCATCCGGAGCAAGTTCGTAGCATGTTCCATGGTGATGACGAAATCATAAATGCCGCTGAGGACTTCATTGCCAAGCGCGATCTAAGTGCCGAAGCTAGCAATAGCTTGCAGCATACCTTGACGGAGCGAACAGATCAATTGCAGTCAGCTGTCAACGAAATAGCCAAGGAGCAGGAGCTGCCAGCACTAAGAATCTCCGCCGCCGATCGTGACGCACTCGGACCGTTTACCCATGCTGCGTACGAACCGGGGCAGATGGTGGTTCGTGAGGATTGGTTGCTGCGAGGCGGTGATCCTGTGGAACTGATTAAAAACGCCTATCATGAGTGGGAGCATAACGAGCAGGTCGCTCTTATGATTCAGGGTTCAATTGACGACGTCATCGACGATATACGTCGAAGCACTGGTGTGGAGGTAACGGTCACAGCTGATGACTACAACCGTCTTCAGCAGCTCAGAAAAGAAGAAAGCTGGGGATCATTACCTCCTGAACAACTTCGAGAACTCGAAACGCTCGAATCCGCTTTCTTGGAGATCCAGACCCGCTATGCTCAGAGACTGGAACAAGCACACCCGACTGTTCAGTCTGAGCTCATGCCATCTGAATCATCGTTTGCTGACCTCAATGAACCAGGACAGCTTGCGGTTTCCGAACTCGACGTTCTCCACGTCTTGGAAGCGCGGCAGCGTCCCCTTTCTCCCGCCGAACGTGCGCGCGTAGAAAGACTATACGAGGCCCACAAGAACAACAGCCTCCCCGGTTCCGAGTATGTGAAAGCCCTTGGCGACTTAGAGGTAACCACACACGAGCTTCAGCTGCTCGAAGAGCGGCCAATGTCCGCCAGAAGGCTGATTGCTCGCCTCGAGCTTGACCCCCAGGGCACTCTTTCCGGTCACTTGTTTGGACTGGCTGATCCGCCGGCCGAAATACGCGACCTGATCGAAAAGTACAAAAAATACATTTCGGGCAAAGGGCAATGGTCAGAAGAAACCGCCAAGCCGATCCTGCAAAAGCTCTTGACCGACCGAGAGCACAGCATAGCCACCTATAGGCCGGAGGCGTACGGGCGTTACATGGGACCGCACGAAGTTGAAGCATATGTTTTGGCAGAGGCGGTGGAGAAGCGGGCACGTGCGATTGTTGATGCGCACGGTGTCAGGCATACAGGAGGTATGCCCTCGCGACGTGTTGAAACACCCGCAAATATTGGTGTGGCCTCCGAAGGCACTGCTGACTTCAGAAGACCCAACAGGGACGTAAATCGCAACCGCCTTGGCAGCTCGATCGAACCACCACCGCCGCTCGCTTCTCGGTCAATCGAGATTAAGGTCAAGACGGGCGAATACCTCAACTACCACGGCAAAGAGCATCTCGTGGCAGGCGTCACTGAGGCAACTGTCATTCTCCTGCAGGGCGGGACACGAGGTATGACACCCCAGGAGTTTGCTAAGCTGAACCCCGGGAGTGAGTTAGAGATAGGCCAGCGCTATGCCGTTAGGCGGAGCGACGGTAGCATCGAGGACGGCTGGAGATTCCAGGGCACCGCCAGCGATGGCAAATTGCTCATGTACAGCGAGCACGCGCTGCGTGTCGAGGTGCCCAAGGCTGATCTTGTACAGGGGAATCTCGGGCGTGTGCAGTGGTACGAAAAAACAAGTGCACCAGCTAAGCCCACTCGCTTTAGCCGCGGCGAACTCGACGCCAAGCAGACCGAGCTGGCAGGTAATCCTCTCGAGCTGGGACACAAGCGTAAGGGAGGATCTGGCGGTCACGAAATGTGGGAGGGACGGATCCGGCGGGATGATGGAAGCTACCAGGATGTTATGTTCCACGATCTGCCCGAGGCGGACGACAAGACTTCACTTGCACGAATCCGGTTTGACAACGATATGGCGGGCTATCACCTCAACCAGATGCTGGGATTCGACAACGGATTTCCCACCACCGCGCCCCGCGACATCGTCTATCGCGGTACTGAAGTGAAGGGCTGGATACAGGATGCTTCTGGCATTACGTTTGAGCGTAGAATTCGAGAATTGGCCACGGAGCGTTTTGGCAGGGGCAGGACCAAAGACGTCTCAAGGCTTATCAAAGAAGATCCTGAGCTGCACAGACAAGTAGAACAGGCCTTTGTCGAGCGGCTCATTTATGGTGATCCGGACGACCACTCACTAAATTTTAAAATTGTGGAAACTCCAGATGGTCCAAGAGTGCAAAGCATTGATCTGGATCTTGCATTTAGCCCAGCGCTGCAGCCGACTTGGGCGACCGCCCGCCCAGGTCAGGGAGTCAATTCCCGGCTTCATGCAGATTTCTCTGAACAGCCACTGTCCCCAACCACGCTCGGTAAAATACAAGACTTTGTGCGGACCTACGACACACCAGAAGGCCGAAAACAGCTTGCCGGGCTTGGTTGGAAACGCAATCAAATCGATGGACTGCTGTCTAGAGCCCAATGGTTTGCACACGAGGGCAAGTTTCCCACAGCCGTCAATTTTCTTGAAAAAGTGAGAGCCGGAATAGAAAAGAAGAAGTCGTCCGACGGACCGAAATCAGTTCTAGACTTCATCAAACGCATATTCAAACGCTGACCTGATCCCAAATCTAATCGCGGCGGATTACGTGAAGCAGCTTCGCTACGTAGTTTTCCCACTACGACTTTCCTGAGTTTCGAGGATCACTGAGTGGAGCAGATATACCGTAAGCAGCCCATCAGTCCTGGCGGAGCAGCAGAGGAGAATTGCCAGAGATCTTCGATATCGTCTGATCGCTCTGTAGGATCAGGGCCTCTGGCTCATGTACAACTTGGATACAACTTACGCCTAAGATCCTTAGGCGCTTTAACAACAACGACTTGGACCCGCATACACTCACGGAGGCGCACCAATAAATGTGTGGAAAAATGGACGAGAAGGAAGTCGGAAAGGAGGCCGCAAGACTGGAGCAGGTGGCCGCCGGGAGCGAGACCAAGCTGGCCGACGAGCTGCACGCTCTGTGCAAGGAAGACAGGCTCGCTGTCGCCAGGCAGATGACGCGGGACCAGCAACAGCAACCGAGTGACTCACTTCCAAAGTTAGACTTCTACAGCGACGGAGATCTCAAATCGGCAGAAAGGAAAAATAAGGTTGGAACTGTAGAGCAGCGAGAGTACGATGACTACACCGGAAAACTGATCGCGAAGGGAGTGAAGGACGCGGGTGGAGAAGAGCGAACTACATATTACGAGACAGGAATGATAAAGTCCTATTACAGCTCCCACAAGGATGGCTCCTCGATATACACAGAGTTTGCCCCGGACCTGAAACGGACCAGTACTGTTCGAAATGATGGGAAAGGACACCGGGAGATGGTAGCCTTTGATCCTGGTTCCGGAAACGAAGTCTACACAATGGTTAATGACCGGCTCGTCAGGGTGAAGATTCCATCTGGTCCTGACGCGGTGATCGCATGGGACGACAACGGAAATCCGCACCAATTTCTTGACGAACCCATCAAGAGTCTGCCCCCGGACTTCCAGAGCATACCAAAGTGGCGCTTCGAGCAGCTCGACAAAGACGCCAAACAACTATTGGATCGGTACTGCGAAGATGGGTACCTGAGCTTTGGCGACATTGCAGAACTGCAGAAAGATATCGTTCGCAGGAAGGACTTGACTGAAGTCGAGAAATGTCAGCTCTACGATCTGGTGCAGGAAACTGCCATGGATCGAGACCCGATGTTTGATGACCGCGACGAGAATCCAGCCATGGTTGACTCCTGGAAAGGAAACGGTGATCCCTGGCATGCATTCGCGCCCATCAGCGACAAGCGCCACACCAAATTGGTAAACATGTCTCCAAAGGACGCAACACAGAAAATCTTTGACTTCGAAGACTCGGAAGAAAATGCCGGATGGAAATGGAGAGCGGCTCGACTGATATTTGGAATAAACGAAGGCGACATCAATGCCTCAGAAGGACAACTTGTGGCCATGCGCAAACTCCGGGAGAAAGGAACGTTTGAAGCCTATGCTGATGAGTGGCGGCGCCAAATGCTTCGCAGGAACTGACCGATTTCTAGCGCACAATTCCGCATCGCTTTGGCAGCCGTCCAATTGAATTCGCCGGATGAGACGCAATCAGAGGAGCACTCTGGATGTGTAAGGGTGCACGTTTTCGAAATCCTGGTTAGGAAAGCTATGACCGGTGAGTCGTGGCGCACAGACAGAGTATGCTTAGCGGGACTCCCCATTGATAACCATTGAAGCAGTGCCGCCGGTTTTGACGAGGTGTCTGATTGGTCTCTAGGGCGGATTATAGGTAGCCTAAATTGAAAGTACTCACCCAGTGTAGTCTCACTGAACTTGAGAGCGACGATCCGAGGCTGTACCTTGCGTACAGAATGCTTGAATTGAAATTAGCTTCCTTCCAGACGTCCGTTTTCTACGTTACAAACAGCACAGTTCAGTCCGACTAATTGGAAGCAAGGAAACTCCGCGGTGGCAATTGTTTCCGCGGAGCATCGGCCAGGCGCATATGCAACGAGAGACCGTCGCATCGCGCAAAAAACTCGGCTTTGCTCGTTGAACGTACTTGGCCTGTCTGATGCCTAAATCCAGCTGCAACCTCTCAGGGCTTGCTACTTGCGTGGTCTCTGTTCACCAAGAGGAGTGTCGGTGTCAATAACCATCCATGACTTTCTGTCACGACCCCTTATGGCGGTCTCTCTGGCAATGCCGTCGTGAGACTGCGTGTAAATTTCATCTCCGGCATCTACAGTGACGCTGCCGTCTTTGTTAACCTTTGCAATCTGCCGGCCCTTACTGTCGACACGAATGCCGCTGCCCTTTGGGTGTTCTCGTGAGGACCCGGGAATATCAATGACTGACGTCGGCTTGATTACAATGAGTGCGCGATTCTTACCCTGTAGGGTCGCCCCCTGGAATACCTTGACCTTGACACCATTTGGATAAACTGCTGTTGTACTCTCTCGTCCGTCAACGTCTACGCTGTGTTTGCAGGATATGCCGGCCTTGCGCAGCTCCTTTTCACCCATCGTGTTGCCCCTGGGGAAGTCACCAGGAGTCGCAAACAAGTCATGCGACAATTTAGCATGGTCAATCTGCTCCCAGTCATTGGGGGGCGGACTGCCTGGCTCTTTTTTCGACAGACCATCTTCGGGTTTTCTAACGTCAAAGTCTCTGTGACTGCTCATGTCTATTGCCTGCAGGCAGGAGCAACGAGATGCCTTTCGATGACCAGGAACCGGTCCTCTCAGACATCTCGAGCCGCTTCCTTGTACCTTACTGCCGCGTAATATGGTTTAGATCGGAATTCCAGATTCCTGTCACGTGGAGCGAGGAGGGAGCGTAATCCAGGTGAACTGTGAAGCCATTCGGGAATTTGATCACTCTTTCACCAATTCCACCAAGCGGCTGTGGACGCGGCACGTCCGTCACGACGGTTCCGGCGTCGGCTGCTTTGTATGTATTGCCGTCCTTGTCCTTCGCACGAACGTCCGTAATATTGCCGTTTTTAGCGTCGAACTCCACATGCACGTTGGACCCATCCTTGAACTTTATGTCAGTCGCTACCTCGTTGCCGGAAACAGGATCGTAAATTATCTCCTCCTTGTTTTGCTGCCTATCAATCCGCGTCATGTTGGTCCGCGTTCCGTTCTTGTCGTATTCGGACTCCTCCGAGGAGCCATCAGCGTTGTTGACTACCCTGGATGAAGCTAATTTGCCTGTGTGGGCATCGAATTTACGGCTTCTTGTTTCTTGTGGGCTTGTTTCCGTCGAAGAGATCAATTTGCCAGTTTCTGCATCATATTCTCGCCTTTCGATGGGGTCAGTTCTTTTGGCAGTCTCTACGCTTGCCCCGGCATGCTTGAAGATTCGGATGTCCGCAGCCGGATTACGAGGCGTCTGCACGATGTTACCATCGCCGTCGACTGTCATTTCGCCATCAAATTGCTGCTTCCGATCTTCGGTATTCTGCCAGTAGGTTGTGCCGTCAGGACGTTTCTCGCGCGTCCATTTGCCTACCGGTGGATCTCCGCTGACGCTTTCGAGACTTCCCTTGGAATCATAAGTGAACCTTGCACTGTGTTCCCTGTTCCGATCGGCATACTCCTTGAGCCGCCCCTTCTCGTCAGTGTAGGCATCGTCGCCATTACGCCGCGTCCTCTGCCGCCACTCAATATTGCCGTCCGGATCATAGGCGTCCCTGGTGTCGCTATCATGCCTTATAAGCTTTCTGCCGTCGGGGTACTGGTGATAGCCAGAACCATCCTTGTGCAAGACGTCACGCTCCTTGCCATCTCGGGAAACTGTTTCCACCGTCCCATCTTTGTACGTGTATGTCCGGGTACCGTCTTTATCCTTATGAGTGCTGGGACGGCCACGGTCCGTCTCATGGGGCGCATTTGGTTCTTTGACACCTTTCGATTCCGCACCTCTGGCATGCGCCTTGGCCGAACGCTTGAGCTCCAGATCATTGCCTACCAGCACGACCTTTCCCAACTGGTCTGTCACAAAGCTTCTGGCGCTTCCGTCTTTTATAGCCTTCGCAACCTGATTTTGCTGGTTAACAAAAGCAGCCCGCCCCTCATTGATCTCCTGATATGCCCCAGAGCCTGAGCCGAAGGAATGCGCTTCGCTCGTGTCCGTGATCTGGAGCGCTGCCTTTTCAACCATGATATTGTCCTCACTAATGTTGTTACTTAGGGTCCGCCAACAGCGTCAAACTATCATCAGGAAGTGTACAAGTTGTTTATTCTGTCTTGACTTACAAGCCTGATACGCGACCCGCGCCGGTAACCTGCTTACTGTCAATGGCCCAGAGGATAGGCAACTCGCAGTAGTGGAAATACGTATCCGGCTAGCTTGACGAAGCAATTCAAAATGTAAGAGCAGTCGTAATGGAGCCGCGCTGCCAATGAGCACACTCTTGTCGCTAAGAGAACGTTCGATGCGTCTTCGCGCCTATCCGTGGAGATTCCTGCAATTGAGCCAATCGCTAGTCAGAGTTCGAAAGTACAGCAACGTCATTACACGGTGAGGCGCAGTTTCTTCTGGTCGATCCGATGCGGAAGCGATCGACTCAAAAACAGTTCTACTTGCTGGGCGGAAGCACTAGGATGGTGTTGTCTAGATCAGGGGGCACGTGATCGCTCGTTTCGGGGCGCCACTCTAATGTGCCGTCTTTGGCCAACTGAAAGCTGCCTCGAAACTCGTGGACTTCCCCGGGAGCGTCGTGACCAAAGCGGCGGAAAAATCCCCACGTGTTTTCGTCTATGCGGAAGGCAGAACTGTCTTCGCTAAGCCTAATGCGATCCAAGTGACCGTCCGCACCATAGGAAAATGTGCGCGCACGGCCTTCTCTATACGTCTCGATGACTTTCCCTTGTCCATCCACTTTGTGGCCATTACCGCTACGATCTCGCACGGTTTTGGAGCCACTGAGGTCGTCGATTTCGACGCGGCCGTCTCGGAACCTCACGGATAAAGTGCCGTCCTCCTTATCGACCGCAAATTGCGCGCCAGGCAACATATGGTCATGACCATCCGGACTATGCATGTGCCAGTACGTGCCTCCCTTCTGACCCTCCAGCTTCTTCACAATCATGCCATCCGAGCGCTCGATTCCAACGAGATTGCCGTCTCGGTCATACACATAGCTGGAGATCGTCTTACCATTACGTGCAACAGTCCTGGTCACTTTCCCATCGCTGCGTGATATTGAAGCCCCCTCCGTACCGGGACCTGAAGGAGTATTCAAACTCTCTAGCCACCGTTCGTGCAACGCAAGCCACCGATACTGGGAGTCAGGTGACACGGCGGGCATATCAAGTGTTAATGCAGGATTCGGACGGGCATGGGTCGGAGGATCGGGATAACGTGCAACGGATCCATCTGACGAGACCACTTGTACACCCTGCGGCAGATCTGCCGGCACTGCGTCGCCTTTCATTCGCAACCGGCCAAATTCAGATACGTCAAAATCGCCGGAAACGATAACGACTTTTTCTAGCCCAGTTAGCGGATGCTTGGACAGAATGCCCCATCTGGTGTCATCAACCAGATAAGCAAATCTGCCGTCATCAAACTTGATGCGATTCAAGCGATCATCAAGTCCATATGACAGCTCCCAGACTTGACTAACCCCGTAGATTTCAACCGTTCTGCCGCGCGGATCGATTCTTCGACCATTGCCGTTTTGGTCGATTACGGTGGAATAGCCATCTAACGCTTTCCCTACACGGCGGCCATCGCCTTCCTGGACGGTCAGCGTTCCCTTCTCGTCGACCGAAACACGGGTTTTGGCCGCTAATTGCTTCTCGCCTTCAGGCGTGCTCCGATACCAGGTGTTCCCGTCGACGGTGTACACAGTCACATCGCTGGAAAGTGCTATTCGCATTTCTCTCGCCCCCGGACCGTAGCTATACATCGTAGTCTGTCCGTCGTACGCAACAGTCTGAGAAACTCTGCCAAGATTGTCTCTAACTACTAGACCAGAGCTTTGCTCTGACTTCGGAAGTTGCCTAGTTCCCGGCCAGGTCCTATGCAGCTCTAATGCTTGCTCTCTGGGATCCGCCATTCGCGGAATGCCCCTTCTTGCTTGGAACTCATGAACGCTGAAAATAGTTGTCGGAGCGCTACCATTGGCCTCCCAGATAAGGGCGCCATCATCATTGGACACCGCCAGCTTCCCGTGGATGAAATAGTCCCTGCCGAGATGCCTCGAATCATGAACGTTCCAAAGCCCTTCCTGATGCTGGTGAACGACCATTCCGTTGGAATACCTGACCTCGTTCAGCTCTCCGTTATTGTCATAGTCATAGTAGACATTCCGCGGCGTGTCTTGCACTGTTACGTGGTTTACAATCAGGCCTTCAGAATTGCGGACATACATTCCTTTGCCAGGCACTGTGACTGTCTCAGAACCGTCCAAATGGCTTCCTCTATCAGTGCCGCTTGCGTCTCGCCTCCAGAGGGTACCTTGAGCATCGACCTCAAAGTCGACCCCCAGCAGTACCAGATCTCCCCCAAATGCTTTTTTCGTTATCCAGCAATCCCCTTCCGGATGGCGTGACAACTCTGTGCCGTCTGAGCGCACTATTCTTGCCAGTTTGTCACCCTCGTACTCATAAGATGTATGGATGCCGTCATGACGCACTGTCTCCAATACGCGTTCAGAGCTTTTGTCGATCGTGTATGAGGTCGGTCCCGAAGTCACTACTTCTATGGGATCTCGAGTTGGTAGGATTGGAGCCAACTCAGTAAGTTGCGTGCCGTCAGCCATTTTTACCAATTTCTTTCTGGTTCCGGCTTCTTGCCAGCTCAGGCTCCCATCAGCTTGATTGAGCTCGTATTTGCCCTGGACCCATTCCGGTGGTGTTCCCGTCGTCTTTCTAAACCAATTGAATCCATCGACTGTAACGTATTCCGTGCCGGGCCCGACCCCAATTGAATTTAGTTCGCCCGTATCGGTATCGTAGGTAAAACTGAGCCTCTGACCATT
>Ga0066388_100003713_pt1 | contig 10024 bp, 6 predicted proteins | sample PanSoiMetaGPlot6_FD_64539 | JGI IMG/M metagenome (GOLD analysis project Ga0066388, IMG submission 64539) | Tropical forest soil microbial communities from Panama analyzed to predict greenhouse gas emissions - Panama Soil - Plot 6 (Hybrid Assembly) | ecosystem: Environmental > Terrestrial > Soil... | reverse complement strand
GCTCAGCGATTGGGCCGGAAGCACCTCTCCGAGCTTGCCTGGTGGGAGGAGGGGCTTCGCAGGCGTGTCGCCTGGTACAGGGGCGAACGCACCATGTACGGTCAGCCGCCCCCGACAGACGAGGTGAAGCTGGTCCGAGCGACCGTGGAAGCCAGCGCCGGCGTGACGACCGTCGCTCTCAGCCTGGAGCGCTATCCCGAAGCTCTGAAGATTCCCCGCGACCACTTCGCCGGCAAGACGATCCTCGATCTCGGATGCGGCCCGTACCCGCTTTCGATCGCCTTCGATGACTGCCACATCATTGGGCTCGACCCCCTCGTCCACGAGTACGAGCGCGCGGGTTTTCCGCTCTCCGAGTTCGCTGACCGCGTGACATTCGTTCGAGGATTCGCCGAGGACATGCCGTTCTCGTCGCAGTCGTTCGACGCAGTCATCTCCGTCAACGCGATCGACCACGTGGATGACTTCCCGAGCGCGGCGCGTGAGATCAGCAGGGTGTTAAAGAGGAACGGCATCCTCCGGATGCACGTTCACTATCACGCGCCCACGGAGCTGGAGCCGAACGCGCTAGACGACGAAGAGATCCTCGAGCATCTAGGCCATCTCGGCATAGAGAAGGTGAGCGAGGAAGTGCCTTTCGTTCGCGCTAGCGACACAGGCTCGGCGAAGCCCGTCGCCCCGGATGAGAGGTTCGTCGTCTGGGCAAACGACGGCTAGCGAGTCTAGCGCCGGACGTCGTCATCCTTCGAGGGTGAGAGGGTGTGGCGCACCGAATGTCTGCCGAGAACTCGATTCAGACCTTCCCCGCCACTTCTGCTCGAGTGGCTGCCGGCATTGCGGCCGGGGGCGTGGCCATCCTGCTCCTCGCGTCTCTGCTTCCGCCACAGCGGATCCTCTCGCGGCCCAACCACGGAGACATCACGGAGTATTTCAAGTACACAAAGCGCACCTTTGAGGGTCAGCTGCCGTACCGGGACTTCAGTCTCGAATACCCGCCCGGAGCGTTGCCGCCCCTCCTTGCAGCCGGGCCCGCGGATCACGGCTACTACAACCGGTTCCGCGTCATCATGGTCGGCCTCGGCGCAGCCACGATTGTGCTGCTCGTGGCGGCGCTGTTTCTGACGGGGGCCGAGGCGGCCGAGATTGCAGCAGGCGTGCTCGTCGTTGCGACCCTGCCACTCACGCTCAACCCGGGGCTCGTATTCGAGCGCTTCGACCTCTGGCCCGCAACCCTCGTCCTATTTGCGCTCGTGACCCTGCTCCGAGGACCCCGCGCGCTCGGGCTTGTTGCCTTGGGCATCGGCGCGGTTGCGAAGCTGTACCCACTCGTCGTCGTGCCGCTCGCACTCCTTTCGGGGCGTGGTCGTAGTCATGTACGCCGGGACCTGGCCGTCGTTGCGGCTGCGGCGCTTGTGGTCGCCTTGCCCTTTGCGATCCTCGCGCCACGCGGTGTAGGCCATGTCGGCTCTCTGCTCGTGCGTCGCCCCCTCCATGTCGAGAGCCTGGGCGGCTCAGTGCTGCTCGTCGCGCACCGATTCGGCGTCTACCAGCCGACGACGTACCTCAGCATCGGCAACTCGTGGGATCTGGCGGGGCCCGCTGCGAAAGTGGTCGCGGTCGTGGGGTCGCTCGCAGAAGCGGCTGCACTCGTCGCCGTCTGGGTCATCTTCGCTCGTGGGCCGAGGGGGCCTCGCGAGCTGCTCCTTTCGGTCGCCGCGGCCGTGGTCGGTTTCGTCGCCTTCGGGAAGATCATCTCGCCTCAGTACATGGTGTGGATCGCTGCTGCCGTGCCGCTCGCGCTGGGGCGGGTCAGGCCGTTCGCCCTGGCTGCAACCGTCGCGGCGACGCTGTTGACGCTTTACGTCTACGACTGGGGCTATTTCGACCTGCTGCGAGGCGGAACCGTGAGCTGGGTGATGCTGTCGCGGAACGCGATTTTGGTCGCGCTTTTCGGTTCGCTACTCATCGAGCTCCGCGCGCGGCAACGAGAATGGCCGGTCGAGAGAAAATGAAAACCCCGTCGAGGTTCTCGATCGCACCGGAAGCGCTGCGAGTCACAGTCTTGATCATTGCGCTGCTTGCTTTGGGCTCGGTAGCTCTTGCGCTGCTCACGGATTTGCCCACGTTTCTCGTCCTTGCTGTCTGGATCGCACCTGTCGTGGTGATCATCCCGTACGCATACCCGGCGCCGGGGAAGGGCCAATACGGACTCTGGACGGTGGCGGCAGCACTGGTGTTGCCGGCGGTCGCAGCCACCTGGATCGTGTGGCTCGTCCTCACGCGCGGGGTGATCGGCCGGCATCCATGAGCCCGAAGCGGGTGCTCGTTACCGGTGGAGCAGGCTTCCTCGGCAGTCACCTTGTCGACCGGTTCGTCGTTGCCGGTGAGCGGACCGCCCTCATCGATACGCTGACGCGTGGGAGTCGCGCGTGGATCCACGCTGACGCGGCGCTGCACGAAGTCGACATCCGCGACGGGCCGGCGCTCCGGCGTGTCGTGACGGAAACCGCTCCGGAGATCGTTGTCCACCTTGCCGCTCTCCATTACATTCCAGCAGTCGACGGCGCTCCCGAGCTCGCCTGGGACATCAACGTCAACGGTACGCAGACGCTGCTGGAAGCACTCGACCACCGTCCGCCGGAGCTTCTGCTCTTCGCCTCGAGCGCCGCGGTGTACCCCGACCGACGCGGACCGATCGATGAGACGTGTGCACCCGACCCGCCTGACCTTTATGGACGGACCAAGCTCGCGGGCGAGCAACTCATCCAGGAATTCGCAACACGTACGGGGGCTCGCGCCGCCGCGGTGCGGATCTTCAACGTCATTGGAAGCCGCGAGACAAATCCACACGTCGTTCCCGAGCTCGTCAGTCAGCTTCGCACCGGAAACATGAGCGTGCGGCTGGGCTACCTCGAGGCGAGACGGGATTACACCGACGTCGTCGACGTTGCCGCAGCTCTCCACCGGTTGGCCAACCCGGACAGCCTCCCCACGGCGGTCAACCTCGGATCAGGGCGCTCGATCTCGGTCGCCGAGCTGGTTCAAGCTTGCGAGCAGGTTCTCGACCGGACGATCGACATCGAGGTCGAGCCCGCGAAGCTGCGAAAAACCGATCGCGCCGAGTTGGTCTCAGACTCCACACTCCTTCGGGACACGACCGGGTGGGAGCCGACTCGTTCGTTGCGGGACACCCTCGACGAGCTACTGACCAAGCCCGATTAGCGCCCGTGCGTGCGGAGGGCAAGACGCGAGCGGCCGAGAGTGAGCTCACGCTGCTCGAGGTACCGGCCGGCCGTGCGTGGAGCCACTGCCCCGGCGAGCGCGCTTACGCGAGAGGCCATCGAATACCCGTGGGGACCGAAGGCAACCTTCAGACAACGCCGGCGCGGATGAGGGGCGAGGCCTCGGAGCGCAGCCTCGGCCTCGGCAAGGGCCGCCTCCTTCCGCTTCTCGGTTAGTTCCTGCATGAGGAAGTCCAGCTCGTCCTTTGTCAAACTCGGGTGGGAGGCGATTCGCTCGAGGACGATCACGCCTCCCCGCGTTGAGCGGGCGCGATTGGAGCTCAAGCTCTCCTTGCGGATGCGATACACGGCGAGCGGCTCGTCCACGAGGCCCACACCTGACCCGGCGAGGATCATCCGGATGAGCAGGTCAGTGTCCTCGAGCCCGCCCCAGTCGAGGTCGTAGTACTCGTCGTAGCCGCCGACCCCGATTAGCGTCTCCCGGCGGAACGCCGCGTTCGCGTAGACGAAGTGCTGATGGATGATTCCCCGCCTTTGGTCTTCGGTGACGAAGCGGGCCTTCCCGCGGTAATAGCGGCCGTAGACCTCTCCGTCGAGCTCGAGAAAGGCGTCGGTGGTCAGGATGTCGAGATCTGGTCGGGCGACCGCAAGCTGGCCCAAGGTCTCGACGTACTCCGGCAGCAACCTGTTATCCGCGTCGAGTATGGCGACGAAGTCGCCCGTCGCCGCGCGGATCGCAAGGTTACGGGCGCCGGCGACACCACCGTGCTCCTTGTGCAGGAGCTTGATCCGGCCGGCGTAAGGCGCGACGGCGCCGCGCAGGTCGTCCGTCGAGCCGTCGTCGCACACGATCACCTCGTGCGGAGGGACAGTCTGGGTCAGCGCCGACTCGGCCGCGTCGGCGATAAACGCGGCAGCCTCGTACGCAGGAATGATGATCGAGAAGCTCGGTGCGGGCCCCGCGACGATCGGCTGCCTTGGTTCCGGCGCGACGAAGCTGCTCATCACCAACTCATAGCATCCGAAGACGTGGAAGAGCCGGTCCGGCCAGAACGCTCACCTGACTCTCCTCACCGCTCGCTTTCCGGCCCAGATCGCACGACGGAGAAGATGTCCAGGGTATCGTGTCTTCCGGGCACGCGCTTTGGCTTCGTGCCATTCGTCCCGCATCCTGAGCGAGAATCGGAGCATTGAACCGTCCGGCGGGTTGAAGGGGTACTCCAGCGCTTCAGGAGCCATTCGCCGAATGAGATCGACGTGGTGATGCTTCGCGCGCCGTGTCTCTTCCGAGAGCGCGAGCGTCGTCGAAACGTAGAGGTGGGAATTGGCGATGTAAAACCGTTCGTACGCCGTGAGGTCGAGCGCTTGCTCGACGGAGCTCACCCAGCCTCCGTTGCTTTGCTCGAGGAATAGACGATCGCGCCAATCGAGACCCGGGTACGGGGTCCGTGCGACCCAGTCGACCCATTCTGCGATCCCGTCGAAGTGAGAACACGAGTCGCGGTGGAACTCGTCGAAGCGAAAGCCTGTGCCGATGGCTCGCGACAGATCGCCCACAACCGGGTCTGGAAACTTTCGATTCATGGTGTGAGCCCAAAAGACGGCCCCCCGCAAGATTTGGGCGGGCGGCGGGATCGCCTCCCATTGCTTATAGGCGAAGAATCTGCGGTCCAATTCGACGCAATGTCCCGCACAATGCTCGTCGAATAATTCCCTGCGCCTGCGCGAGAATCCTGCCGGCCGAATGAACGTGTGACGGTAGCCGAGTTCGCGTGCGAGAAGCGGCGGATATTGGCGATCGCCGGCAGACATGAGTGGGTACTCCTGCGTGAACGTCTCGAGCGCCAGATCAGCGTACTTGGCAGCCGCGAGGATGAGGCGTGAGTCGACGCCAGAGGTCAGCGGGAGCCACATCGGATCGCCGCGAGCTTCAAGGCGACGCAACGAGATCACCAGGCTTCGCTGCAGAGCATCGAGGGCGTGTTCGTACGTTGGCTTGCCCACATCAATCAAGGGCGGGCGCTTCAGAACGCGTGGCTCCGCTCCAGCCTCAAGCAGCAGGATCTGCGTTGGAAGGAGCCTGCTGACGCCCATGAATCCCGACTTTGGCGGCGGATACCACTCCATTCCTTTTCCCCAATGGAGTCGTGGCGCGCGGCGCTCGATGCGCTCGCGACCGGGCGGTGCCGCGAGCAGTGCAGGGCTACTCGATGCCCATAGCTCGACTGCCGAACCGCGGTGGAGCGTGCGGTAGAAGCACCCAAGCAACCCGCACGCATCGAGATGAACCTGTGAGTCGCTAAGGAGGAGCCAACGGCCAGCCCACGATCCGTACACGTCGAGAAGGTCATCGTTATGGTTGTCTGCGAGTTGTTGGAGAGGCGTGGGCGCGTCAGGATCGCTCTCAACCGCGGTTCCGAGCAAGCGCCACGGGACTCCACGCTTGTCGGTGACGGAGGCAACCGGCAGGTCAGGGTCATAGCTCAGATAGAGCGAGGGACCGATCTCGTCCTGCAACCAGCCGACGCCAACGAGCAGAGGCTCGGGTCCTAGCACGAACTGACGACGGTGTAGGCGCGGTTGATTCATTCTCCGGAGGCATCGGCGAAAGCCCCGCCAAATCGAGGGCAGAGCGGAGGCAGGCCCAGCGTCAGCGAACGGTAACGGTGATAGGCGCCGAGGTCTGGCGATTGCCCACGCGATCCGTTGCGATCGCGGTGAGCACGTGTTGCCCCGACGGCACTCTCTTCGTGTTCCAGGGAACCTGCCACGGCGAGCTGGTCGCGGTGCCGATGAGGGTGCCGTCGACGTAGAAAGCCACGGACGCAACCCCTGACTGAGAATCCGAAGCCGACGCGATGACCTTGACGTTCCCGGTCACGGTTGCGCCGTTTGACGGAGAGGTGATTGCGACCGAGGGTGCGGTTGCATCGACCTGGATGACCTGGGTCTTCGTCGCTTCAACGTTGCCGGCGACGTCCCAGGCGCGGTACTTGACCGTGGCCGTCGCAGAGACGGTGAAGGGGCCGGTATAGAGCGTGCTCGTTGCCGACGGGTTCGATCCGTCGAGCGTGTAGCGGATCGCGGCCACGCCGGAGCCCACATCGGTCGCAGTGATGGAAACGCTGACCGGCGGGGCGTACCAACCACTCGAGCAGGCGGCGCCATTACAGGCAATCGAAGAAACCGGCGGCGTTGTGTCGATCCGGATCAGCTGGCTCTTGGTGGCCTCGACGTTCCCCGCCAAATCCCAGGCGCGGAACTTGACCGTGGTGGTTGCCGAAACCGCGAAGGGCGTCAGGTACACCGGACTCGCGATGGTCGGATCCGAGCCGTCGGTCGTGTACCGAATCGCGTCGACACCGGAGCCTGTGTCGGTTGCCGAGAGGGAGACGCTCACGGCGGCCGTGTACCACCCGCTCGAACAGGCGGCGCCGTTGCAGGCGATCGACGTCGCCGGTGGGGTGGAGTCGATCCGGATCAGCTGGGTGTGGGCGGCCTCGGCGTTGCCTGCCACGTCCCAAGCCCGGAACTTAACGGTTGTGGTGATGGAAACGTTGAACGGACCGGCGTAGAGCGTGCTGGAGCTGGTCGGGTCGGAGCCGTCGGTTGTGTAGCGAATCGCGGCGACGCCGGAGTCGGCATCAGCGGCCGACAGGATCACGCTCACCGGACCGGTGTACCAACCGCTGGAGCAGGTCGCGCCGTTGCAGGCAATCGAGGAACTGGGCGGCGTCGAGTCGACCCGAATGAGCTGGCTGTTGGTCGCCTCGACGTTGCCGGCGTTGTCCCAGGCGCGGTAGTTGACCGTGGTCGTCGTAGAGACGGTGAACGGATTGGTGTACTGCGGGCTCGCGGTCGTCGGATCGCTGCCGTCTGTCGTGTAGCGAATCGCGGCGACGCCGGAGCCTAAATCTGTTGCCGAGAGCGATACGCTCACGGCAGCCTGGTACCACCCTGCGGAGCAGCTCGCACTGTTGCAGGCGATCGAGGAGACCGGCGGGTCCTGATCCGGAGGCGTCGTGTCGACCTGGATCAGCTGGGTGTTGGTTGGCTCGACGTTGCCGGCCACGTCCCAGGCTCGGTACTTGACGGTGGTCGTCGCGGAGACGGTGAACGGGTTGGTGTACTGCGGGCTCGCGGTCGTCGGATCGGTGCCGTCCGTCGTGTAGCGAATCGCGGCGACGCCGGAGCCGGCATCCGTGGCGGACAGGGAGACGCTCACCGGTGCCCCGTAGGTACCACTCGAGCAAGCCGAGCCGTTGCAGCTGATCGACGAGCTGGGTGTCGCCGTGTCGATCTGGATCTGTTGAGCGTCAGTCGCTTCCACGTTGCCCGCCACGTCCCAGGCGCGGTACTTGATGGTCGTCGTGGTCGGGACATTGAACGGACCGGTGTAGAGCGTGCTCGAGCTCGTCGGGTCGGAGCCGTCGGTCGTGTAACGGATCGCGGCGACGCCGGAGTCCGCGTCCGTTGCGGACAGGGAGACGCTGACGCCGGCTGTGTACCAACCGCTAGAGCAGCCCGCACCGTTACAACCGATCGACGAGCTCGGCGGGGTCGAATCGACGCTGATCAGCTGGCTGTTCGTCGCCTCGACGTTGCCGACAGCATCCCAAGCGCGGTACTTCACCGTGGCGGTGGCAGGAACCACGAAGGGCGCGACATAGAGCGTGCTCGAGCCGGTCGGGTCCGAGCCGTCGGTCGTGTAGCGAATCGCAACCACTCCGGAGCCGGCATCCGTACCCGACAGGGACACGCTTACTCCTGCCGTGTACCAACCGGTCGAGCAGGCCGAGCCGTTACACAGGATCGACGAGCTGGGTGGGACGGTGTCGATCTGGATCAGCTGGCTGTTCGTCGCTTCGACATTTCCCGCGACATCCCAGGCGCGGTACTTGACCGTCGTCGTCGTCGCGACATTGAACGGGCCGGTGTAAAGGGTGTTCGAGCTCGTCGGGTCGGAGCCGTCAGTCGTGTAGCGAATCGCAGCTACGCCCGACCCAGCATCGGTGGCTGCGAGCGACACGCTCACTGGCCCGCCATACCAGCTGGAGCAGTTCGCGTTGTTACAGCTGATCGACGAGCTCGGCGGAGTGAGGTCGACCTGGACCAGCCGGCTGTTCGTGGCCTCGACGTTTCCGGCCCGGTCCCACGCGCGGAACTTCACCGTCGTCGTCCCGGAGATGGCGAAGGGTGTCAGGTAGAGGGGGCTCGCGATCGTCGGGTCGGTCCCGTCCGTGGTGTAACGGATCGAGTCGACGCCCGAACCGGTGTCGGTCGCGGAGAGCGAGACGCTCACCGAACCCGTGTACCAGCCGCTCGCGCAGGCCGACCCGTTGCAGGCGATCGATGAGCTCGGCGGGGTCGAGTCGACCTGGACCAGCTGTGTCCTGACCGGCTCGACGTTGCCGACCATGTCCCAGGCTCGGTACTTGACGGTCGTGGTCGTCGAGATCGGGATTGGACCGGTGTAGAGCGGACTCGAGGTCGTTGGGTCGGTGCCGTTGGTCGTGTAGCGAATCGCGCTGACGGCCGTACCTGCATCCGTCGCCGAAAGCGTCACGTTCACGGGGGATGGGTACCAGCTCGAGCACGACCCGCCGTTACAGGCAATCGAGGACGACGGCGCTGTGTGGTCGCCGACGACGTCCTGCATCGTCCGGACATACGTCCCATTCGCGGAGCGGGGCGCGAGCCAGTCAATAAACGGCCCGAGGATCGAAGCGCTGACCGAGGCACCGTTTGTCGGGTCGCAGCCGTCACAGACGTGGTGGATGAGGAGCGTGACCCACCCTCCACCGGAAGCCTCGGCCCGTGTGATCCCCTGCTCGAGGTCGGCCAGGGTGGTCGAGGCGTGCACCCCGACGGTCAGGATCCTCCACCGGTTGTACGACGGCGGGAGGGGGGTCGTGTACGGCTGCTGGCCACCGGCGCCGTCGGGGCAGTTCGGAACGACCTGCCCGAGAGGACAGAGCCCCCAAGCGCGCCGAGCCGAGCTGTACCCACAGCCATTGACGATGGATTCGATGGAGGTGTTTTCTGAGCCGTACGGATAGGCGAAGTCCATGACGGGGCTGAAGCCGTGCGAGATGATGGCTTGCCGGTCGTCGCAGACCTGACGCGTCGCCTCGGTCGTGGTGACGGTGGTCAGGTCGACGTGATCAAGCGTATGGCCGGTGATCTCGTTCCCGCCCGCAGCAAGATCGGACAGCTGGCTCCATGTCATGAACGAGGACGAGGCGCCGACGTTGTCGCTGTTGACGTAGAAGGTCGCGCGCACGCCGTCCTGCGCGAGCATCGCGCCGACCTGGTACTGGTCAGCCGTTGCGTCGTCGAACGTCAGCGAGACGATGGTTGGGCCTGCCTTGGCGGCCGCGGGGAGGACGAGTGCGCCGGCGAAGGCCAGCAGGACAAGCAGGCGCTTGAGCCAGCAAGCTCGGCCTTCCGGTGACACCGCAGCCTCCTTCCCTCTCCCCGACGCGCAGCCGCCACGCGTCCAACCCGTTCTCTTCGACTATAACCACGAAACCGCCCGTATACAACGGCTTCTTCGGAAGCTTCACGACCCTGAAGGCCGCCCGGTGACCTATCCGCCGCCGCCTCTCACATAGAGAAAAGTCCAAGTCGTAACGGGCCGATTCCCGATCAACCAGCGGGCCGTTATTTGACCGTAAGACACCTCGGGCGGAAGCGCGGCCCCGACGAAGACCCGATCCAGCCCGTATCTCGCGGTGCGCCGCCAGCAACGCACAGCGGGTTTACCCGGCCGGCCAAGACAA
>Ga0066388_100003712_pt1 | contig 10024 bp, 7 predicted proteins | sample PanSoiMetaGPlot6_FD_64539 | JGI IMG/M metagenome (GOLD analysis project Ga0066388, IMG submission 64539) | Tropical forest soil microbial communities from Panama analyzed to predict greenhouse gas emissions - Panama Soil - Plot 6 (Hybrid Assembly) | ecosystem: Environmental > Terrestrial > Soil... | reverse complement strand
AAGGCGGCATGCGAGAGGAAGAGCACGAGCGCGCGCGAGTCCGCCGGAGGAAGGGCGACCGCCCCGGCCAGGGCCGCCTTGGCCGCGGTGGCCGCGCACTTGAGCGTGTCCAGCCGCGAGAGGAGGGAGACGCCCAGCGTGCGGAGGCGGCGGGGCAGCTCGCGCGGGCGGGCCTCTCCGTGGAAGAGGATCCCGAGGCCGGTGCATGCGCGGGCGAGCAGGACCCCTTCCTCCTCGCCCAGGCCCTCGGCCTCGACCTCGCCGGGCCGCTCCGCCTCCAGGATCCGCAAGAAGCCCTCGACGAGGCGGACGTAGCGCGGGCAGGCGGTGGAGTGGTGCAGGTACAGCTCGGCGAACCACCACAGCGAGACGCCCTTCCAGGCGAGCAGCTCGCGGACGCTGCGGCCGTCCCACACGCGCCGCGTGCCCCAGCCCTTGGTCCAGGCGATGGCCGCCTCGTCGATGGCGTCGTCCGCCTCGGCGCCGACGAAGTCGGAGAGGCGCCGGAAGGCGGTGCCGGTCGCGCCGAGCGCGGCTTCCGCTTCCTCTCCCCACGCGAGGAGGACCTCGTCCGGGCCCGGCCGGGCCCGCGCCCGCGCGGCGGCGGCGGCCGATCCGACGACGGCGAGCGTCTTCACGTCCGGGCGGAGGCCTGCGCGGCGTACCCGCCCACCTCGCGGAGCAGGCGCGCGGCCTCCCGGTGCACGTCGTCCACCTCGACGCCGCGCAGGCACTCGGGCGGATCCGCGGCGTCGCACTCGGAGGGCGGCTTGCGGATGAGGTTGCAGGGAGAGCACCACAGCTCGCGCCGCACGACCACGTGGCGGCGGCCGCTCTCGCCGGTGCCCCCCGAGAAGTAGCGCACCGGGTCGGACGGGCCGAAGACGCTCACCGAGGGCGTTCCCACCGCGCAGGCGGCGTGCATGGTGCCAGTGTCGGGGGAGAGGAAGAGGTCCATCTCCGCGACGAGCGCGATCGTCTCGCGCAGGCTCAGCCGTCCGCTGAGGTCGACGGGCCGCTCCGGCAGGAGCCGGCCGAGCGCATCGGTGAGCGGCCGGTCGGCTTCGGTGCCCGTGATCAGGATCGTGGCCTGGAACTCCCGCTGCAGCCGCTCGGCGACCTCGGCCCAGCGGCCCACCTCCCATTGCTTGACCCGGCGGCCTCCGCTCGGGTGCACCGCCACGAGGGGGCGTCGCGCGCTGAGGCCGAGGTCGGCGACGAGGCGGCGGCCGAAGCCTCTCTCGTCGGACGTCAGCAGGTCGGGAGGAGCCCCCGCGGCCTTCCCCACGACCGCCGCGACCGCCCGGCGGTTCTGCTCCACCCAGGAGACCGTCTCGTCGAGGGGCAGGACCTGCGTGAGGAGCCACCCTCCCCCCGTGTTGGCGTAGCCCGCGCGGTGACGGGCGCCGGTCGCGCGCAGGAGCACGTTTGAGCGCACGTCGCCCTGGAGGTCGAGCGCCAGGTCGATCCCGCGCGCGCGCAACGCGCGGGCCTGGGCGAGGATCCGGAGGGCGCCGTCGGCCCCCTCGGCCGCCCGGCCCACCCACGGCGCGCTCCAGACGAGCACCTCGTCGACGGGCGCCGTCCGCGCGGCCTCCGCGCCCCACCGTCCCACCGCGAGCCGGATGCGGGCGTGGGGCAGCGCGGCGCGCAGGTCGGCGAGGGCGGGCAGGGACATGACGACGTCGCCGATCCGGTCGAGGCGGAGGACGAGCACCTCCTTCACCGCGGCCGGATCGGGTGGCGCGGACGGCCGCCCGCCGCCGAAGGCGCGCGCGGCGCCGGCGAGGGCGCGCCCGGGCAGGTCGAGGGCGCCCAGGAGCAGCCGCTCGACGGGGTCGTAGACCCGGGTGCCCGTCCCCCTAACCGGCGTCCAGCGCCGCCGCCTGGGCATAGCACTCCTCGAAGCGACGGGCCACGGCATCCCACCCGAGGTGGGCGACGGCGTGCGCCCGCGCTTCCCGCCCCAGGCGCTCGCGCGCGGCCGGGTCGCCGGCCAGCCGGGCCAGCGCGGCCGAAAGGGCGCCGACGTCGCCCGCGGGGACGAGCACGCCGGTCACGCCGTCCTCGACGACTTCGGGGATACCGGCGACCCGGCTGGCCACCAGCGCGCGGCCCGAGGCCAGCGCCTCCAGCACCGTGTTGGGCAGACCGTCGACGTTGCCGGCGGTGTCCACGACGGAGGGGACGGCCACCACGTCGGCGGCGGCGAGCGCGCGCGCCACCGTGTCCCGGTCGAGGGCGCCGACGAAGCGGATCCGGTTCCCCGCGCTCCGCGCCCGCTCCTCGAGCGCGGGCCGGAGGTCGCCCTCGCCGGCCACGACCACGTGCACCCCGTCGACGCCGCGCGCGGCCTCCACCAGGTGGGCGAAGCCTTTCTTCTCCACCAGCCGGCCCACCGCCACCACCAGCGTCGCCCCGGGCGGGACGTCCCACCGGGCCCGCAGCGTGCGATCCGCGCGCGAGGGCGCGAAGCGGTCCACGTCGACGCCGTACGGCACGGTGCGGATGCGGTCGCGACGGGCGCCGAGGGCGCACGCCCTCCGCTGGAGGTCGGCGCTGCAGGCGGTGATCGCCCCCGCCGCGGCGAGGGCCCGCCGGCCGAGGGCCCGCGCGGGGGCGAGGCGCTCGGAGAGGAACACGTCGGAGCCGTGGAGGCTCACGACGAGCGGCGTGTGGTGGGCGCGCGCGACGCCCGCCACGAAGGCGGCGTTCGGCACGAGCCAGTGGGCGTGGACGACGTCGTAGCGGGTCTCGCGGAGGCGGCCGGCCACCTCGCTCCGCACCGCGAGCGCGGCGAAGGGAGCGAGCAGCCAGGCCTCCCGGCGCACCCTCACGTCCGCGTGCAGGCTCTGGGCGTAGCCCCACCGCGACCACGACTCGCGGGGCGAGTAGCGGTACGGGAAGAAGCGGACGGGCTGGGTCTGTCGCAGGCGCAGCTCCGGGTGATGGGGCAGGACGACGTCGATGGCGTGGCCGCGCAGCGCGAGCGAGCGGGCGATCGACTCGATGAACGGCGAGGTCACGTCCCCCGCGAACTTGGGGTACGAGGACGTGACCATCAGGATCCGCACTACGGCTGCTCGTCCAGGACGGGCGCGCGGGGGCGGGGGCGGAAGCCGTAGCGGAAGCGCAGCGCCGCGAAGTTCACGAGGGCCATGTAGATCTCCTCGAAGCTCAGCTTCGAGGCGTCGCGGGCCCGGTTGCGGAAGTGGATGGGGACCTCGCCGAGGCGGAACCCGTGGATCCAGGCCTGGTAGGCCATCTCCCCGTGGACGGCGTAGCCCTTGATCTTGATCCGGTCGAAGTCGGTGGCCTCGAGCACCGCCCGGCGGTAGCCGCGGTACCCCGAGGTCGTGTCCCGGATCGGGACCCCCGCCACCACCGCCACGTACTTGTTGGCGAGCCAGGAGAGCGCCGGCCGCACGAGCCCCCACTCCGAGGTCCCGCCGCCTTCGACATAGCGAGAGCCGATGACCATGTCGCGGGTCTTGAGCATCTCCAGGAACTTGAGGATCTCCCTCGGGTGATGGGAGAAGTCGGCGTCCATCTCGAAGACGTAGTCGAACCGGCGCGGGTCGGCCAGGCCCTTCTTGAACGCGGCGATGACCGCCGCCCCCCGGCCGCCCTTCTCCTTGCGCTCGACGAGCTCCACCCGCCCCGGGTAGGCGGCCTGGGCCTCCCGCACCGCGTCCGCGGTGCCGTCGGGGCTGCCGTCGTCGGCCACCCAGACGTGGAGCTCGCCGTCGATGGACAGCGACAGGAGCTCGCGGATCAGGGGACCCACGTTCTCCCGCTCGTTGTAGGTGGGGACGACGACGAGGACCTTCTGGGACCCGCGCCTTACGGCGATGGAGCACCTCCGCCCGTCGAAGAGGGAATTCTAACCTCTATGCGGTCTACCTTGATGCCGAGGTCCCGGGTGTCGTCGGAGCCGGGCAGGCTGCGCGCCGGCCGCCAGGTGCGCGGCCGCGAGGTGACGGGATCGATCACGTCGATGCGCAGCAGCGGCGCCCCCGCCGCGGCCGCGGGCACGTCCAGCGTGTGGACCGACCACTCGTGACCGACGGTGAACGTCCCGAGCGGCGTGCCGGAGAGGGACACCCGCACCACGGAGGGCGGCCCGTCGTCCGGGCGCTGCCCGGCGGAGGCGGTGAGAAAGACCCGCTCCGCCTCCCTCGCCGCCGGGAGGTAGACCTCCGCGCAGGGGCCGGTCCAGCGGTAGGTCCGGCCGTCGGCGTCGCGCTCCTTCTGGAAGAAGCCGGACACCACGAAGTCGTCGGAGCCGCCGATGTCGACCTCGGGCAGCGCGGGCACCTGCAGCGCGCCCGGGTCGACCACCCGCGAGATCGTGAACTCGAGCGCTCGCGGCTCCGGCCCCTGGGGCGGCCGGCCGTAGGCGCGCTCCCACTCGTGGGTGCCGAAGCGGTAGGGGCTCCCCGCCACGTCCTGGAGGAACACCCCGCACACGGGCTCGCGCCACGTGTGGACGAAGTAGATGTCGCGGTAGCGGCCCCGCCACGAGGCGATCAGGTGGTGCAGGCGCTCGGGGTCGGGCCGGAACCGGCCCAGCTCGAGCACGTTCACCCCGTGCACCGCCCACAGCGGCAGGGACAGCAGGTGGATGCTCTCCTTCTGCTCGAAGACCACCACGTCGTCGGGGCCGAAGCGCCGGGCGACGTCGGCCACGAACGCCACCGAGCCCTTCCAGTCCACGTAGCGGAAGAGGGGCGCCGTAGAAGCGGCGTAGCTCGCGAGCAGGCCCGCCGCCATCGCGCCGGCGACGAGGCGCCGCCCCGCGCCCGCGGCGGCCAGGCGGACGAGGAAGTACGCCGCGAAGCCGAACAGACCGGGCAGGATCACCGGCACGAAGCGGCGCAGCGCGAAGAAGTAGTCGTTGTAGACGCGGAGCTTGTAGAAGTAGAACGCCGAGAAGGTCAGCACGGTGAGGACGGGGAAGAGGTGCTCCTTCCGCCCGTCCCGGACGATCACCAGGAGCCCGAGCACGCCCAGGAGGAGGGCCAGGGGCGTCACGAACCAGCCGAGGCGCACGAGGCTCTGCGCGTCGTGGGCGGCCAGGGTCTTGAAGCCGAGGACGGCGAGCGCTCCCTGGAGCGACGGGAGCGCGCGGGCGGGATCGTTGCCGTCCGCGCCCGCCCACGCGGACAGGGCCGGGCGCAGGAAGTAGGCGTAGAGCGCGAGGAGCACCAGCGCGGCGCAGATCCCGCTCCGCAGGGCGGGGCTGGCCTCGGCCCGCCGCAGCAGCCGGGGCCCCCACCGGTAGAGGGCGAAGAGGAGCGCGGCCACGGCGACCGCGGCGAGCAGCCACACCTCGGGCGGCTGCCGCCAGTACTTCCGCGTGGCGATGCTGACCACGTACTTGCGGGCGAAGAGCGAGGCGTGGACGGCCGCGTGGAGGGCGAGCGCTCCGAAGGGAACCAGCACGGCCGCGGCCTGCCTCGCATCCAGGTCGCCCCGCGCCCGGCGGACGAGGAGGTAGGCCGCGAGCGGCGCGGCGATGAGCACGCCGTCGATGCGCACGAGCAGCGAGAGGCCGAGGGCGGCGCCGGCGAGGACGCCGAACGCCGCCACGCGCGAGGACTCGAAGCGGCTCACGGCGAGGAAGGCCGTGAAGACGAGCAGCTGCGAGACGCCCTCCGAGACGGGGTAGCGGGCGAACCACACCTCCACGACGTTGACCGAGAGGAGCAGCGCGGCGAGCAGCGCGGGCGCGGGGCCGAACAGCCGGCGGAAGGCGAAGTAGACGGCAAGGGTGCCGAGGATCCCGAAGACGGGCGGCGTCGCCAGGGCGCCCTTCACCCCCATGGCCTGGAAGAGGTAGGCGCCGAAGGCGGGGAAGAGATGGAAGAACTCCGGGACGACGCGGCCGGTCTCGGGCCGCTCGAGCGGGAAGCCCATGAAGCGGCCCCAGTTGTAGTCGACCGCCTCCGGCTCGCGGAAGAAGAGGTCCACCTCCTCGCGCGGGATCGAAAGGACCGTGGGGTCGACGTAGGCGATCGTGCCGGTGCGGGCGATCATCGCCATCGCCGCGACGTAGGTCCCGGGATCGCGTCCGCCCAGGAGGTACTCGGTGGGCCGGGCCTGCAGGAGAAGGGCGACGCCGAGCAGGACGGCGGCGGGGAGCACGTCCTTGGCCGTGCGCGGGCGGCGGAGCGGGGAGCCCAGGCGCCGGCGGCCGAAAAGGAGGGCCAGCCCGCAGAACGCGGCGAGGACGGCGGCGGCGCGGAGGAGCGAGAAGCGGCCCAGCTCGGCCAGCACGAGCGCCACCCACGCCGAGACGAGCACGCTCATGGACACGGCGAGGAAGAGCCCTTCGTCGAACGGCGTCTCCTCCCTCTCGCGCGCGGGCAGCAGGGCGAGCAGCGTGAGCCCGGGCAGGAGGAAGAGCGTCAGGCCGCACAGGGCGGCCAGGGCGGGAGCGAGCGGGCTCACCTCAGGCGGGCGGCCGCGTCGCGCACGGCGGCGGCGACGGTCAGGACCTGGGCGTCCGTCATCTCGGGATAGAGAGGAAGCGAGAGGATCTCCCCCGCCGCCTTCTCCGCCACCGGGAAGGCCCCCGGCCGGCCGCCACTCGAGGACGACGCGAAGGCCCCCTGCAGGTGCAGGGGCACGGGGTAGTGGATGAGGGTCCCGACGCCCCGCTCTTTGAGGGCGGCCATGAGCGCGTCCCGCCGCCCATGGCGCACGACGAAGAGGTGGTAGTTCGCGCGGGCGTAGGCCTGCTCGCGGGGGAGGCCGAGGCCCGGGACATCGGCCAGCTCCCGCAGGTACGTCGAGGCCAGCGCGCGGCGCCGCTCGTTGGCCGCCTCGAGGTGGCGCAGCCCGACCCGCAGGATGGCCGCCTGCATCTCGTCGAGCCGGCTGTTCAGCCCCGGCTCGGCATGGTGGTAGCGGTCGGTCTGGCCCCCGTTGCGCAGGCGCCGGATGCGAGCCGCCCGCGCGGGGTCGTTCACGAGGATGGCGCCGCCGTCGCCGAGCGCGCCCAGGTTCTTGGTGGGGTAGAAGCTCAGGGCCCCGATCCCGGAGAGCGCTCCCACCACCCGGCCTTTGTAACGCGCGCCGTGGGCCTGGCAGGCGTCCTCGACGAGGGTGACGCCGTGGTCGCGGGCGATCTCGAGCAGGGGCTCGAGGTCCGCGGGATGGCCGTAGAGGTGGACGGGCAGCAGGGCCTTCGTCCGCCGCGTCACCGCGCGGGCGACCGCGTCGGGCGAGACGTTCAGCGTCGCGGGGTCGAGGTCGGCGAAGACGGGGCGGGCGCCCCGCGCGAGGATGGCGAGGCCGGTGAAGGCGGCGGAGAGCGGCGACGTCACCACCTCGTCGCCCGGGCCCACCCCCACCGCGTCGAGGGCGAGCTGGATGGCCTCGGTGCCGCTCGCGACCCCGACCGCGTCGGCCGCCCCCGTGGCCTGGGCGAGCTCGCGCTCGAAGGCCTCGCCCTCCGGCCCCAGGATGAACCAGCCCGAGTCGAGCACGCGGGCCACCGCCTCGTCGAGCTCGCCGCGCAGCGCCGCCACCCGGGCCTTGAAGTCGACGAAGGGGACGCCCGTCACAGGTAGCGGTCCTGGTGACGGCGGTAGTAGTCGATGGTGCGCTCCAGGCCCTCGCGCAGCGGGACGCGGGGGACCCAGCCGAGCGTCTTCTTGATCTTGGTCGCGTCGGCGTAGAAGTCGCCGATGTCGATCCGCTTGCGGTCGGGCGGGAAGGGGGAGAGCGTGTAGGAGCCGCCGCCCGCCACCTCGATCATGGTCTTCGTCAGCTCGAGCAGCGACACCGGGGCTTCCCCGCCCAGGTTGAAGACCTGCCCGTCGGCCTCGTCCATCGCCCCCGCCCGCAGGAAGGCGTCCAGAACGTCGTCCACGTAGTCGAAGTCGCGCCTCTGCGTGCCGTCGCCGAAGAGCTGGATCGTCTCTCCGAGCACCACCTGGCGCATGAACCATCCGATGAAGCCCTGCCGGGCGTGGCGGATGAGCTGGCGGGGGCCGTAGGTGTTGGTGAGGCGGAGCGAGCTGGCGCGGATGCCGTACACCGAGTGGTAGACGAGATGGTAGAACTCGCCCGAGATCTTGTTGATGCCGTTCACGTCGGTCGGGTTGAGCAGGTGGGTCTCGTCCACGGGCAGCCGCTGGGGCTTGCCGTACACCTGCCGCGTCCCCGCGTAGACGATCTTCAGCCCGGGGTTGTTCTGCCGCACCGCCTCCAGGATCGAGAGCTGGCTGCGGCAGTTGATCTCCAGGTCGGTGAACGGGTCGGTCATGGAGTCGATGTGGCTGACCTGGCCGGCGAGGTTGAAGAGCACCTCCTGGCCCCGCACGAGGTAGCCCATGCCGTGGCCGCGGACGTCGGCGATGTTGATCCGGACCTTGTCCTCGTAGCCGTCGAGGTTGAAGAGGTTGCCGCCGTAGTCGGGCAGGAGGCTGTCGACCGCCAGCACCCGCGCCCCCAGGTCGGCGAGCGTCCGGCAGAGGTTCGAGCCGATGAAGCCGAGGCCGCCGGTGACCATCACCCGCCGGCCGCGGTAGAACGCCCTATAGTCGTCCATTCGCTCGCGCGGAGGGGTCCGCCGCGCGGGCCTCTTCCGCCGGCTTCAGGTGCTCCTTGCGCACGACCAGCTCCACCCACAGCCGCATGAGGTCGACGAGCGTGCGGGCCACCCGCGGGAAGTTGAAGAACTGGCTCTTCCCGTACGTGCGGTGGTAGTGGTGGACGGGCACCTCGGCGATCCGGAACCCGTGGTCCTGGACCTTCTTCATCAGCTCGACGCAGATGACGCCCGAGGATCGGGAGAGGTGGACCTTGTCGAAGACCTCGCGGCGCATGAGGCGGAAGTCGCAGTCCACGTCGCGGAGCCGCAGGCCGAAGAGCGTGCGCACGAACGTGTGGTAGAGCCGCCCGATCACGATGCGGTGCAGGGGGTCGGAGCGGCCGATCTTGTAGCCGTTCACGAAGTCGACGCCGGGCGAGAACGCCTCGTACAGCTTCACGAGCTCGCGGGGGTCGTACTGCGCGTCGCCGTCGGTGTAGAAGACGAGCTCCTTGCCCGCGGTGGCGAAGCCCGTGCGCAGCGCCCCTCCGTAGCCGCGGTTGGCGGGGTGGTGGACGACCTTCAGCCACGGGAAGTGGGCGGCCATCTCGTCGAGCAGCATGCCGGTGTGGTCGGGGCTCCCGTCGTCGACCACGATGACCTCGTAGTCGTCGGTGAGCCGACGCGCGGTCATGTGGGCGACCAGGGCGAGGCTCGCGATCGTCCCCGCGTCGTTGTAGGCGGGGAAGAAGATGGACAGGCTTGGTCGCGACGTGCTCAACGGGGCACCGTAGCACGCCGCTTCGCGCAGGGTCAACCTCGCCGCGGGCGGCCGGCGCGCCACGCCCGCTCCCCGAGGAGCGCCGCGCCCGCCGCGGCCAGGGCGAGCCCGGCCAGGAACCCCGGCGGGCGGTACTCGAAGGCGACGCGGTGGAGGCCCGCGCCCATCACCACGCCCATCTCGCCGTGGTTGATCCGCAGCACGCGGGCCGGCTCGTCGTCGAGGCGGGCCCGCCAGCCGGCGTCCCAGGCGTCGGTGAGGACGAGCAGCCCCGGACCCTCCGCCCGCACGTCGATCCCGTCGGGCCGCGCCCGCACGACGTCGGCCCGCGACGCGTGGGCGCCCTCGGGCAGAGTCACGCGCTCCAGGTCGCCGGGCACGCCCACCGCCTCGCGATGGGGGTCGATCCCCGAGCCGACGATCGCGCCCAGCGTCGAGAGGACGGTCAGATCGCTGGGGAGCGTCCGCAGCTTCTCGACCACGAAGGCCCGGCCGGGCGTGCCGGGCACTTCGAAGAGCCGCGCCGCGGGGGTGGCCGCCACCTCGCGCAGGCGGCCGGTGTCGCTCACGAACCCGGCGGCGAGGGACGCGGCGGCCGTCCGCCCGGTGACCGCGTCGAAGACGGCCAGCCGCGCGACGAGGAACCCGCCCGGGCCGCCCTCGCGCTCGACCCGCACGCCGTCCACCCAGTACCGCCCCGG
>Ga0066388_100003711_pt1 | contig 10025 bp, 9 predicted proteins | sample PanSoiMetaGPlot6_FD_64539 | JGI IMG/M metagenome (GOLD analysis project Ga0066388, IMG submission 64539) | Tropical forest soil microbial communities from Panama analyzed to predict greenhouse gas emissions - Panama Soil - Plot 6 (Hybrid Assembly) | ecosystem: Environmental > Terrestrial > Soil... | reverse complement strand
GTTTGATCACCAGGACCTTGCAATCAACGATCGCTTCGGCGGAGAGGGAATGCTCGTCGCCGACTTCAAGGCCGAAGATATCGCCGGACAGATAGAAGGCGCCGATCTGGCGGCGGCCATCGCTGAGCACCTTGTATGTGCGAACGCTGCCGGTAAGGACTTTGTAGACGTATTCGGCCGGCTCGTTGTCGCCGTAAATTTCGGCGTTGCGTGCAAACGGCACCGCCGCGCCCATCATCTCGATCTGGCTTGTGAGCGAGTGCGAAGTGCGGGGCGCCGTCGGCCGTATGCTGCGAACCGCCGGATTGTTCGACGTCCTTGGATTGATCATCGTCTGAGTGTGCATGGCACGGGCCCTCGGTGAATTTGCTGACCACTCGATACCGGGGGAACCGCCGGGCCGAAATTCAGATAAACTCCCTACGGGAAATACCGGAGGCGCACGGGAATTTTGCCCTGTGGTATAAGTCGAGCCGACATGGTGGAAGTTACTGAAACTAAAGAACTTTCATCCTCACTCGAGTGGAGCTGGACGCTCCGGTATGGCGTCGCTCCCTGCTCCGTCGCGCTGGCTCTCGCGATGCGGGCCTTGCTTAATCCCGTGCTCCATGACGACGCGATTTTTTATTATTTCACTCCGCCGATCCTGCTTTCGGCGGCAATTGGCGGACTCGGCCCCGGACTACTCGCGACGGTGCTCGGCCTCATCGCGGCATATTTCAACGTCTTCGATGCTTCGGACTTTTCGCGGCTTTTTGTGTTCAACAGCATTGCCTTCGCCGCAATTGGCGCCGGCGTCTCTTGGGGCGGCGAGCTGCTGCACCGCGGCCGCCTGCGCACGATCCTCATGACCCGCGATGCTCTCGCGCGCGAGGCGCATCTCAAGTCGATTCTCGATACGGTCCCCGAGGCGATGATCGTCATCGACGAACACGGCATCATGCAGTCATTCAGCAGTGCTGCCGAACGGCTGTTCGGCTACCCGACCGCCGAAGCTATCGGTCAGAACGTCAAGATTCTGATGCCGGCGCCATATCGTGAAAGCCACGACGGTTATCTTGAGCGCTATTGTACGACCGGCGAGCGACACATTATCGGTATCGGCCGCGTTGTCGTCGGTCAACGCAAGGATGGATCAACCTTTCCGATGGAGCTGGCGGTCGGTGAAATGAGATCCGGCGACCGGCGTTATTTCACCGGATTTATTCGCGATCTGACCGAGCGACAGAAGACCGAGGCGCGCCTGCAGGAGCTGCAGTCGGAGCTCGTCCACATTTCACGGCTGACGGCCATGGGTGAAATGGCATCGACGCTCGCGCACGAACTCAATCAGCCGCTGTCCGCGATTTCGAACTACCTGAGAGGTTCCCGCCGGCTGCTGGGGGACAGCAGCGATGAAAAATCGGCGATGATGCGCGACGCCCTGGAAAAAGCGGCCGATCAGGCGACGCGCGCCGGCCAGATTATCCGGCGGCTACGCGATTTCGTGTCGCGCGGTGAAAGCGAGCGCCGCGTGGAAAGCATCAAAAAGCTGGTCGAAGAGGCAAGCGCGCTGGCGCTGGTCGGCATCAAGGATCGCGGCATCCGCGTGCAATTCAAGTTCGATCCTTCATTCGATCGCGTGCTGGCAGATCGCGTGCAGATCCAGCAGGTCCTGCTCAATCTTATCCGCAATGCCGTGGACGCCATGGAAACCTCGCACGGGGGCGATCTCACGATTGCAATCGTGCCGGACGAGAAAGGTTACGTGCGCATTAGCGTTACCGACAGTGGCTCAGGTATTGCGCCGGAGATCGCCGAGCAACTGTTCCAGCCGTTCATCACCACGAAGCAGCACGGGATGGGTGTCGGTCTGTCGATCTCGCGCACCATCGTGGAAGCCCATGGCGGGCGACTCTGGGTCGAGCCCAACCCCACCGGCGGAACGATTTTCCATTTCACGCTTGCAGTTGTGGATGAAGGAGACGTCGACGATGCGGCCTGAGCCGACCGTTTACGTGATCGACGACGACGATGCCGTCCGGCAGTCGCTTGAATTCCTGCTGAAGACCGCCAGCATGCGCGTGCGGGGCTTTGATTCGGCCAAGGCGTTTCTGCAAGAGCTGCCGGCGATCGAATCCGGTTGCATTATTACCGACGTGCGAATGCCGGAGATCACCGGCATCGACCTTTTGCGCCGCGTCAAGGAGTGCGGCCTTGATATTCCGGTCATCATCATCACCGGCCACGGCGACATAGCGCTGGCGGTCGAGGCGATGAAGATCGGCGCGGTTGATTTCCTGGAAAAGCCGTTCGACGACGACCTGTTGATTACCGCGGTCCGTTCCGCGCTCAACAAGGATGCAAGCTCCGCCAGACACAGGGCGGAGCTGGCGGAGATTCACGACAGGCTCGCGGCGCTGTCCAATCGCGAGCGGCAGGTGCTAGAAGGCCTTGTGGCCGGCAATGCCAACAAGACCATCGCGTTCAATCTTGGGATCAGCCCGCGCACCGTCGAGATTTACCGCGCCAACCTGATGACAAAAATGGCGGCCAACAGCCTGTCGGATTTGGTGCGCATGGCGATGACGGCGGGGATTTTGGATAAGCCAGACAAGCCGGGGCGCTGAGTGCGAGAATGAGTAAATGCACCGGCGGCCCGCAACAAAACCGCTCGTCCCCGCGAAAGCGGGGACCCAGAGTCAATTTTTGCTGGATTCCCGCTTTCGCGGGAATGAGCGGAGTTTTGAAGAATTCAGATTTATCTCCTGCGCCGAATTCTGTTTACTGATTCCTGATTACTGACACTGATACGGGTGATGCATGGAATCGGGCTATCGGCTGCTGACTTATGCAGACGGCAATACCGCCAGAGCCGGGGTGCTGATCGGCGAGCAGATCGTGCCGGCAACGTCGCTGCTGCAAGGCGTTGACGTCGACGCGACATCGGTGCTCGGGCTTCTGCAGAAGTGGGACAAGGTCCACCCGCATCTCCACGCTGCCACCCAGAAACTGCCGCCAAAAGACGGACTTTCGCTCGCAAACGCAAAGCTCAAGGCGCCGATTCTTTATCCAGGCGCGCTGTTCTGCGCTGGGGCTAACTACTGGGACCATCTGGAAGAAATGGCTGAAATTGCCAAGCGGGTGACCGGCAAAGCTCCGGCGATGGTCAAGGCGAAAGACCCGTACTTCTTCATGAAGACAACCGCCGGCTCGATTATCGGCACCGGCACGCCGGCGCGGCTGCCGCCGTTCTCGCAACAGGTCGACTGGGAGGCGGAGCTGGGCGCCGTGATCGCACGTCCGACCCGGAATATCCCGGAAGAGCGCGCCCTTGATGCAGTCGCCGGCTATCTGATCGTGAATGATCTTTCGGCGCGCGATTTGATGAAACGCGAGGGCTCGCCGTTCGGCATGGATTGGGTCGGGCAGAAATGCTTCGAAGACGCCGCGCCGATGGGACCGTGGCTCACCCCGGCCGCCTACACCCCTGATCCCACCAATATGCCGATCAAGCTATGGGTCAACGGGTTGCTCAAGCAGAATTCCAATACCGGGAAGCTCGTGCACAACGTCGCTGAACAGATCGCCTATCTGTCGCGCCATGTCACGCTTAACCCGGGCGACGTGATCGCGACCGGCACGCCGGCCGGTGTCGGCATGCCGCGCGGCGAGTTCCTCAAGGCCGGCGACGAGATCCGCATCGAGATTGGCGGCTGCGGCGTGCTCACCAACAAAATGATTGCGGGGTGAATCGTCTGGGAGCGGCTGCTGATCTTTGCTGCGTTCCCCAGACGCGGCGCAGCACGCAGCGCAGCGGAGTGATGCGCCGCTGATCCAAGGCCGTATCAAGTTCGGGGTTCGTGACGTTCCCGAGTCTGCAGCGCGTAGGTCAACGTCCGGAAATGACAGCGGAAATGGCAAGTGGCTTGCGCATCGTGAAAGTGGCCCGCAGTGACAGCGATGCCCTTTTCCCTTAAATTTTGATGGGGGAAACGGCTCATCAGAAGCCGGACGCCTGAGGGAGGACATCATGTCATTGCTGAAAACCATCAAGGCTTGCGCCTTGGTCGCCGGGATTGCGTTGGCAGGGTCGCCGGCATGGGCTCAGGAAACCATTACGCTCAAGCTCTCGCATTTCGTTCCGCCGCAACACGCTTTTCATAAATGGGTGGTGCAGTGGACCGAGAAGATCGAAAAAGAATCCGGCGGCCGCCTCAAATTCGAGATCTATCCGAACGGCCAGTTGGTCGGACCGCCGAACCGGCAATTCGATGCGGCCCGCAATGGCATCGTCGACATCGCCTGGTGCATTCATGGCGTAACGCCCGGCCGCTATCCGATGACCGAGCTCGCCAACCTGCCTTTTACCTTTCCATCGACGGGTGTCGACTTGCCGGAAATGGCGAAGCGTCTAACCGAGTTGGCGCCGAAATATCTCGCCGCTGAGCATACCGGGCTGCACATTCTGTTCATGAACCAGGCGCCGCCGGTGACGCTCTATTCCAAGGAGCCGATCAAAACCCTCGCGGACTACAAAGGCAAAAAGATCCGCTACGCCTCGATCACCAACAAGCAGATGCTAGAGGCGTTGGGCGCCGCGCCGATGCTCATCCCGCCGTCCGACGCATCGGACGCAATATCCAAGGGCATCGTCGAGGGCGCAATGTTCCCGCATGAGGCGGGCCTGGCCTACGATCTCGCATCGATCGTCAAATACAACATCGAACCTCCGGTCGCTTCCGCAACGTTCGCGATGGTCATGAATCCGGCGAAATACAATTCGCTGCCGGCCGATCTGCGCGCCATTCTTGACAGGGAAGCTGGGGTAACCGGCGGCATGAGTTTCGCAGCGGCTTACCAAGCGCAGGAGAAATTTGCGCGCGAACTCGAGACCAGCAAAAAAGGGCTGCAAATCCTCACCCTCTCGGCCGCGGACGTTGCCAAGATGAAGGAGCTTTCGAGGCCGATCGTCGATAGTGCGATTGCCGATCTCGAGAAACAGGGCAAACCGGCGAAAGAATTCTTCGCGGCTTACACGAAATAGCTTCCCGCCACCCTGCCGGCTTCGGCGGCGTTGCGCGCGCCGCCGATAGCCGCCAACCCGGCCGGATAAACGCAATGAGGAACCGCTTGCTGAAATTTGCCAGCTGGCTGCAACGCGTACAGATTTGGCTCGCGATCGGCGCGCTCGTTGGGCTGATACTGATCACCGTGACCGACGTTTTCATGCGTTATTTGTTCAACCGGCCGGTGCGCGGATCGTTCGACGCGGTCGAGGGTCTGCTGCTGGTTTTCGTGTTCAACAGCATGGCAGCCACTTTTTTCAGGCGCCGCAACGTCGTTATCGATGTCATCGACTCGTTCGTGCCGAGAGCCTTTGCCGGCGCGCTGATTCGTCTCGCAGATACTCTCTCGGTCGCCATTCTCGCCCTGCTGGCGTGGGCGATGCTGCTCCCCGCCGCACAATCTCTCGCCTATGGCGAACTCAAGCAGGATTTGGGCCTGCCGATTTTCATCCTCTGGTTCATTGCCATCGCCAGCCTTGTGGGCACGATTTTTTGTGCCGCCGCCGTCGCACTGGGAAAACCGGTTACCGAAAGCAGTACTTTCATCGGCGAGTATTCCGAATGACCCCGCCCCTGATTGGCCTGACCGGGATCCTCGTTCTTTTCGTCTTGCTCATTCTCCGCGTCCCGGTCTGGATCTCGCTGTTGCTGGTCGGCTTCTTCGGCAATGCCATTTTGCTGGGTTGGCAAGGCGCATTCGCGCTCGCCGGCACGACTCCGTTTGACGTCGCGTCCAACTATTCGCTCTCGGTTCTTCCGCTGTTCATAGTCATGGGTGAAGTCGCATCTGAATCGCGCCTTTCCGGCGAGCTGTTCAACGCCGCCCGTGTGCTGGTGTCCGGTTTTCGCGGCGGCCTTGCGGTCGCCACCCTGGCGGCATCGGCGTTGTTCGGTGCGGTGTCAGGATCGTCGCTGGCAAATGCGGCGACCATGACGCGCATGGCGTTGCCCGAACTGCGCAAGGCCGGCTACGACGACGGGTTGGCGACCGGCTGCATCGCGGCCGGCGGCAGCACCGACATTCTCATTCCGCCGTCCATAATCCTGGTGATCTACGCAGCGGTGGCCGAACTTTCGGTCGCCAAGCTGCTCGCCGCCGGGCTAATTCCAGGCCTGCTTCTCACCGGCCTTTACATGTTGGTGGCGCTTGCAGTCGCGTATGTCCGACCAGACTACGCTCCGGATAAGGAGCACCACACCTGGCGCGAGCGCATCCTCGCCATGAAGGAGCCGTGGCAATTCATTGCGCTCTTTATCGTGACCATCGGCGGGATCTATACGGGCGTGTTCAGCCCGACTGAAGCGGCTTCGATCGGCGCGTTCGGCGCGATCCTGCTTGGCATTCTTGGCCGCCGCATGGGCAGCGCGGACCTTCTCCGCGCGATCGAGAGCTCGGTGGTCGTTAGCGGCGCGCTGTTCGTCATCGTAATTGGCGCCAATCTGCTGTCGTCCTTCATCGTACAGGCGCATCTGCCGGAATTGCTGCTCGACGGCGCGCGCGCGACGAATCTTTCCGCGCTTGGGGTGATGATATTAATCATCATCGGCTACATCATTCTCGGGTGCTTTCTGGAGGCGATCGGCATGATCCTGATCACGGTGCCGGTGTTCCAGCCGCTGATAAAAAGCTTCGGCTACGACCCAATCTGGTTCTCGATCATCGTCGTCATCATGGTCGAAGTCGGCCTGATCCATCCGCCGGTCGGCATGAACCTTTTCGTCATTCAGGCGCAGGCGCCGGACGTCAAGATCACCAGCATCTACCGCGGTATTGTGCCGTTCCTGATCGCGCCATTTGTGCTGATTGTGCTGATGTTCCTTTTTCCCGGCATCGCGCTCTGGCTGCCGAAATTGTTTTATGGGTGATGTGCGGCGTGTGCCCCGGATGCGGCGCAGCATGAGTGCAGCGAAATGATGCGCCGCTGATCCAGTGGCCGTATCAAATTCGGAGCTCGTAACGATCCCGGGTTCGCCCGCCTTCGGCAAACGCCCCGGGATGACGCGCGGGCGCGTCACTTCATCATTTCTTCCGGCGGGCCAGGGCCCCAGAGGTTCGACGCCGAGGGATCCTTCGCCCAAACCTTGGGCCGCTGCGGATTGTCACGATGCCAGGGGCGCGGCTCGAAATAGCCGAGTTCCTCGTCCTTCATAAGATCGAGCTCGCAAAAGAGTTCGGTGATCAACCCGTTGGGGCTGCGGTGATAGGCAAAGAGATTATGGCCGATGCCGTGGCGGCCCGGCCCCCACAGCGTCTTGTAGCCGTTCATGCTGAGAAAATCGCACGCTTCCTGGAGCTGGCCCCAATTGCGCACTTCGAACGCCGTGTGGAAGTGCCGGTTGGAGCCGGTGCCCATCAGGTTGATGGTGTGATGATCGGGACCGCAGCGCAGGAACACGAAGAAATCCGCCATCCAGTCGGATTCACGGAAGCCTAGAACGTCGATATAGAACTGCGCGACTTTCTTGACGTCCTCGCAGTGGAAAGCGACGTGGCCAAGCTTATGCGGCACCACGCCCTTGCTGGAAAATTTCTGGTGCAGGAAGTCCGGGCGCTTGAACACCTCGATCGTCGTGCCTTTCGGATCCTCGAACACAAGCATGTCGGAGATCGACGGCTCGGGATCCTTCTTGCGCGACGTCTTCACGCCGTGCTTCTGCGTCTGCTTATCGAATTCGCCGAGATCCTCCTGCGGCCCGATCTGGAAACCGATGCGCGTGCATTTGGGCTGATCGCCCTTGCGCAGCACCACCGAATGATGGTCGACGGTGTTTGCGAGGTAGACCGTGTCTTTTTCCTTGGCGATCAGATTGAGGCCAAGGATATCCGTATAGTAGGCGGTCTGCTTCTCGAGATCGGGCATCTCGTAGCTGGCATGCGCAATCTTGCGGACCCGGATCATGCTCATCTCCTTCGCTTCGATTTTTTGGCGGCTTTCTTGCCTGCCTTTTTGACCTTTGATTTCCGTTTCTTTGATGCACGCTTGGATTTCTTGCGCGGCATGCTGGCGATCACGTCGATCATCACCGCATGATCAAGCTCGCCAAGCCCCATTTTCGTGCATCGATCGTATAGCTCGATCGCGCGGTCGAGCATCGGCGTGGCGACTCCGGCGCGATCCGCCAATGCGGCGATCAGTTCGAAATAATGAGACAATCCGGGCACGTTGCCGTGCGCCGGCGTAAACCGGCGTTGCGCCATCCAGGGCGCGCGCACGTTGAACTGAGCTGAACCACCGCTGCCAGCACCCACCGCTTTGATCATGAGATCGACATCGACGCCGGTCTTGAGACCCAAAGCCATGGCTTCGGCGGCCGCGGCGATATGCACGGCCACCAGTAGGTTGTTGACGAGCTTGACCTTGCTCGCGGATCCGAAGGGCCCGAAATAGTGGCAGATATCGGTGAAGCCGTGCACCACCGGCTCCAATTTCCTGGCCGCGTCCGCATCGCCGGCGAGATACACCACCGCTTTGCGCGCGGTCACCATGGTCGGAGTGCCGCCGATTTCGCCATCGATAAAGATAGCGCCCTTCTCCGCGAGTGGCCCGACCTGACGTTCCTTGTCCGGAATAAGATGTGAGCCGAACTCGACAATGATCTGGCCTGGCCGTGCCGAATGCACGAGACCCTGCTTGCCCTGTACAACGTCGTCCAGTGCCTCGGCTGACGGCAGGCAGGTGAGGACCATGTCGGTCTGCGCGCCGATGTCGGCGGCCGAACGCGCCGCGACGCCCCCGATCTGCTCAAACTCCGCCAGCGAGCTGCGACGATACCCGAGCACCCGGTAGCCGCTCTTGATCAGGTTTTCCGCAATCCGCAGGCCAATTTTGCCAACGCCTACAACGCCAACCGTTTGCATTCACCCTCCCGCCGGCATGCAGCGTGCCCCGGATGCGACGCAGCACGAAGTGGTGCGCCACTGATCCGGGGCCGTATCAGGTGCTGAGTTTGCAACGATCCCGGGTCTGCAGCGCACCGCTTCGCGCTGCGCTGCGCCCGGGAAACAGCGAAATACTTCATCACGCGCCACTTGCCATTGTCCCCTTCACCCCCAGCCCGCGCATGAAGCGCTCGCGGATCTGCACCGGATCGCGATCGGTTGTTGCAACGCCCGGCTTGCTGTCGATACGCGCGGCGATCAGGCTTGGCCCCTCGCCTTTGAGCGCCGCCGCGGCCAGCCGGTCGAATTCCGCTTCGTCCGCGGCCCAGGCGCTGCTGGCAATGCCGGCGCTGCGCGCAATCGCGACAAGGTCGGCGGCGGTTGCACTCGCTGTCGGTTGTCCGCCGGTAATCTGATAGATGCCGTTGTCCCACACAACGATGGTGAGATTCTTCGGCGCGCGTTCGGCGACGGTCGCAAGGCAGCCAAGCTGCATCAGCAGCGAGCCGTCGCCCTCGAGCGCGATCACGTGCCGCTTCGGTTGTGCAATGGCGACGCCGAGCGCAATCGGAATGGCAAGGCCCATGCTGCCAAGCATGTAGAAATTCTGCGGACGCTGGCCGCTCGCCCACAGATCGAAATTGGCGTTGCCGATGCCGCCGATCACCGCCTCCTCGCGCTTGAGCTTTTCGACCAGCCGCTTGGTCAACTCGAAGCGGTTCATCACCTTGGCATTGTGCCCGCCGATGGCTCCCGATGATTTCGTGGTCATAGCGCCTTCATCCCTCGAAGACCTTGCCGCCGGTGAGCAGCGGCGAAAGGATAAAGGTAACCGGCGCCTGCGTTGCCACCGCCTGCTTGATCGAACGGTCGACGATGAAAGCGAGCTCGTCCTGGCGCGTGATGGTTATGTTTTCAACCGCAAGCGAATTGAGCACCGGCCGCATGGTCTTGCACACCAATGCCTGTCCGAGATTGAACTCGCCCAGCGTGCCGCGCTCCGACACGAAAATCAGCGCCGGGATCTGGCTGGGCACCACCAGCGAGGCCAGCGCGTTTGGGATCGTGCCGAAGCCGCTGGTCTGCATCAGCACGGC
>Ga0066388_100003710_pt1 | contig 10026 bp, 10 predicted proteins | sample PanSoiMetaGPlot6_FD_64539 | JGI IMG/M metagenome (GOLD analysis project Ga0066388, IMG submission 64539) | Tropical forest soil microbial communities from Panama analyzed to predict greenhouse gas emissions - Panama Soil - Plot 6 (Hybrid Assembly) | ecosystem: Environmental > Terrestrial >... | reverse complement strand
CCCTCGCTTGATCCGCTTTGCGGAGCAAAAACGCAATCGACGCTCAGGAATGACATCGGGGAACAGCTTGAGTGGGGCACCCACGCCTTGACCTGGTCCTGTCCTCGCCGCGTGAGATCTAACGCTACACGCTAGATCCCTCGCTCGGCGAAGAAAAGCGCTTCGCTCGGGATGACGTGAAGTGAGAAAAGATCGCGGGCGAGGGGCGCCCGCGCCACACCTATCCACGCGGACAAGAATGTCCGCGCCACACGCGGGTGGCCCACTCAAGCCCAAGTAGCGCGCGTGCGCTCTCCCGACGCGACAGACTAAAATAGGCGCGCGAGCAATCCAGCACTGGACGAGACGATCCCATGCTCATCCGATCACTGGCGGTGAGCTTAATCATTAGCTCGATCGCCGTTTTCTACTTGCATCCGGGCCAGAGTTCAGCCGGGCCGCATAGCCTCGACTACGACGCCAGTGCGCCTCTCGATTTCAAACAGGCCGGGGTCGAGCAGCGCGGCGACGTCGCGGTGTATGACATTTCCTACGCCAGTCCGAGGGGTGGGCGCGTTCCGGCTTACCTGGTGGTTCCGAGCGGCACCGGACCATTCGCTGCAGTCATCTGGGGCCACTGGTATTGGGAAAATTCGGAATTTCGCAATCGCAAAGAGTTTCTGGCGGAAGCGGTGGCGCTGGCGCATGCCGGTGTGGTGTCGCTGCTGACGGATGGGCCGGTGGCTCGTCCTGGACACGTGGAAGAAAAAGCATGGTTAAGCGACCAAAATGCTGAAGATCTGATGCAGCAGATCGTGGACATGCGGCGGGGAGCGGATTTGCTGCTGGCGCGCAAAGACGTTGACCCCAAGCGGCTGGCTTATGTGGGGCATAGCTATGATGCTAGCGTGGGCGGCTTTCTGAGCGGAGTTGACAAGCGCTTCAAGGCACTTGTGCTGATGGCCGGCAGTCTCTCGGATGAACTCGATTTGAAGAGCAAAGAAGCGCAGGAGTATCGGCAAAAAGTTGGCGCGGAGAAGTTCGACGCGTTTACGGCGAAGTGGGCGTGGCTTGATCCCGGGAAGTTCGTTTCGCACGCGGCGCCTGCGACTGTGTTTCTGCAGTACGCGAGCCAGGAGACATTTCTCACTCCCGAGCGCGCCCGCGCCTATGCCGCGCTGGTAAGCGAGCCGAAGCGTTTTAAAGAATACGACGCGCCACACGCGCTGAATGCAGAAGCTCGTCGCGGCCGCATCGCATTTCTGACGGAGCAGTTGGAGTTGAAGCCGCTGGATCCGAAGTTGGTTGCGGCGATTCCCGATCTTCCGCAGCCGCCGGAGCCGAAAGGGGAGTGATAGATATGGCAGGGAGTCTGCTTTTCCCTTTTTGTTCAAGAACTGCAGATTCCTCGCACGCTCTCGTCGCGTGAGCGCGACGAAAACGCGCTCGGAATGACAGAAAGTGCATGCGGGACTCAATTACAATCGCTCACCATGCACCGCCACGCCGGACATACTGCCACAAAAATCCCCAGCAACCACTGCTTCGGATGCGGCAAAGACAACCCACACGGCATGAAACTGAAATTCAACTACGACGAGCGTGGCGGAAAATTCAAGGCGCGCATTCGCCTGAACAAGCGTTTTGCCGGCCCGCCTGGGCATGCGCATGGCGGGATCATTGCGACCATCCTCGATGAAGCCATGAGCAAGCTCAACAAGCCGAACGGCATTACGGCCGTGACTTCAGAGATGACGGTGAGCTATCTGCGGCCGGTGCCGCTGAACCGGCCGCTGCAGGTTGAGTCGCACGAAATTAGTGTTGATGGCCGGCGTCGGTGGCGCTCGGCGGAAATTTCCGACGCGAGCGGCAACACGCTGGCCCGCGGCACGGGCGTGTTCATCACGGTAGATCCGGAAAAAGTGTTTGTGAAGCGCTCGGTTAGATGAGAAATGCAGATTCTTCGCGGCGGATGCGGTTGTTTAGAGATGCGTCAGGAAGCCGCTCGGGATGACATGGGTTAGAGGTTTGTGGCAGGTCTGGCAAAATCGGCCAGGACGCGGGGTACCCTCGCTGTTCCTGTGTGGAATTTCGCATAGGATGTAAAATACTTACTGGCGTTTCACGCCCATTCATCGCGATCGCGAAAAGGCTCAACTATGTCCCAAAACAATGGCAGTACGACTTCTCTTCGCCTGAAAACCGGCCTCGCCGAAATGCTCAAAGGCGGGGTAATTATGGATGTAACAAATGCGGAGCAGGCGGAGATTGCGGAAAAGGCGGGAGCGGTGTCGGTGATGGCGCTGGAGCGGGTGCCGGCGCAGATTCGGGCCGAGGGCGGAGTGGCGCGGATGGCGTCGCCCAAGAAGATTCGCGAGATCATGGCGACGGTGTCGATTCCGGTGATGGCGAAGTGCCGGATCGGGCACTTCGCAGAGGCGCAGATTCTGCAGGAACTGGGCGTGGATTACATCGACGAAAGCGAAGTGCTGACGCCGGCGGACGAAGCGCACCACGTGGACAAGCACGCCTTCAAGGTGCCGTTTGTGTGCGGGGCGAGGAATTTAGGTGAAGCGCTGCGACGGATCGCGGAGGGCGCGGCGATGATCCGCACCAAGGGCGAGGCCGGCACCGGAGACGTGGTGCATGCGGTCAAGCACATGCGGCAGATTGTGCAGGAGATGAAGATTCTGACCGTGCTTGGCGAAGAAGAGCTGTACGCGAAAGCCAAGGAGCTGCAGGCGCCGTATGAGCTGGTGAAGCTGGTGGCGAAGGCAGGCAAGCTGCCGGTGCCGAATTTTTCGGCGGGGGGCATTGCGACGCCGGCGGATGCGTCGCTGGTGATGCAGTTGGGGGCGGAGGCGGTGTTTGTGGGGTCGGGGATTTTCATGAAGAATTCGACGGAGCTTGCTTTGCCGGAAGAGGCCGCGAAGCGGGCGCGCGCGATCGTGATGGCGGCGACCCATTATAAAGACCCTAAAGTATTGCTGGAGGTGAGCCAAGATGTGCCGAGCGCGATGAAGGGTCTCGCGGTGAGCGCGATGGATGAGGCGCAGATGCTGCAGACGCGAGGGTGGTAGGGTTTAGCTACCCAGCCATACGGTTTTGATGGCCCCGATTATTGGGGGCCATTTTTTTGCGGCCAATGCAGATTGGTTGTGTACCGCATCCTGGCCAGTGATCTTCTGCCTAGGACTTCTTAGCGGAGTGTAGCGGCAATTTCGGTGCGTTGGGCGACTTTCGGATGATGTTGCCGAAGCGATCGTAAGTTATGTTCACCGTCGGACTGCCGTGCTCGCCGCCGAGGGTGCGCGTGTGAGTTCCCTTCATAGGGATGTCGCGTTCCAAAGCGACGAGCTTCGTCTCGAAAATAGGGTGTAGCCAGTGCCGCGGAAATTCGGACGGAGGCACGCACGCGACGCGGTTGGCGGTGCCATCCAAAGTGAATCCCCACTCGTGGTTTTTCGTTGTAAAAACCGCAACCAAATGGCAGGGTTTGTGGCGGAGATGTCGAGCTATCGAACGAAAAGACTCCAACCACACCGGGCAAAATGTAACCCGATTGCGACGCCGTGCCGGCAAAGTTCGTTTGGCCAAACAAAGCAAGCCAACTACGAACAGGTTTATCTTCGTCCGCATAAGTCGGGACTGCCGGATGCCATGCAATACACGCCGGTGCTGAACACCGGGCGCAACTGGCAAATCTACAACGGGCCGGGATTCACCGGTGCGGTGGATATTCCGCACGGTGTGTGGTTCCATCTGCGGCTGGAAGTGAAGGGCGCGCAGGCCAGGTTGTATGTGAAGGACATGGACAAGCCAGTGCTCGTGATGGACGACCTGAAGAGCGGAGTGCAGCGAGGGCAGGTGGCGCTTCACGATCTGATCGGCGAAACCTATTTCTCAAATTTTGAGGTGCGCACGACGCCGCCGGTGCCATGGGAGAGACATCTGCCCGCGATGCCGGCGAATGCACTTACTAAATGGAGAATTTCGCCTGCTTTCGATGCGCGGGGGCGCAATCTGGAACGCCCGCTGCCGCAGACAGAAATCGCCGCTTCGCGGTTTAGGGCACGCGAACGATTGCGGTGGTCTTTCGCGCGGCACTCCTTAAGTCACGTGCTTTAATTCGAGCGAATTGTTGTCGCGTTCGCGGCCACGCAGACTCACTTGCCATCCTTGTTGACCCAGGTGTCGAGGGAGCGCGCTCGCGCTTGGCGAGCTTCTTTCCCGCATGGACGCCCGGTACCTGGAAAAATTCCGTAGCAATGGCAGAATTTCCGTGGACCATAACACTGATGGATTGAGGAGAAACCTGCTGTTCAGCGGAGTTGGCTGGCTTGACCGTCTTCAAGAATTCCTGCTTGGTGACGCTGTTGCCGCCATCGATCAAGACGATTTGGTCGTCCATTCCGCACAGGATGGCGAACCATAGAGCTACAACTTTTCATCAATCTTTGTTCTGAAACGAGCCCAGGGCAGGAAATGCCGCTAAGTGCAGCATAGTCAGCTTGGTTGGTGCACTTACTTAACGCCAGGGCTCGACTTCGCTGTGCCGTTCAGGAAGGAACGGCAAAAAGTTCCGCTCGAGATGACAGGCCTAGAAACTTTTCTGCTATCTTCGCGCTATGCCTCGTTCTCCAGGATGGTGCGGTTTGATTCTTGCTGCCGGCGAGTCCTCGCGTATGGGAACGGATAAAGCGATGTTGCCGTGGCCACCGGGCGCGGTTTCGCAGGAGACGTTTTTGTCGGCAGCGGTGCGATCGCTTCTGCCGTTTAACGACCTCGTGATCGTGGTAGCCGGCAAAAACGAGAGCACCATAGCGCCTGTGGTGTATGCCACCAACGCCAGCATCGTGCGAAATCCGGAACCTGAACGAGGGCAATTCAGCTCACTGCAAGTTGGGTTGCAGGAAGTCCTGAATCGAGGGCGCGACGCGGCAATGATTACCCATGTGGATCGTCCTCCTGCCGATGGGGCGACGCTGGCTGCGCTTCGTGATGCTTTCGTGGGCTTGCCGGACGAGAAATGGGCTCTGGTTCCGGAATTTCGCGGCCAGCACGGCCATCCGATTCTGGTCGGTCGCGACATGATGGAAGTGTTCCTGAAAGCGCCGGCCACGGCGGTGGCTCGTGAAATCGAACATCAGCACCAGCACCACATTGAATATCTTGCTGTGGATGATCCTCGCCTTACTCTCAATGTCAATACTCCGGAAGAGTACGCCGCACTCTTAAGCGGGTACCGACACTAGCCCAGAATGCCGGTAAAACTGCCGAAATCAGTTGCGTTTGTCGAATCGGTGTTGAGCCTGAAGCCGCGCATCGCGGCTTTTGATTGCGACGGGACACTGTGGTCAGGGGATGCGGGCGAGGGATTTTTCTCGTGGGAGTTGAAGCAGGGATTCTTGTCAGACGAGATGATCGAGTGGGCGTCTAAGCGCTACGCCGCGTATGGCGAAGGAAAAGTCAGCGAAGACCAGATGTGCGGCGAGATGGTGACGATGCATTGCGGACTGACTGAAGCAGAGGTCCAGCGCGCGGCCACGCGCTATTTCGACAATCGCTTTGTCGCCAACATTTTTCCAGAGATGCAGTTGCTGGTGACCATGCTGCAGGCGGCCGGTTGCGAGGTGTGGGCAATTTCATCGAGCAACCAGTGGTTGATCCAGGCGGCTATGCGTCACTTTGGAATTCCTGAAAAGCGAGTGCTGGCAGCAGCAGCGCGCGTGATTGACGGGAAAATTACCGATCGTTTGCTGCGCGTGCCGAGCGGAGATGGAAAGCCGAAAGCGATTCATGAATCGATTAAGCATTCGCCTGATGCAGCTTTTGGCAATTCGATCTGGGATGCTGCCATGCTGGGGATCGCACACCACCCGTTTGTGATCAATCCTACGCCGCAGTTGAAGAAGATCGCCGAGCAGCGGCGATGGCCGGTGTATCAGCCGGAGCATGGTGAGATGTCCTAACTGCCCTTGAACTGCAGATTCCTCGCTCGCCTCGTCACGCAAGCGCGACTGCGGACGGCTCGGAATGGCACTAAGTGTGAGGTAGAAAGGTGCTGCGTTCCTGGCCGAATTTTTCCAGTTCAAGCCCGATGCGGTATTCAGTCCAGCCCATCGCCGCGCCGATGCGGTGGGCGGCGGTTCGGCTGCAGGAGGAATCCCAGCAGGGACCGAGGGCCACAGGAACGCGGCGCAGAAGGACGTCGGCGAGGGTGATGGCGCACTGTTTTTCGAAAGCGTCAACGGCTTCGGCAAGGATGTGATCGCTGTGTTCGCACATAGGGGCAGCGAGTTCGGGTCGCTGGCGGATGACGCCGGCGATGTTTTGGGCGCGAGCGCCGTTCCATCTCACTATGGCCTTCGCCACGTTTTCAGATAGTCCTGCCTGTATCAGGTCCCTTTGCCAGTCTGTCGCAATGTCTGTGATGACGACGTGAATTGCACGAGCGGAAAGAAGACCGAGTTTCTCTGCACACTGGCGAGCGAGTTCTCCAGCCGTCGTTAGTTTTCCTCCTACTACCGAGATCGTGCCGGCGGCGCCTTCGTCACAATGGTCGTGGAGGATGTGGCGGCGAGTAATGGCACCAAGATTGCCATCGCGAGTGTAGGGAAGGGGGCGGATTCCGGCGAAGGCATAGCGTATTTTGTCCAATACAGGTTGTGCTCCGGGAAATAATTTGAGGAGCGACTGCTTAAGGTATTCGAGTTCGGCGCTATTGGGGGCGGCGCACGAGGGATCCTCGTGGTCGGGCACCTCGGTCGTGCCCACCAGAACCTGATCATTCCAGGGAATCACAAATATGGGACGGCCATCGACCGCTTCGGTGTAAACAGCGACCTCTGGCATCCCGGCAAACTTGGGAACGACGATATGCGAACCGCGCACGCCGCCGATCAATTTCTGCGGGGTTGAAATTCCGCAGGTCTGTAACACCTGGTCGACCCAGGGGCCGGATGCGTTGACGATGCGGTTGACCTCGACACGCTCTTCGGTGCCGTCAGTAAGGTGGCGCAATCGGAGCGCGGCAACTTTACCATTGCGGAGTTCGATTGCCAGCGCTTCGGTGTGGTTGCGGACGCTGACCCCGGCCTTGATTGCGTCGAGCAGCCAGTCGGCGACCAATCGCTCCGGGAATTCGCACTGTCCATCTTCGAAGTCGAAGACCGACCAGCGGTGGCCGCGATCGAGCACCTGCTCGAGTCGCCGAACTTCCTCTTTGCTGTGGTTGAGGGAAGGATGCCCGCCCAAATGGCGATACATCCACAATCCGGCACGAACGACCATGGGATTGCGGCGGCTGGTTTCGTCGAGGGCTAACAGGAAGCGAATGGGGCGCACGAGATTGGGTGATTCACTCAGAAGGCGCTGACGCTCCCGGAGCGACTCTCGCACTAGGCCTAGTTCGCCGTGCTCGAGATAGCGCAATCCGCCGTGAATAATGCGAGTGGATCGGCTGGTTGTACCGGAGGCGAAGTCATGCTTCTCGATCAGCAAGGTTCGCAATCCGCCACGAGCACACTCGCGCGCGATCGCTACGCCGTTGATGCCGCCGACGATTACGGCCAGCTCGAAAAGTGGCATTGTTCAGAAATCTTAAACCGGAGACCGCGGCGGAGACAGCGGCTGAAAGCAATCGGTGACGGCTTGAACCGCAGAGCTGAAGCTCTGCGCCACTCAATGGCCAACAGGCTGCCGGCATCGTTGCTTGGCGCGTAAGTGGTCATTTAGATTTAAGACTCATGCCCAGCACAGGAGAACGCTTCGAACGCGCGCTATCGATTATGGCCCGTCTGCGCGCGCCCGGCGGTTGCCCTTGGGACCGCGAACAGACCTTTGACTCTATCAAGCCCTACACCCTTGAGGAGACCTACGAGGTCTTTGAGGCGATTGAGAATCGCGACTGGAAGGAGCTGGAGGGGGAGCTGGGCGATCTGCTGCTGCAGGTGCTGTTTTATTCAGAGATGGCGCAGGAGCAGAATTCGTTCTCGATCGATGATGTTCTGGACCGGCTCTCGCAGAAGTTGATTGATCGTCATCCGCACGTGTTTGGAGATGTGAAGGCGGAGACCTCTTCCGAGGTGCTGCGCAACTGGGAAGCACTCAAAACTGAAGAGCGAAAAAAGAAGCAGCCCGAACCGGAGAACCCAAAGTCTCTATTGGCGGGTGTTTCGAGATCTATGCCAGCGCTGCTCGAGGCACATAAGCTGAGCGCGAAGGCTTCAAACGTTGGATTCGATTGGCCGAAGGTGGAAGGTTTGCTCGACAAGTTGCGGGAGGAAACGGAAGAGCTCGAGCAACAGCTGGCGAAAATACCTTCGCCAGTGCCGAGTCCGCGCAAACACGGCATTGCCGGATCTGGACGGACGCACGTAGATGAGAAGGCGAGGGAGGCACTGGAGGAAGAAGTCGGAGACATGCTGTTTGTGCTCGTAAATATTGCGCGATTTCTATCGCTTGATCCTGAGTCAGCGCTGCGCAAGACGAATCGCAAGTTCCGGCAACGGTTTGGGTGGATTGAGGAACAGCTTCGGACTGCAGGTAAAGGTCCCGAACAGGCCAGCATGGAGGAACTAGAGTCATTGTGGCAACGGGCCAAACATCGGGAACAGCCGCGCGGATGAGCGAAGAGTCAGTGGTCATTCGCAAATGCGCCACGCTCGATGAGATGCGGACGTGTGTAGCGTTGCAACAGGAGGTCTGGAAATTCAGTGATCGCGATCTGATTCCGCTGCGCATTTTTGTAATTGCGGAGAAGATTGGCGGGCAGGCGATTGGGGCTTTTCAGGGTAATAATCTTATCGGTTTTGCTCTGGCCATACCTGGGGCGCGTGGCGGCCAGAGCTATCTTCATTCGCAGATGCTCGCGGTGCGCGAGGACTTCCGGAATGCCGGGCTGGGGCGGCGGCTCAAGTTGTTTCAGAGAGAGGAGGCAATCTCGCGGGGCTTCGATCTGATGGAGTGGACATTTGATCCTCTGGAAATCAAGAACTCGTACCTGAACATTGAGCGCCTGGGCGCCATCGTGAGGCGCTACAACCTGGATCAGTATGGCGTGACCTCATCGAGCTTGCAGGGTGGGCTGCCGACTGACCGGTTGGTCGCCGAATGGTGGTTGAAGTCCGACCGCGTTGCACAATTGCTTAAGAGCGGACAACTGTCGCCGGCGCAGGTCGAGACCACCATTTCGGTTCCGGCGGAAATTTATAAGTGGAAGGCGTCGGCGGAAACAGGGGAACGGGCCTTGGCAATTCAAGGGAAAAACCGGGAACTTTTTCTCAGTGCTTTTGCGCGCGGTCTGGCGGTGGTGCGCTATGAGCGGGACGCAGAGGGGAATGGCAGGTTTTTGCTGGGCCCATGGAAAGAGTCTCTGTAGTCAAACGGCCGAAAGTTGTGATTCAATCAGGAACTTCGTCCCGCACACTACACCATGAAAATTGAAGCGATCACTCTCCGCGAAGTTCAAATGCCGCTCGTCCAGTTTTTTGAGACGAGCTTTGGACGCACTTACAGCCGCCGCATTCTTTTGCTTACAGTCCACAGCGACGGAGCGAACGGCTGGGCGGAGTGCGTCGCCGCCGAAGACCCTTATTACAGTTCGGAATGGATTGAAACTGCCTGGCCGACGATTAAGCATCACCTGGCGCCTGCGATTCTCGGTCGCGATCTTCAGTCCGCAGCCGAGACTGTTTCTCTGATGGCGAAGGTGCGTGAACACCGGATGGCAAAGGCCGCACTTGAGAACGCTGTCTGGGACCTTGAGGCGCAGCGAAAGCAGCAGCCACTTTGGAAGTTGTTGGGCGGAACTCTATCAGAAATTCAGTGCGGGGTTTCAATCGGCATTCAAGATTCGATCGAGCAGTTGATAAACAAAGTTGAAACCGAACTGGCCACTGGGTATCGCAGAATCAAATTGAAAGTGAAGCCGGGCTGGGATTTGAATATTCTTGAGAGAGTACGTTCCCGCTGGCCCGACATCCTGCTGAGTTGCGATGCCAACGCGGCATACACCATGGACGACGCCAGCCACCTGCAGGCTTT
>Ga0066388_100003709_pt1 | contig 10026 bp, 10 predicted proteins | sample PanSoiMetaGPlot6_FD_64539 | JGI IMG/M metagenome (GOLD analysis project Ga0066388, IMG submission 64539) | Tropical forest soil microbial communities from Panama analyzed to predict greenhouse gas emissions - Panama Soil - Plot 6 (Hybrid Assembly) | ecosystem: Environmental > Terrestrial >... | reverse complement strand
TGCCGCGTTGGTCAGGATTGTGAGCAGTGCCTTGGCCATGGAACGTATTTCACCTCCGCTTCGCGAGAAACTCCGCTGCGAGCGTCCACACCGACTGCTCTGGATGCAGGGCCTCGCCGCGCCAGTGGAAGGAGTCCGCGGTGATGTCGGTGAAGGTCCAGCGGGTCTTCGTGCCGTCCAGACGCGTCCCTTCCTGAAGAATGTCCCGGCCGTTCCAGCGGCCGACCTGCTCGTCGTGGTGCCCGCGGACCGGGTTCGTCCACGCGATGCGCCACGATTCGGTCGCAGCATCCCACGAGCGCAGCGTGGTGCCGTACATGTTCATCGTGCGGTCTGAATCGGGACGACGGTCATCGCGGGGCGGCATGATCCACACGTCCTGCACGGCGCGTCCTTCGAGCACGCGGGCCGCGTGCACCTCGCCCCGCAGCCCGCGGTTGGCGACATTGACGCCGCGATAACACAGGACGTCGAGATCCCAGCTGCCGCACAGCCAGCCGTACACGTCAGCCGATTCAGGAATCTCGGGCGAGCGCGCCGGCGAAGCGAGCAGTGAGAAGAAATGGCTTCGCGAGTCTGTAGTCACGTCTCTCTATCGAACGACCTTGATGTTGAACGCCGAGGTGCCGAACTGTCGCCACAAGGCCAGCCACAGCGGCACGTACCCTTCCGTTGCCCGAGCCGTGGCAACGTCGCCGAGATCCACGATGTCACTCCAGCCAAACGCGTGCAGCAGCTCACGGACGTTCGCCTTCGCGCCAGCATCGTTGCCGCTGATGAACAACGTGTGCGACTCCGCCAGCTTGCCGGGGTTGACCATGATGTCGCAATTGATGGTGTTGAGGGTCTTCACTACTTTGGCCTGTGGAAATGCACTCTGTATCTGCTCGGCCAGCGACGCGGCTCCGGGTCCGCTCGGTGAAAGTACGTTGGCCACGTCGACGACAATCTTGCCGTCGAGATTCGCCGCGCCGGCCGCGCTCAAGACGGTCAAGGAACTCGCACCCTTCGTGCAGTTGAAGACAATCTGTCCGAAGGCCGCCGCATCGGCGAACGTTCCGGCAGCGCCGAGCGCGGAAGCCGTCTTGACCCACGTCGCCGCACGAACGTTGTCTGCGGTCCGCGACCCCATCATCACGTGATGGCCGAGGGCCACGAGCTTCGAGGCGATTGCCTGACCGACCATGCCGGTGCCAAGTACCGCGATGTTCACGTCTCACCTCTCGCCGGCGACCCAGCGGCCAATCCGCCGTGCCCTTGCCGAAGTCCGAGGCGAACGCGCATGGGCTCGACGCTCAATTGCATGAGAAACAACAAATCCTCGTTGGGCAGAAACGTCTTCATGTGAGCTGTGACCGCGTTGACCAGAGCCTCGCCTTGAAGACCATCGTGCTCGACGCCGGTCCCAAGCGCGTCCAGAAAGCGGCGAATGTACTGCGCTTGCCAGTTGAGGATGGCCGTTCCGGCCACGGGGTGACCGTGACCCATATAGAGCATCGCGTCCGCGGGGAGATCGCGCTTCGCTCGCTCGAGATTAGCCAGCCATCTGTCGTAAAAGCCGTCGGCCAGGAACGCGTGCATGTGGCTGTACACCAGGTCGCCGACGAAGACCCGTGGAGCCCCGTCACCTTCGAGTCGCCACAGGCTGTCGTGCGGCGACTCGCTCGGCCCCAGATCGGTCACCGCGAACACCGCGTCGGCGATGGACACGCTTTCGCCGCGGTGGACGATCCGAGTCGGAAACCTTCTGGTTGCCGGCCATTCGTCGCCAAACATCGGCCGCAGAATCTGCTCTTTCGCCGCATCGTCACGGCGTATCACATCGTTCACTCCGGCAACGGCGTACACCGGCACATCGGCGCCGGCCAACAGTGGACTGATACCGCCGTAGTGGTCCGGATGCGCGTGAGTGACGATGACCGCCGCGAGCGGCTTGTTCAGCGCCTCGACGCGCGAGCGGAGACCTTTGCCGTCTGAAACGCCGAGCGTTGCGTCGACGACGACAATGCTCGTGCCCGTTTCGACGAGGTAAGCGTTCACCGGAAACAAGCTGGCTTCGAAACGGTGAACCGTGATCGTGTGTTCGGCGTTCATAGATCGCAGCATACGATTGCGCTCCCGTGACAGACATGACAAAGATCCCAGGAATCCTGCCAGGAAGCTCTGCACTAGTCCTGGCCGTGTTCGGGCGGTGGTGAGATTCGTATGGCCGCCGCTCACGGAGCCGCGTGCGCTCAAAGTCCATGTGAAGAGTTTCCTGCTGAAAGATGCGCCCGCGCCGGCGCTGCCGAATGTCATTCGATCGGTGGCGGCTGGGCGCCGCGTGCTCGATCCTGAGCTCGGCGCCGTCGCGGTGGAAACCGGTGCGCCCCGTTGACCGAGCGCGAGACCGACGTGCTGCGTGCCGCGGTGTCCGGACGGTCGACCGAAGAGATTGGATCTCTCCTGCATCTCTCACCAGCTACGGTCCGCAATTACCTGTCCAACGCGATCAGCAATCTCGGCGCGCGGAATCGCATGGACGCGATCCGGATCGCCGAAGAGGCGGGTTGGCTGTGAGCCAGTCGTCCGGCGCGCCCGCCGCGATTGACAGCAAGGGGCCGACGGACAAAAATCGCTGACGTCCTCCGGGAGAACCTATGCTGTCCACCGACGCTATCCGCGTCGCCCTCGTGGCGTACGACGGCGTGTCTTTGCTGGATCTGTCCGGACCCCTCGAAGCGCTCCGCGTCGCGTCGACCCATCCGAACCACGTCGGAGCGTCGCTCATCTACGCGTGCTCGGTCCATTCGGTCCACGGCGGGCCCATCATGACGGCTGACGGCGTGCCGCTCGTCACCGAACCTGTCGCCGCGCTGGACGGCCTCGCGATCGACACGCTGATCGTGCCTGGCGCGTGCGATGTGAACGATGTTCGTCGCGATCGCCAGCTGATCGACTGGATCGGGGGCCGGGCTCCTCGCTGCCGGCGTGTCTGCTCGGTGTGCATCGGTACGTTCCTGCTGGCCGAGGCCGGGTTGCTGAACGGCAAACGCGTCGTGACGCATTGGAAACACTGTGCACGCCTGGCCGAGAGCTATCCAGACATCATCGTGGAACCGGACGCCATCTACGTTCGTGACGGAGCCATCTGGTCGTCGGCCGGCGTGACGACCGGCATCGACCTGGCGCTCGCGCTGATCGAGCAGGACTGCGGACGAAGTGTCGCGATGCACGTGGCGCGGGTGCTCGTCGTCTACCTCCGGCGCATGGGCGGGCAGTCGCAGTACAGCGCGCTCTTGGCCGCTCAAACGGAGTCGACGAGCGATGCGTTCGGGGAACTGGAGCGCTGGATCGCAGAGAACCTGACCGCCGATCTGCGCGTCGAGCGTCTCGCCGAACGCGTGGGCATGAGTCCGCGCAATTTCGCTCGCCGCTACCAGGAGATTCGCAAACGCAGTCCCGCGCGGGCGGTAGAGAGCATTCGTGTCGATGCCGCACGACGAGCCCTCGAGGAAACCGACGACCGGATCGAGGACGTCGCGCGGCGCTGCGGATTCGCCAGCGAGGAACACCTCCGAAGCGCGTTTGCGAGGCATGTCGGCATCTCACCGCGGGCGTATCGTGACCGGTTCGCGGTGGCATGACGTCGCCGGCGGCCCGCGCTCGATGGCAGGTTCGAAACGGCGCCTTCATAAGATTCAAATCTGCTCAATCGAGTTCGAACACGCCGAGCGCCTGGCCGTGGTGAGGTCCACGCTCGTCCTCAAAACACTTTTGCGATACCGACCGCAACGCCGACCGACACGGTGACTCGGCGCACGAACAGCGCCGTCGTCGGCGCGACGACGTTCAGCGCAAGGCCTTTCTTGAGCTGTATTGATGCGCCCGAGAGTACGACCACCCCGGCATCCGATTGGTGCTTGCCGCCCGAGCGATACCCAATGATCGGACCTCCGCCGACGATCGCGTGCCCGAAGGTGCCGATCGCGATCGGCGCAACGCCGCCGAACTGCCACGCGCTGGCGGCAGGTGGAAGGCCGGTGAGGACTTCGTTGAAGATCCCCATCGCGCCGAACCGGAAGCGCGGGTTCACCACGTATCCGAAACCGATGAGCTGAGATGTCGCGAAGCGGTCGGCAGGTGTCAGCGTTTCGGACTCCCGCGTTCCTGAAGCCCCTGCATACGTGACGAGCGGGATCGCGCCAAGCGCGGCCAGGAAGGGGCGACCGCGCGGACCGGCGCGCGGGGCGGGTCGTTGTTCATTGGCAACAGATGGCTCCGTCGATCGTGTGTCCGCACCGGCCGCCATGACTGCTGGTGTGGTCGTCAGCAGCAGCGTCGCCAGGGCTCCGAGCGCCGTCAGTCGAGCGAACCTCATGATTCGCACCATAGCGCGGCGCGATCGGGCCGTCCGCGACCTAAGTCGCACAATCTTTCTTCGAGTCATCTGTCAGGTGTTATAAGTGACAGATAACCAGGCGGCGGCCATGGATCTCGACCTCGCCAACCTCGAACTTCTCGGACGAATCCCGTACCTGCAGTCAGTACCGGCCGCCGACGTCAAGGCGTTGGCAGCACATCTGCGCGAACGTCGCTATCGAGCAGGCGACGTGATTTTTCGGAAAGGCGATCGGTCGGAAGGACTCGGCGTCGTTCTCCGCGGCCGCGTACGGACCGTCGCCAGCTCGGCGGACGGCCGCGAACAGGTGCTGAAAGTGTTCGGGCCGGGACGCACGTTTGCGGACCTCGCGGTGTTCGACGACGAGCCGCAGCCCGCTGACGCGATTGCGATGGCGGTTAGCGCGGTCGTGTTCATCCCAGTGGTCGACCTGCTCGAGATCCTGAGACGCCACCCCGAGGCCGCGATCGACGTCATCCGTCTGTTTGCATCGCGCCTGCGTGCCTACAAACAGATTGTCGAGGATCTGTCGTTGCGCACGGTTGTCGCTCGCGTCGCCCGACTGCTGGTCGACCGCGCGCGTGGCACGCAGACGCTCGTCGAGGAGTCGGCCAGCGCGAGTCCCGAATACACGCAGGACGAGGTCGCCGCCATCGTCGGCTCAGTCCGCGAAGTGGTCCAGCGGGCGCTCAAAACGCTCGAGCACGCCGGGCACATTCACATGGCCAGGGGACGTATCCACATCACCGACGTGGACGCTTTGGAGGGCTGGTCCGACTTTGAGTCGGGCCTGTTACTGTCGCGGGATGAGAGCGCGCGCAGTCCATCAGAGCGCGAAGCGAGGCTTGGGCGTCGGTAACGCGCGCGTACGGATTGCGCCCCTGACGATCATCTGCCTCGACCGTCAAGAGCGCGGAAACACGTGTGACACGGTTCGCGCTACTCAGGCGCTCCGTGGGAATCGCCGTCTTGATGCGTGCGGCATGAAAGCGTCGACAACGGCGTCGGCGTCGTCGGCTTCGATCAGCGCGTCACAACCGAAGCATTTCACCTTCACCCCTTCCGCCTCGTCTCGCAGAATCTTACCTTCCCGCCGCTTTATCATTCGTGATCGAATCGCAGAGACATCTCGTCGCATATATTCACCGCGAGTTCCTCGATGCGCTCTCTGTTCACGTCGGTTGTCTTCCTACCGGGCGCCGCAGGCGCCGGTGAGTTCTGGACGCCGGTAGCCGACCGGCTGCCTGCAACGTGGCGGGCCCGCTCCATCGATCTGCCCGGCCTCGGAGCGGTGCCCGCGCGCGCCGGTATCACGAGCTACCACGATCTCGTCGACTACGTCGCTGTGAGGATGACGACACCGACGGTGATCGTCGCGCAATCGATGGGATCCGTCATCGCGCTTGAGCTCTCGCTGCGATATCCGGCGGGTCTCACACATCTCGTGCTCGTTGCCGCCACTGGCGGCGTCGATGTGGCCGCGTACGGAGCGGCCGACTGGCGCGCGATTACGCGGAGGCGTTTCCGCACGCCGAACCCTGGGCGTGCGTGTCGGTTCCGGATCTGACGGAGCGGTTGTCCGAGATTCGGGTTCCCGTGCTGCTCATCTGGGCGACTGGCGACATTCTGACCCCGCTCGGTGTCGCGCATCTCCTGGCGTCGAAGATCCCGACCACATCGCTCGTGACCTTCGACTCGGACGACCACTGGGTCGCGCGTCAGTTCGCGGACGAGACGGCCCGCGCGATCCAGAGGTTCGTGGAACAGGTCTCGGAGGGTTCCGACTCAGATCCGAATGAGAGGGGTCAAATGGAAACGGGCTAGCCGTGTTCGGTCAGAAGCGTGCAGGCGGCGGGTCGGCAGCATCAACACCAGCGAGCCGTCGCCTCCTCTCACCGAACTCGGGCAGCCCGTCTCCGCATGGTTTATCGACCGGCCCCTGACGATACCAGCATCTTGTAACGTTGAAATAACGACGCTCCGATCCGAGCGCTGCGTCGCGAAAGGTTTTGCATCATTGTTACACCGCGTGGCTTGGAGTACCAATGTCAGCTATGCAACTGCACCTGGTCAGATGCACTTGGCCGGCTCGCGCCGAACAGCCTCAGAGGACCGGATCACGCTCATCGAATACGCTGCGGCTTGTGAGCCGAGTCGCGGTCGTCGTGACCGTCTCCGCATCACTCGCCGGGCAAACCCGTACACCAGAGCGCAAAGTAGAGCGTCACGTCATTACCTCGGTGCGAGATCCCCGGGTGCGAATCGAGGTACCCAGTTCGGCGCAATACGTCGGCGCCGATCGCTGGATTCTCTACGAGATCGCCGACTGTGAACTGCACGCGTTCGTCGACGCGGACGCACAGAGGCGTGTTCGGCGACTGTACTGGCTGCAGTTCGAGAGCTACATCCCGAGTCGGCCCGAACTGCACCATACGTACGATTCCCCGCGGCACCGACAGATCGGCGGCCTGGACTTCTACGTGGACACCTGGGTCACGAGCAAGGCCGACACGATCACCAATGGCTCCGATCTCGAACATGTCCTGACGCTGATTCGGAGCAAGGGATACGACGTCCCGCCGGAAATGATGTCAGTGCGTCTCGTGCACCTGCTCGACAGCCAGAAGCGCAAAGAGCTGATGATCATCTACAGCGAGGATCTGGCAGCCACGGGATTCTCGGCCGCGCAGCTGAAGCCGGCCGGCAGTGGGCGCGCCCGTTGGTTGGCCATCGAGACGAACCTGATCGCGAGAGCACTGGAAAACGTGAAGCTCACTCTAGACTTTTGACTTCCGTTGACGGCTATTCTGCGCGCAGCGCGGCGCATGGGTCGATCCGTGTCGCGCGGCGTGCGGGCAGCCAGGCCGCCATCAGTCCCACCGCCATCAGCAGCAGCGGGACGGTCGTGAACGCGATCGGATCGGTCGGCGTCACCCCGAACAAGAAACGCTGCAGCACGCGAGTCACGCCGACCGCGCCGACGACGCCGACGATCAGGCCGGCGCCGACGATGCGGAGCGCCCGCCCCAACACCAGGCGCAGCACGTCACGGCGATTGGCGCCGAGCGCCACGCGCACGCCGATCTCGCGGCGGCGCTGCGTCACCGCGTACGCCATCAATCCGTAGAGGCCGCACGTTGCGATCAGCGTCGCGGCCGCTGCAAACAGCCCCAGCAGCCACGCCCGGAAGCGCGGTTGTGCCACCGACGCCGCCACCGCTTCGTCCATCGTCCCCACGCTCTGAATCGGCAGATCGGGCGCGGCGCGGCGGATCTCTGTGCGGATGCCGTCCACTACACTCGCAGGTGCGGCCGTGCGCGCGACGAACGACACGAACCGCACGAACTCGCTGCGCTCCTGCTGGAACGGCGCGTAGATCATGGGCTGCACCTCCAGATCCAGCCCCCGCTGACGGATGTCCGCGACTACGCCCACCACTGTCAGCCACTCGCCGGGGTGCCTCAATTCAGTCAAGCGCACGCGCCGGCCGAGCGCCGCGCCCGGGCCACCCGGAAAGTATTCGCGCACGACGTGCTCGCTGACGATCGCCACTCGTTGCGCCGCCGCCGTGTCCCGAAGGGTGAACTCGCGTCCCGCCAGCAGCGGAATCCCCATGGCTTTGAAATAGTCCGGGCCGATCTTCGGGGTGCCCACCGCGAGCGTCGGCTTCGGCTGACCCTCGATGTCGAAGGCGCCGCGGATGAACATGAGGCCGAAGGGCACCGAGTTGATCACGCTCGCCGACCTCACGCCCGGCAGGTACTGGATGCGGTCGAGCACGTCGTGCGCGAATGCATGCATGCGCTCGGGCTCGTCGTAGAGGCGTTCGGGCAGCGTGACCTTGACGATCTGCAGTACGCCGTCGCGCCCGTTCGATTCGAAGCCGGGCGACACCGACGTGAGGCGCACGAAGCTGCGAATCAGCAGACCGGCGCCAATGAGCAGTACCAGCGTCATGGCGATCTGCGCGGCGACCAGCAGTGTCCGCATTCGCTCGCCCTGACGGTCACCCGTCTTGCGTGCGTCGCCGGCGTGCAGCGCGTGCCCTTCGCCAAACGCGGCTCCGCCGAGGCGCTGCGCCGGCACGAGGCCGATTAGCAGCATCGAGACGAGCGACAAGCCTAGGCAGAACGCCATCATGCGCGCGTCGATCACGATGCCGACAGCCCGCGGCAGCGCGCCTTGAGGCACGAGCGGCAGCGAGGCGTCGATCGCGAGCCACGCCAGCATCACGCCGATCGACGTGCCCAGCAGCGACAACACGATCGCTTCCGTCAGCAGTTGACGCACAATCCGCCGGCGTCCCGCGCCGAGCGCCATGCGTACAGACAGTTCGCCTCGGCGCGAGATGAGGCGCGCCATTTGAAGGTTCGCGACGTTCACGCAGGCGATCAGCAGCACGGACGACACGGCCCCGAGCAGAATCAGCAGGAGCGTGCGCGCCGACTCCGTGCCGTACTCCTGCAGGCCGACCGTACGCGCGAGCCTGCGGACGTTCGGCGCGAGTGTGCCTTCAGGCGCGAGTGCGCCGATGGCTGCGATCGACGACTCGTTCACCAGCGCGGTCAATTCCGCCCTCGCGCGTTCCTGCGTCACGCCTGCCTTCATGCGGCCCAGCAGCCAGAGAAACGCGTTCCGGCCGGTGTCGCCGGGCCAGCGATCGGGCAGAAAGATGTCCGCTTCCGGCAGCGCGCCGAGCCGAGCGACCATCGGCCTGAAGCTGAAGTCCGGCGGCAGCACGCCAACGACCGTACGGGGGACACCGTCGATGATGATGGACGCTCCGACGACTGCCGGATCGGCCTCGAGCGACGTGCGCCACAGCCGATCGCTGACGATCACCGCGCGATCGTCGTCTGGCGCCGTGGCGCCGGTGAGGAACGCGCGGCCACGCGCGGGATTGACGCCCAGCGTGGCGAAGAAATTCGGACTCACGTCGAGCGCGCGCACTTGCATCGGCTCGCCGCGTCCGCTGAGCTGTGCGTCGATTGAGGTGTAGGCCGCGAGATCGGCGAGGGTGGTGGCGCGCGGGCGAAGCGCCTCGTACGTGACGGGTGCCCAGGTCGAGAACGTCTTGACCCCCGCCCCGGTCTGCTGTGCTGACGAGACGATGATGAGACGGTCGGGATTGGGATACGGAAGCGGGCGCCAGAGCACACCATAGGCGACGGAAAACACCGCAGTGTTGAGGCCGACGCCGAGCGCCAGCGTCGCGAGGGCAGTGACGGTGAACGCGGGATTGCGCCGCATCAATCGCAGCGCGTGACGCATGTCCTGCGCGAGCGTGTCGACCGTCGCGAAGCTCCACGCTTCGCGCGACTGTTCGCGCAGCCGCAGGGAGTTGCCAATCCGCCGACGCGCGGCCGCGCGCGCCTCGTCGCCGTTCATGCCATCAGTCTCGGCGAGGGTGTGCGCCTTCATCTCCTCGTGAAAGCGCAGCTCGTCTTCCAGATCCCGATCGAACTGGTTCCGCCGGAGGAAGAACAGCAGACGTCGGAGCACAGAACCCACGGCACCCTCCCGAGGTCAGACACTACGTCGACTTCATCACGCGCCTGATCGCGCCGAACATCTCGGAGAATCGCGATTCCTCGACGCCGAGCCGCTTCTTCCCGGCCGCCGTGAGCGTGTAGAAGCGCGCTCGC
>Ga0066388_100003708_pt1 | contig 10026 bp, 7 predicted proteins | sample PanSoiMetaGPlot6_FD_64539 | JGI IMG/M metagenome (GOLD analysis project Ga0066388, IMG submission 64539) | Tropical forest soil microbial communities from Panama analyzed to predict greenhouse gas emissions - Panama Soil - Plot 6 (Hybrid Assembly) | ecosystem: Environmental > Terrestrial > Soil... | reverse complement strand
TGGTGAATGTCGGCGACGTAATGAGCAAGCAAAATGAGCGCTACGGGCTTGGTAATTTTTCGCTCGTTTTGCTCTGGCACTCGGCCCTGCAAAACGTCGATGCAAAATGGAATCATATGAACTATGTCCCATCTGCTACGGCCGCCGCGCCCGTCGCGGTATCGTTGCGCGGGCACCACTGGAACGTCGGTATAATGGAACCAATGATGCGAAGGGGCGCCTGAATTCGCGGCGACCATTGGCGGATTCGCTCGCCAGAAATCGCGCAACTGCCTGTCGATGTTCCGATGCGCTGAATAATGAAACGACCTCGGATCATCAACACCTCTCTTATCCCACCCTTTGATCTCGTCGGCAATGACGGCAGCTTTCTCCAGAGTCAATCCGTCCAGCAGCGCATTGATCTTGGCGGCCGTCGGCGTGTTCGCCAATCGTTCGTCCGCAATCGCGCCGACGATCTCATGTCCTAGCGGGCCGTATGCTTCCGCCGCAGGAAATTGGAGAGCAGCGAAAATCGCCGGCAAAATCAGAGATCGCAGCAGACGTTTCATCCGGAGAATGCGCGATAATACGGTTATATCCTGGGCTGACTAGGAAAAGACGCTGCAATCGAGCTAGCCGAATGATTCACCCTGTTCGCTCTTTTCGGATTTCGTTGTATCACGCACAGTATGCGCGAATTTTTTCGAGGCGTTTCTGGAGTTTCGAGAAGTGCGACCCGGCCCAATAGATCTGGCCGCATCCGGTACAACACTGGAATTGGTCATAGTAAATTTTGGTAAGCGGCTCCAGCCTCTCAATTATTTCTGCCTTGGAAACTTTTCGCAGCGACGCGTTACAACTAATGCAGCGCGTGAACGGAGCGATGGAGCCAAGAAGGTCAAACCGGCGGATTACTTCGACGATTTGTTCGTCAGCGTTTTGCGAACGCGGGCAATAGCCTGTCTTTACGACTGCGTGCATGAGTAAACGCCGGTCGCGCGTCAGGAGCGCTCGGTTTTCGCGTTCCATTGTGCCGAGTAATTGGCGGTCTTCGGCTCGAGGATCGTAAGCGACATCGAAACCGAGCAGACGCAAATCGCGCGCGAGTTTGCCAAGATGTCCGTCTACGACAAATCTGTCGCAACCAGCAATTTGTAGTCGTTTATACTTAAGTTTCGGGCTACTTGTTACTACCGGATAGAGCTCGATATCCGCATCGTTGGTAAGCGCGTAATCGAAATCCACCGGTCGTGCGTTAATGAGGATCACGTCCACTTCCGGATGCGGCAGGCCGAACGATTCGATCACATCCTTTACCGATGTCTTTTCACTCAGGCTGCGTTCGATTCCTGGGCTTCGTGCTCCTGATCGCAGAAAAAAATCCAAATCGCCGTGCAACTTGAGCCGAACCGTAAACGGGTTCACGTCAATTCGTGATTCGCGCGTTGGCGTAAGCGTATTCGAAGGTGGTCGCGCGGGGCCGCCCCATGAACTTGCCCGGTCCGAGAGGCTCATCTTCTCCGTAATAGCAGTCAATTTGCCAGCGGCGCAGACCGCCACCGGTATCCATAATCTTCCATCGATTGCTTTGAAACACCTTCTGCACGTCTGGAGACTCGGTCTCGATTATCGCGCCGTGGCGCAAACTACCTTGAGTCGATTTCATTGCCGCAGAAAAACGCGGGACCAAAACTCCTCCTCCGCCCGTAGGGTTCGAAGCGAACGCATACGAACCTCCACCGTTGTAGCGAATGTAATTGCGTCCATTTACCGGTGTAACGATCCGGCCGAAGCCTTCCTTTTTCACCGAGCGCAGAAAGTCGCGCGGATATTTTCGCCCGTGTAATCCAGGTTTTGTAACAGGAGTCGCGTCAAATCCCCGCTCGAAAGTGAACCCGGATTCTTTCGGTGTGTAATAGAGAGTACAGACAATAAAGTATTCGCCGTTATGTCCTTGAGGACGCCGCGTGAGTTTTTCGTTCTCGTACGCGAGTCGCTGGACAACTTCAGGCCACGGGATATCTGCTCGGACTTCCGAATATGCGAGAATGCCGGAGACCGCAGTCCCGGCGATTAGTCGCCAAAAAGCGATTCGACCGGCCCGCCGATTAAAATTTGTATGGGGAGTCGCTTCCATTCGTATTCGTAAGGCGGTTGCTTCCACACGAATTCCTTTAATCTTCGGAGCGCGCGAATGATTTCAACGCCTGTTTGAAACGGTTGAAACGCGTTTCGATCGATCACGTGCAAGTGCGCACCGTTACAAGGTTCACCGGAGAACTTTTGAAAGGTCGGTTGGAAATACGTTTCGCGGAAGAAAACGCCTGGCAATCTCAATGCGTTGATCTCGCGGCAGAATGCTTCGGCTTGAATAAACGGTGCGCCGAAAATCTCGAATGGACGCGTTGTGCCGCGGCCTTCGGAAATATTCGTTCCTTCCAGGAGACACATTCCGGGGTAAACAGTCGCAGTATCTAGTGTCGGCATGTTGGGTGAGGGCATCACCCAGGGCAGACCAGTTTGATCGAACCACATTTCACGCTCCCAGTTTTTCATTGGCAGGATCGACAATCGACATTCCGGAAAGGTCTCCTGTCGAAATTGCTGAGCGAGTTCGCCGATTGTTTTTCCATGGCGCACCGGAATTGGATGGAGACCGACGAAGGATTTGTAACTGGGATCGAGCAGCGGTCCTTCAGTCGTCACGCCATTAATTGGATTCGGTCGATCAAGAACGACGATTTCTATGCGCGCCTTTTCGCAGGCGCGCATACAGAGATACATCGTCCAGATGAACGTATAATAGCGTGCCCCGACATCTTGAAGATCAACCAGCAAAACGTCGAGATCTTTCAGCATTTCTGCGGTCGGCTCGCGATGTTCGCCGTACAGACTATAAACGGGAATGTGAAGATGCGGGTGCTCGTAACCTTTCCATTCCACCATGTTGTCCTGCGTTTGGCCGAGAAACCCATGTTGCGGGCCAAAAAACGCCGAGAGTCGAAAAAGATCGCCGTTGTGTCGCTCGAGAATTCGCGACGCATGCTCAAGCTTCGCTGAGACCGATGCGGGATGAAGCAGCGCTCCGACACGCGTCCCGCGCAATTCCTTTGGCCAAAGTTCAGCCAGATGATCGAGTGGCAATATGACCGCCATACGTATTGTTCCTGCGAAGCTTTGTAGCGGCGTTTGTGTCAAACGCCGATCCTAAAAACTACGCGCTCGCCGCGGCGAGCGCCTCTACAACTTTCTCCGCAAGGCGAAGATTGCCAGTGTCGCTATTGCCGTTACCGCTGCGCACACTTTTGCAAATAATTCACCGTGTCGCGCGTAAAAGGTTAGCTCGTGCTCGGTCGGGACCTTGACCTCACCTGTGAGTGCCCCTTCGGTGAATGTGCTACCTGTATCGTCCTGCAATTTTTGGGTGACGCGGCCAAATTCGTTTACAAAACAGGTGACTCCGGTGTTCGCGGCGCGAACCATCGGACGACGTGTTTCTACACAGCGAAAAATCGCGTTTGCCAGGTGCTGATGCGAGCCGGCGGAACGCAGAAACCATCCGTCGTTTGTTATGTCTACCAGCAAATTCGCACCGGGATTTCCCTCGCTCGGAAGCACGAATAGTCGGGTCAATTCGCCAATTGTATCTTCGAAACAGATTAGCGGTGCCACCTTCACGTAGCTATTTGTCAGCTCGAACACCGTATGGTTTCTGCCCGCTTTGAAATCGCCAGGGACCTGGTCTCCGACAATTCGTGCGAGCAACGGTACGCGGTGCCGGCCCGGAACATATTCACCAAACGGGACGAGATGCAGTTTTCGATAAACCTGCACCCGCTCGCCGCCATCAGAAACAAGCAGCGCGGCGTTGTAAACCTCGCCGTTCTCTTCGTCGATCGTGCCCAGAAGAATGTCGCTCTCTGACAATGCGGCCAGGTCCATAACGAACTGGTAGCTGTCCCGGTCTGCAAGAACCGGCCCAGGCATCGAGCTTTCCGGCCAGATCAACAAATCGGGTGGAGGGTTGGAGCGCAGCGCAATTTCACTTAAGCGCCGGAATTGGTCGAAGATCTTGCGTGTAAACTGCGGATCGAATTTTTGATTCTGCGGAACATTCGATTGCACGGCAGCAACTCGGAGCGGCTTTGTAGGCAACGAAACCTGAGTGGCGCGAATTCCGAAAGTGAGGACGCCCACAATCGCCGCCAAGGTGACGGTCACGTCAAAATGCGGGCGGACCGTACGTGTGCTCGCCTCAAGCATCAAACGGCGCACCGTTGTAACCGCGATAACGTTCGCGAATGCAACCATGAATGACAGGCCAGCTACACCGGTGAACTGCGCAATTTGGATCAATGGCCAGGTGTCATGCAGCGCGATTCCGAGCCCGTTCCAGCCGAAACCAGAGAAGACCCAACCACGCAGCCATTCCTGTGTCACCCACGCAGCAGCCAGAAGGAAGGCGAGCAGCAAATTATTTGTTGATTTTATCCACGGCGATTGCGGCGAGGGCGCGGCGCTGCGGGCTTGAGCCAACATCCGGCCCCATTTCGTCGAACCGGATTCTCCTTTTCTTTCTCGAGGCTGGACAAGACCGCAAAACCATGCCCAAAGCGCGAAATAGATCGCCATGTAAAATTGGAGAACAAACCAGCCAAGGACAGTGACCGTTGTGAGCCACGAGAAAGCCGTCCAAAAAAATGTCAGTCCGGCAACATAACCCAGCAGGAGATTGTGAAGCCAACGATGGCGCACCTTTTCGCTTGGAAACCAAATTGCGGCGATGAGTGGTGTAAGAGCAAACCAACACAGCCAGGTGAAATTAAACGGCGCAAAACAGCCCGTGTAGAGGAGCCCGCTAATAATCGCAGCAAGCCAGGGCCAAAACCGCAGCACTCCGGATAGCCGGTTCGGCTCCATTAGTTGGTTAAGCGTAACTGCGCGTCCTTCTGCAACCAATCCCAGAGACCGTCGAGTTTCTCGTTCACTTCCGTCTTGATTCGGTTGAGCTCCGCGGGGTCGAATCTTCGCTTTTCCGGCCGACGGTGCGCGAAAAGGTAATATTTTATTTTTGGCTCGGTTCCTGATGGGCGAATTGCGATGCGCGTTCCATCTTCGAATTGAAAGATCGACATCTTCTCTTTTGGAATCTTGTCGCCCTCAACGTCCTTGATCTCATCGGTTTCAAAATTCTTAATGCTGGTAACTTTCAATCCGAGCACTTCTGAAAACGGGTCGATTGCGTATGACTTGACCAGGCGTTCGATCTTGCCTGCGCCTTCTGCCCCCTCGAAAACGAGCGAACCGTTTTTCTCGGCGAAATAACCGAACTCCGAATAAATATCATCGAGTAATTGATCGATCGTCTTGCCGTGCACCTTTGCGTAAGCAGCTACTTCGCAAAACATGATGACGGCGCCGTTGCCGTCCTTGTCCCGCACGAAATCCGCTCCGCTATAGCCATAGCTTTCTTCGCCTCCGAAAACGTAAAATGACGAACGTTCGAGACGCAGCGTCCGCGTTTCGTCTTCGGACAGATCGACATAATTCTGTCGCAACGGATCGGGAATTGCGCGTTCATAATTCCCAAGCTTCGCGCCAATGTATTTGAAGCCGGTCAAGGTTTCGACGCAACGCAGACCGTAATGTTCGGCGATCGCTTTTTGCAGATCAGTCGTAACAAACGTTTTGATAATGACTCCGCGGGAGGCGGTTTTCTTATTCAGTACACCTTTCTCGAAGAGCGTCTTGGTTCGATACCAGGCAAGGAGCGAACCGATCTGATTTCCAGTGAGCAACTTCATTTTCCCGTCGGTTGCCCGAACTGCCGCGCCCATCCGGTCACAGTCCGGATCGGTGGCGGCCACCAGATCGGAATCTTCCTTATCCGCCAAGTGAATTGCCATTGTTAACGCTTCAGCATTTTCCGGGTTGGGTGATTTCACCGTGGGAAATCGCCCATCAAAATGGTCCTGTTCAGGCACGACTTCGAAATTGAACCCGAGTCGTTTGAGCATCGACTTGATAATCACGCTGCCGGTCCCATGCAAAGGGGAGTAGACGACCTTCAGTGACTTCGCCTCGTGAATCACGGTTGGATCCAGAACCAGCGTTTCCAAACGCCGCATGTACGCTTCGTCGATGTCCTTGCCAACGGTTGTTATCCCGCCCCGGGAATCTTTGGATAACGGCTTGTACGCTTCGGAGCTGATGGCGTTTACTTTTGCAATGATTCCACTCGCATGAGGCTCAATGATCTGGCCTCCGTCACCAAAGTAAACTTTGTATCCGTTATCGTATGGCGGATTGTGACTTGCCGTGATTGTCACACCCGCACTTGCCCTGAGATAACGGACGGCAAATGAGAGTTCCGGTACGGAACGCGGGCTTTCGAACACGAGTGCGTCGCAGCCATTTTCGGATGCGACTTTTGCGGTAAGCTCAGCGAATTCCTCCGAGAAAAATCGCGGGTCATGGGCGATCACGATTTTTGGCTTCGACGAGATTTTCTCGTGTCGATTCCAATCCTGCAGATAAGCGACAAGCCCTCGCGTCGCGCGACTGATATTAAAGAAGTTCATCGCATTTGTGCCGACGCACGGAAATTCAGGTCGTTTGTTAGGCGACGCCTTGCCCCGCTCGGCGAGCGTCACGATTCTTCCAATGGTACGCCCGCGAAGTCCTCCTGTGCCGAACGCAAGCGTCCGATAAAAACGATCGTTTAACTCGGGCCATTCATCCGCATCAACCAGTTGATCTATCGCCCGCAAATAAAGGTCCGACGGTGCCGCGTCTAAAAGCGTGCGAATATTCTTCGGCGTTGATTCCAGGAGTTGTTGATCAGCAACTGCGCGATCGATCTTCGAACTGAGTTGTTCAACCTTGCCAGACATTGCAGCCCACTGTTCCGGCATGTTCCTGCTTTGCAAGTGTTTGTCTTGATGGATTTACTGGGGTGTGGCACGACATTGAAAGGTTCCGATCACGTATACCGGAGATTTGCACTTGACCGATAACACGATCGTCGGGTTTAAGGGATCCATCCGCCTTTTTGGAATCAGTAGGAGGTAGTTACCAATGAAGAAGCTTATTTCAATCGTTTGTATCTCGATCTTGGTATTCGCGATGGCGAAAGCTCAGGATGCAGCGAAAGTGGATCCCGCACACTACAAGGTGATCCTGAACAACAACCGGGTGCGCGTCCTGGATGTCCACCACAAGCCGGGTGAGAAAAGTCCCATGCATTCGCATCCCAATCATGTGGTTTATTCATTTACGGACAGCACGGTGAAGTTCACTTCGCCCGACGGCAAAACGGAAACCCGCACGGGCAAAGCCGGCCAAGCTACCTGGCACAATGCCGAGACTCACTCGGTCCAAAACGTTGGGAAAAAGGAAGAACACGCTTTGGATATTGAATTAAAGAAGTGAAAAGCCAGCCCCAGTCGGTGTGCGTGATCGAGCCACATGAGCACGCTGGCGATTTCAAAGAGTGGTAAGCTTTTGGCAAGCGCTTGCCAACTAGACGATCAGTGTCGGAATTCAGTTGTTGTCGCTAATCGATAAACCAACAGAGCACTAGCAATATCTTCGACCGCCATCCCTAACGACTTGAAGATGGTCGTTTCGCTTGCCCGATTGTCGATCTTGCCTGCAAGCGCTTCGCCGAGTTCCGCGTAGACGTTTGCGCCGGAAAGGATGACGTCGCCGGATTCTTTCATCGCGCCTTCGCGGGAATCGACGAACACGACATTCGCCATTGCCTCGTCATCGAGTTCGCGCCAGTCGGGGCGACACGCACCAATCGCGTTCACGTGACATCCGCGCTTCAACCAGGATCCTTTAAGTACTGGCGTCTTCGAACTTGTCACTGTCACTACAACATCTGCGCAGCGAACGGCTTCTTCGGCAGCAACGGCGGTCCCACCGATCTCTTCGGCGAATTGCTTTGCGTGCTCTTTTTTCGGACTCCAAACGCGAACTTCTTCGAATTGCCTAACGAGTCGCAAAGCTTCCACGTGACTGTGCGCTTGTACTCCGCTTCCGAGGATTGCGAGGATTTTTGATTCAGGTGACGAGAGAAGTTTCGTCGCAACCGCTGAGACTGCTGCGGTTCTCATTTCGGTGATCAAGCGGCCATCCATGATCGCGAGGGGCGTGCCCGTTTGCGGATCGACAAGAAAAATTGTCGCCATATGCGTTGGAATTCCACGCTCCGCATTTGATGGATAGAACGTTACCGCCTTTAAGCCGAGTCCATCTGGAGTTGAGGCCGGCATCAGCCCCAGAAATCCTCCCGGAGGATCGACTTTGACGATGGATCGCACGGGCTGAGTCACTTTACCGGCAGAGAAGTCGATCAGTGCTTTCTCCATCGCGGGAAACAAATCAGCCATTCGCAAACGCCGGCGAACTTGCTCCTCGTCGAGGTAAAGTAAACCACTAGGTTTCATTGGGCATTGGTGTAAGAGCGCTGATTTTGCCGGGCTTCGTAGCAAGCGCGTAGAGAACATTCGTCTCAACAGCCGAGATCTGTTCGTCGCGAATGAACGCCAGATTGGCTTGTTTGATCTTATTCCGCTCCGCCTGGCTTAATTGTTCAATTGTTCCGCGATAGCCAGATCCCAAGACGATGGTCCACCAATCGTCTGCAGAGTTGATCGAGTGCTGGCGGCTTTCGGCGATCACCTTGGGATCTTTCACGCCCGCTCCATTCAAAATCTTCTCAACGGTTTGGGAATCGTTAATTCGCTCCCAGGGGTTGAAACGTTTGTGCAGATCGGGTCGCACCGCTTTAATCGAATGCCAAAACATGCTGTTCGCAGGCTCGAGAAAATTTGGTCCCCACGTCGTGACAGCAAGGCAACCGCCGGGCCGGACGCAACGCCAGAGTTCTCGCGCAGCAGACTGCATATCTGGAACAAAGAAAATTCCAAACACGCATACCACTGCGTCGAAGCTTTCGCTTGGGAATTTCAGGGAAAGCATATCGCCGAGTTCGAACTCAATGTTGGTGAGATTCCGTTGAGTTCCTTTTGTCCGTGCCAACTCCAAAAGGTTTTGAGAGATATCAACTCCGACAACCTTTCCCGCTGGTCCTACGAACTCAGCGGCTGGAAGCGCGGAAGCGCCAGCCCCGCAACAAACATCCAGGACTCGCGCTGCAATCGGGGGCGAAAGCCGTTCGATTGTACGACGTCCAAAATAGTTCCAGAAACCGAGTGCGGACGCATCGTAGAAGTCGGCCGCCGCGTTGTACGTAAAAGCAGCGCGACGTTGCGCTTCGTCCGGTGTGTCTGATATCATTCAGATTTTGGAGCGTGATGGTTTCGGAACCGGTTAACTCACCAATCGCACCGATAACACGGATGAAAACAACAGTCTTGATCTTAGTTTATTTGTCCGTTCTATCCGATTAATCCGTGGTTCGGGATGAGTGGCGATGAGCGCATCTGAGAAATTGCAGACCCGTTGCGTGATTGCGGGAGGCGGACCGGCGGGCATGATGGCCGGTTACTTGCTCGCGCGAGCAGGCGTGCTGGTGGTTATTCTCGAAAAGCATGCGGATTTTAATCGCGATTTTCGAGGCGATACGATTCACCCGTCTACGTTGGAGCTCATGTACGAGCTCGGGTTGCTCGATCAATTTCTGAGACAACCGCACCAGGAACTGCGAGAATTGCGCGCCATTGTTAATGGTCAGTCGGTGCCGGCTGCTGATTTCACGAAGCTTCCCACCCGTTGCAAGTTCATCGCGTTCATGCCGCAGTGGGATTTTCTCAATTTTCTCTCCAGTCACGCGAAACGTTTTCCAACATTCCAATTGTACATGGAAGCGGAGGTCGTAGATTTGTTAATGGAGGACTCACGTGTGGTCGGCGTGCGTGCAAAAACAACTAGGGGCGAGCTGGAAGTTCGTGCGGATCTTGTTATTGGCGCTGATGGGCGGCATTCGACTATTCACGCTCGGGCCGGTCTTGAGCAGCGCGAGTTCGGTGTGCCGATTGACGTTCTTTGGATGCGGATTTCCAAGAAACAGGGAGA
>Ga0066388_100003707_pt1 | contig 10027 bp, 5 predicted proteins | sample PanSoiMetaGPlot6_FD_64539 | JGI IMG/M metagenome (GOLD analysis project Ga0066388, IMG submission 64539) | Tropical forest soil microbial communities from Panama analyzed to predict greenhouse gas emissions - Panama Soil - Plot 6 (Hybrid Assembly) | ecosystem: Environmental > Terrestrial > Soil... | reverse complement strand
TTAATTGGTTCGAATTACATCGCTTACCCACGCGATCATTAGTTCCATCGTCGCCGAGTTAAGCGCGTCGTGCTAGGTCCGAGACTATTGAATGATGATCGGATGCGCGTAGATAAACGATGCAAGTAATCGAACCTGCAGCTATTCACCCAGCCAGCCGCCCACTTGTTTTTTGCCTCCGATTGCAAGGGCGATTAGTAGGTAAAGGAAAAAACCAGCCGCCAATCCGAGAGAATACCCACCAAACATGTCAGGGGTCTTAAACAGAGCAATTACAGCAGCACCCCCAACTGCTCCTATTACCGTCGAAATATCGGACAACGCAGCTGAACCCTCTTTCCGCCTCAGAGTTCGGTAGGTGATCCATCCCACAACGAACCCAAATGTAAAGGAGCCCAGATTAGAAATAGTCATCGGCGTCCTCCTAAGAAACAGCGATGGTGATGAGCTTTGTCGAAACGGGATTCTGTGATTTTTCTACGTTCTAACTGAAACCGTTACGTCCACATCAGGACCAAGTAGCAGGAACCGCATATCTCAAAAATGCTTAAGGATGTCGGGACAGTCGTACCTCCTCGATATCCTGATGATCTTTCAACAGAACACCTATGTAAGGGAGCTTTGACAGATCTTCATCTAATCTCTCTGGGTAGGTTCCAACTGCAATTGCAAGGACTCGTAGCCAAACCAGTAGCTCGCCCGTGGCCGGAAGCTTCCGAAGGTTGAGATCTCGCAGAGCAAGGAAACGCCGCACAGCCATCTTCACAAATTCCGGACTAAGAGAACTGTACTGATCCTTTCTGTTTGCTATTGCCTTTAACACAAGATCATCATCAAAATGAATCCTATGGTAGACACAGCGACGTAAGAAGGGTTCGGGTAGTTTGCGCTCACTGTTTGATGTGATGAACACAATTGGGCGATTCTCTTTTCTGGCTGAAATCTTTTCTTTGGTCTCGGTCACAACAAATTCCATTTTGTCCAATTCATAGAGTAGATCGTTAGGGAAGTCGCGTGGAGCTTTATCGATCTCATCAATGAGCAATACTCTTGGTGACTCTGCTGCAATCGCCTCCCACATAGGACCAGGTTCTATGTAGTCAGTTTTGTGCAAAATCTTGCCCTGTCCCGGTTGATTCAAGTGTGCATCATGAAAATATCGTACGGAGTCGAATTGATAAAGCAAATCATGGCTACTACTGTCAGACTTCACTTGAAAATGGATCACCGGCTCAAGACCTAATTTATACGCCGCATAGTAGGCGGCCTGGGTTTTTCCCGTTCCAGGTTCACCGGTGATGAGTAAAGGCTCACCCACGGCTATCGCTGTATTAATTGCGTCTTCGAGTTGTTCACCCGGAATGAAACATCTTGCATCTTCGGCAAATGACGCGCCTGAGGAAAAAGGGGATCGGTTCTGTAGAAGACTTCTATTCTCCTCAGGTGGGGCCTGATCGTAATTTACTAAGCGAAATTGATATTCTCCCATAGTGGTCTTCAATCATAGTTATAGTCAGGATTTAGGGCTTTACCCTGTGAGTCTGTCGTGGCCTCGAATCCCCAAGCACGATCTGCCACATCCTTGAGCGCTTCCAACGTAGCTTCATAGTCTCCTCCGCTATCCTTGAGGATCTTTTCCAGCATCTGATCGCGGTGTTGGCGCGGCAAATATATATTGTGCGTTTGGAGAAAGTCGGTGAGGTCTTTTTTTGACAAACGCTCCATTTCGTCGAGAATTTGTAAAACCGTTCCATGAAGTTCCAAATCGTTTATGCGCTCGCCTTCTATGAGGGCTTGGTGAAACTTGTAGGGATTCCCAACTATAAAGGACGAGCCCAAGAGGGCAAAAACCTGCCCCTCTAGCAGTGGAACTAAATTGTAGTCCCACCATTCCAAATAGCTTTTGAATGTTCTAGGGTTAATTAATTTGGAGGACCTGCTTGGTTGATGACGAACGTAAACGAGCGTTTGCCGACCCGATGTGCCGCGACTTTGCGTCCTAATGCGCGCAGGAATGTCTTCCATCGACTGAACTCCGAAAGCCTCGGTAAGCATATTGTTCCAAGAACGATGGGGGCTTGAAAACTCGACTGGCCACTCAGGGCAAACTTCATAGAGAAATGTATTCGTAATATGTTCCTGCAACTCCACTTTCAATCTTTGATGAAAAAGATCAATTCCCTGACCCTCTTTACCGTACCAGAGATAGGCAAGCGATCGAGGCTTGTGCTCGCGCAGCATCTGCCTTGTCTGATAGGCCACTTGACCGAATTGCCGAACTCGGTCCAGCTTGAATCGCCAATGTGGATCTCTTTCGAGTCGGCCTAAACGTTGCGGCGAACTACTCTTCCAATGATCGTATTGATAATGAAGCACAGGGGTCATCCATCGAATATCCTTAAAGGTCAGTTTCATTCTGCTTAGACCCTTACGCATTTCAGCAATTGCAATGTGTGGAGGAGTTGCATCCAGCAGTATGCTTCGCAAAAGAGCCAATCCTTGAGCTTGCGCAGTTTCCGTATGAGCGCGGGTGTAATTCGTTATCACAGCGGGTATAAAACTGCTGAGTTGCTGTCCTGCCCCGAGCATTCCACCTGAGTCACCTAAGCAACAGTTTAAATAAACGAGCAGAGGAGGGCCTCCTTCGATGGACCGAAGACTGTTTGCTAAATCCGCAATGGGCTTATCAATACGTCCAGCTCTCGTTCCCGTGGTAAAAGCTAACCTTGAGCTGTTTAAGTCTCCGACGCAGTGTCCGTAGTAATACAGAACATGAGGCCGAAACTCAGTGGCTGCTTTAACAAAATCCTCCCAGTTAGCAACAACTCGAAGATTGCGATTTAGGGATAGGAGCCGGTCAGAGGTGGAAAGAAGTTCCTCGATCGCTTCGAGGTGAGTTTCGGCCTGAGTGTCGTCCAGCTCTCTCGGTTGGGGCAAGCAGAGCAACGTTCGAGGTGAAGGAGGTAGTTCATGATTGCGACACTCTATCGAGTGTGAAAATGCTACAGACCAGTCCGCCGCAGAGAGGAATACGCCCTCATTCGCTAACAGCGCCCAAGGCAGGCGAGCGATGTGCTCATCTTTGGTGACGATTCGGATCTCTATGTTTTCCCCACGTAAGTATTCCCGCTTCAGAGAGTTGATGCCGCTAAAAATCTGATCATACAAGTATTGTCCGAGTTCCAATTGCCAACGCTCATCAAAAAGCTTTTCAAGGTCTTGGGGTTGGAAGGTTATGAGTGAATTGACTACTCTGGCGAGTGGGCTTCGTGTCCCTTTAATAGTTACTGATTCATCACGATCCAGTGCAAGACGCGGAAGCGACGTTCCGATTTCGCGATTTCCTGAGTGGATGATACCCCGGTAATGATCGTCTAGCCTTTCAATCTCTACAAAATATCGCATCGTTTCGCCCAAAGAATATGGTCAAGTAACATCCCAAGGGAGTTCGCGTTGTGCGTTAATGGAAGGATAAGGGCTAGCTAAGAAATGGAAAACGATCGTTTCGCTGTACTCGGCATCTCTACCGTCCCGTGATGCTGGATAGAATCTCCAACGACTCGCAGCCTCTGCCGCCGCCTGTCGCAACTCTCGCGGACCTCGAAAGGCATGTGCGAACTCCACATCTCCTGATTTCGTTATTCGGACTTCCACTAACACGTCACCTGAAATTAGAGTTTTCTTCGCTATAACAGGGTAGAGTGCATTGATTCTGACTCTCGCTTCGGCTGGTACGAGCTTTTCAACGTACGGTTTTACTTCCCGAAAGGTAACGTCACTTGTCGATTCCGGCGCCTGCATTGCGTATTGGATCCGACGTTTCAGCCGGAGTAGGACGCCAGCCTCAGGTTGTTCACTGAGTCCTTGCGCAATGATGTCTAAAGCTTGGACGTAAAGCCCTCTTTTGAACAATGCTGATGCGCGTCGGTAATTGTCTTCCAATTCCCACAATGAGTTAGATTTCGGCCTGGCCGGGTCTGGCAAAGAACTCCTGTAGCTCTTGCCCTGTCTAATCATTTCTTCGTGCATCTCTTCGTTAATAGCTTCGGCGAGCGGCGACTTGGCTAGTTCCTTTAAGCGTTTAAGTGCAACGTCGGGCTCCAATCCCAGTCGAACCCTCTCCATAGTCCATTCCCATTTGAGATATGCCAAGCTTTCAGTATCTCGGGGCCGACTGTCGAACACTCGATCCAGAATAAACTTGTGGATTTGTTTTTGTTCTACTGTTGACCATCTAATTCTGAAACCTTTCCTCAACGCGTTCAGAACGGGCTTCGAAAACCTTAGTCCCGCAACCGTATGATTGGTAGCAGGTAACAAAAACAGTCGATCGATACGTTCCGGTGGAAGTTCAGGATGGAAGTGCCGCCGCAAGGAATCAGCCAAACCCACGCTAATAGGTTGCAATATGGCACAGGCTTGCGCCCATCGGATGGAATCACCTAAGAGTTGTTCAAGATAAGAGTCAAGATCTTCGTTTACAAGAGGGGGCACGCCGCGCCATGTGAAATTGTGAGGATCGACGCGTTGTCGGGGACGGACTTCTTTCAATAAACCATCCAAAACATTTATCAATCCGTCCGATGTCGCAGGGAACACGGGTAGTCCATAGCTCGCCGGCAAAATGGCACTTTCGTCCCAAAGCCTTCGCTCTCGAAGCTCCATCCAGGCAATCAGTGGCCAACGCGCTAACGATTCCAATACGAAGATATCTTTGCGCCGCAAACTCTTGCCATCGGAAAAAAACAGAAGCAGGTAACCCTCTCGATCCCGTTCAAGATCTTCCAGGTTGTAGATAATCTTGTCGGCCGTTTGAAACCGCGTCGGTGAACCGTAGAATCTTCCAAACAGCACTGGTATGCCACGTTCACTCAGGCCTTCAGCGAGTTCTGCCGGAGCTTTGTTCCAAGCAAGCGATTCTGCCAGTGCATCTTCTAATATCACCACCGCGCGCATATTCCTTCGCCTCTCGAAAACTAACGTCGAAAGTCCGCCCTTTTTAACTGTCGCTTCGATCGTAGAGGTAGGGTTCAGTCTTCCGGTCAGTTCTTCGCTTCTGAAATATCCCAACGAATCTGCTAAGCGCTCTATAGCTTTTGAGTCCAACCGAGGTGCAGGCTTTCCCCCAATTGAGCCTAGCGAGAAATGGGTAGAGGCCTCTGGGTTCCAATATAGAGGCCTTTTCCCGCCAACATTTATCAATAGGGCAATTAAGACTGCGACTGTCCCCGTGGTCAAGCCTAAAATTATTATGACTGCTCGTTGATAAGATGGCGTGGCGTCCGGCTGAAGGGCCACTGGGTTGGCATCGTTTGTAGCCGACCTGATTGGTGTACGAACCCAAAGCAGAGCCATTATCCCAATGGACAGGAAGAAGGTTGTGCTCAAGACAAACCAAAGAACTCGGCGCGAAATCCTTTTTCCAAACTTGGATTGACGTTCTCCGATCGTTCCTCTTCTAATTAATGGATGACCCGTGGACCTTTTCACATGTTTTACAATTGAATTTTCGCGCTGGTTAGCTGCTTTACGTAAGTCATCCAGTACTCTAGGAAGGTCAACTTGTGAAAATTTAAGGTCAGTTGCCGCGTTTAAATCAAAGAACTCGTTGAATTGTCGCACGAGGATCAGTTCTTGTGCCTCGTCACGAACTAACAGAGCTATAAGAAGATTCCTCAAGCGCGGAGGAGTCCAGGGCCCTACTAGCGTTCGTAGCGCTGAGCTAACCCTAAGATAATCTGAAACGGTAAGGCGAAAACCCTTTCCCGCTAAAGACATGAAGAAAGGAGTGAGAGGAAAAGTATCCATTAACGGATATCAGTCGCTAAGTAAGTACAGACCTAGGCCAGCACTAAGAGCTTCATCACATGCAGTCTCAAGTTTTCGCAACCCTTGTTTTGAAGAACGTGTGTTTGAATCTAATTGTGCTGCCATTTCACATTCATGTTTGAGCGCTATGATCTCGTCCGGGCTGTACCAAACATGCTGGAATGGATCCCACATGCGAGCAAGCAGAGGATACTGAGGAATCGCTCCCTCGAATCGCGTTTTTCTATTCTCCGTCCACCTATGAATGTCGTCGCCTTGAACAAAGGGCTCGGCTAAGGGACAACCGAGTACATCAAAAAATAGAGACGACCATTCGACACTGCGCAGTGCAAAGCCCAACCGGTGATCAGTAGTCTCATTCAGTTGCGAGGGATCTTTCCTGACTATAAAGTCTAAGCCGCCGCCCCCTTGAACGGAATCGTTAGCAGTTGGGATCTGCCCACTATCTTCAGACGCGAAGATCTCTCTGTTTGAAACGGGCATTTTCCCCTCAATAATTCCTCTTTCAGAAAATTGAGAGAAACTAGCCATGTCCGAACCCGAAAATATTTTTGCAAGATCGTCTTCATTCATAGAGCACTCCTCGCAAACAAGCTGCGATTCATGTAGCGCGGTTGAGCTAACTTCAACAGGAAATGTTCCCCACACGAACAAGATTATTCCGATTACAATCACACAATATTGGTGATGCGAAAGGTTGACACTTTTCGAAAAATGGTAGCGCTTCGATATCATTGGATGATCCCTATGGATTGATGCTCCATATTTGAGATGCCCCTCCCACGCGAATGTCGTCATCAGTGAAGTAATCTGGTGTGCCAGGAAAGGATGTAACAACATCCCGGCAGTTTGGTCGCAGAATCAGTGTATTGACGTTTGTATACATCCCTCCATGCGGTAGATCTATCCCGACGACACCAACCCACCATTCGATGCTAGCAGCATTCATAAACATCGTATGTGGAGGATCATCAGTATGCGGAAATCCGTACGATATTATGATGTTTCTAGTGGTTGGATCGATACTTTTATTTCCCAAATTAAAGGTAATGACATTAAGGCCTTTAACAGCGTCTTGAAACAGCTTCAAAGCGGCTTCCTTTGTGGGTTGCGCAGCGAGTTTAAACCTATTTATCTCGTATTTGCTCTTTCCTTGGGTGAGAAATGTAGAGTCGATGTGTTCTTCCGTTATGTGTTGCATTCCTGCAGAGGCATCATAGTTCAGATCATTAGCCGTCGCACCGCTGCATGGCCCCAAGGCTTCCGACAGGTTGATCCTCTTCTTTTGACCATACGCATGGTGCAGCTCTAGACCTTCGCGGTTCCCAAGGACATCCGGTAACCAGTGGCCACCATTTCTTAGGGCAAATCCGATTCCTCCATAACCTACGCCAATGTTTTGAAAATTGGTTGTGAACGAAACCGAGATGGGAGGAGAGTTATGATAACTAAAAGAGCCGTTTATTACATTTGGCTTCAGACTTTTAAATAACCCCACAAAGAACTTTATTAATGCTCCCCAGAACTGTCCGTTCGGATCGACTCGATTTATCGGATCATTACCAACGTAGGAGTAAAGGTTCAGACTCTGCGGATCGGCCAGGTTTGTCGCGCCGAACCCAATGGGATCGACTTGAGTAAATCTACCTTGCCTTGGATCGTAGTGACGATTTACAGCGTAATCCAATCCAATAGTCGCGCTCCGATCATAGCTGGTAAATCTCTGATTTGTTGCTTGAGTTGATTCGGCGGTTCCGAATGGCAAGCTGTATTGCTCAAACGAAGTGGTATCAAGATTGTTGGTGACAAGTCTGGTACCCAAACGATCTGAATGTTGATAGTTGATAATCTCCCCAGTGCCATTTGGCGCTTCCGTCGCTAATAACCTCGATCCCTGGTAGATGTAATTCTTGGACCACTTGGGCAACGTCGCCGAAGTCTGTTCGGTATACTCCGTAATTACGGAGTCCCCCTGCCATATGTAATATGTTTTGTCCGTTGAAATCTCCGTTCCGGTTTGAGTGACTATGCGGCGATTTGAAGAGCCATATGTGTAGGTTACGACCGTTGCGCCAGACGAAGAATTTTTGACCTTTGCGAGTCTGCCGGCCGCGTCATACACGAACGTCTGACCCGTATTGTTCGTCAACTGGTTTCCTGCGGGATCGTAAGTGAAGCCGGATGAAGTGATCCGGTTGGTGGCGGAATCGAATGTAAGAGATATGCCATCCTGAGGAATAGGAGTGGTTCCCGTGTTGTTCGTCGCAGTGACAGTGTTACGATTTCCATACCGGTCGTAGCTATAGGTCTGCTGCCAATCAGACTGCCAAACCCCAGGACTATAGATAAAGTGTCCCCGATCTGCAGATTTCAATCTACCAAGAGCGTCATATGAAAAATGCTGCATCTGGCCCAAGTCAGCTCCGGTACTAGCCTCAACGGTCACCCGTGTTACTTGACCAGTCGGGATTTTTGATGTGGGAGAGTCGATACATAAGTCGCATTCGTCACGGTAAAACGTCTTATACTCATACCGCAGCCTGAGTAAGGTAGATGCGCCTCTTGCCACACTCTGGGTAGATAGTAATCCCGTGAGTGTTTCATAAGTATTGTTCTCCGTGAGTTGACTAGAACCCGTTCCGATTAGTTCAGACGTGATTTGGCTAGCGGCGTTATAAGTAATAGAGGATGCATAATCGATGGAGTTAACTTTGATCCCAGTCAAGCGGCTTGCGCTGTCATAGCTTGGCGCAACGACGTTTCTCACTGGGTTTGTCACGTTGTCATGGAACTGCTCAGGGTACGTCACATTATTTAGCCGACTTAAAGCATCATATGCGTAGGTAGTCCTCATCGTTTGTGGACGACCATTGAACGTGAAGCTCATTTCGTTCAGTCGCCCTTCTGAGTCGTAGCTAAAGTTTTCAGTCGAAACGTTAAGAGCTGATATCTGCTTGGGCTGTGTTATGTCGATCAGATCAGAAGTACTGGTCTTCGTCCGATACTGATAGTTTACGTCGGCCGCGGGCAACACTGTTACAGACGCAGGCACTCCGGCTGTCTGGTAAGAGAGAGATTGCAACCGATTCAAGGGATCGGGATTGTCATTGAGGTCCTTGTAGCTGAAAACGGTTTTCACGCCGCGCGCATCGGTATGTGAAATAAGGTTAGAACGCTCGTCATAAGTGAATACATCACTCCAGAACGTTGCCGGATCGGGGTTCGCGCTCACAACACCGTTTGCATCAAGCGTAGCCGTTCGCTCTGCCAATTTTTGTTGTGTAAGTCGCCCGAGAGAGTCGTAGTGAAAACGTCTGACCTGCTCGCCTTGGACTACCTTAGTCAGGCCGAGTAAATCATATGTATAAAGAGTCTGAAAACCGGTTGTGCTATCTGGGTTGGGTTCCACTACCTCCGCCACCCGACCCAACGCATCGAGCCTCACCCAGCGAAACCGATTCCACTGATCAAGCGTCCGTGTCGTGATACCCGCCGCCGTTGAAGCTCCCTGAGGTCTAGTACTTTCGTTATAGAAGTATTTAGTCGTCGGAAAGACGGGCTGATCCTGGTTATCAACTCCAACCGACGGTTCACGCACTTCGGAAATTCGACCCGCGGAATCGTAGACTGTTTCGTTCCACTGAGGCGTTTCGCCAGCTCTGTAAGGTCGCGACTGTTTCCACAATCGATCGAACTGATCATAAAGTGTCTCAACGATGTCGGTCCCTGCCGGGCCCAGTGCTTCCTCCTTAACAATTTGACCTTGGCCATTAACGTACTTCGCATTCTGTTTCGCAATCGTTCCATTCGATGACAAGCGAACTGTTTGTGTGACCTTCATCACACTATCGTCGTAATCGAAAGTCGTTCTGGCGTTAGTGGGCAGGGTGATTTCTTTTGGACGCTGCGATGTCACATCATATTTGGTTTGGGTAGTGCGACCATTTGCATCCGTTGCTGATAAAGCAAGTCCGGTTGGTAGATCGTACGTTGCACTGGTTGTAACTCGAAGCAGTGAGTTGGGATCCGAAGCGCCTCGCGTTTGTGAAACTGGAAATGCGTACTGGGTAGTAAGTGCAAACGTCGAACTCAACTCTTCACAGCACAGTTTTGAAGCGGAAATGACATTGCCTGTCATGTCGTACTTCATCTTCTCGGTAACGGGTGAAGTCGGCGACGCAGCGCTGCTAGTGTCGGC
>Ga0066388_100003706_pt1 | contig 10028 bp, 7 predicted proteins | sample PanSoiMetaGPlot6_FD_64539 | JGI IMG/M metagenome (GOLD analysis project Ga0066388, IMG submission 64539) | Tropical forest soil microbial communities from Panama analyzed to predict greenhouse gas emissions - Panama Soil - Plot 6 (Hybrid Assembly) | ecosystem: Environmental > Terrestrial > Soil... | reverse complement strand
TAGACGTCGGCGAATGCCGCGACCGTGCCGGCCGCAGTGAGGATGCTTGGGATATGCGCGGTCGGCAGGCCGACGATCTCCGTCTGCTGGTCCTGGCGACGCAACCATTCGCCGGCGCCGATCAACGCGACCGAAAGGAGCGCGCCGAGCGTGACGCGCACGCCGGGGCCGATCAGGCCCTGCTCGATCGAGAAGCGCACCAGGAACACGGCGCCGAGCGCGAGCGCCAGGCCACCGACCCAGACCACCCAGCGCGTGCCGAGCAGTTCTTCGAGGCTCGGGCCGGGCGCGCCCGGCGCGGCGGCTGGGGGCGGCGGAGGCGGTGTTTCCGGTGCAGCCTCGCTGGTGACCGGGACGGGCTCCGGTGCCTGTGGTGCTTGCGCCTCGGCGGGCGCAGCTTGCGTCGGTGCGGTTTGCGGCCCGGGTTGCGGCTCGGACGGGGCCATGTCGGTCCAGCTGAACGGCTCCGGCGGAGCCGGCGCGGCGTCGACAATCGGCGTGCGCCCGGCCAGGCGCAGCTCGATATCGGCGAGCCTCGCCTCCAGCAATCGTAGACGCTTGCGCGCGCCGTACGCGAGCACGGCGACGAGAATGAGGATCAGCGTCTCGAACATGATCAGCCCCGGCCCAGGGATTTCCCGGTCGTCCTTTGTCGCCGCCGCGGGTGCATCGGTTCGCGCACGCGACGTCAGCCGCTGCCGGCTCCCTCTGCGTCACCACGCGGGCGCGGCGGAAACAGCAGCCGCTGGTAGAGGAGTCCGATACCGATCAGCACGATGCCGAGCCCGATGAACGAGAACGCACGGTAGACGCCCTGCACGCCGGAAAGGTCATAGAGGAAGACTTTGGCGGTGGTGAGGATGACGACCGCGGCGGAGGCGAGCCGCGCCGGCTCCGAGGCGAGCGCGATGCCGGCGAGCAACAGGGCGACGCCGAACGCGAGCCAGACCGCCGAGTAGGTGTACTGTTCGGCGTCGGTGGTCGGCCCCGTCCACAGCACCGGTCCGTGGAACAGCGTGCGCACTTCGAGCGAAAGATAGGCGAGGGCGAGCACGATCGCGCTGATCGCCGCGACCACGTAGACAGCGTGCGGCCGGGTGCGGCGGTAGACCCGCGCCAGCACCGCCAGGAGCACTGCGGGGAGACCATAGCCGAGCAGGATGAGGTTGAAGATCGGCCCGCCGACCGGCTCGCCGGTCGCCATCGGGTTGTACCGGATCAGGAGCCCGAACACGACGCCGAGAAACGCGACGCCGCCGATGATGCGCGCGCCGTAGTCGTGCACGATGCTGCCGGTGCGCTCGCGCAGCCGTTCGAGACCGATCGCGGTGGCTAGTCCGCTCGACACCTGCAGCCCCAGCTCGGCGAGGCCCGTGCCCGGATGATAGACGTCGCCGTTGTAGATCAGGTGGCGGATCTGCAGGAACACCAGCATGACCGTGAACAGGATCGCCGCCGCGTCGGTCTCGCGCGCGGGCAGGTCGTCGGCGCGTTTGCGCAGCAGGTGGCCGGCGACCCAGAACGACAGCGCCGGCACGCCGTAGCCGTAGAGGAGCCAGTTGAAAATCGGCGTGGTGCCGACGTCGTTGCCGACGATGCGCGGATCCCAGCCGATGCGCGCAAGCACGAGCAGCACGATCACGCCGATCACCTTGCGCAGGATCGGCAGCGGGCGTTTCTCCGCGACCAGCGCGATGCCGGGAGCCATCAGTGCGAGCCCGATGGTGAGCGCGCCGCGTTCGAGCGCGAACGTCAATGCCAGCGCGACGGTGGCGGCGGCACCGCTCGCGAAGATCGCCGTCGCGGCGGCGAGCCCGGGCCGCGGCTCGCGCTTGGAGAGCAGCTCGGTCGCGACGCCGAACAGCGCCGCGGTCAGGAGCGCGATGCCGGCAAACGGGATCGACGGCGCGAAGTCGGTGACGCGGTAGTAGAGCGCGATGAGGAGCGCGATCGGCGTCAGCACGGCGGTGCCGGCCCAGGCGATCGGCACGATCTCGCGCATGAAGCGACCCTGCGCCAGGAAGCCGCCGAAGCCGAACAGCACGGCGAACAAGGCCGCCAGCACGAGGTGGATTTCCATCGCCTCGATGCGTGTGTCGAACATGCTCCGGTCGAACGGGAGAGACTCCCAATACACGAACTGCCCGGAGATCGCCCAGTGCACGATCACCAGCGCGGCGAACGCGGCGGCGGCCACCAAGGCGAGCGTCGCCGCCGCGGTGCGCAGCGCTATCGCGGCCGTGCCCGCGACCAGAACGGCAAGCGTCAGCAAGGGCAAAACGTCGTGGTACGAGGTCAGCACGAGCGCGAAGGCGCCGAACAGGAAGCCAGTCAGCGCGCCCGACGAGATGGCGTCGATGTCGTCGCGCGGGTTCGGCGGGCCATAGGCGAGGCCGGCGACGATGAACACGGCGGACAACGCAAAACCGGCGACGAGATGGAAGGCGTGCGCGGAGATTGCCGCAGCGCTCGGGTCGTGGATGCCGGCAAACATCCAGAAGATGCTGAATGCGATCGCCGTGATTGCGAGCCAGCGCCACATCCGGAAGCGCGCGAGCGCCAACGCGGCGGCGGTGACGACGGCGAGATAGACGTAGAGCGTCCAGTAGCTCGGCTGGCCGGTCGAGACGAGCAGCGGCGTCACATAGGCGCCGATCAGGCCTAATCCGGCGAGCGCCGGCCCGTGCACCAGCGCGGCCGTGAGCGTCGCGAGCGCGACGGCGCCGAGCAGCACGAAGGCGGCCGCGGGCGACAGGAACTGATAGAGCGCGTAGGCGCCATAGACGGTGGCATAGGCGATGGTGGTGCCCGCCGCGGTCAGGATGCTCGGGATGTGCGCGGTCGCGGCGTCGCTGATGCCGAGGCGGATTTCCTGGCGACGCGTCAGCTCGCCGGCGCCGACCAGCGCGAGCGCGAGCAGCGCGCCGAGCAGCACGCGCGTGCCCGGGCCGAAATAGCCTTGCTCGATCGAGTAGCGGATCAGGAAGATGCCGCCGAGCGCGAGCGCGATGCCGCCGACCCAGACAACCCACTGCGTGCCGAACCGCTTTTCGAAGTCCGCCAGGTCGCTGCCGCCGTCCGAGCCACCCGGCGGGGGCGCGGCGTCGGCCGGAGGCGAGGACAGCGAGGGGCCGTCCGCGCCCGCGGCAGCGGTCACGCGCGGCACGGAGGTGCGCGGCGTCTCTGGCTCGGCGTCGCGTCGCGGCTCCGTGGGCGGCGGCTCCTCCATCCCGACCGGCTCGGCGACCGGCGGTTCGGCGGCGGGTGGTGGCGGGGCAATGTCTGCAGGGGCGACGATGACTGGCGGCACGCTTGGCCGCGGCTGGATTGGCGGCGCGGGCGGAGCATGCGGCGTGAGTGGCGCCTGCGGCTCGGGCGCCGACGCCGGTGCCGGCGGCTCGGGAGCGGCGGGCGGCTGCGCAGCACCCGCTGGAGCGATGTCGCGGAGCTCGCGCGCGAGCCGTGCCGGCAGCGCGTCGATGCGCCGGTTGATGCCCGCGAGCGCCTCTTCGAGACGGCGGATGTGATCGCGCGTGCCGACGACCGAGACGAGAATGGCGATTGGAACGACGATGAACAGAATCGCGGCGACAACAATAAAAAAGGCCATGCAGTTTCCCCCGACCCTGCGGCACGATTCGCTTCACGAAATCACGCCAGCATGATCGTCCAGGCCGCGTGACGCAACGGCACGGCAATGCTGTTGGGGATAGATGCCTCGATGCGATCGACGAGGCGCAGTCAGCCGCGGCCGCCGACGCGCAGGCCGGGTGAGGGGCGTTCCTGGATCACCTCGCGGCGGAAGCGAAACAGCGCGGCCGGGCGCCCGCCGGTCGCGGTGAGCATGTCGCCGGTCGGCTCGACCAGAGCTGCGGTCTCGACCAGGCGTCGGAAGTTCTGCTTGTGCAGATGCCGCCCCGAAATGGCTTCGACGGTGCGCTGCAGCTCGGTCAGCGTGAATTCAGGCGCGAGAAGTTCAAACACCACGGGCCGATACTTCAGCTTCGCGCGCAGCCGCGCAATCGCAGTGCCGAGAATGCGGCGATGATCGAAACGCATCGGCTCGCCGAGCGGCGCGAGCTTGCTGCGCGCAAGCGCCGCCTCACGGCCGTCTCGGCGTGCCTCCTCGACCAGTCCCGCTTCGTAGAGGAGTTCGTAGCGGTCGAGCACCTTCTCTTCGTCCCACGGGCTGCCGTCGACGCCAAAGCAGAGCCGCAGCCGCTCGCGCCTTCCGAGCGGCCGGGCCGGATCGGCGCGCGTCGCGCGCGCAGCCCATTCGCTCAGCAAGGGCAAAATCGCCTCGTCGAGAATCGCCGGCTGCCCGGCGCGCCAGTCCTCCCACGGGAAGAACCGGTACCAGGGCTCGAACGCTGCGCCGGCCAGCGCAGCCGCGTTGTCGGGAATGCGGCTCAGCGCGAGATAGCCGATCGAGACGACGTGCGGGCCGGTGTCGCCGGCATGCGGATGACGGCCGCGATCGCCGAACGTGTAGAGCTGCTCGACGTAGCCCACGCGCAGCCCAGTCTGCGCCTCGACCCAATCGCGCAGGCCGATCTCGAAGGTGCGGTGCGTAAGCGGATCGAACGGACCGGACGGCAGGCCGGCGCGCGGCTCGTCGGGATCATCGCTGGTGGCGACCAGGATGGCGGGCTGGTCGGCTTCGGCGGCGACGATCGCCGCCGTCAGTCCGATCTCAAGCGTCGCTCGCCCCGTCGCGTCCATCTGCACCTACTCGATGTCGAGCCGGAACGGCTCCGCCGCAGTGGTCGGCATGGTGCGGCCGATCGCTTCGATCGCCGCCATCATCCGGCCCTCGCGCGCGAGGGCGCGATCGGCGAACTGCACGATGCGTGAATTGGGCAAGGCCGTCGGCGAGGCGCGCCGCAGCGACCAGGCGATGTCGTGCTCACGGCGCTGCGGGTTGAGCGCGCAGACCGCCACGAACGCCGCCGCGGTCGAGCGGCTGATGCCAGCAAAGCAATGGACCACCATCGGCGTCGTGCGATCCCAGCCGCGCACGAACGCGAGCAGTCGCTCGATGTGCTCGGCCTCCGGCGTGATGTAGCCGTCCGATGGCGCGGCGATGTCGTGCATGCGCAGCCACAGGTGGTTCTCGGCCGGCACACTTGCCGGGCGCTGAACGTTGGCTTCGTCGCCGAGCAGCGTAACAACGTGGCGGGCGCCGGTTCCGTCGACGATCTCGTGCAGGCGCGCCAATGAGCAGACGTGAATCATGTAGTCTTTAGACCCCCCACACCGTTGATTTTGTGCTGATTCGGGACGGCAATTCTGTGGTCAATCGCCGTGATATTTGTGAAATCGCTCGAGAAAGCGTGCCTCGGCGGCATCCGCCGGCCATGGCGTCAGGTAATCCCCCTCGATCGTGGGGGGCAGCGCGGTTGGCCGGCCGAAGAAGCGCAGCGCCTCCTCGGTGTCGAAGCCGGCCAGTCGAGTGGCCTCGAAAAATGCTGCGGCGCGATCGGCGGCCTTGATCAGCTTTTCGACGCTCTCCGGCAACTTCGGCGGCAGGCCGAACCGGATGTGGATCGTCGCCAGCAGGCGCTTTTCGACCGTCTTGTAGGAATCCGCGATCACCGCCTTGAACGGCGTGATCATGTCACCGATCACGTATTCGGGCGCGTCGTGCAGCATGATGGCGAGGCCGAGCCTGCGGTCGACGTCGCCGATGCGGTGGCGCGCCATCACCTCGACAAGCAGCGTGTGCTGAGCGACCGAGAAGATGTGCGCGCCGCTGGTCTGGCCGTTCCAGCGCGCGACGCGCGCCAGCCCGTGCGCGATGTCGGCGATCTCGATGTCGAGCGGCGAGGGATCGAGCAGGTCGAGCCGGCGGCCCGACAGCATGCGCTGCCAAGCGCGCGCCTGCGCGGCGTGGGTGCGCAAACGCGGCGCCGGCGGCGCCGGCTGTGAGCGTGTTGCCTTGGAGGGCCGCCGCACCATGCTGCCTGCTCAACGCCGCGACGCAGGTTTGGCCAGGTCGGGGTGGCGATGGCAGGTGACCAGATGGTCATTGACCATGCCGACCGCCTGCATGAACGCGTAGACGATGGTCGGGCCGACGAACTTGAAGCCGCGGCCGGCGAGATCCTTGGAGATTTTCTTCGACAGCGGAGTTTCCGCCGGGATCTGTTTCGTGGTTTTGAAGTGGTTCACCTTCGGGGCGCCGTCGACATAGTCCCACAGCAGCTTCGAGAAGCCCGGGCCCTTCTCCATGATGTCGAGCCAGGCGCGCGCCGAGAGCACCGTGCCCTCGACCTTCAGGCGATTGCGCACGATGCCTTCGTCGCGCATCAGCGACGCGACCTTGCGCTTGTCGTAGCGGGCGATTTTTTCCGGCTTGAAGCCGTCAAAGGCGCGGCGGAAGTTCTCGCGCTTGCGCAGGATCGTGATCCACGACAGGCCGGCCTGGAAGCCGTCGAGGATCAGCTTCTCGTAGAGCGCGCCGTCGTCGTATTCCGCCACGCCCCATTCGTCGTCGTGATAGGCGACGTAGAACGGATCGTCCTTGGGCCACGGACAGCGCTTGAGTCCGTCGGCATGGAGAATCGATCCGCTCATTCGGCGGCCTTTGCATCACCCGGCCAGGCGAAACGCGCCCAGTCCGGCTTGCGTAGGTCGATCGGAATGCCGCCGGCGGCAACGGGCTGTCCGGCCGCGCGCGCGTCGGCGACGCGGTCGAGCCGCAGCATGGCGAGGCCGCGGCCGGCCGATGACGAGCCCATGGTGCCGACGCCCTTGTCGCCGGCGGTCACCGCGACGCCGGCTTCCGGCGCGAACCCCTCATAGGCGACCGGCACCACGCGGGTGCGCGCGGTGCCGCGATGCTCCATGCGCGACACCACCTCCTGGCCGACATAGCAGCCCTTGGCGAAGTCGATGCCGTTGAGCTGGTCCATGTCAGACTCGTGCGGGAAAGCGTCGCCGTACTGGAAGTCGAACCCGCCGCGCGGGATGCCGAGCGCGATACGGTGCGTCTCGTAGTCGGCGAAATCGGTGAGCGTCGCGCCGAGGTCGTCGGCGGCGTCCTTGACGAGATGCGGCGGGATCATCACGCGCAAGCCGAGCGCGGGCAGCCGCGGGTCGGGGTAAACGAGGCCGTAGTCCGTATCGGCGGTTCCGTTCCATACGGCCAGTACGCCGAGCGTCTCGGACAGGTCCTCGACAAGGACCTTGGCGCGCAGTTTGTAGAAATTGAGCTTGGTCACGAACGCGGCCGCGAGCACCTTCGGCACGTCGAGGAAGAAGCCGCCGCCGTCCTCGGCCGCCGCCTCGGCGACGATGCAATCGACCACGATCTTGCCCTGCGGCGTCAGCAGCGCCGCGAAGGCGGCGCGCTCAGGCGTCACCTTGCCGATATCGGTGGTGAGCAGCCCGTTGAGGAAGCCGCGCGCATCGGCACCGGCGACCTTGACCACGCCGCGGTCGGGAAGGAGGGCAGCTTTCATTTTCGCGATCATTCACACGTTTCACGCCGGCCCTTGCCAAGCCAGCCGCCGAAACGTAAGGCCGTCCGGTATCAGTCTCAAGGGCGGCAGTCTGGAATGGCCCAAAGCTTCGATTTGATCCTCAAGGGCGGAACTGTCGTCAACCAGGACGGCGAGGGCCTGCGGGACATCGGCGTGGCGGGCGGCCGCATCGCCGCGCTCGGTGACCTGTCGCGGGCCGCTGCCGGTGAGACGGTAGATTGCCGCGGTCTGCATGTGCTGCCGGGCGTGATCGACAGCCACGTGCATTTCCGCGAGCCGGGCCTGACCCACAAGGAAAACCTCGAAACCGGCTCGCGCGGCGCGGTTCTGGGTGGCGTCACGGCAGTGTTCGAGATGCCGAACACCGATCCGACCACAACCGACGCCGCGGCGCTCGCCGACAAGGTCAGGCGTGGCCATCACCGCATGCATTGCGACTTCGCCTTCTATGTCGGGGCGACGCGTGAGAATACGAAAGACCTCGCCGAGCTCGAGCGGTTGCCGGGCGCGTGCGCGGTCAAGGTGTTCATGGGCTCATCGACCGGCTCGCTGCTGGTCGAGGACGACGAGGGCGTGCGCAACATCCTGAAGGTGATCCGCCGCCGCGCCGCGTTCCACTCGGAGGACGAGTATCGCCTGCGCGAGCGCATGCATCTACGCGTCGACAACGATCCGCGCTCACACCCGGTATGGCGCGACGAGATTGCCGCGTTGACCTGCACGCAGCGCCTGATCCGGCTTGCGCGCGAGACCGGCAGCCGCGTCCACGTGCTGCACGTCACCAGCAAGGACGAGATCGCGTTCCTGGCGCGACACAAGGACGTCGCCACGGCTGAGGCGACACCGACCCACCTGACGCTCGCCGCGCCGGACTGCTACGAGCGGCTCGGCACCCTGGCGCAGATCAACCCGCCGGTGCGCGACGTATCGCACCGCGACGGCATCTGGCATGGCATCGCCCAGGGCGTCATCGATACGATCGGCTCCGACCACTCGCCGCACACGCGCGAGGAGAAATCGCATCCCTATCCGAAGACGCATTCGGGCATGCCCGGCGTGCAGACGCTGGTGCCGATCATGCTCGATCACGTCAATGCCGGACGGTTGTCGCTGACGCGGCTGGTCGATCTCACCAGCGCCGGGCCGGCGCGGCTGTTCGGCATCGCCGGCAAGGGACGGATCGCCGCCGGCTACGACGCCGATCTGACCGTCGTCGATCTCAAGCGACGCGAGACGATTGTGAACAGCCGAACGGCGTCGCGCTCCGGCTGGACGCCCTACGACGGCACCACGGTGATTGGCTGGCCGGTCGGAACCTTCGTGCGCGGCCGCACGGTGATGTGGGACGGCGATATCGTCACGCCGGGCAGCGGGGAGGCGGTCCGGTTCCTCGAGACGCTGCCTGCGCTGACGTGACGTTGTTAACGATTCGTTAGCGGCGTCGAGGCCGACGAGATCGGCGTATCGCCGCGCCGGTGCTGAGGTCCGCGGTCGGCGTGGTTCCGGCGCGCGACAGATGACGCAGCGGAAGGTTGTGCGTGCCGCATTTGTCGGCGTGGCGGCGGTGGTTAAGCCAAACGTAGCTGTTTGGGCGTACCTGTTCGCACGGGACATGCGGGACAGGAGTGGGGTTTTGTCGCAGTACTCGATCAAGCTGCTGGTCGCCGACGACTCTCAAACAATCCAGCAGTTCTTCAAACAGGTCATCGAACGCTCCTCGCTGCCGATCGAATTCCTCACGGCGGACAATGGCAAGGAGTGCATGGCGCTGCTCGAAGGCGGCGGCGTCGATGTCGCGTTTGTCGACGTCAACATGCCGGAGATGAGCGGCATGGAAGCGGTCAGCCGCGCCCGATTCAAGGGCAGCAACACGTTCGTCACGCTGATGTCCGGCAAGGCTTCGGAATCGCGTTTCGAGGTTGCGCGGCACATCCGCGCCTACGAGTACCTGCTCAAGCCATTCACCGCGGTCGACGTCGAGGCGATCCTCAAGGTCTATCAACGCGTCCGGACCCGCATGAGGACGCTCGTTGTCGACGACACCAAGACCATGCGCAAGATTATGCGTCGCGTGCTCGACCGCAGCGTGTTCCGCTTCACCGTCGAAGAGGCGGCCGACGGCGAGAAGGCGCTCAAGCTGATCGACGACCAGAACTTCGACATCGTGTTCCTGGACTTCAACATGCCGGGCCTCGACGGCATCGAGACGCTCGAGCGCGTGCGGGCGAGCGGGGCGCTTTGCAAGGTCATCATGGTGTCCGCGGAGCCCGACCAGCAACGTATCGGGCTGGCCCTGGAGAAGGGCGCGGTTGCCTGCCTCAACAAGCCGTTCTTCGCCAGCGACATCGACCGGGCGATCCACGAGGCGTTCGGGTTCAAGCTTCCGAAGCTTGCCGCCAAGACTGGCGCAGGCCGGAATGCGGCGGCGGCCGGACAGGCCTGCGCACCTGACGACGGACCGGGCGGCGCGGCCACGCTCGTGCCAAGCGCCGACGATTGGGGCCTCGAGGACGAGGATATCTGGAGCGTCGAAAGCACCGCCGA
>Ga0066388_100003705_pt1 | contig 10029 bp, 15 predicted proteins | sample PanSoiMetaGPlot6_FD_64539 | JGI IMG/M metagenome (GOLD analysis project Ga0066388, IMG submission 64539) | Tropical forest soil microbial communities from Panama analyzed to predict greenhouse gas emissions - Panama Soil - Plot 6 (Hybrid Assembly) | ecosystem: Environmental > Terrestrial >... | reverse complement strand
AACCGTCTGGTTGCAGGTTCGAGTCCTGCCGGGCCCACCACCAGGCAAACCCGGTATTGATAAGGCTCGCTTTTTTTGCCGGAGTCTTTCCCACTTGGTCGGTGGGTATCTCTGAAGTGGGAAGATTTGGCCCCGGTCCGTTCCAAGCAGATGCGCAGCTCTGCCGGCTAGCCTCGCGCGCTCAGCGGCGCGTGTGAGATTTCCGATTGGCTAATGTTCCGCCAACCGAATATTCCCATCAGTTCGCTTGTCGTTGCGCCTTTTTCAGCGGCCCTGGTGGCTGCAGCCTTGCGCAAACCGTGCGCGGAAAGCTGCGATAGGCCCGCTTCAAGGCAACGCTTGCGAAACCAGTTGGTGCGCAGACGCCGAACCTGGGTGTTGGCGGCGCCTGGACGGTCCGCCTTGCGGTCGCGCAACACGCGTACATGCTTCACGCCGAAGCGGTTCACCCGGCAAATAGGTTCAAGCAGCATCGTTTCCACGATGAGCTTGGTCGCGCGCTGGGTGGCGTGCTCATCCCATTGCTTGAAGCAAGTGCCTGGCTTCGGCGCGTCTCGTGGTGCGGGCTTGAAAGCGCCATCCGCGCTCTGGCGGATAAGTTCGTGGTATCGCTTGTTAAACTCCTCCGAGCCGGGATTCTCGTAGATTCGCACCTTGCGATGACCCTTGCCGCGCCAGCAGTATGTTCGCACGTTACCGTGGCGGTCTACATCCTCATAGACGTCGTGGGCTGTCATACCGCGCATTTGGCCCAGGCATCGTCGGCGCGGTTCTCCTCGCCATCATTCGGCAGCGCTGTAAATGCGGCGTCAAGCTGAATTCGGCCCCGGAGGCAGCGTCGGCCAAGGCGCTTCGCCCGGGGCATCAGCCGGTCCGCTACCAGCTGATCGAAGAATGTTGGGCTCACGTCAAGGTAAGCTGCCGCCTCGACGCGAGACAGACCTCGCGGAGGCAGGCTATGAGGCAACACCTGGAGACGCCGTGCCGGTTTTTCAGCAAGGACGTCCCTCGGGGCGACAGGAAAGCGGATGTGGCTCAAGTGAGTCATGGGTCAAGAGGAGGGGTTCGGCCAGACCCATGGTGGTCGTGTTCGGTCTAGAGGGCGAGTGTTCAAATTACATCAAAGATGCTCATCTCGAGCCATTGGCCATGAGTGTGCGACCGTGAGTGCTGCAATATCGCCTGCCCGTAATCTTGCCGCCTCGGGGTAGACGCAACGTTCGGTCAAAGCTGAACCATCAGACGACTGTGGCGTCGTGACCGCCAGGCCGAGATCTGGAGACTGGCTCTCCACCCTTGCCATGGAAGTTCTGCCTCCCACGACGCTGGAACCCGTCCCCAGAGCGCTTCCCAAACGAAGTGCCATTCAGGAAGCCGCAGACGAGCGCGCAGGCTATCCAAAGTCCGTGCTCGCGTTCCTTGCTGAGCCCATGCCGGTAGCACGACGCAGCCTGGCGGACTGGGGCGACATTTACAACCATTTCCGCGAATGGCAGGCAAAGCTGGGCCAGGAAGCGTGGCCGGCCACCTAATTCAGCGCTGTGCTGCGCCACATCGCCACATCTGCGAGCAAGCCAATATCCGAGTGCGGCGCCAAATAGATCAGGTCTTTTGCGTGGATCGACGCTTCACGTGGACGGGGTGACCAGCTCGGGTCATCATGGGGGCAAGTGCTCAAGTTCGGAGACCTGAGCCGCAGCGCGTCTGGTTTGAAGGGAGACAAGGAAGATGAGGTTTCTGGTCGCGCTCTTCCTGATTTTAATAATCGCGGGAGCCAGCAGTGCGCAGTCACCGAGCGTTACGCGAATCGAGGTCGTAGAAGCGGGAATCTACCAAGCTGCTAGCAGGCGGATTGAGGATCGGCCTGGTCTGGCGACGGGAACCTTTGCGACTTTTTCTGGCGTTGCACTTGCTGAGGCTACAACGCGAATCCAGGGTCGGCTGGGCACTTTGTTTGGCTTTCGTTTTAGAGCCATTGGAAGCCCGCCCAACGCCAAGATAATATTAAAGCGTGTTAATCATATACCCCAGCCGGGAATGAGAAACCCCAAACACCGGAAATACATTTGTCAAAGAGGAGTATGACCATGTAGCTGCGATCGGACAATCGAATCTATATTGTATAGATTCTCGGACGACTGGGAGATTGTACTCGGAACATGGACCTTTGAACTCTGGAATGGAGACCGCAAGCTGGCGTCACAGACTTTCGAAGTGTTATGTTTTTCATGCTCATGACAGTGGTCGCCTCAAACTACTTTCTTCGCAGGGCGGGGCCGGTGCGCTCGTTTGCGATTCGCCCAAGCCATTGGACACCTACAAAACCGTCTTCAAAGCCACTGAGGCTAGAGGCTGGCATGTGAACCATTCAAACTACCTAAAGACAAATATGAGGTTTGGAAGGATATAGTTCTAAACTTTGTCCCCAGAGAGTTGAAAGCGAAATAGAGCTCAGGCACGCAACGCATTCGCAATCGAGTGCGAGTGTGCGATACGTTTCTGGCGCGCTTCAGCTGGCTCCGCAGCGCGCTTTGACCGCAGGAGCTCGGGTAATGCCAGCACCGCGGCAATCAGCAGCTCCACGATGGCTGAGACGAAGCCCTGCTATCACAGAGGAGCGCGGCCTACTCTCGAAGTTTTCTCGGGCAGTCTCGGCTTGCCGCCGGCTAGGGAAGCCCGCCGACCTGCGTTTTCGGGGTCGTGCAGCCCAACTCCGCAGGGCGACCTCACGCCCGCAATTGATTCATTCCGGTCCTGAACTGCGCGCTCCCGTTGCGATGCAGCAATCGCTCAATGCAGGGTGTGTCGCTCGACGTCGCGCGTGTCTCGCTCATCCGGCCGCCCAGGTAGCGGCATTGCCCCCGAAGTGCGCATGACCAGATAAGCGAGTCCGGCTACCCCTACCAGAATGATCACTAGCACCACCACACCCAGTGGCCCTGACCACATTTTCGGACTCCTTGCTTTGTAGCGTGGGGCTCGTTGCCCTTCCTACTGTAGCACAACGCACATCCACACGTAACGAAGGCGAACGGCCAGGGTCTTCAGTCCACGTGTATGGGCATGCTCAGATCCGGACCTAGCCCGCTTGCCCCGTTCGCTGCATCGCGGCGATTCCGTTGGCTATTTGAGGGGCGTTGCCATGCCAACGGTGGTGCCGGCATGGCTCATCGCCTAAGCGACGGCGGTGGCCACGACCCGCGTCAGTTCGCCCCCCGAAAGCTCCTCGTCGGCGAGCAATTGCATGGAGTTGGGCACTACGAGACCGAGTGCATTGGCGGTCTTCATGTTGATCACCAACTCGAACCGCGCGGCCTGCACGACCGGCAGATCGGCAGGCTTGGCCCCCCTGAGGATGCGGCCGACATAAATCCCAGCCTGGTGGTATGAATCCGTGATGCGCGGGCCATAACTGATCAAGCCGCCGGCGACTGCATATTCGCGAAACTGATAGATCGCGGAAGCTTGTGTTCTGCCGCAAAGGCAATGATCTGGTCGCGGCGGTGTCGAAGTAGGCGCCTGCGGCGACCAAAACCGCTCCGACCTGCTCCTGGATCAGCGATCTCAGAGCGGCGTCCAGCTCGGCGTCGCTGCCGACCTTTGCGACGAAAAGGCGCTGGCCAGACTTGTGCGTGGCATCCTCGATCTCCTGGCGTGCCGACACCGCCGCCCCAAGAGGGCCCAACAGCGCACTGATCTGCAGAGTGCTCGGTACGAGCTCGCGCAGCAGTCCGACGCGTTTCGGCTCCAGGTCGTTCGTCAGTAGGGTATAGCCGGTCGCGTTGCCGCCGGGACGATTGAGGCTTTTGTCCAGACCAGCCACCGCCGATCCCGAACACGATGGGGATGACCGAGGTGGCCTGTTTCGCGGCCGCCACTGAAGCATCGCCACCGACCGCCGCCAATACGGCGACGCCGCGCGCCACCAGTTCGGCGGCCGCGAGGGAAGTCGGTCGTATTGGCCGCCGGCCCAACGAAACTCGATGGTAATGTTCTGGCCCTCAACGAAGCCAAAGTCGCTTAGGCCCTGCCGGAACGCAGCGAGCAGATGAGAGGAGACCTCGGGCGAGCGCGCGCTCATGAAGCCGATCACCGGCAGCGCAGGCGGTGCGAGCGCACCGCCATTGGCCACATAGCCGCCGCACCACAAGCCAGGGCTAAGAATTCCCACCGCCTCATTCGATCCCTCCGATGAGATGGTCAGAGTATCAGACGCTCAGCCAGTTGTGTCGATTGCTGCGATGGGCAGCCCACCGAGGTCTGCAAGGGATCATGAGCTTTTGTTCCTTGCCGCAATACGGCACGCCTGGATGATTCCCGTAAGCAGACCACATCACGAACGACAATCAGCGGAGGCGCTGGTTGACGTCGCCGGCGTCGCACCCGGTAAGCAAGTTCTGGACGTGGCGACAGGTGCCGGATACGTCGCGGCCGTGGCTGCCCGGCGCGGCGCTCATGCAATCGGGCTCGATTTCTCCAGCGCCCAGGTCGTACTGGGGCGCGCGACGTTCGCCGCCGTCGAATTTCGTCAGGGCGATGCCGAGCAGCTTCCGTTCGACGCCGACACGTTCGATGCGGTGGTAATAGGCTTTGGCGTCAATCATCTGCCGCATCCGGAACGTGCCTTTCTGGAGGCCTTTCGAGTTCTGAAAAGCGGAGGGGTCCTGGCCTTCACGGTATGGGCCGCTACACGGCCAGGCGAAGGCTTCGGCATTGTCCTAAGCGCCATCGAGACGCACGGGCTGCCGGTCGAGCTGCCGCCCGCACCGCCGTATTTTCGGTTCGCCGACGCTGACGAGGCCCGGCGTGCGCTCGAGCAAGCAGGCTTCGTCCAGCCGCAGACACGCATCGTGGAGCAGTTTTGGCATCATGACACGCCGCACCAGGTATTCGATGCCTTCAACGAAGGTGCGGTGCGCGCAACCGTGATGCTCAGATCCCAGCCGGAACACGCCCGGGAGAAGATCCGAGCAGCGGTCAGGGGCCAGGTCGAAGGCCTACGGGACGGCGACGCGTACGTCATTCGGGTGCCAGTCGCGCTATCGTGGGCGGGAAAGCCGTGACGGCGGCTCGGGCGTGAGATCGCCCCGCCCAGTTGGTCTGCTTGACCCCCGAAAACAGACAGAGAGGCTTCCTCGCGACGCACCTTATACAGCCCCTCACTTTAGCGGCCCAACCTGTATCTGTTTCGCGAGATTGTAGGCGGTCGGGAGGTCACTGTCGCTCTCAACCAGCACGCGCCCGATGATCAGCACCGAATTGCTCGGCGAAAAAATCTGCGCCATGCCCCGCGGCATGGCTCCCTTTCGGCGGGGGCCCACAATGATGTAGTCGCCGGCGTCGGTCCCTGTGGTGCGTTTGCCGACATAGGCGAAGTTGGTGTTTTTCGACGGGTCGGTAAACTGCACGCTGTAGTAGCGGCCGGCCATGTCCGGGACGTGCAAGATTTGCGGTCCTTTATTGAGGTCTAGCCAGCCGACCGTAAGGAGCGTGTCGCGGTTCACGCCAGTAGTTGCCAATTTTGAGGCTGAGGCGGGTGGGTGCAGGGGATCCGCAAAAAGCGCTTGGGGTTCCGTGTAAAGCGTATTGACCGGGATGGGGCCGTCACCGAACCCTTTCACGAGGATCGCCCTCTTGTACATATACAGCATCATGCGTGGCCAAAAGTAGATGAAAAGGAACCATGTCGTAATACAAACCGCAGCAAATATGAGCAGATGTTCCATTGTCGTATCACTTGGCTTGAGCGACCGGCGGTACCTTGTACGTGCCGTCGAGAATGGCTGCGCCAGGCGCATAGACGCGCAGCCAGAGTATGAAATTGCCTGCCGGCGCGGGCAGCCAGTTGGATTCATGACCTGCCGGAGCGGTGTTCTGAATGTAGATGTCGACGGAGCCGCAAGGCTGACAGTGGTCTGCTGCGCCTTGTCGCCCACCATGGCCCAATACCTGCGGAACCCACTTTGCCGCCGATACGCGGGATTTTCGTCGGGCGTGCCGTCCTCGAGCAGCGAATATTTCACGTCAGTGATCTGTCGGCCGAAACTATCGAGTATCCAGAGGGCAGCGATTCTGCTCGGCGGCTCGGATTCCGGACATTGGAGCGATTGCTATCCGCCGCACCGAGGTGTGCCCGTTCACCGAGCGACAAATCGGACTCCTCAAGACCTTTGCCGACCAGGCCGTCATCGCCATCGAGAACGCGCGGCTGTTCGAGGCGGAGCAGACGCGCACCCGTGAACTTACAGAACGGACGAAGGACCTCACGGAGACGCTTGAATATCAGACCGCAACGAGCGACGTGCTCAGCGTTATCAGCCGCTCGCCCGATAAGTTAAGTTACAACCGGTACTCGACACGATTGTGGATACGGCGTTGCGGCTTTGCGCTGCGGATCGCGCTTTTTTTACGTGTTTCGGGAAGGTCGGTACCATCTGGCAGCGACAAGAGGTGCGCCGAAAAATGTAGTGGAGGACCTCAGAAAGAAGCCAATCGGGCCCAACCGCGGCTCACCCCTCGGGCGTGCCTTGCTTGAAAAGAGGGCAATCCACATCGAAGATGCGCGGATCGATTCCGAGTTCACCTTCTATGACCTCACTGACCCCAATCGTGCACGTACGTTACTGAGCGTGCCGCTGTTGCGCGCCGCCGATGTCATCGGGGTCATCACAGTTGCCCGTCATGCATGGATCGCGGGTATTGCATGGCGCTCGGGCAAGGCGACGATGCGCTCCCGGCGCGCGTTGAATACATCGGAGGTTATCACAAGCGCACCGGCCGGTGCAGCACAAGCGTGGCAAATGCCGCATCCAATTCGTCGTCGCTGCCGGCTTCTACCAGCAGGGTCTGTTGGCCGACCGTACGTGCGCCGCGGCGCTTTCAAGCACCAACCAATTCCGCAAGCGATGTGAGTGGGTGAACTCATATATGAGCCGAGACTTGCCAACGCCCGCCTCGCCGATAATCGCGGCGATCTTGCCGTGACCGGTACCCACTAGGTGCTGCGCGCGGCGGAGCAGACCGAACTCGGTGTCGCGGCCCACAAAACGCGTCAATCCCCGTCGGGTACCTGGAGGCGGGTCCGCGCCGGCCCCGCACCCGCATTCCTCGCAGAACCTCGCGCCCTCCTCATTTTCGTGGCGGCACTTCGGGCACTTCATCAGAGGCCCAATAGCGTAAGCCGCAAGACTAACCCGCATGGTTCGTGAGCGTAGCGCCGCCCGTAATAGGCAACAAGGCATGTCTGCCATCTGGATCGCCCCCCGCACGTGGTGAGTTCCGGAGTGGGTCACGAGCTGTCGATCCACTACCCTGGACAAAACGGCAACTTTGCTACCGCTTACCACTCAGCTACGGGCCTGCTGTGGCGGCTCTGACGGATTTGCGCTCACTGCCAACAACGGACATCGCAAATTTGTTACATCTACGCTTGTGGGGGTCGGAATTTAATGACGGCGATCAGAGTAATCAGAATGAAGATGGCCAGCACAGCGGCCTGCGTGACCGCGAAGGGTGGTTCGGCCTGCATCGGAGCCAACGCATTGAGAGCGGAAACCTTCACGAAGCTCTGCACGACCAAAACGAAGACGTTAAGATAAAGCGACGCAACAGCGGTGATTACGTAGATCCAGCGCCATGCGCCTACGAGGTTCTCTTTGTACAAAGCAAACAGCGCGACGGCCAGGATCACACAAGCCGCAATTCCGACACCCAAAGCTGGCGTGAAGCCATGGATGGGAAAAAGAAATCCAGTCAAGCTGGTGAGCGCCGTTGTAAAGAGAAAAATTGCGGTTGTGACCGGCAATCTGTTCGAGGCAAACATCCCGCCCACAACGATCAGTCCACTTCCGATTGCAATAAGGGTGATAATGACGTGCAAGATTGTGAAGGCACCGACCGACATCCCTAGGATCATGGAAAGTCCCCGTTGTTGGTGTGCTCGCTCGCTGAGGTTCGATTTTGAAAGGGGTCGCCACGGATGGTCTGCTTCGGGCCACACCCGAAGAACTTAGATCATATCGAGTTTCGCTTCACGCCGCACTAGCGGCCCTGAGCAGATGCAAGAATGCACGAGGCCGCTTACCCCGCCATGAGGAAGCTTCTAACCATGGTGATCGTAGCATTCGGATTCTCTTCCATGACCCGGTGCCCACTGTCCGGGACCACGCCTTTCTGGACGTTACTGGCAGCAAAGCGCATCACCTGGGCCAGTCTTTCCGAGGGATTTTTCGCCACCCAGAGCGAGCACCGGAATGGCAAGTTTGCTTTGGAAAGAAGGTCCTTGTTGTCCACGGCATCCTGGTCAAATGCGGCAAACTGCATGAACCCGGAATGCATGGCGCCCTGTATGGCGTACAGACGCGCATAATGATTTCTTCGCTAAACCGGCTGGGCGTGGCCGAGAACTGGTTCCAGAAACGGTCGAGATAAATGCGTTCGCGGCCGGCGACGAGGCGCTCCATGTCCGGACCGCCGAAGCGAAAAATGCCAGAGCAGCAGGTTTTTGAGGATTTCTTCCCATGGTCCGATACCGGGCAACGCCGCGTCAATCAAAGCAAACCGTGTGACGTGTTGCGGATGCTGCGCGGCAAACGCATAGCCAACCAAGTTGCCAATGTTGTGGGTCACCAATGCCGCGCAGTGGATTTTGATGTCATCAAGCACACCCGCCGCGTCTTCTTATCGTAGCCGTCGGACGGCTTGGAGGAGAGCCTCCCAAAAGGCCGCAAATCAGATTCAACGTGCAGCATGCGAAAGATCGAAGCATGCCTGTACGTCAGGCCCAGGATCGAACGACACGACTCTTTGCGGAGATCACCCGTCAGAAGATCAGGCGCGGCGTCTTCAAGAGCGTCCCCGAGCTTGTAGCTGCCATCGAGGCATGGATCGACGAGCGAATGAGAGACCGAAGCCCTTCAAGTGGACGGCCGCCGATACCATCCTGGATAAGGTTGCCCGTGCCCGCCGCGCCCTGGAGCAGGCGACGCAAGGTACGACCTGAATGAGTCAGAACACTATTTTCTCACGTCCCCGGCGGTAGCCGAGCAAATACGAGAACTCTTGCCTAGGGTGACAGCGTGAACCCGGCTGAACTTCGACGGAGCCACAACGTCGCGGTCTTCGCGACCGCGGATCATGATGATCTCAAGCGCCGGGCCAGTCTCGTCCTGACGCACGGTGGTCACGGCACATTCATGCGCGCTCTCAAAAACGGCTTGTCCGTCGTCGTGGTTGCCGGTTTAGGTGCGGACCAACCGATCAATGCGGCGGCCGCGGAGGATTGGAGGGTCGGTCGTGCAATTCCAAATGATGCGACCGCTGAAATGGTGCGCGACGCCGTCAAACAGGTTCTCGATTGCAGCGCCTATCGAGAAAGAGCGGTAGAAATCTCCACCAAACTAGCGATGACGGCCCATGGTAGTGAACAGTCATTCATTAGCAAATCCCGCTACTTCTTCACGTCGGCGCCTTACTTATACTGGTCAGAAGCGCAACGACGTTGCTGGGCTCGAATTCAGATGCATGTCAATCGTGAGCGGATGGTGTCCGCGCCGGCAGCCCCCGGGATTTTCTGAAATCTCAGCCAGCGGCACACGAGGACTGGCAGTTGCGGCCTCGATCTCGTTGGCCAGGGTCCATGAGAAGATGCAGCGCAGACGCTTCAGCCGCCGTGGCGCCAGCAATGGTGCAGATGAAATCGAATCGCTTCTATCGAACCAATTTCGGAAGGCATCCTGGTCGGAAGCAGCAGCGCAGATTTCGTAAAGCGGATGCAAGCGTCGCCGACACCGGCCTTTGGAGAAGAATCCTTAAAATTTTTCTGAGCCGATTTTGCCAATGCGCCAGCCGACCCGCCAGGGGTGATGGAGCATCCATCGGGTCGGCTGGCACGCCCCATGGGGGGATTAGGGGCAAAGCATCCTCTTCCTCGCCTAGCGGGCTGGCAACCGCGGGTTGCAGAAATGATGAACGCTTTTTTTGAGCCCACAGAGGCCTACACCCACAGAGGCTTTAAGCAGCTCCCCAGGG
>Ga0066388_100003704_pt1 | contig 10029 bp, 7 predicted proteins | sample PanSoiMetaGPlot6_FD_64539 | JGI IMG/M metagenome (GOLD analysis project Ga0066388, IMG submission 64539) | Tropical forest soil microbial communities from Panama analyzed to predict greenhouse gas emissions - Panama Soil - Plot 6 (Hybrid Assembly) | ecosystem: Environmental > Terrestrial > Soil... | reverse complement strand
TCGACGATGATTCCGGGCGGCAACTTGCGGAAGACCCCACGCACAAAATCGGTGAACTCACCCGGTTTAACGGTATCCGCCGTCCTTCTCAGTGGAATTACATTCGTGTCCGGAGCGCCGATACCGTGAGCTACGGCGGCGGCTTTACGTTCTTCAAGCTCCTGGGCGTGTGCCTTGAGCCTGCGGAAAGCCTCATAGGAATTGGCGTCTCCGTCGAGCACGTCGATAAAGAGTTCCAATGCTTGTGTGGCGTCCATGTCGTAGCGCTCGTGCTCGACTTCAAGCGTTTGTTTATTCAGCCAGGCAAAGCCGGGCTGCAAGGGAAGGCGCAGACCGAGCCCGAGAGATCCTTCGCCACCAGGATGAGGAAAAAGCTCGAGCTGTCCTTTTGATATTTGGAAATCATTGAGAGTCAAAAGCTTTATGAGCTGCTTGCGGAGATCGGCGCTGCTAATAGGTTCTTCAAAGAAGATGTAGAGGTGCCAGCCGCCGCTATAACTAGAGCGATACAGTGACGATCGCGACAGACCGGCTTCAGATAGGACCTGTAGCAATTTGTCGAGTGATCGCTTGTTGTGATACTGGCTATTATCGTCAATGTCCAACACGGCAAAGCGCGTGGATTTCCCGGCGCGGCATCCTATAAAGGACTTGGGATGAGCGCATGCAATTGCTTTCAATATCTCTGAATCGGGGAGCTTCCATTTCTCGTTAGCGGAGAGCCAGGAGCCGCCGTGCAGCGGCTTATAGATGTAGCCATAGCGGTGGAACAGTTCAACGAATTGCGCAACACAGAGCTGCCACCCTTGCGGGAAGTAATTTTGTCGCGCAAATCTAGTCGGCGCGCTCTGGGTCTGCGAGCGCGCTTGAACATGTCCGGTAATGGTGGTCTCCCTTTCTTAATCGGGACGTGTTGACCTATCCGGACTGTTCGCGTATTCTTGTGACCAATTCAGGGAAGTCGAAAAACCTGATCGAAACAATTGAATAGTTGAAAGGCCGCAAGGGTCTTTTCAAAGGCACTGCCCCTGGCAGTGTTTTTGTTTTGTCGAGAGACTTTGTCTTTCTAGGGAGCCACGCTCCGGAATATCCAGTAGATATGCGCCTGGGACTCTTTGCCAAGTGCCACCAGCCACTATATAAGGTGGCTGTGGATCGATCAATACTTTGGAACCGAAAAGCGATCAGTAGACGACCTTCGCGGTCGGCGACGCAATGGCGTCGGCTCGACGCATGCGACGCAGAGGTCTATGAAGAGCGGGTCTTATAGCAGGATGCTTATGTTGTTTTTCCAGGTGCGTTGAGGGTAACGACGAAGCATCTCATCGGTTTGCGCAGGCGACGCAAGCGACGCAATAAATTTGCACCGATGCCACGCAAAGAGTCCACACTGGCGCAACAGGGAAGAAGTCCGGACAGCAAGGCTTTACGTCGTTATTGCGGCAGTCCGCCGCGGACACCTTTGCGCCGGTCGCAGGTTTTGCGCCGGTCATTGCGCGAGCGCCGCAGAAAATATCTTCTTGCGTGACCGGCGCAACCATACCGACGCAACGACGTTGAATGTATTTCGCCGCACCTTGCCGGAAGCAGCGCAAGCGGCGAAAGTCTGAGTGCGTTTACGTTGCGAGCATCCGATAAATTTGTCAATTTGCGTCGTTAAGTAGAAAACGCCACATATATAGCAGCTATATCCAGGCAGCAATCAACGATAAATCCGATTGCGTCGCTAAAGCGCAAGCGGCGCAATAATTTCGCAGCTCGGAAAGAAGCGCATAGATAGTGACAAATGGCGATAGCACATTATAATTACGGAGGCAAATCAGGAGTGATATATCCACCGGAGTGACACCACATATAGGGCTTTCCATTCGTGAGAACACTGACAGTTAAAGAGACAGCGCAGGCATTAGGGGTGAGTGTTAGAACGGTGCAACACCGCCTTAGCACCGGTGAGCTGAAAGGAAAGCGCACCCCCAACCAATATGGGGTAAGCGAGTGGCGCGTTTGGCCGAACAAAGAGATCATGGAGCGATTGTCGCCCGGCAAGAACTTTGAGGAACTGGATTTTTCAGCGCCGCCAGAAGAGTTCCAGGGCGGCGATAGCAGCGCCGTCATTGATGCTGAAGCTGTCGACCCCGGCAGCGACGATTCAGACGAGCCACCATTGCGAACCCTCGTGCGTGAGCTTACCCAGCAATTCGCAGAGCAGTTGAGCCGGGAAAAATCTATTGTTGCGCAGTTGCAAAAAGATCTTGAGGAAAAGGACAGGCAGCTCAAACTGCTTCCCGACTTTCAAAAGCAAGCAGAAGATCGAAGAAAGGAAGCGGAACTGAAGGAGCTTGAGTCTATTGCGCTTCGCAAACAAGTAGAAGCCTTGAAGAGCGAAGAAGAGAGAAAACAAGCCGAAATTGAGCGCCTGGCGAAGTTGGAGACGGAACTCGTGCCCTCTCTTGCAGCGCAAAAAGAAGCGATAGAAACTGAAGTAATGAAGCTCCAGTCAGATTTGGACGTTGCTCACAAAGAGCAGGAAGCAAAAGAAGAACAGGCAAGAGCCTTAGAAGCCGAAAACGAAAGGCTTAAACAGAAAGCCGAAGAAGCCATGTTGAGTGCGGCAAGGCTTGAGCAGCTCGAAAAGGAGATCCAACAACTGAAGCAGCCAAAGCCGTCATTCTGGAAAAGGCTCTTTATGCCGGGCGGGGGACAGGAGAGCTGAGGTTTAGCAACGCGCGTATTGGGGGTCTGGGGATCAATGGAACGAAATGCAGGGCCAAGCTGCTTGGAAATATTGCCTCGGGTTACTGCAGACGTTGCTTGAAGAACTTGAGATACATGGCAATATCGCAGGTTTTCCCGGCAAAAACTTGTGATATCGCGCAGCCAGCATGCTAGGATGGTTCTCAGATTTCTTGTGATATCGGGAAAGTCCGCCCAGCACTTGAAAACCTGCTCGGTATGCCAACACCAGAAAAGCGCCGTTTCCGCAAAGAGCAGAGCGATCTGCGAGAATCGGCCCGGCAAATGCGCGAATACTGCGTTAGACAACAGGAGCGTATAAGGGCTTTGCAGTCAAAATTGCGGCAACAGCAGGAGAGCAGGGAGCGGAAAGTTGGAACCAGCAATTCTAAAAGCCTCGTATGACCGCTACGAAAAGTATCTCTCTTGGCTTAAAAGGCAGCCACTTTCCGATCAGACCCGAAGGGCCTATCGGTCCCGGATAAATCACTTCTTGGGCTTCCTGGGCAGCTCTGGTGAGGACATCAGGACGCTAGTGCAGAACGAGCGCGAGCGCTCGCATGTCCTTCGCGAATACAAAAGACATCTAAAGCAGGAACTGAAGTCGCGGCCGGCGACCGTGAACGCTTACCTGACTGCCATTGATCACTTTTTCCAATTTCAGGGGGTTGTCCCTGGCAAAGTGGCGAGGGAGGACTTGCCGCAAGAAGCTCCGCGAGCGTTAAGCAAGGAAGAGCAGAAACGTTTTCTGCGCTCGGTTGTCGGCTGTAGGCGTAGCAAAGATCGCGCTGTCGCTCTTTTGCTGTTCTACACGGGCATACGGATCGGAGAATGCGCGGCACTCGACGAACAGGATGTGAGCATAGCCGGCCGCAGGCACCGGGTTATCGTGCGTAGCGGCAAGGGTGATCGCTACCGAGAAATACCCCTCAACATCGAGGCACGTGAGGCGCTGAGGGAGTGGCTTCATGACCGCTACCAGAAATTTGACGGAAAGAAAATTGATGAAGCGCTGTTCTTGAATCCGCAGGGCAAGCGGCTGACAACGGCGAGTCTTGATCTGATTGTGCGGAAGATTGGACAGAGTTGTGGACTGGCTCTTTCCGCTCATGTGCTTCGTCATACCTGCCTTACGAATCTTGTGCGGAACGGGAACGATCTGGTCCTAGTCGCTGAAATCGGTGGACACAAGCGGTTAGAAACAACCAGGAAGTACACACTTCCAACCCTGTCCGATAAGGAGCGTGCGCTTGATGGACTTGTTTAAGAGCGAGAGCTGAAGGAGAAAGAACGTGATCAGAGTTTTTGTAGCGGCTTTGCTGGCGATAGTTCTGCAATTTTCACTGAGCGCCCAGGCGCTGAGAGATGCGCAGCTAGTGCAGAAACTATACGATCTGTCTCAAGACTTCTCCAGTCAAAATATTTTGCCTGTTCGTGGCGGTTCAAAAGACAAGCCGCTTGGATGCTATCTGGGTGGCAGGAACGATGTGGAATTCAGATCCGGCTATAAGGACGTGGAACCTCGAACGCAATGCGAATGGGCTTACGACCTGCACGACTTCATTGTTCAAAGCGGCGGTGGCTGGGATAATTACCGCAGGTACGTCAGTCAAACGCCGGTCAGTAATCCGCTAAACGAAAGCCTGCAAGGGCTCACCGGCGCAAAGGACACTCACGATCCCCTCGATAAGGCGCACGTGCCTTACGATAAACAAGCTGCCTTCGCGGACAAGTGGTGGAAGAATAACAGCCGCGCATACGGTTCTTCGGTGTTACCCAAGGACTGGTGGATACATGATGCCGTGCTAGATGGCAACAACCTGTGGACTCGATACGAGCAGCTTAACGGCAAGGCCAGTGCGGATTATGTCATGTGGCGAGACTACGAAATAGCGCGCCTGATGAAAAAGCAATAGTGTAACATATGCCACCATATACGGTGCCTCAAAAGTCAAATTTTTTTTTGCTGAAATGCAAAAGAGGCGACAGGAGCGCCCGAAATAGCGCGCTCCTGTCGGAAAGTTGTTTGACGGTTTGCTTACTGCTTTATTGCGCCCGTAGCTGGCCGAAGTTCGCTGTCAGGCTTTTCCCGACAATCAAAAGATGGGAAAATCCGTATTGGCACCTGTGTCGATGGGACCCATAATAGGGACTAGCTACTTTCTCATCCGGGTTCTGAGCTATGTTTGCACTACAAGCCCCAATTCCGATTAAGTCACTGGTTCTTGTCTTTCTATTTGTCGGCATTATCTTTTCAGCGCTTTGGTTTAGCCGGATGGCAGGGCCAACTTGCTCACATTGCGGGACTAGCGATGGCGTGTACTGCACCAAGGCGTATAAAGATCCTCGTATTACCGATATCAATTATGGAGGTGAGGCTCGAGAATGGACCTGTACCTCCTGCCATCGAAGCTGGAACCACGTTTCCATTAACCTGCATCGCCCATGGGGCTATGGCTGTTCTCAAACAGTCTACTATTAGCACTGTGGACGGTCAGGGAGCTGTGCGCGGGATGAACTGCGCCCAGTCCAGTGTTGTTGCTAATTCACTGGGTTTGGAGGGCTAGCAATTGTGTTCATCATGTATTGCTTCTGTTGGGGAAGAGCTTCAAGAGCCTTTTCCAACTCAGGTACAACCTGATATGAAGGAGGATTCCCCGTGAGGACGGATTCCACATGTTCGAACATTGCAGCGAAACGCTCGTCAGCATTATTGATCTCAGGAAATTGAATAGCAAAAATTTGGCTGTTTGTATTTGTAGCCGAGTAGGCGTCACAGGTCGCCTGAAAGAAAACCCCATTACAGGGTTGAGAGTCCATATATGCGAAATCCGGGGATCCCAAACTGGTCCAGGCTGCTTGACTAGAAAGGAGCTGATTCGGAGGACCCCAGATGAAATCCAAGTTGTGTCCCAGTTCATGCACTAGAGCGCCAACCATAATGGTCGGACTACCCGAAAGTGTGGCATTATCGCCATTGGAACTGTTCTTAAACGTAGAGGCCACCCGAAGCCAGCTACGGTTGTTGATTCCATACTGGTTGGTATATGGCCCCACCTGCGTCTTGCCGAAGAATTGCTGGAATTGCAGCAAACTATTCATCGCATATACCCCAACCATCGGGTCGGCTGGTGGCGGCGAAACGAGCACCGCGAGATCAAACTGAATCGTCGTCGAAAAGGACGCCCCAGCGCTAACAAGCGTCGCAATATTTGTTCCCCCGGTAGGGTCTATGCAATCCCAGCCTACCTTAGGATACGTTTGGGCGTTAGTTTTCCACTGCTGGCACGTTACTCCGTTAAGAGAGATTGAACCGTCATTGCCGCTGGTGCCAAGATTCGGCCCCCCATCAACTCTAATGATCATCGGAACATTGATCCCTTGAAGTGAGTGGTTTGGGTCGATTGTTCCTGCGGCATGGGTTATTGTGACGGTCCCACCTTGTCCATTGGGATTAGGACCGGAAATGCCCGCAATGGCGCTGATTGACACCTGTTGGTCGATGTTGTTGAGGACGTTCGACAATGTCATCGGCGTGGTGCCGGCAATATTAATGCTCACCGTGCCTCCGTTCCCACTTCCCACCCCATTCGCATTCAACGTAAGGGTTGTGCTCGCACCAAGGGTTATCGGATTGTAGACATCGAACGTGACCGTGCCGCCCTGTTCGTTTGTTCCGCTATGCCCATTTGCATTTACGACTACATTGCCGCCATTGAAAGCAACTGAGCCTGTATTGGTGAGCGGCCACCTGAACTGAAAGTGCACGTTCGTGTTGTTCCCTAACGCCTGAACGGTCATAGCACCTGAACCATTAAAGGTGACCGGGCCAGAAGCGTTCAATACACTGTTCGTCGAGATCAGATTTCCGGACTGGTAGAAAGTGACTTGGTTCTGAATGGCTCCTTGTGCCAAAAAACGAACGTTGGGATTATCAATGTTTTCATTATTGTTGAAACCATCGGCTTTGATGAGCGTTGCGCCGTTGGCAGTGATCGTAGCGGCTGCAATCGACACGTTATGGCGCTTGCCGGTTCCCACATCGCTGGCGGTCAAAGTCGTCGCATTAGTAACCACTGTAGCGGCGTCAAGCAAGATTGCCCCGGCTCCATTGGAACCATATCCGTCCAAAGATAATGTAGATGTGCCAGACGGAAAAGTAATAGTTCCAAACGGCGCATGCAACTCAACCAAGCCATTCTGTGAACCTTGAATTGAGAAATCCAGGGCGGACACTGCCTGAATGTTGATGCCGCCGGTGCCGCCGTTGGCAATATTAATGCCCCCTGTATAGTACGGTGGCGGTTCGCCTTGCGAGTTTGGATTGACGGCATGGATCGTACCGTTGACTCCATTGGCATTATTCGTTCCAGTACTGCCGGACAAAACAAAGGTGCTATTCGCCGATCCACGCAAGTTTGCACGGATACAGACGATGCCACTTTGTCCTCCACCTACTTTGCTGGTGGTGATGTCCTGCGTCTTGATGTTGCCGCCAGCATCGAGCAACACAAACCATCCTTGAGCCGTGAGGCTGCCGGAAATGCTAATCGTGTTGCTCGTGGAAGTTCCATAAGTGCGCACGGCTATGTAGCCGCTGCCACCGGTATCCAAGTTGGCGCTGATAGTCACAGTCCCAGTATTCTGCTGGGCATAATTACTTTCCACAGCAGTGGAACACGACGACATGCATTTAGGATCGTTCGAGTTGAAACCGATTGACTTTCGACCGCTTTGTGTTGGCGGCTTCTTGTCGAAGTTAGCGGTGGTGAACCAGCTATTTGGCGCCGTGCTGATCCCGGCAAGAATGTAGATATTGCCGCTGACTGTGACAGGGTGGTCAATGGTAACGTTGCCTTTGGCAAGGATCACCAGGTCTCCGACCACATTGGTAACGTTGGACGGCAGAGTCACGTCTCCGCCGGTGTTGTACCAGACCTGTCCGTCAAACACGAGATTCGGCACGACTTGAGTGTTCTGCTGGGCCTGGCTGGGCCGAACGAATTGGCTCTGGATTGTGCCACTTGCGGGCTGAGGGGTTGCTGATTGCTGTGCCATTGAAATTTGCGGGCACGTCGCAATTGTGACTAGCGCAAGCGCCGCCACGAAGAGTCGTTTTAGATTCATATGTATCCTTTATGTTGGTTTGATCTTTCGCGACAAACGGCAACGGATGCGCGGCTGTGCAAGAATGCAACAGCGATCGCTGTTGCATTCCATGACCGAAAAGCGCGTAGATTCCTAAAGAGTTAGCCGGGCACCCTGCCGAATTGAAAAGAAAAACACCTCACCTTAGCAACGCCTCAAGACCCGATACTGCAATGTTTACGGACTTCAACAAAATTTGCTGATATGTTTTTTGGATGGCGCTCAATTTCTTTATCATTTCCGTCGACGCCGAAAAGACTTATGCCCATTAACTTTCCAGCCAAGAGTTTCATTGCTAAGTTCGCGCAATTCATTCGGGCTTTTAACAACTCTGCAAGAACTATCGCGATCTCGCGCCTGTCTGCAACAGATTTTGAAAAGTGTCTGATGGGAATTTTTTGGCCGGCTTCAACGCACGTAATTAGCTATTTGCTTGAATCTGTGCCAGTTGTCGCGGATGGCGTTGTTGTTTTGTCCAGGTTGTACTTTTTCAGCATGTCTGAGAAGCGGCTCGTGGAAGACGATGGGCTGCCCAGTGAATCGATTCCTTTCTGTGTGTCGAAGAATGAGTTGCTTCCGCCTGGAGTTATTCCGGTGGTCGTTGAACGGGCATCGGTGCCGGTAGTCGTAGATGGTGTCGTTACTTTATCCAGATTGTATTTCTTCATCAGATCGCTTAAGGACGTGCTTGTGCCAGGCGAAGTAGAGAAGTTGGGCTCTGCTGGCAGCGCGAACGGAGACGTGCTGTTCTTTGGTACAGGCACAAGCGGAACGCCCGGCCTGTCGGTCGAAAATGGCGAGAGAATCGAAGGTGTGGTCTGCACTGGCGTGCCGCCGGTCAGGCTGGCGAGCTTGTCCTGCGAGACTTTCAAAGCCGTTTGAGCTTCGGAAAGATTCTTTTGTCTGAAGTCGCGCATGTCTCGTAGCTTGTTTTTCTCATATTCGCTGATGTTGGGATCAGCGATCTGCATTTCAAGATTCGCCAGTTCACTGTTGCAGTGCTCGATGATCTTCTGCTGCTTGTCTATTTCCAGCCTCGTGAAATACACGTCGTCATCGTGCTGCTTCGCCTGCTCTTTGTCACGTTGCTCTTGCTGTTGTTGCCGGGTCGTCGTGTTACCGCCGGGTGTTCGATCATATGGCGGAATATATGGCGTGGTGCCGGAGTCAGTGCCAGTGCTGGTGCCGAGATCCGGAGGCTTGTTGCCCGAATCGGAGTGTTCGTTCTGCCACTTCCAGGTGACATCATGCCACCACTGCCTAGCCCCGATGGCCATGCAGCCGAAGATTTCCAGCCCTATGAAAACAGCGATAAGACCGATAGAAATTTGCCATCGCAGCTTTTCATCGGCAAGCGCGTTGTGCTGTTGCATGGCGTTTTCCATACTCTGCTCAGTCGACTTCTTTTGATATTCTTCTTGCGCTTGTTTTGCTTTCGCTTCTTGCTCTTCTCTCGCTTTGCGGTCGGCATCGCGCTTTTTGGCTGCTTGCTCTTCCTGATACTTTTCCTCGGCCGTCTTTGTACGGTGGTAATTAGGACCTGGACCGGCGCTACTGCTTCCAGTGGATGATTTTGTACCGCCGCCGGCGGCCTTGGCCGCGGGCTGGCAGTCGCAACCGGCCGCCTTGTGCCCGTCACCACTGCCGAAATGCTTGGTGAGCAGGTCTTTCGCGTTATTGATCTTCTTCAGTTCTTCTTCTGCAAACTCTTTGTGCTCTGGCGTTGGCGCTCGATCTGGATGCCAGACCATGATCAGGCGCTTATACCGGCGCAGTATGGACTCCATTGAGGAACCAGGCTCCAAGCCAAGAATGGCGTACGCTTTGTGCAGTTCGTTCATTTGAACACCGCCGCCATGATGACAGAACCCAGGTCTAAGACTCCCAGAGCGCCCAGTCCGATAAGCCACCAGGGCGGGGCCGGAAGTTTTGTATCGGCGGACTGCCCTCGCTCGGTGCCCGGTCCTAACCCGGCAGCAACCCGGTTCATGAGCCCGTTGACGATGTGATCGCAGGCATACCATTTGGCGCCTTCAACGCGCGGATGGAAATCAAACTGAATGATCGTTGTGTCGTTGCCGGTGTCCTTGAACTGTATCTCCATCTCCAGAAGCCGCTGTACACGCTCCTTGCGCGTGTGGATATTCT
>Ga0066388_100003702_pt1 | contig 10031 bp, 9 predicted proteins | sample PanSoiMetaGPlot6_FD_64539 | JGI IMG/M metagenome (GOLD analysis project Ga0066388, IMG submission 64539) | Tropical forest soil microbial communities from Panama analyzed to predict greenhouse gas emissions - Panama Soil - Plot 6 (Hybrid Assembly) | ecosystem: Environmental > Terrestrial > Soil... | reverse complement strand
CGGCATGTTCCACGGCTTGGTGATCTTGCCGTCGCCGTTGGTGTCGAGCACCTGGCCGCACCAGCCGCCGGCTTTCTGTTCGTCGTGTGTCTGATCGTAGATCTTGGTGTCGATCCAGCCGAAGATCGGACCGGTGAGCTCGTTGAAGTACACCGTTTCGTCCGGATCGTTGTCGAACTGCAGATGATGCGTCGCGAAGCAGGTATCGATCAGGGTGAACCTGCCGGTCTTCGGATCGTAGAACGACGCCTGTCGTCCGCTGGCGCGCAGCGGGAACCACTCCGCGTACTTGTTCGATGGATCGCTGCACCATGCCGGATCCTGGTTGGCGCGAATCTTCGACGTCATCCACACCCGGCCCTTGCTGTCGAACATCGGGTTGTGCGGATCGGCCGGATCGTACGGCGGATTGCCCCAGAGGTGCTCGTTCCCCCAGTGGATGGACGGCCGGTTCGGCGCCGGGAATCGCGACGGCACGTTCTCTCTCGGATCGCGCGTCGGGATATCGAGGGCGACGGTGCTGTTCTCCTTCGGATTGAGGACGACCAGCTGACCATGTCCGGCGGACACCGCGTAGATCGGACCGTTCGCGTTCAGCGTCGGATGGTTGCGGTCGGTCGAGATTTCGTCGTGCATGAACGAGTGATCGTCGCCAACGTCCCACAGCGTCACGACCACGTTGCGCTCGACGCCTTTCGGACGCGCCGGCGCCGGCGGCACTTCACCTTTGGCGATGCGCTCGGTCCAGTCGGCGTAGGTCTTCAGCGATCGCTCCTTGCCCTGGTTCGTGAGCACGCCGTACATCGAGTTGCCGCGGACGCCGGTGCCCAGCCGCCATTCCCATGCGTCGGCGTGCGTCTTCAGCTCCGGCTTCGCTTTCAGCACGTCGTCAACGGTCCGCGTGAGCTGATTGCCGAGCTGGTGACAGAAGTTGCAGTCCGATTTCAACGAGTTGACCCAGTGATTCTGCGAGAGCATCGCGGGCCCGAGGCCATTGCCTTGCGCGCCGGTGCCGGGAAACTCGGACTTCGCCGGCGGCTCGAGCAGCGACAGCCAGTAGTTGCCCGGATAGACCCTGGCCGCTTCCTGCGGGCTCTTGGCGGGCGCCGCCTTCAGCGTCACCGGGTTGGCGTGTGGTCTCACCTGGATCGCCGTCGAGTCGACGAGGCCATAGCCGCGCACCCACAGGCGATAGTTCGCCGCGGGCAGATCGGGAAGCATGAAGCGTCCCTGATCGTTGGTGACGACGATCTTGATGAAGTTGGTCGGCAGGTCTTTGGTTTCCGCGATCACCCAGACCCCCGCCTCGGGACCCTGCGCACCCTGTACGACGCCGGCGATGTAGTCGGCGGTGGCCGTGGCTGGCGCGCCGCGCTGTGCTTCCACGAGCGCGATGGGCGCGCAGCACAACAGCGTGATCAGAACCCGCGATCGCGTGACCGCTTTCATCGAGATCCTCCGATTTCGCGTCGTTGCGCGGCAGTATAGGCGGCGGCCCGCGCGCTCGCAACGTATAGTTGGCCGTGACTTCGTCTGACGCTCGCGCGGAAACCGTCGTCAAGGTGGGTGGCGGGCTGCTCGAGAACGTCGAGCTTTTCGACGCGGTCATGGCGGCGGTCGGCGAGGCAGGGCGGTCGAGTCGATTGCTGGTCGTGCCTGGCGGCGGACCGTTCGCAGACACCGTACGCCGCGTCGACGAGCGGCTCGCCCTGCCTGACGCTGCGGCGCACTGGATGGCGGTGCTCGCCATGGACCAGTTCGCGCAGCTCATCGCGGCACGCTTGGGCGGCGCGATGCTGATCGCGTATCCCGGTGAGCTCGCCGCCGCGGCCGCCGCCGGTCGCGTCCCGGTGCTCGCGCCGTTTCGCTGGCTCCGTGACGTCGATCCGCTTCCGCATTCGTGGGACGTGACCAGCGACAGCATCGCGGCCTGGGTCGCCGGTCAACTGGGCGCGCGACAGCTCGTCCTCGTCAAGCCGCCGGGCGTGCAGGGCTTGGAAGATGCCGTCGACGTGTACTTCGAGCGCGCGCGTCCGCCCGATCTGGCGACGCGCGTCGTCGCGGCGGATCGGATCGAAGAGCTGCGATTGGTGCTGCTTTCGAAATTGATGTAGCGCACGCTCATGTCGATGTAGCGTTGGAAAGCACTGATCGCTCGGCTGAAGCCTTCGCGCTCCAGAGTTGGCAGCGATCCCGTAGCTGTCGCACGCGTTCCGCGGACACGCGTCCGGTCCGGCCGCCCTCGCACGCGGCGCCTCGGACACCGGCGATGTCGGCACCCGCATCGGATGCGAACAGAAGATCGTCTGCGGCGAGCTTGCCCGCAACGGCCACGAGCAGACCTGACGCCTGCGCGCGAGCGATCCAGGCGCTGAGGTCGTGCCTGCCGACCAGCGCGATGAGTCCTGGTCCACGCTTGTCGGCGGTATCGAGCAGAATGCCGATCGCCCGATGACGGGCGGCGATGTTCACGAGGGCGTCCCGGTCGATGCTGCCGACGCTCTGGTAATCGGCGTACGCCACGAGCACGAGGCCGCCGCGCTCGGGCCCGCCGTCGGCGAGGGGGCGCGCGTCGGCGAGGCCGCGCTGTGCCGCTGCCGCGAGCGCGGCGACGCGCGCGTGACACGAGATTCCCGAAAAGCCGACTTTCACGAACGCGGCACCGCCGGCGGCGAACCCGGACGCCGTCCGTTCGATCGTGAATTCGTCGGCAGCGTCGCCGATCGCCGCGCTCACCGGTCGCCGGTCCGCGACCGCGCCGGCGATCTCGCGAAACGTCTCGGACGACACGGCACCGAGCGCGCCCGATCGCGGGTCCTTCGCATCGACGATGTCGGCGCCGCCGTCGAGCGCGGCGTTCGCTTCCACCGCGCAGGCGACGCTGACCAGCAGACGCATGGTGCGGCTACTGTATCATCTGGCCTCATGCCCGCTGCCTCGCTCGCAGGTCGCGCCGTCCTCGTCACCGGCGGATCGAGCGGGATCGGCCGCGCGATCGCGCTCGCCGCCGCAGGCGCCGGCGCCGATGTCGCGATCACCTATCGCGCGAACGCCGAAGGAGCCGAAGCAGTGCAGCGCGGGATCAGCGCGCTCGGACGGCGAACCTCCGCCATCCGCCTCGATCTGGCCAGCACGGCGTCCATCGCCGATCTCGGCGGCGCGGCTCGACGGGCGCTGGGCCGCGTCGACGTCTGGATCAACAACGCCGGCGCCGATATCCTGACCGGAGCGGATGCATCGCTGTCGCGGGTCGAGAAACTCGACCGCCTCATCGCGGTCGACCTGCGCGGCACCATGCTCGCCTCGTGGCAAGCGGCCGAGATGCTCGGCGCCCAGACCGACGGCGGCGTGATCATCAACATGAGCTGGGATCACGTGCTCACCGGCATGGCTGGCGAGAATCCCGAGTTGTACGCTGCCGTCAAAGGCGGCATTCTTGCGTTCAGCAAGTCGCTGGCGCGTTCCGTGGCTCCGCGCGTGAGGGTCAACGTCATCGCGCCCGGTTTCATCGAGACATCGTTCGGCGAAAACGCGGACGCCGCGTGGCGCCGGACGGTGGTCGAATCGACGCCGCTCAAGCGGTGGGGAACGCCCGACGATGTGGCGGGCGCGGCAGTGTTTCTGGCGTCGCCGGCGGCCGCGTTTCTGACGGGACAGACGATCCTCGTCGGCGGCGGCGCCGTGATGTGAGGGCGTATGGCAGACAAAGAACCGGTCTACTCGCAAGCGGAGATCGATCAGCGGCTCCGCGACCTGCCCGGCTGGTATTTCGAGGACGGCTGGATTCGCCGCGTCTACAAGACCGACGGCTGGCCGACGACGCTGATGCTGGTCGGGGCGATCGGCTACTGCGCCGAAGCGGCGTATCACCATCCTGACCTCTCGGTCACGTGGGGACGCGTGACGGTGAAGCTGTCCACCCACAGCGCCGGCGGCATCACCGAGAAAGACTTCGCGCTCGCGCGCAAGATCGAAGAGGTCGCGCTGTGGCGGCCTGCTGCCGGCGGCGCGCTCACCGGTACTCCGAACAAGTTCGTGCGCAGCGGCGATCCGCGTTGACCGAGTCAGCTGGCCGTCCTGCCGGCGCGTCGCGGCGGGTGCTGTTCGTCACCGGCCGCCTCGCCGAACCGGCGCTCCGCCGCGTGCTCGCCGAGATGACGCCGGACTTCGCCTACGACGTCACGGCAATGGGCATCACCGTGGCCGCGCTGATGACCACCGACTGGATCGCGCGCCGCCTGACCGTGCCTGCCGGCACCGATCTCGTCCTGATTCCCGGACTGTGCGAGGGCGATCCGCGCGACATCGCCGATCAGCTTGGCATCGCCGTCGAGAAGGGACCCAAGGATCTTCGGGAGATCCCGAGTCATTTCGGCCGTGCATCGGCCGTGCACGACTACGGCGCGTGGGACATCGAAATCGTTGCCGAGATCAACAACGTCCCGCGGCTGTCGCCGGAGGCCGTCCGCCAAACGGCCGAGTACTTCCGTGACTCCGGCGCCGACGTGATCGATGTCGGCTGCACGCCAGGCGTCCCGTTTCCCGCGCTTGGCGACGTCGTCCGCGGCCTCGTCGCATCCGGGATGCGGGTCAGCGTTGACAGCTTCGATCCCCACGAGATCCGCACGGCGGTTGCCGCAGGCGCCGAGCTGGTGCTGAGCGTGAACGCGTCCAACCTCGAGGTCGCGCGCGATCTCGCCGGCAGCGGCGCGCGCGTCGTCGCCGTGCCCGAGCTCGGCGGCGGCATCGACACGCTGGGGCCGATCGTCGAGCAGCTGGAGCGGTGGCGCATCGGATATCTCGTCGATCCAATCCTCGAACCGATCGGGTTCGGCTTCATGGCGTCGCTCGAGCGCTACGCGGAGGTCCGGCGGCGCTATCCCGACACGCCGATGCTCATGGGAATCGGCAACCTGACCGAGCTGACTGCCGCGGACTCGACCGGTGTGAACGCGCTCTTGGTTGCCGTCTGTCAGGAGCTCCGGATTCGAACCGTGCTGACGACCGAGGTGATTCCGTGGGCGCGCGGCTCGGTGCGCGAGGTCGACATCGCGCGACGGCTGATGCACTACGCCGTCACCCGGCGCACGATGCCAAAAGGCGTCGACGATCGACTGGTCACGGTGAAAGATCCCGCCGTCCTCAGCTTCAGCGAAGAAGAGCTTCGGTCGCTGCAGGCGCAGATTACCGACCCGAACTTCCGCATCTTCGCCGATCGTGAAGGCATCACGGTTCTCAACCGCGACCGCTTCGTGCGCGCGGCCGATCCGGCGCGGGTCGCCGATCTTTTTGCCGAGCTCGGCGTGAGCGAGGCGACGCACGCGTTCTACCTGGGCCGGGAGCTCGCGAAGGCCGGCCTCGCGGTCATGCTCGGCAAGACCTACCGGCAGGAAGGCGCGCTGTCGTGGGGCTACCTCACGCCGGCTGACGAGGCCATCGCCGATCACGTGAAGCTCACGCAGCGCTCGCGGCCGAATCCCCCGCATCCGACGCAATCGTGATCATCGAAACGATTGTCACGACTGTGGCGCAGGACGGCGGCGTCAACGTCGCGCCGATGGGCGTCGAGTGGGCCGACGAGCTGATCGTGCTCAAACCGTTCCTCGAGACGGCGACCTATCGAAACGTCAGCGCCACCGGTGCGGCGGTCGTGAACCTGACCGATGACGTGCGTGTGTTCGCCCGCGCGGCGATCTCCAATCCGTCGTACCCGACGGAACCGGCGGCGGTCGTGCGCGGCGTCGTGCTCGCCGACTGCTGCACGTGGCGCGAGCTCGAGGTGCGATCGATCGACCGCACGCCGCCGCGGTCGCGGATCGAGACGACGGTCGTGCATCGGGGCGCGCATCGTGAGTTCGTCGGCTTCAACCGCGCGTGTCATGCGGTGCTCGAGACCGCCATCTATGCGACGCGGCTGCACATGCTCCCGCGCGAGTTCGTCGAGAGCGAGCTGACCCGGCTGCAGACGATCGTGGACAAGACCGCCGGCCCGCGCGAGCTCGAAGCGATGGCCATCCTGGCCGAGTACATCCGCGCGGCGCCTCGGGAGCCGGCCGCGCCGTGAGCGCCGACACGGTCTTCGTCGAGACGGCGGCGCGTCTCCACTTCGGCGTGCTCGACCTGCGACGCGCGCACGGACGGTGGTTTGGCGGCATCGGCGCGTCCGCGCCGGCGCCGACGCTGCTCGTCTCAGTCGCCCCCGCGGCGACGCTTGTTGCCGAGGGGGATGACGCCCGCCGCGCGGCGGACTGTGCGCGCACGTTTCTGGCCTATCACCGTCTCGACGCCGGCGCGCACATCACGGTTCATCGCGCGCTGCCGCCGCACGCCGGACTGGGATCGGGAACGCAGCTCGCGCTCGCCGTCGCGCGTGCGCTCGCAGAGCGTCACGGTCTCGAGACACAAACAGCGGCGCTCTCGCTCGCGGTTGGACGCGGCCAGCGCTCCGCGGTCGGTACCTGGACGTTCGATGGCGGTGGCCTCGTCGTCGAAGGCGGCCGGCGGGCGCAGAGCGACGGCATCGGTCCCTTGATTGCACGCCTTCCATTTCCGCGCTCATGGCGCTGCATCGTCGCGGTGCCGGCCGGCGTGCCTGCGATCAGCGGGAAAGACGAAACCGAGGCGCTTGCGCGGCTGCCGCCGCCTCCCGACGAAGAAGTCGAACGGATCGCGCATCTGGTGCTGCTGGTCCTGCTGCCGGCGCTGGCCGATGGGGATTTGCCGACATTTGGGCGCGCGCTCACCTCGATTCAGGCGATCACCGGCGAGTGGTTCGCGCCGGTGCAGGGCGGCGCGTTCGCACCCGGTCCGAGCGAGGAGCTGGTGCGCCGCATGGCCGAATGGGGCGCATCGGGCGTGGGGCAGAGCTCGTGGGGTCCCACCGTCTACGCCATCGTCGACGGCGACGAAGCCGGGCGCCGCCTCGCCGATCGCGTGCAGCACGCGCTGGATCACTGCGGCGGCGGAACGGTCTACGAAGGGGCGTTCCGCACCGACGGCGCGCGGGTGTGGCGGGCGACCTGATCAGCGCCACACAGCCGCAGGCCGAGCCGTTCGGCGAACTCGACGATGAACGGGCGATCCCAAGGGGCCCGTCGAAGATCGGAAGCCCGCCGACCGGGCGTTGCGGATCGTGTGGTGCCGCGCCGAAACTTCTGGCGCTGTGGTGCACTCGACTTGAGACGTCGCGCGCGACTAAAGCAGAATACGCGGCATGTCCGAACCGTCGACCGCACCCATTCAAGTCACCGATCGCGCGTGGAACGTGTTGGAAGGCGCCTACGATCTCCAGATTCACGTCGGGCCCGACGTGATCGCGCGGCGGATCGACGACATCGACTGCGCGACCGATTTCCTCGCACATGGCATGAAGGGGTTCGTGCTGAAGTCGCACTATGTCCAGACCGGCGAGCGTGCCCAGGTCGTTTCGAAGGCGGTACCCGGCAGTCGCGTGTTTGGCGCGGTCACGCTGAATCACAGCGTCGGCGGATTGAACCCGGTCGCGGTCGAGCTCGCCGGACGCACCGGCTGCAAGGTCGTGTGGATGCCGACTGTGGATGCCAGGAACGAAACTGCCGGGCGTCTCGACGGCGGCAGCGAGAAGCTGCCGTTCTGGGCAAAGATTCAGCGTGAGCTCGCCGCGGAGGGGATCTCGCCGCCGCCGCTCTCCGTCGTCGACGATTCAGGTGCGCTGGTCGAGCCGGCCCGCCGGTGCCTCGAGCGCATCGGCAAGCACAACATGATTCTCGCGACCGGACATCTGGGCCGCGTCGAGATCTTCGCGCTGGTGCGGGCGGCGAAGACGATGGGGCTCAAGAAAGTCGTCGTCACGCACGCCGAGTTTCCCTCGCAGAACCTCAGCGGAGACGAGCAGAAAGAGCTGGCCGACCTGGGCGCGATCATCGAGCACTGTTTCACGACGACCTACACCGCCAAGGCGACATGGGAGTCGGCGTTCGCGAACATCCGGACGGCCGGCGTCTCGCGCGCGCTGATCTCGACCGACCTCGGACAGACGATCAACCCGCCGGTCGCCGAGGGATTCGCGATGTTCGCGCAGCGGCTGCTCGACGCCGGATTCAGCGCCGACGACGTACGGACGATGGCGGTGACGAACCCGACCCGCCTGGTCGAAGAGTGACGGGACCGGGACCACCACATCACGAAAGCACCAGGACGCACGAAGAGAACGAGGCGCTAACTGGCATTGCAGTATGATTCGCACTCGATGAAGATCAGTCTCGCTGGAACCGGCGCCATGGGCGTCATTCACATGAAGGCGCTCCGCAAGATCGCCGGCGTCGAGGTCGTCTCGGTCACCAGCCGCACCGAGGACAGCGGCAAAGCGTTCGCGGCGGAATGGGGCATCCCGCACTACTCCACGAACCTCGAGGACTCGATCGATCGGCCGGGCGTCGACGCCGTCATCCTGACGACCCCGAGCGCGATGCACGCGGACCAAACGGTGATGGCCCTCGGCAAAGGGAAGCACGTGCAGGTCGAGATTCCGATGAGTCTCAACCTGCCCGACGCCGAGCGGATCGTCGCCGCGGCGCGGACATCCGGGACGACGTGCATGGTGACGCACACGCGGCGCTTCTCGTCGCCGCATCGCGAAATCCGCCGCCGCATCCAGGACGGTTCGTTCCACCTGCATCACATGGTCGTCGAGACGTATTTCTTCCGCCGCGAGAACACCAACATGCATGGGCAGCCGCGATCGTGGGTGGACAACCTGCTGTGGCACCACGGCTGTCACTCCGTCGATCTCGCGCAGTGGATTCTGGACGATCCGCACTTCGCCGCCTGGGGTCAGAAGGGGCCCGACCACGCCGTCCTCGGCATCCCGATGGACATTACGGTCGGGATGAAGTCGACGAAGGGCGCCCTCTTCTCGATGGCGATGTCGTTCAACAACAAAGGGCCGTTCGGCGGCTTCTATCGCTACATCGGCGAGGAAGACACCTACAAGGTCTATCGCGATTCAATGACCGACGGCGACGGCAAAGAAGTACCGCTCGACGGCACCGCCGCGTTCGATCGGCAGGACGTCGAGTTCACGAGCGCGATCCGCGAGGGCCGCGAGCCCGAGTCCAGCGCGCAGAGCTGTCTGCCGACGATGGCGCTGCTCGACACGATCGAGAAGGCGATGACGCGTTAGGCCGGGTGGGTCTGGTAGGTCGGGTGGGTCAGGCAGGTCGGACTGGTCGTGAGGTCCAGATTGCCAGGCCGCCCGACCTACTTGACCCGCCCGACCTACCTGACCCACCAGGCCCATGATCATCGATTGCCACGGTCACTACACGACGGCGCCGAAGGCGCTGCAGGCGTATCGCGACGCGCAGATCGACGAGTTGAAGAGCGCGGCGCCGGCCGGCGGGCGCAGCAAGGGCACGGTCTCGATCACCGACGACGAGATTCGCGAGAGCCTTGAAAACGCGCAGCTGAAGTTCCAGCGCGAGCGCGGCACCGACGTCACGATCTTCTCGCCGCGTGCGTCGGCGATGGCCCACCACATCGGCGACGAGATCACGAGCCTCCACTGGTCGCAGCACTGCAACGATCTGATCGCGCGCGTCTGCGCGCTGTACCCGAAGAACTTTGTCGGGGTGTGTCAGCTGCCGCAGTCGCCCGGCGCCGCACCAGACGGATCGATCGCCGAGCTCGAACGCTGCGTCACCGATCTCGGGTTCATCGGCTGCAATCTGAATCCGGATCCCTCCGGCGGGCACTGGACGGCGCCGCCGCTGACCGATCGCTCGTGGTATCGGCTGTACGAGAAGATGGTCGAGCTCGACGTCCCGGCGATGGTTCACGTCAGCTCGTCGTGCAATCCCAATTTTCACGCGACCGGCGCCCACTACATCAATGCCGACACGACGGCGTTCATGCAGTTCCTCACCGCCGATCTCTTCAAGGATTTCCCGACGCTGCGTTTCGTCATCCCGCACGGCGGCGGCGCGGTGCCGTATCACTGGGGCCGCTACCGCGGGCTGGCGCAGGATCTGAAACGCCCGCTGCTCGGCGATCTC
>Ga0066388_100003700_pt1 | contig 10033 bp, 8 predicted proteins | sample PanSoiMetaGPlot6_FD_64539 | JGI IMG/M metagenome (GOLD analysis project Ga0066388, IMG submission 64539) | Tropical forest soil microbial communities from Panama analyzed to predict greenhouse gas emissions - Panama Soil - Plot 6 (Hybrid Assembly) | ecosystem: Environmental > Terrestrial > Soil... | reverse complement strand
CGTGATCGGAAGCGTGAGCTGGGAGTACGTGACGTTAAGGACAGGCGTGGCGACGACAATATCGACTTTCTTCAGTGGCCTCTGCTGCGCCACAGACCTGCTCGCGCCGCCAAGTGCCGCGATCGACGTCAAGATTCCGAGTCCTGTCGCCACTGCAACGCAAGACCGCAGACGTTGCGAGATCTTCATGACGCCCTCCAGTTGTCCAAGCCTTTCGGCGCCGGCCAGCGCGCGTCCAGGCGGTCAACCTCTGCTCCTATGATACATTTTTTTATAGTTGAGAACCGGCACCGAGGGTACGTTATAAGAAATCTGCACATGCTCTCTAAAAAAGGAAATGGCTGGTCGCCGTGAATGGGCCAGACAATGCCGGCAATCATGCCTTTGTGACGGCGTTGCTGCGAGGGAGCCAGCATGGCGCTTTACCTGAATAACGACGACCAGCGCCGCGCAATCAGCATCCCTGAAGCGATCGACGCGATGGAGCGAATGCTGCGACAATTCGCGCGCGGCGATGCGATCCGACGCCCCCGCATCGATAACTTCCTGCCGACCACGCGCTCTGACGAGTTCTTCTGTTTCAGCTCGATGGAAGGCGGCTCGCGTGCGCCAGGCTACTACGCGCTGCGCATCAAGCCGGATGTCATTTCCTGGCCGCGGGTCAACGGCAGGGTGAGACAGCGGAAATACGCGACCCGGCCCGGCCTGTATGCAGGTCTGGTTCTGCTCTACAACACGGACAACGCCGAGTTTCTCGCGCTGCTGAACGACGGCCATGTCCAGCACGTGCGCGTGGCAGTTACCGCCGCCCTGGGTGTCAAATACATGGCGAGGCCCGACTCGAAAATTCTGGGCGTCATCGGCTCCGGCGGCATGGCACGCTACTTTGCGGCGGCGATGAAGGCAGTGCGTCCGATCGAACGGGTCCAGGCGTATGGTCCCCATCGCGGACGCCTCGAACAGTACTGCGCCGAGATGACCGCGGAGCTTGGCTGCGAGGTCGTGCCTTGTCTCTCAGGCGGAGATGCTGTTGGAGGCGCCGACATCATCTCCCTTTGTACCAGTTCGCAGGAGCCGGTGATCGAGCCGAAGCATATCCGGCCGGGAGTGCACGTCACGAATGTGCTGACCAACGAACTGTCTGCTGAAGCTTTTGCGCGGATCGGCGTGGTCGGCCTGCTCGCGCGGCGGACCCCCATGTCTGCGGCCGGTTATGTGGACGACGACTTCGGCGGCATTCGCGGCAGCGCCATGGCTTACGTCGGCGGCCAGCCGCCCGAGCGTGACAAGGTTCCTGTCTATCCGCAAAATCCCGACCGCTATCCCAACGCGAAGTACGTAGACTGCGTGAACTGGAAAACAGGTGAACCTTACCATCGCGAACGGCCGGACGAGATCACGACCATTGCCACCAACTCGAACGGCGTGCTCGAAGGCGAGACCGGCCCGAGTGCGGGTTTCCAGGGACTGCAATTCGCGTCGGTCGCCGGCGCAATGTTCGAGAGCGCGAAACGCAAACGCATCGGCATCGAACTGCCGGCCGAGATGTTCCTGCAGGACATCCCGACATGAGCGGCGACTGCGTCAGTCTGTCGGATGTTGAAAACGCGCAGCCGGCACACATCTTGCGTAATCGTTTCACTGGTTCGGCCATCGCACTGGGCTTGGCTGTTGTCGGGATAGCCGAAACCCTGTGCGACGCTCTGTCTTATAAGAAATCTGCACATGGCCGCCGAAAAATGAAATGGTTGCGGGACATCGACGAGCCAAACATCGGTTGCTTGTGAGGGTGCCGGTCCGGAGGGGAAATATCATGGTCGGCGTAGCTGCGATGTTCGCTCTGGCAGTCGCATGGTTGGTCTTGCATTTTTGCGTGGCCACTCCTGCATGGGCTCAATCCGCCACAACCTCGCCGGTCGAGGCCATCGCGCTCTACCAAGGCCCGGATCGCGAGCAGAAGCTGTTGGAAGGCGCCAGAAAGGAAGGCAGCTTCAACCTCTACACGTCGATGATCGCAGCGGACCAGGAGGTGTTGAGCGACGCCTTCGTGAAGAAATATGGCATCAAGCCGCAGTATTGGCGCGCGAGTTCGGAAGCGTTACTGCAGAGACTCGTTGCGGAATCCCGCGCCGGTCGCTTCGACGCGGACGTAGTCGACAACAACGTCACGCAGGTGGAGGCGCTGCGGCGCGAGCGCCTGTTGCAGAAGGTCGAGTCACCGCGGCATGCCGGACTTATCGCCGAAGCCGTTCCTGCCCACAAGGAATGGGTCGGTAACAGCATCGACCTGATCATCCAGGGTTACAACAGCAACAAGATCAAGCCGTCAGATCTGCCCAAGACCTACCAGGACCTGCTCAATCCAAAATGGAAGGGGCAGTTGGGCGTGGAAGCCACCGACCAGCACTGGTTCGCAGCCATCCTGGAAGAGCTCGGTCGTGACGCTGGCATGGAATTGTTCAAGAAGATCGTCGACACCAATGGAATCTCAGTCCGCAACGGCCATGCGCTCCTAGCCAACATGGTCGCCTCCGGCGAGGTGCCACTGGCCCTGACGGTCTATCAGTACCTGCCGACCGACATCAAAAGGAAGGGCGGGCCGATCGAGCCGTTCGTCATCTCGTCGGCGACCGGTGCGTTTCGCTCCATCGGCGTGCTCAAGAACACAAGGCATCCATACACGGCGCTGCTCTACTACGACTTCCTGCTCAGCCCCGAGGGCCAGCAGATCTTGTTGAGCCGCTCGCGTGCCCCGACCAGCAAGGACGTCGACTCGCCGTGGAAGAACACGCCGATCAAATTCATCGATCCGGTTCGCGCGCTGGACCTGAACGACCAGTGGACGCAGGACTTTGAAGCAGCGGTGACCAAGCGCGCGCAGAGATAGTCCGCGGGACAGCGATTGGCCACGCGGCGCGGCCCTTCACGATACTTTGGCGGGTTCCGGAGCGCCCGTTTCGGTGCGGTACAGTCCGTAGGCCTCGTGGAAGGTGTCGAGATCGATGACCTTGTTCTTCTGAGGGTCACGGACCACGCCGATCGGTTCCTTGCCTTCGAGCACGGCGTCGATCTGATCCTTCAGGAGCTTGCGAAGCATCGCAATTCCGCGATCCGAGACCGCGAGGTGCTCCTGCGAGCGGTCGGTGAGTGCGCCTTGCGATTCCCACGCAAGTGCGTCCTGGGCCGTCACGACATTCATGTCATATTCGCCCTGTGGCGTCCTGAGTTCGCAATACTCGAACGGGACCTCGTCCCGGTCGGGGTTCGACCTCGTCGTTTGCGACGGAATGAAGTTCACCTGGTATTGCAGGGTGTGAGTGTCGTCGATCGGAAGGCGCAATTGCATGTTGTGCAGATAGCCGAGTTTCGTTTCCTCCTCGGTGAAGTGCTGCGCGTAGCGGAAGCCCTGCTTGCGGACGGAATTGAGCGTGAGCACAAGGCGCAGAGTGGTCGGGAACACGAGCGGGTGTTGTTCCAGCAGCGGAGGATCGCCGGGCCGATGCCCAAGCGTCGTGCGCCGCTTTTGAATTCCGTAATCGAAACGGAAGAACTCGTTCTTTTCCCCGTAGTCGGACTGCAGACCCAGAGCGTTGAATCGCTCAGCGCTCACCGGCATGTTTGGCGAACCGAGCGTGCCGTGCAGCCAGTAGAGATGCGCAGGGTCGACGGAGTTCTCCATCGCCTGCAGCCAGTTGCAGTTGATGACGGATTCGACGATCACTGCACGCCTGCCGTCTTCGCGCGCCAGCACGTCCCAGCGCGGCAGCAGCGGCGCCGGCGCGGGCCCCAGATACGCGAACAAAAGGCCGCCGAGCATCTGGACAGGATACGCCGTATGCTGGATGCGGTCCTTGTAAGTGCTACTCGCGGGCTCAGCAGGCTGCTCGAGGCAGCGGCCCGCCGCATTGAACTTCCACCCGTGATACGGGCAGCGGATGCCCTGCGGATCGACCTTGCCGTAAGTGAACGACGCCCGGCGGTGCGGGCAATGTTTCCCGACCAGCCCATAGCCCGGCTGGGATTGTCCCTCCACCGCCGGCATGCGGAACACAATCAAATCCTCGCCGAGGATCCTGACTTCCTTGATTGGCTTCTCAGCGGTCAATTCGCCAGCGGCCGACACCGGATGCCAGTAGCGCCGGAGCAAGTCGCCGGCGGGCGTGCGTGGACCCACTCGAGTCAGAAATTCATTTTGTTCCGGGGTCATGACAGGCTGACTCCTCTGGCCATTCTAATGCGATCGCCGAGCGTGCAATTGTCTTTGATCCCGCCGGCGCGAACAGTTCTTTTTCCGGAAGGAAATTGCTGAATTCTTATATTGATGTGCTCGTAAGTTGTTGATTTTCTCGTCCAATAGTCCGCGGAGTGCGAAGTCGCGAGGCATGACCAGATGAACAGTCGATCAAGCGGGGCCTCCCCGAACTTGTCCAAGCAGTCCCTCATCCTGCGTGACCCCTATCTCGAATGGGTGGAGCGGGAGGGCATCCCGTTAGTCGAAGACTTCGGCGTCAACCTGTTCGAAGTCCAGACCGGACCGTGGGCGCGCATCAATGCACTCGGGGCAGCCGTCCATCTGAGGGGGCGCGGCGATTTCATGTCGATGTTCGTTGTCGAGTTGAAACCGGGCGCAGCAACATCACCCCAGCGCCACTTGTACGAGGAAACGATTTACGTGCTTGCCGGGAACGGAAACACGACGATCGTGGGCCCCGACGGGAAGAAGCACAGCTTCGAGTGGGGCGTCGGCAGCCTGTTCGCCATCCCGCTGAACGCTACCTATCAGCACTTCAACGGTAGCGGCATCGAAAGCGTGCGCCTGGTGTGCAGCACCACTGCGCCCGCGGCATTCAATATGTACCACAGCGAAGCATTTGTATTCGACAATCCCTGGAATTTTCCCGAACGCATGGGTCAGGAGAAATATTTCAACGGCGACGGCGACTACACCCCGATCAGGGCGGGCCTCAACCTCTGGGAAACTAATTTCGTGCCCGACCTGAGGGCGCTGAAGCTGACCGAGTGGGGCGAGCGCGGCGCCGGCAGCACCAACATCAACTTGATCATGGCAGACAGCGTCATGCACGTACATACGTCGGAAATGCCGGTCGGGACATACAAGAAGGCGCACCGCCATGACCCGGGCGCGCATGTCATGTGCGTCACCGGCAAGGGGTATTCGCTTGGTTGGTACAAAGGCGAAAGCGACATGATCCGTATCGACTGGACGCACGGCGTGGTGTTCGCGCCGCCGAACAACATGTTTCATCAGCACTTCAACGCCGGCCCAAAGCCGGCACGCTATCTCGCCACGATCTTTGGGAGTGTGCGCTACCCGTTCCTGGACAACAAACGCAAACTGAACGAAGGCGGCGTGGACACTGACGTCAAGCTGGGCGGCAACCAGATCGAATACGAAGACCAGTTCCCGCTGATCGCCGAGATGTTCGATCAAGCCGCGCGGGAGAACGGCTTCGAGGTCAAGATGTCGAAGTACGACATTCCGGGCATGCGCAAGTCATAGAAGCTGCGCGCCCGTTAGCTTACGGATCGCCGCCGTCAGCCCTGACGTCGGTCGGCGGGCGGCCGCACCTGGTGCTGCATATGGATTTCACGGCGCTCCGCGCCCGAACGGATGAGCCCCAGGCACGCCTCCGTCGTTGCCTTGCCCCAGGGACCATCGCAGTATTCGAGCGGTTCGTCGTGCGCCCACGCGCGATACATCAGGTCGAGCTCGATCTCGGTGTACAGTCGCGGTGCGATCTTTTCCTCGTGCCACGCGTCCCGGCTATAGACCAAGATACCATCCGGGCTCTGGCGGATTGCGCCCCGCTCGCAGCTGACGACAGTCAGGCCGAAGAACTGGTGTTTGGTGGCCGGCGCATCGGGGCTTGACCGGCTGCGTGCGCCGCCGACGCGCGTGGCGTCTTTGAAAGCGTATTCGTCGTCTTGTGTGGCGAAGCTTCGCGCCTGCCGGTGCGCCCCGAGATTGGCTTGCCGGTCGCGGTGGCGCCCCTGCAACCCGATTCCGAACGTCAGCTCGGCGCTGTCGAAATGTCCATGCGCGTCGAAAGCGACAGTGGCGGGCGTGCCGTCATCGAATTCCAGGAAAGCCGCATAGGCGCCCTCGATGCGGCGCGCCGGATCGGCGAGAACGGTCGCGCCGCGGACGCTGCGCACCATGCCGCCTCCCAGCATCCGCACGATGTCGAGTTGCACCGCGCCCTGCCGCAGCACCAGATTTCCTTCCAGGGTTGACGGATCGAGCTCGTCGCGGCTGCGCGGCCGGTACAGCCACTCATTATAATAGCTCGACGCGATCATGACCGGCCGACCCAGCGCGCCGCTGCGAACGATCTCGACCATTTTCAGGATGCCGCTGTCGAGACTTTGCGAGTGGCCAATCAACAGCCTGACGCCGTTGCGGTTGGCAGCGCGGATCATCGCGTCGCAATCGTCCAGCGTAAGCGCCATGGGCTTGTCGGCAATGATCTGCTTGCGGTGCTCCGCGGCGACGATGGCGTGCTCGGCGTGAAGCGCATTCGGCGTAAGGATGTAGACGGCGTCGATGTCGGGCGCCTTGCAGAGGTCCCCCACGGTGGCATAGGTCCGGCCGCCATAGTGTCGCGCGAACGCCTCTCGCGCTTCGGGTCGTGGGTCGGCCGCTGCGACGAGTTTGACGTTCGCATGGTTGGTCAAGCCTGGCGAGGCAGACAGCGCATTCACCGCGCCGGCGCCCAGCCCGGCAAGCCCGATCCGCATCGCCCGCGTTGCTTTTGTCGCGCTCATTGAACATCCTGAATAGGCGCTGTTTCATTTCGGCATTCGACGCATGAACTTGTCACAGCGTGAGTGCGGATTCGCAACCGGTAATCCGAGCCTGCATCGACGCGCGGCGCGCGGACCTCAACTTGCCCTGCGCTCAACAACCGAAAATGCGGCGGACGGGTTTGGCCCTTGTCGGCCTCCAAACAAGCGCAATATGATCCCTCGATCATTAACGAGGCTGTCGATCGGCTACGACAAACCGGTGGAACTGAAATTCCACATCGAACCGAACCTGCGCCATCTGCGGGCCTACCTTGCGGTCAGCGATAGCGGCAGCGTCCAGCGGGCTGCCGAAAAACTGCACCTGACCCAGTCGTCGCTCAGCCGCCCCGTGCAGCAGCTTGAGCGCCAGTTGGGCCTGAAGCTGTTCGAGCGCACGCGGCGCGGGATGATCCTCACCGAATTCGGCGCGATCTTGAGCCAGCGCGTGCGCCGGGCGGTGGGGCATCTCGACACGGTCGAAAAGGAGCTCATCGCGGAACACGCGAAGGCTGGCACGGCGCGTTATCCCTCCGGCTTCAGCAACAAGGTCACGCGTCGCCAGTTGTCCGCCCTTTTGGCGATCGCGTCATCCCGCACCGAACGCGCAGCAGCGCAACAACTGGGCTTGTCCCAACCCGCCATGACCCAGGCGCTACGGGACCTTGAACGCCTGGTCGGCGAATCGCTATTCGTGCGGTCGGCGCACGGAATGGTCGTGACGCCGTTCGGTGAGATCCTTCTGCGACGCGCAAAACTGGTGTTTGCCGAAATAGCCGCCGCAAGCAATGATATCGCCAATCGGGTTGGCGGAATTACCGGCCGGATTGTGGTGGGCGCGCTCCCGCAGGCGGGCGCGCCGCTGATTGCACGGGCGGTCAATCTGCTGCTCAAGGATCATCCAAGCGTGCAGGTTGTCGTGGTTGAGGGGACCTACCGCTCGTTGATCGACGAATTGCTGTGCGGCGATATCGATCTGATTGTCGGAGGCCTGAACCACCCGCCGATCGGCGAAGTCGTGCAGGATCACCTGTTCGACGACGAACAGTCGCTCGTCGTCCGCAAGGGCCACCCTCTCACGTCCAAGAAAAACCTTTCCTTGAAGGACGTGTCTGGTCTCGAATGGGTCGTACCGCGCCACGGGACGCCGGCGCGCAAGCATTTCGACGAGATCGTCAAGGCTGCGACGATCGAGATCGGCGCCCAGCCCGTGGAGTCCGACTCCCTGCTGACAAGACGGGCGCTCTTGCTCGATAGCGATCGGGTGGCGCTGTTTTCGCGTCGCCAGGTGCTGATCGAGGAAGCCGCCGGGCTGCTGGCAATCCTGCCCCTCAAGATTGACAAGACAGCGATTCCCGTGGGCATCCACTTGCGGGCCGATGCTTTGCCTTCTGCCGGCGCCCAGAGCTTCGTCAAACATCTTCGTGCGATCAGCGCCGCCTTCTTATCGACAGGACAGTCCTCACATCATGGCCCATCATCATCTCAAGGCTAGCGTCGCCAGCTGCCACTGGGGCTACTTCGACGCGTCGCGCGCGCCTGTGCTGACCGTCAAGAGCGGCGATCATGTTACCGTCGATACGGTCAGCGGTTCTCCTGCGGTGGTTCCATCAGCTGGTTTTCATGTTCCGCCCGAGCTGTTGGAAATCCATGCGCAGATGGCGGGCCAACCAATGGGGCCTCACATATTGACCGGGCCGGTTGCGATCGAGGGCGCAAGGCCTGGCCACGCGCTCGAAGTGCGAATTCTGGAAGTTAAGTTGCGCCAGAACTGGGGCTATAACGCCATCCGTCCGCTCGGTGGCACTTTGCCGGATGATTTTCCGGACATGAGGCTGATGCACATTCCGCTCGATCTCGTAGCGAATATTGCAACGCTGCCGTGGGGATTGCAGCTTCCGCTCAGGCCATTCTTCGGCATCCTCGGAGTTGCCCCGCCACCGAACTGGGGCCGCATCACGTCGATCGTGCCGCGCGCGCATGGGGGAAACATCGACAACAAGGAACTCGTCCCCGGCTCAACGCTGTATCTGCCCATTTTTGCCGAAGGCGGGTTGTTCTCCTGCGGCGACGGACATGCCGCACAGGGCGACGGGGAGGTCTGCGTTACGGCCATCGAAACCGCGCTGCAGGGAAGATTCCAACTCATCGTGCGCGACGATATCGCCCTGAATTATCCGCGAGCGGAGACACCGACACACTACATCACGATGGGAATGGATCCGGACCTCGATCAGTGTGTGGTCATGGCACTGAGAGATATGCTCCGTCTGATTACGGAGAAAACAAATCTGTCGAAGGAAGACGCCTATACATTGTGCAGCATCGCAGCCGATTTGCGGGTCACGCAGACCGTAAATGCTTCCAAGGGCATCCACGTCATGCTGGCGAAGTCTTTGCTGCAAATCCCGGGTTAAGTCACACAAGACGGGTCCGGCCTGCTCTAATCCTGCCGTGATGGCGCGGTGCCGCGAAAAGACGCGATGAGCCAACGCGTCGCCGCGCACGCCGGGGTGTCGCTCTCGCAGCGAGTGCGGACGCGGCGACGCCTGTGACCGGCTGCACCACCGGCCGCTCCTTGATGCCGAACTTCGCGCGGAAGAATCCAGCGCATTAGTATCTGGTGGTCAAAGCGCGAGAAGGCCGCAGTCAACAATTCTAAATTCGTCTTGCCCGAGCTCGAATGAAGCTTGGAAAGTTGATGCCCATCGTGCATCAGTAGACCAGTCTCTTTGCATTTGTGCCCGTCTCGACAGTGGCGATAATCTTCCGTCGGCCAAGGCTGATGACGGATCGAAAATGTCGGTAAGATGATCCAAAGGTTCAATGTATTGGTGCTTGGCGCCGTTTGCGCGTTCTTCACCGCTCCTCAACCCGCCCAATCTGAACCAGCGGTCCGCTTCGATGGCCAGACGGTCAATCTTATCGTCGGCTTTGCGGCGGGCGGTGGGACTGATGCGGCCGCGCGGGTGCTCGCGCCATTGCTCGCGAGGCACCTCCCCGGTCAACCCACAATCGTCGTGCGCAACCTGCCCGGTGCTTTCGGCATCGCCGCAGTCAACCATCTGCTGCATCAGAGCAAGCCCGACGGGCTCACGTTGTCCATGGGGGCAAACAGTCAAGTCGACCCAGTCAACTATCGCAAGGCGTCGCTGCAATACGATCCCAGACAGTTTCACTACATTGGCGGCATCGGACGCGGTGGGTATGCGCTCGTGATCAACAGCGC
>Ga0066388_100003699_pt1 | contig 10033 bp, 6 predicted proteins | sample PanSoiMetaGPlot6_FD_64539 | JGI IMG/M metagenome (GOLD analysis project Ga0066388, IMG submission 64539) | Tropical forest soil microbial communities from Panama analyzed to predict greenhouse gas emissions - Panama Soil - Plot 6 (Hybrid Assembly) | ecosystem: Environmental > Terrestrial > Soil... | reverse complement strand
TTTGAGCAAACACCGGCCCGAGTGCAAAAAACGCACCGCTGGTCGCGCCGGCTAGGAACGCGGCGACGACACCGAAGGGCGACTGTTCGTATAGTTTGCCGGGATTAATGCGCGCGCCGCTCACGGCGTCAGCGGGCGCGGCGTTGCGACTCAGGGCGAGGGGCACGAGAGACAGCGCAAGCGTGATGGCAACAATGCAGAACGGCCGGTAGCCCGTGGTGTCGGTCGCCGGGAGAAGAAGCTGTCCGGCAACGCCGGCCATCAGTCCGGTCATGCCGTAGATGCTGAGAATCTGTCCTCTCGTTTCTACGGTTGCAGTACTGTTGAGCCAGCTTTCAACAACGATAAACAGTCCGGCAAAGCAGAAGCCGGTTGTGGCACGAAGGGCTATCCATGTAATCGGATCAATGACGAGAAGATGGAGGAGCGGTATCGTCGATGCGATTGCCCCCAAAGCGGCAAAAGTCCGGATGTGACCGACACGTTCGATGATCTTGTTGCTGTTGAGCGATCCAATGACGATGCCTGCCCAAAAGCTTGCCCCGATCGCGCCGATCTGGGCCGGAGAAAATCCTTCGATATCGCCGCGAACGCTCAACAGCGTTCCCTGGAGCGTATTGCCCATCTGCATCAGCGCGAAGCCAGACAGCAGGGCGAGCAAATGTGGCAAAATCGACCGCACTGTCGTTGCCATGTCTTTCACCGCGTTTGGATTTGCGCCAGCCGGGCAGGCTAGAAGGAGCCGAACACCGACCCCAGGATGATAACGGCGACTAAGGCGACAATCGGCCCTACGATGTTCGCCAGGACCATATCGAAGTAGCTTTTTCGATGAGTTGAGCCGCATACCGCAAGCAGGGTCACGACGGCGCCATTGTGCGGCAAGCTATCGAGCGTTCCGGATCCGATCACGGCGATACGGTGCATAAGTGCCGGATCGATCCCGCTCGCCTGGGCGATCTGCAGATAGATATCGCCAAGCGCATCGAGAGCGATGGTCAATCCGCCCGAGGCCGAGCCGGTCAGGGCGGCAAGGACGTTTGTTGCGATCGCGAGAGAGACGAGGGGCCCGCCTGAAATCGACAGGACCCAGTCACGCACGGCCGCAAAGGCAGGCAACGCCGCAACAACGGCGCCAAAACCGACCAGGCTGGCGACACTGAAGATAGGCAGTACCGAAGCGTTGGCGCCGGCATCCATGCTCGCCCGCAAATCCGGTAGCCGGGTTTGATTGAGAACGACAAGTGTCGCGCTGGCAACGGCGAGAGCAACCGCGACCGACCAGACTCCCGCAACGCCCGCCAGCGACGTATTGCCCCAGCGCTCTTCCGCGAGAAACGAAAAATCCATGCGCGGCAAGATCAGGAGGGACATCAGCAGGTTTACGCCTACGACTACGACAAGCGGGATAATCGCCGTGCCGATCGGAGGCGTTACAGGGCTACGCTTGCCATGCGATATTTCGGCGGGATCGAACTCATGCGAGGACGTCGCGCGTTCGCGAATGAATTGATCGTCCGCGAGGGCGCCGCTGCCGACCTCGGTCACGCCCTCGTAGCCTTCGCCGGATCTTCGTGCCGAGGCCTCAGCGCGTCCGAGCCACCACAATCCAAACGCCAGCATGATCGCCGAGGCGATGATTCCCAGCCCGGGCGCCGCGAATGGCGTCGTTCCGAAAAATGGCATGGGGATGGTGTTCTGAATCGCCGGTGTCCCTGGCATGGCCGACATGGTGAAGGTCGACGTGCCGAGAGCGATCGTTGCCGGCATCAGCCGTTGCGGGATGTTCGCCGCCCGGAACAATTCTCGCGCCATCGGCGCCAAGACGAAAAAGGCAACAAACAGGCTCACGCCGCCATAGGTGACCAGTGCGCCAGCAAGTACAACGGCCAAGATCGCCCTCTGGTGCCCGAGCTTGGTGCTCATGAAATTGGCGATGGTCTGCACCGATCCGCTGTCGTCCATGAGCTTTCCGAACAGTGCACCAAGGAGAAATATAGGAAAGAACTGCGCCACGAACTGTGCTGCGCTTATCATGAAAGTCTGCGTCCAGTGGGCGAGCACTGGCTCTCCGGCGAGGGCCGCAGCCAGGAGCGCTACGGCAGGCGCGAGAAGGAGCACACTCCATCCGCGAAACGAGAACCAGATCAGCAAGCCGAGGGCAACGAGGATTCCGACGAGGCCCATGGTGTCAAACCTGCTGCAGAAGGACGTCCAGATCAACTGAGGAGCGCTTGCCGATATTCTTGCCGTTGGCGTTCAGGAAAGCCTCGGCGGCACGCCGACCCTCGTCACGCAACATGCAAAGGAAGTCCCATTCGGCATTGAACTTCGACGATGCTCCAAGCTCGGCGAGAACCTTGCTGGCAATGAGATGAATGCGCATATGAGCCCATTGGCGGCCCTCGTTGCTTCCTGGGTCGGCGACCTGTCGCAGTAACGCAATCATGCGCAGCTCCTTCAGGAGAGTGGCGTTGAACGACACCTCGTTCAACCGATCGAGGATTTCTCGTGCGGAGCGGGGGGTACCGGGTCGTTCGACTGGGTTGACCGCGACAAGCAGCGTGTCTTGCGATTTGCACTCGCGTACGAGCGGCGTGATTGTCGGGTTGCCGGAGTAGCCGCCGTCCCAATAGGGCTCACCGTCGATTTCAACCGCCTGGAACAAGGTTGGTAGGCAAGCCGAGGCAAGAAGTACGTCGGGGGTAAGCTCGGCATTGCGAAATACGCGGCCACGGCCGGTGTGTACGTTTGTCGCCGTAACAAACAGCCGGATCGGCGCGCGCGCGACCTGGGCAAAGTCGACGGACTCCGCGAGCACGTCGCGCAAGGGGTTGGCGCCCCGCAAGTTCAAATCGTATGGCGAGAAAATGCGGCTCGCGAGGTCGAAAGCGAGGTAGAAAGGAGACGTGTCAAGCGTCCACCGGCCCAGCAGAACATCCAGCGGACTTCGCCGGATGGGGCTAAATCGCGCAGAATGCGCGACGCGCCGCCAAAATTCGTTCAGTGCAGTCTTGGCGCCTTCGGGTCCGCCCGCCGTAAAACCGGCGGCCAATACGACGGCATTCATCGCGCCGGCAGAAGTGCCCGATATTCCATCAAGGCGCAGCCAGCGCTCGTCCATGAGCCGGTCGAGCACACCCCAGGTGAACGCCCCGTGCGATCCGCCTCCCTGCAGCGCGAGGTCGACAAGCACTTCAGCGCGAGTACCCGTCGTTTTTTCCTTTTCAGCCACGGCAGCTGTCGGCATGCCAGTCTCCAACTAATGTGCGACCGCTTCTTGGGCCGCCAGTTTCGGATCGGTGGAGCTTTCCTTTCCTCCGAACCATGTCACGTAGAGCGTCGGCAAAAACACCAGCGTAAGGATCGTTCCCACCAGTAACCCTCCCATGATGGCAAAGGCCATCGGTCCCCAGAATACCGTCGGGGCGATGGGGATCATGCCAAGAACCGTCGAGATCGCCGTCAGCATGATCGGCCGGAAGCGGGTGCTGCTCGCATCAACGGTTGCCTGCCAAATGCTTTTGCCCTCGCTTCGTTCGGCCTCGATTTGCCCGATAAGGATGACGGCGTTCTTGGTGATCATGCCGAGCAAGGCCAGGATGCCGAGGATGGCCACGAATCCGAGCGGTTTCCCGGACAAAAGCAAAGCCCCGACGACGCCGATCAATCCCAGTGGGCCGACGCTCAGGACGATCAGCAGCCGCGAGAAGCTCCGCAGCTGCACCATCAACACGGTGAACATGATCAGCAGCATTGCCGGCACCACGGCAATCACCGACGCCTGCGCCTTCGCGCTGTCCTCCACCACGCCACCTAGGACGACCTGGTAGGGGCGTTGCAGGGTTTTCGACAGTTCCGCGATGGAGGGCGCCAGTTCGCTGACGACCGTTTCCGGGAGCACTCCGGGCTTGACGTCGGCCTGCACAGTCAATGTCGGAACACGATCGCGGCGCCAGACCAAGGGTTGCTCCTGATCGTACGAGAACGTCGCAAATTGGCTCAGCGGAACCGTCCTCCCGTTCGGCAGCGGAACCTGGATGGAGCGCAGGGTATCGAGCGAAACGCGCTGTTCGTCGGTCGCCCGTACAACGACATCAACGAGATAGATATCGTCGCGCACTTGGGTAATGGCGCTGCCCGAGATGACGGTATTGAGCACGCTCGCGAGCGCTTGCGAGCTCAGTCCGAGCAGGCGCGCTTCGTTCTGGTCGATCTGGATACGCACCTGGCGAGCGGGTTCGAACCAGTCGAAGTTGACGTGAACGACTTGCGGATTTGCTGCGACGACCTGCGCGAGCTTCAATGCGATTTCCCGAACTTGCGGGATCGCCGGACCACTGACGCGATATTGCACCGGCCAGCCGATCGGTGGACCGAGCTCGAGCGTCGAAACACGGCTAACGAGGTTGGGAAATTCGTTGGCCAGCACCTTCTCGAGCTTCTGGCGCAGGCGTTCGCGTGCGGGGACATCCTTGGCAACCACCACTGCCTGGCTGAAGAAGTTGTTCGGCAGCTGGACATTCAGCGGCAGATAGAAACGGATGGCGCCACGGCCGACATTGGTGCTCCAGCGTGCGACGTCGGGATCGTCCTTGAGGACATCGTCGATCCTGCGCGCCACGGTTTCACTGGCAAAGATCGAGGAATTTTGCGGCAGCGCCATGTCGACGAGCAATTCAGGTCGGTCCGAGGATGGGAAGAACTGGTTGGGAATGAGCCGGATTGCGAATATCGACGCGATAAACATGGCGAGCGTGGCCGCGAGCGTTAGCCACTTGGCCCGCAGCGCCCAGGTGAGGAACGAGCGGTATGTCTTGAAAACCCAGCCGGGCTCCGACGACTTCGCCGCCTTGGGAGGCTTGAGAATGGCAACCCCCAGGAGCGGCGCGAACAGAACCGCGACGAACCACGACGCGATCAGCGCGATGGTGACCACAGCAAAGAGCGTGAACGTGTATTCACCGGCGCCACTGGCCGCGAAGCCGACGGGCACGAAACCTGCAATCGTCACGAGCGTACCCGCAAGCATCGCAAAGGCGTAAGTACGGAATGCAAACGTCGCAGCCTCCACCTTGTCGTCGCCAGCCGCGAGCCGCGTGAGCATGGCGTCGGTGGTTGTCATGGCATCGTCGACCATTAGCGCCAGCGCAATGATCAGCGCGCCGAGCGATATTCGCTGCATGTCAATGTGCGACATCTGCATGATGGAAAAGACCACGACGAGTGTCAGAGGAATGGCAGAGGCGATCACAAACCCGGGACGAATGCCGAGACTTACAAAGCTTGCGGCGAGAATGATCGCGACCGCCTGCCAGAGCGATGTCATGAATTCGGAAATGGCGGTTTCGACGGTAGCGGCCTGATCGGCGACGAGCTTCGGTTCTATGCCGATTGGCAAATCCGCGGTTGCTTCGTTGATGGTACGCTTGATGTTCTTACCCAAGGCCAGTATGTCGCCACCCTCGCGCATGGCAATTGCTAAACCGATAGCCGGCTGTCCGTTTACGCGGAACAGCGGTTGCGGTGGATCGGCAAAGCCGCGCCGGATCTGCGCAATGTCGGCCAAACGCAGCATGCGACCGCCAACCGCGAAGTTGACGTTCGCTACGTCCTGCTCGGAGTGAAACGCCCCGGACACGCGCAGGGACAGCGTTTCGTTGCCGGTTTGGATCGTACCGGCCGGCTGCACGACGTTTTGCGCCTGCAGCGCCGCGATCAAAGCGGAGCGGTCGATGCCGAGCTGGGCGAGCTCTTCCATCGAAAATTCGACAAAGATCTTCTCGTCCTGTGCGCCCAGAATTTCGATTTTCGATACATCGGGCACGTGCAGCAGTTTCGAGCGGACGTCCTCGACATAGTCGCGAAGCTCGCGATGCGTGAAGCCTTCGGCGGTGAAGCCATAGATGATTCCGAAAGTGTCGCCGAATTCGTCGTTGAAGCCAGGCCCTACGACGCCGACAGGCAATGTATGGCGCATGTCGCCGATGCTCTTGCGAACATGATACCAGATGTCAGGAATGTCCCTGGCGGCCGTGTTGTCCTTGAGATTGACGAAGATCGTGGTCACGCCGGCGCGCGTAAAACTGCGCAGGAAGTCGAGCTTCGGCGTTTCTTGCAGCGTACGTTCGAGCCGCTCGGTAACCTGCTTGAGCATGTCGTCGACGCTGGCGCCAGGCCATGCGGCCTGTACCACCATGGTCTTGATAACGAAGGAGGGGTCTTCATTGCGCCCGAGCCGCACGAAGGCGAAAATTCCGGCGAGGACGGCAATGATCATCAGGTAGACGGTCAACGACCGGTTCTTGAGCGCCCACTCCGAAAGATTGAAGCCCATATTACGGCTCCGACCCGAGCAGACGAACCTGCTGGCCGGGATGCAAGGCTTGCACACCGGCGGTGACCACGACGTCACCAGTCGTCAGCCCGCCGGACACCGCGACCCTTGTCGGATCGTAACGCAGTACCTCGATGTTGCGCAGAGAGACGGTCTTTTTCGCCGGATCAACAATCCACACGGCAGGTTGATTGTTAATCTTCGTGAGTGCGGATGCGGGAATGTTGATGACCGGCCCGGTGTCGACCTCGGCGCGTCCCGTCACGGTCGCGCCTAGCCGCATCGCTTCCGGCGGATCGTTCAGACCAACCTTCACAGCAAAAGTTCGCGTGACCGGATCGGCTTGCGGGGCAACTTCCCGAACACGGCCAGTTGTCGTTATTTTCGGATCGTCAGTAAGGCTTACGACAATTCGGGGATCGCTCGGCATGGAGCGGATCATCTGCGCTGGCACGTCGAAGACGGCGTCGCGGCCATCCTTGCGCGCGATCCTGAGAATCATCTGCCCCGCCTGCACGACCTCGCCCGCGCCGGGACCGACTGCGGTGACGACGCCCGGTGCGTCCGCCCTGAGCTCGGTGAAGCTCACCTGATCATATGCAGTCTTTAGCTGGGCTTCGGCGGCGTCGACCTGAGAGGTCGCGGTCTGCAGCGCCTGAGTGGCCTGGTCATGATTGGCACGCGTGGTCCAGCCTTGCTCGAGCAAAGTATCCTGCCGCTCGAAGTGATTGCGAGCCTGCGTCAATTGCCCCTGTGCGGAAACGAGATTGGCTTGCGCTGCCCGCAAGGCGTTGCGTTCATTTTGCGATTCGAGACGCGCCACAATCTGCCCGGCTTCGACCCGATCGCCGAGCTTCCTGTCATTTTCGAGCACGCGGCCTGAGATGCGGAAGGCCAGGGCGACCTCGTCATCCGCTTCGATGCGCCCGGTCAGAGTGATGGGCACACCTGCTTCGCGTTTTTCGACCGTCGCAGTGCGAACGGGACGGGGCTGTGGTGCCGAGGCTTCCGTTTGCGGCGAACAACTCGAAAGCAATAGTGATAGCGTCAATGCGGCTGCAACTGAGTAGGCTATTCTTGCCGTCGCATGAATGCATTCAGGCATTGTCCAGCTCTTCCTTGGATTTGGATAATTTCGGCGTAAACACTATCGCCTCGACAAACGGATGTTCGAGGTGTCCAGGTCGGTATCCTGTGCCGGACACTAACGCAGCTACGCCAATCGCAGATATTGGACCTCGGTCCCATCATTGCGGATTGAGCAAGTCGGATTGCGATTTTTCTCAGGCCGATTGGACTTCGGCCCAATATGAGGTCCATTTGCCATCGATATAGTCGATGGACTCGGGGCAATTGTCTTACGCCGCGCTCAATCTTGTGAGGCCGCTTCCGGCAATAGTGTCCGCATTTTCCAATGTACGGATGCCGCGCGCCGAGGGTGACCTTGTCAAAATGAAATAGTCCCGCGTGTGCCGGAGGCTGTCGTCAGGAAATGCCTGGTTCTCTTCGTAACCTGAAATACGGCCTCGCCGTCCTGGCGGCGGTGGCACTATTGGCTGGCGAGTGCAAGCCCTCATATGCCGCCACCGGTTCGGTGCGCATCGTCATCGGCCGCATGGGCTTCGTTTTTGGTGGCGGCAGCGGTACACTGCATTTCCAAGGAAGAAGCTATCCGCTCAACGTCGGCGGCGTCAGCGTTGGGCCCTTCGGTGCCACGGGCGTCGATCTGTTCGGGCGCGCTTACAACCTACGGACCGCGGCCAGCATCCACGGCACCTATTCGGCGGTTCTCGCAACCGCAGCGAGCGGCGCGAAGGTCGTACGGCTCCGGAACTGGCAGGGCGTCGTCCTGGAGCTGCGCGGTCGGCGGGGGGTTAAGCCCGCTGTCGACCTCAGCGGCCTGCAGATATCCTTTCGCTAGCGCCGCTTAGACCTGCTGCGACAATTGGACCTAGGGCCGTCGCGCAAAATACGCGGTCCCGGCGCCAACATTAAAAAATTTCAATTGCGGCGAAAGGCTGCCGTAATGCGCGGCCCCCTATCTATCCGGCCATCACTCTGAGACCTCAGAGATTCCAGATGGAGAGAGAAGACATGGATCACATTTTGCGTGCCTCAATCCGGCGCACGAGTTCGTCCGCGCGTCGACTGGTGCTTCTTGCATCGGCTGCCGGGCTTGTCGCTGCCGCAGTCGTCGCGGGACCGTCGAATTTTGGCGGGTTGAACCAGCTTGCTCTGGGCTCGCCGGCGCACGCCGATAGCGTCCAGCCAATATCCGGCTTTGCTGACGTCGTAGAAAAGGTAAAGCCGGCTGTGATCTCGGTTCGGGTCAAGATGGATGAATCGGAGACCAACGGTATGGGCGAGGGCCGCGAGAACAACGCGATGCCGCAATTGCCGGGTGGCCTCGACAAGTTCTTCGAACAGTTCGGCCGGCCCGAGATGCGGGGAATGCCGCACAACAGGCGCGCTCTAACTGGCGAGGGCTCCGGCTTCTTCATCTCCGCTGATGGTTATGCGGTCACCAACAATCACGTTGTCGACCACGCCGATACGGTGCAGGTGACGACTGACGATGGCGCGGTCTACAAGGCGAAAGTTGTCGGGACCGACGCAAAGACCGACCTTGCGCTGATCAAAGTCGACGCCAACAAAAGCTTCCCCTTTGTGAAATTTGCCGATCGCGATCCCCGCGTCGGCGATTGGGTCGTGGCCGTCGGCAATCCGTTCGGTCTTGGTGGCACCGTGACGGCGGGTATCGTGTCCGCGCGAGGACGCGACATCGGCTCAGGCCCCTACGACGACTACATTCAGATCGACGCCCCCATCAACAAGGGCAACTCGGGCGGTCCGGCCTTCAATATGGACGGCAATGTGATCGGCGTGAACACCGCGATCTTCTCACCGTCCGGCGGTTCGGTCGGAATCGGCTTCGACATTCCGGCTGACACGGCGAAGGCGGTCGTGGCCCAACTCAAGGAGCACGGTTACGTCAACCGCGCATGGTTGGGCGTCCAGATCCAACCGGTCACGGCGGAAATCGCCGATAGCCTTGGTCTGAAGAAGGCCGAAGGTGCGATCGTCGCTGAGCCGCAGGCCGACAGTCCGGCAATGAAGGCAGGCATCGTTGCGGGCGACGTGATTACCGCGATGAACGGCGCGCCAATCAAAGACTCTCGCGATCTGGCCCGCAAGGTTGGGACAATGGTTCCCGGCACCAACGTCAAACTGACGGTGGCTCGCAAAAGCGAGATGAAAACTTTCGACCTCACCCTCGGTAAGATGCCGAACCAGCAGCAGGCCAAGGCTGATACCGGGAGCTCGACCGACGGATCTCCGCGTCTCGGCCTGAACCTCGCGCCTGCCAAGGAGGTCGCCGGGTCAGGTGACCAGGGTGTCGCGGTGGTTCAAGTCGATCCGAATGGACCGGCGGCAGAGCGCGGCATCAAGACTGGCGACGTGATCCTGGAGGTTGGCGGTAAGGCCGTTGCAAATGCCTCCGACGTGCGCAAGGCGCTGAGCGAAGCACGTTCGACCGGCAAGAATACCGTGCTGATGCGGGTGAAGACCGCTGACGCGGTGAGGTTCGTGGCCCTCCCGATTGCAAAGGCCTAGCAAAAGAAGCCTTTCAACGGGTGTTTTGCGTAAAGTGACTGGAGGGACGGCTCCATGCCGTCCCTCTTTTTATTTGTTTTT
>Ga0066388_100003698_pt1 | contig 10033 bp, 7 predicted proteins | sample PanSoiMetaGPlot6_FD_64539 | JGI IMG/M metagenome (GOLD analysis project Ga0066388, IMG submission 64539) | Tropical forest soil microbial communities from Panama analyzed to predict greenhouse gas emissions - Panama Soil - Plot 6 (Hybrid Assembly) | ecosystem: Environmental > Terrestrial > Soil... | reverse complement strand
AACATCTACGCCGGGCCGCAGGGATCGTTCGTGCCGAAGTCGTTCGCCGCATTCAACCCGATGATGGCGCAGGCGGAGCTCGGGTTCGTGGTCGTGCAGATCGACGGCATGGGAACGTCGAATCGATCGAAGGCGTTTCAGGACCTCGCTTGGAAGAACCTCGGCGACGCCGGATTCCCCGATCGCATCGCCTGGCACAAGGCGGCTGCGGCGAAGTACTCCTGGTATGACATCAGCCGCGTCGGCATCTACGGCACGTCCGCCGGCGGACAGAACTCACTCGGCGGCCTGCTCTTCCATCCCGAGTTCTACAGGGTCGCAGTGTCGGCGGCCGGCTGTCATGACAACCGGATGGACAAGATCTGGTGGAACGAGCAGTGGATGGGTTGGCCGATCGGCCCCGAGTACTCGGCGTCGTCGAACGTCGACAACGCCTATCGCCTGCGGGGCCATGTCCTGCTCGTCGTCGGCGAGATGGACACGAACGTCGATCCCTCGTCGACGATGCAGGTGGTGAATCGGCTGATCAAGCACGACAAGGACTTCGATCTGCTGTTTATTCCTGGCGCGGGACACGGCGCCGGCGGCGCGTACGGCGAGCACAAGCGCTTCGACTACTTCGTGCGGCACTTGCTGGGCGTCACGCCGCCGGAGTGGACAAAGAAGGATCAGAAGGCATCGACGGCCGATCCGGATTAGTCGGGGAAAGCAACCGCGGAGATCGCGGAGTCCGCCGAGAATGACTTGCTCTGCGATCTCCGTGCACTCTGCGGTTGCTTTCAACCCGCGGGCGAGCCATTTGAGAGGAGAACAGTCCGTTCCATGAGCAAGACATTCGCGCTCGCCGCCTCGATCGTTTTCGCCGCCGCGAGCGCCCCGAGCGTTCCCGACAGGGTGACGCCGGCGGTGGTGCCGTTCGCGCTGCCGGAGGTGCGGCTGCTCGACGGCCCGTTCAAACGGGCGATGGAGCTCGATCAGCAGTACCTGCTGGCAATCGACGTCGATCGCCTGCTGCACAACTTCCGGATGAACGCGGGCCTGCCCTCGTCCGCCGCGCCGCTTGGCGGTTGGGAGGCGCCAGACGTCGAACTGCGCGGGCATACCGCGGGGCACTATCTGTCGGCGCTCTCATTGATGTATGCGTCGACCGGCGATGGGCGCTTCAAGACGAGAGCCGACGCGCTGGTCGCGCAACTGGCGACGATTCAGGAGGCGCTGGCGCGGCGGTTCCATCCCGGTTACCTGTCGGCGTTCCCCGAGGAGTTCTTCGATCGCGTCGACGCGCGCCAGAAAGTGTGGGCGCCGTACTACACGATTCACAAGATCATGGCGGGCCTCGTCGACGCGCACGACCTGACCGGCAACGCGCAGGCGCTCGGCGTGGTGACGAAAATGGCCGACTGGGTCCGGTTCCGCGTCGATCGGCTCAGCGAGGCGCAGCAGCAGGCGGCGCTCGGCACCGAGTTCGGCGGCATGAACGAGGTGCTCGCCAACATCTACGCGATCACCGGCAACGCCGAGTATCTCAGGGTGGCGCACGCGTTCGATCACCAGGCGATCTTCGATCCGCTCGCCCGCCACGAGGATCCATTGAGCGGCCTGCATGCGAACACGCAGTTCCCGAAGATCATCGGCGCGGCGCGCGAGTACGAGCTCACCGGCGACGCACGGCTGCGTGACATCGCGACGTTCTTCTGGGATCGCGTCGTCCACCATCGGTCGTACGTGATGGGCGGCAACAGCGACGGCGAGGCGTTCTTTCCCGAAGAGGAATTCTCGAAGCACCTGGGCGCGTCGGGGCCGGAGACCTGCAACACCTACAACATGCTCAAGCTCACGCGCCACGTGTTCGCCTGGTCGGGCGACGCCGGCGCGATGGACTACTACGAGCGGGCGCTCTTCAACCACATCCTGCCGTCGCAGGATCCGGCGACCGGCATGGTCCTCTACTACTGCCCGCTGCGGCCCGGCGCGTGGAAGTCGTTCTCGACCGGAGACGACTCGTTCTGGTGCTGCGTCGGGACGGGGATGGAGAATCACGCGAAGTACGGGGACACCATTTATTTCCACGACGCCTCGTCCCTGTTCGTGAACCTGTTCATCCCGTCCGAGCTGACGTGGAAAGAACAGGGACTCGTGCTGCGCCAGCGGACGACGTTTCCCGAGGAAGAGGCGACCCATCTGACGCTCGCGTTGACGCAACCGACGCGTCTGGCTCTCAAAGTAAGACGGCCTGCGTGGGCACACGGAGCGACTGTGCGCGTGAACGGGCGGGAAGGGCTGGAACGGCGGGACGGGCGGGATGGGAACTCCGGTTATCTGACGATCGACCGCGAGTGGAAGAACGGCGACACGATCGACGTCAGCCTGCCGATGGCGCTGCACACCGAGGCGATGCCCGACAACCCGAAGATGATCGCCGTCCTCTACGGCCCGATGATGCTCGTCGGCGATCTCGGCCGGGAGGGGCTGGACGGCGTCAAGCGGTACGGTCCAAGCGCGCCGCAGGTGGGTCGCGTGAAGACACCGCCGATTCCTGCGTTCGTCGGCGACGTGCAGGACGTCGTGCGGCGCATCGCGCCGGTTCCAGGCGTACCGCTCCAGTTCCAGACGAAGGGACTGGCGCAGCCGCACGAGGTGACGCTGGTTCCCTTCTACCGCATCCTCGATCAGCGCTACACGGTGTACTGGTCGGTGTACTCGCCCGACGAGTGGCGGTCGCGTGCCGCGGTGTCCTCCGAACTGGCGGCGTGGCGGCGCGAACTGCCCGACCGGACGCTCGATCTGGTTACCGTCGCCAACGCAGACCACGAGCGCACACACGACGTGAAGAGCGAGAATGCGAGCGACGGGTTTTTCGAGGGACAGCGCACGCGCGAGGCGCGCAACGGCTGGTTCAGCTACTCGATGAAGGTCTCACCACGATCGGCGACGTCGATCGTGTGCGCGTATCGCGGCAGCGAGGGCCGGCGGCGCGCGTTCGACATTCTCGTCGACGGCGAGAAGATCGCCAGCGAGTCGCTCGAGTATCATCCCACCGAACAGCTCGACCGGGAGTATCGCGTTCCCGAATCGCTGACGCGCGGCAAGACCAGCGTCACGATCAGGTTCCAGGCACACGCCGGGAGTACGGCCGGCGCGCTCATCGAAGTGCGAACGATTCAATGACTGTCGCCCAACCATGGTAATGTCCGGCTTCAGCCGGACCGTGATCGTAGTGTCCGGCTTGAGCCGGACCGTGTGATCGGAAGGAGTGATGCGATGCGCCAGCTGATCGTCCTCTCCGTCGTCGGCGCCGTGCTGTGCGCCGCATCGGCGCTGCCCCGCGCCGCCGCCACCATGCCCGATTGGGCGTACGCGATCCCGCAGCCTCCCCCGGGTGGCGCTGCGCCTGCCGCTCCGGCTCCCGATCCGTCGCCGAAGCAGCTGCCCGGCAGTACGCTGACGTTCACGCGCCAGCAGATCTCGGACGGATTCGGTCCGGCCGACTGGTTCCCCAGCGATCATCCACAGATGCCGGAGATCGTGGCGCACGGCAAGCGGCCCGACGTCCGCGCCTGCGGCCTCTGTCACTATCCGAATGGCAAAGGCCGTCAGGAGAACGCCGGCGTCTCCGGGCTGCCGGTCTCGTACTTCATCCAGACGATGAACGACTTCAAGGACGGATTGCGGAAAAGCTCGGAATCGCGCAAGGCGAACACGAACCTGATGATCCAGTACGCGAAGGCGATGACGCCCGAGGAGATCAAGGAGGCCGCTCAATATTTCGGCGCCATGCCGTGGACGCCGTGGGTTCGAGTCGTCGAGACCGCCACCGTCCCGAAGATGGTGAGCCGCGGCGGCATCTGGATTCCAGTCGACGGCGGCGAGAAGGAACCGATCGGTGTGCGTATCATCGAGACGCCGGAGAATCCGGAGCGCACCGAGATCCTGCGCGATCCACGATCCGGATTCATCGCGTATGCGCCGGTCGGCAGCATCAAGAAGGGTGAGGCGCTCGCGAAGAACGGCGGCGGGAAAACCGAGGCGTGCGGCGCGTGCCACGGCGCCGATCTGAAGGGCCTCGGTCCGGTGCCCGGGATCGCCGGCCGATCACCGAGCTACCTGGTGCGGCAGATGTACGACATGCAGACGGGCGCGCGGCACGGCGAGTGGGCCGAACTGATGAAGCCGGTCGTCGCGAAGCTGGGCGACGAGGACTTCGTCAACATCGCCGCGTACGTGTCGTCGCTGCTGCCGGCGCGCGCGACGTCGAGCGCCGCGCGGTGAACGACGACTGAACGACTGACGACCGACGACTGACCGCTGATGCGCCGTGAACGCGACCATCGTGGGCGTCACGGCGCCAGAGTTCACCGGCGTGCAGCTGGTCTCAGGCAGGGTCTCAACGGCGCGTCGACGCATCCATGAGCCTGCCGAGCTCCTTCAGCAGCGCCCTCTTCAATTCGGTCACGGCGCGTTCTTCATCGGCGTTCCCGAACCCCTTCATCCGCTGCTCGTCGATGGCCCTGACCACGGCCCAGACTTCCGATCTCGCGCTCGTGCGGGCGTCTGCGCCCGCATCGCCCATGTCCAGCGCGGCGCGCGCCTGAGTCAGTGCACGCTTGGCCCGGTCCTGGAGGCTCGTGCCGGCCTGCGGAGCCGGCGCTGCCGTCCGGCCCGCGATGAACGGCTGCGCCTGCTGCCGGCGCGATTCGTTCCGCTTCAGCCAGCCCTCGAGGAAGTCCTTCTGCTTGGGATCTTTCTCCACGATCTTGCGATACTGGGCGGCCTTCGCACTCGACATCAGCTCGACCAGCTCCGACGGCGACAGGGTGTTCATGAAGTCGAGCGTCGCCTGATCGGGCATTCCCTCCTTGAACGTCGCGGCCCGGCCCTTGTCCTTGAGCAGACTCGAGAAGCGGGCGAGGTCGATGCCGCCCCAGTACCAATCGGCGAGGACGATCGCGACGCCCGTGTTCTTGATTCTGCTCGCCCCCGAGGACTTCCAGAGCATGCGCCCGAAGAGCATGGCCTGATCGGGCGTCATCGCGGCGAATCCTGCCTCGGTGGGATCGAGGCCGAGCGCCTTGGCGCGCGCCATGTAGGTCTGCTTGGTAACGCCCCAGTTGGTCTGGCCGCCGCGATCGTTCTTGTTGGCGGGCTGTTTCTTCCACGCTTCGAGCGAGCCCTCGAAACCGACAACGAGCTTCCACCACTCCCAGAAGGCCGCGTCGTCCGCACCCTTGTCGCCTGAGGGCTGCCGCTGAACGCTACCGGCCGGAGCCCGCAGCGCCACCGCTGACCCGACTCCGCCACCGGCGGCGGGCCGCTGCTGCAGGACGTGCGTCAGCTCGTGCGCGAGCAACTGTCGTCCGCGCGTGCCGTGCGGATCGTACTGGCCGTCGGCGAATACGATGTCGTGGTCCAGCGTGAATGCCCGCGCCTGCACCGCGCGCGCGGCGCTGTCGGCGCGAGGACCGGTGTGAATCCTCACATGACTGAAGTCCTGACCGAAGCGCGACGCCATGAACTCGCCGGTCGCGGCATCGAGTGGATGGCCGGACGACGAGAGGATGCCGGAGACGATCGACGGCGAGGCGGCGCGTTCGTTCCTGCAGGCGGGACAGCCTCCGCCGCAGGCGCACCGGCGGCCCGGCCGCGGCTCGCGCCCGCCGATCACGCCTTCGGCGACGCGGTCCGCCTCGTGCTCATAGGCATCGCCGGCAGCGGTCACGACCGGCTTCGCTTGAATCAGCGCCGCGGCAGGCGGCAGCCGCTGTGCCGCCGGATCTCCAATCGTGCGCCGCATCGGCGGCAGCAGCGAACGCGAGTCGGCGGGTCGCGTGCTGCCGGCGTGGCCAATTCTCTCCGGTCCGCCGCTACCCGTCCGGCTGTTGGCTTTTGGTGCTGGTGCGAAGCTGCGCACGTGCCTCTCCTCTCTCGCCGACGCGTCAGAGTTCGAGAGCGACCCCGCCAGTATAGACGCGCGCTCCGTTTCCAAGCACTTCGGCGAGATCGAACGATCGGGAGTCCAGCCCGACCGCCAGCCGTAGTCGTCTCGAGCATGTCACGCGCGGCGTTTTCCTCCAGGCCGTCGAACGTGCGAACATCAGCACAGTACCGGCCGGCTCGATGCGATGCGAGCGCCGATCCTGAGATGTCACGAAGGAGCACACACGATGCGGACGAAAGGTTCACTCACTCTGTTACTGCTCGCGGCGGCGGGCGCGTCGTTGTCGGCGCACCTGACGGTGTCGCCGCTCCAGTCGAAACCGGGCGCGACACAGAAATACGAAATGCGCGTCCACAACGAAGGAAAACTCGCGGCGACCGCGATCGATCTCGAGATCCCGGACGGCGTGACCGTGACCGACGTCACCAAACCGGCAGCCGGGTCGTACACGACGAAGAAATCGGGCGATCGCATCACGATGATCACCTGGCAGGTCGAGGTGCCGCCGAACAAGTACCTCGCGTTTCCGTTCATCGCGAAGAATCCCGACAACGCCACCGAGCTGCGCTGGACGTTGCACGAACATCTGGCCGACGGGTCCGTCGTCGACTGGAGCGACAAGCCTGGCGCCAAGCAGAAGGGTTCAGTGACCAAGCTGGCGGCGGATTTCGAATGAACTGAGCGGCGCAGGCTCCGTCGACCAGGACACGCGCGGGGATTCATCGCAACGGAATCTCGCTCCGTCGGTGCCGGCGGGATAGGCGAGGTGTAGCGCGCCCGCCCTCACCTCGGGATGCGCGTCACGGCGGCGTGAGCCGCCTGTTGCAGCAGCGCTGATTGGGCGGCAGACACGTTCGCCACCGCGACCGGCATCGGCTGACGTTCGAAGAATGCCTCGAACATGACGAGTGCCGCGACGTACGAACCGGCCATCGTCGGGTGGAACCGGTCGGCACCATAGAGTGGCAAGTGCGAGTCGAGACGCCACGCCTCGCGCCAGGCCTGACCGGCCGGCAGCAGCAGTCCTCCGACGTCGCGGGCGGCGAGGTCGTACGACGTGCGCACGGCTTCGAAGTCGCCGAGGCGCTCGGCCGATGGCCAGACCATGTACAGCGCCGTCCGCGCGCCAGCGCGGCGAATCTCCAGATCGAATCGCCTGACGGACGCCCGGAGCTGCACTCTCGACTCGGGAAGAGCGGACGGCCCCTGCTGCAGAACGACGATCGACCAGCCGCCTCCGGCGATGGCACGCCGCGCCTCGCCGCGATTCCAGTGGTCCTCGAGGCTGTAGCCGTCGAAGGCGACGGTTCGATAGTCGAACCGCTGGTGCGAGGCGGCGGCGAGCCGCGCCACCAGTCCCGGGACGTCGTTCACCGTCGTCAGGCTGTTGCCGATGAACAGCACGCGCGCGCCATCGCCGGGCGCGGCGTACGCGAGCCGCCCGATCGTGAACGCCGCGAGCGCGATCGCTCGCCAGGCGCCAGAACAGTGCCTCACGTGACTGACGCTAGCGCAACGTCACGCAGTCCGGTAGCGGAATCGTGCGAGTGCGCGGGGCCCCGCGGCTATCTCTGGAAGATCGCTTTTGGGATCAACGCGTGGATACCTTTCGTTCCATCCACCACCTGCGTGACCTTCAGATCCATCGCTGCGCTCGCCAACAGGTACGCATCCTCGCGCGAGAGCCCTTTGGTCTCGACCAGAAAATCGAGCATGTCGCGTGTCGCCAGCTTCGCGGCCTGATCGAGATCCGGATCGAGTCCCATCGTGACGTAGTGAGTCGGTGTCTCAGCGCGTGGCCATCGCAGATGACGTCCCTTGTGCAGCAGTACCTGGATCTCGCCTTTGAGCGAGGTCTCGACGGCCGACAGGCTCACCTCGCCGAACCCCTGGACGGCGTGCCCATCGCCAATCGACAGTAGCGCGCCGGGCGCGTGGACAGGCAGATACAGCGTGCTTCCGGCGCCGAGATCCGGGTTGTCGAGGTTCCCGCCGAATACGTTTGGTGGTCCACTCGACACCCGGCCCATGCTCGAGGGCGGCGCCACGCCGATCACTCCCCAGAACGGTCTGGCCGGAATCTCAATGCCGGGCGCGAACTGAACGACCTTGCGTGACACGTCGATCCATGTCACGTGGCCCTTTTCGTACGGGAAGTCCTCGGGCAAGAGGCCGCGGTTCGGCGTGAAGCCCTGGCCCGCAATCGGGAGGCGCACGTCGACCGATCGGATGCGGATTTCAAGGACGTCACCCGGTTCCGCGCCGCGCACCGCAATCGGGCCGTTCAGCGTGTGATCACCGCGCCCATCGCCCTCGACGCCTTCGAAGACCGCGTACAGCTCGGCCGGGATCTTCTCCTTCGGGACGCCAAGCTTCTCGTACCATCGCGGGTTGCCCGACGCGGTCTCGAGGCGCACGATGTCGCCAGAGTCGATGGTGAGAACCGGCTTGAGCGAGGCGTCGAAGAATCCGCGATGCACGGTCGCGGGCGACGCCTTGAGATCGTGAATCTTCGGCGTCCCCTGGGCGCTCGCGATCGCGGGCAGCGCCAGGAGACCTACGCCAGCGGCGATCGTCCTGGCTCGCATCCTCGGTTCCATTCGCTATTCCTGTTTCTCCTGTGCCCGCGCGCCGCGCAGCACGCCTTCGACCGCGCGGTTGCCCTCGTGGCAGGCGTACTCGTACAGACGATACTCAGGATTGCGGTGGAGTGGAATCGCGACCGTCCACGGTCGCGTGAACGTCTTCGGATCGTCGATCGTCACCCGGTAGTCGATGGTGTCGCGATCGATCCGCGTGAATCGCTCGACGACGTGCAGCGATTCCGATTGACGGATGCCCTTGATGCGGCCGCCGGCGGCCGCCGTCGTGATCCACCCCTTGTCGTTGTAGTTGCTGGTATCGACGACGAGCGTGTTGCCGTCCCAGCGGCCGCGCGCATCGCCGTTCCACGACCTGACCGTCGACGGCAGATGGGGCCGGCCGTCGATCGGAATGATCCGCGCTTCGTGAATCATCTCGTAGTGAATCACCACGAAACCCGGCGACTGGACGATCTGGTAGGCGTTGTTGTAGCCGGCGGGGAACATGCCGCCGGGGACGCCGCGCGTGATGCAGCGATCCCACACGCTCATGAACTCGTAGGAATCGGCCAGGTGGGCGTTGGCGTAGTCGCGGCTCGCCTCGGCGTCGGGGCGGACCGGCACCCGTCCGTCCGGCGGATCGACGACCAGCGACGTGCGCCGCGTCGAGACGACGTGATCGCCGGAGTCGAACCAGACCTGGTTGTAGTTGCCGACGTCGCCGGCGCGCGGCGGCGCTTCTTCCTCGCGCGTCGCGGCGGTGCGCTGCTCGATCTCGGCAGCCTCCGTCTCGGTCAGGAACTCTTTGTCGCGCAGCGCCGCCGGCCGCTCGAACGGCGTGAGCGTTGCGTTGGTCCAGACGCCTTGCAGATCCGGTTGGCCATCCGCGGTCTTCGACGCCGTCCAGTTCTTCGCTGCGCGCCCGGACTGCGCGACTCCGGTGACGCCGGCACACGTGACGACCACCACAAGGGCGAGCCCGATCTGTCGGCTCATAGCTCCCTCCAGCCGTGTCGACGACCGATGATACGCCACTCTCGCTCTACCTCGATTGCGAAAGGGACGGGCGCATGTCTGCGTCGACCATGCGGCCGACTCGGGCCACGATTTCCGGCACCGCCTCGACGTCGGCGCGCGTGGTGTGGAAGTTGACGATGCACGCGCGCAGCACGTAGCGGCCGTCGATGACCGCGTTCGAGACGAAGGCTTCGCCGCCGCGCTGCAGCCGATCGAGCAGCTCGCGATTGAGTGCATCGAGGTGGCGTTCGGCGAGCGCTTCGCCGACGCGCATTCGAAGATCAAGCGGCACGTACCGGAATGTCGCGATGCTCAGACTCTGAGTGGCGAGCTCGAGCTCCGGGTGGTGGCCGACGGCCTCGGCCATCGCCCGGGAAAGGCGGATGTCGTCCGCGATCGTCTGACGATAGGCGGCGGCGCCGGCCTGCCGGAGGGCGAGCCACACTTTGAGCGCGCGGAAACCGCGTGAGTTCTGCGGGCCGTAGTCGACGTAGTTCGT
>Ga0066388_100003697_pt1 | contig 10033 bp, 14 predicted proteins | sample PanSoiMetaGPlot6_FD_64539 | JGI IMG/M metagenome (GOLD analysis project Ga0066388, IMG submission 64539) | Tropical forest soil microbial communities from Panama analyzed to predict greenhouse gas emissions - Panama Soil - Plot 6 (Hybrid Assembly) | ecosystem: Environmental > Terrestrial >... | reverse complement strand
GAGCACGCCGAACAGGACTTCGGGATTGGACTGCACCCACATCGACGTTACTTCGTCCGAGTAAGGCCGCAGTTTGTTATAGACGTAAATTTGATGGTCGGTACCGCGGAGTTGACGGATGTCATAGCCGAAGCCGCCAGTGCGAGGCACAAGGATCTGCTTGCCATCGTAGTAGAGCGCGCTCCGGAGCCAGAGCATGAAATAACTGCGCCAGAGGCTTTTCTGCCGACCGAGGAGCTTTTCATTCAGGGCTTTGAAATGGTCGTAGAAGGAAACCGCGACCACCTGATCGCGTTTGGCCTGGACTGGCGAAACTCCGGTAACTCGGCGGGACTCGTTGATGCGTGATGTCCACGCTTGCTGATTGGCTATGCTGAGCATTTCACACCGTCAACGCCATAAGTGGCGTTTGCTGGCCGTATACCCTCTCCCACGCTTCGAGCGGTTGCTCACCTTCCCTCACGTTGCCCGTTTGCCACAGCTTGAAAAGATCGCGGTCATCCTCCGACCAGCCGACGTCAATTGCTGGCGCCGTTGCATCCCGGTCTTCGGATGACCGCTTTGAATCAGGGTCTTCAACTATGGGTTCGGCCTGAGAGAAAGTTTTGCCTTGCGCGCCTGTCCACCTGTCGCGATACCAATCGCGTTCGGCTTTCAGTTCGGCGCACTGCTCCCGCAACTGCTCGACAATGAGATTGTGAGAGCGCAGGGAGATGAACATCAGCACCAAAGGTTGCTTTCGTGGTAAGCGCGCCAGGTAGTCTCAATCGCCGGTAGCTTCTCGCCCAGGTAATCGCCGAGGCCGCGCAGCCGTTGTTGCGGGGTGAAGTGATCGTAAAGCACCCCTAGATATTGCGTCGTCCAGTACCGACCGAGGTAGGAGAGGAGCAAATAGCAATGCGTGTGCATCACGTTCTTCTCCCGAGAGAATTGGACCTCGACGATTGCCCCCTTCGGCAAAGGAATGCGAGCCAGCTTCTGATTGATCTGGCTGACCTGAGAGAACTCGACAGATTGAATCATTGAGTTTAGTTCCAGGCGCGATTGCCGGACTGGTAGGTCGCAGCCAGAGCGGGCGTGTAGCCTGCCGCTGTGTAGGCGTTGATGACGACCGTTCGAAGCCCGGCCAGCGTATCGGCCGCCGCGACGTTCGCATTCGTGAAGACGTTTGCCGCAATCGCAGCGTCAATTGATTGGAGATGAAATTCCATATCCTGACGCTGTTGATACTCACCAGTTGTGCGACCAGTGAACGCATTGCGCAGTTGCGTGGTCGTCGTCCAGGGGTTGATCTCAGCATCGGTCAAGTTGGAGGCGTTGAGAGCGTTTAGGGCGTGTTTGCAGATTTCAGCAATGTCGTAATTGTTGAAAGGCATGACTTATGACTCCTGTATGATTGCGGATAAAAAAAACGGGACTAAACTGTCCCCGAGAAGATTCGTTCCCAGTCCGATTGATCCTGATTCTTAAGCTCCTCTTCGGCCTTCGAGAGCGCGTGAGCCCGAGCCATCTGGCGCCCTTCGGTCCATTCGCCTTCGGCTCCGTCCCGCAATCGTTCGTCTATCGCGGCTTCGAGCTGCGCGGCCCAGTCCAGTGGAACAGGCATTCGTTCGAGCGCCGACTTCGACGCGAGCGCCCTCGCGATCACCGTATCGTCAAAACCACCTTCCGGCGCGTTGTACTTCACATAACCGGTTTCCGTAATCGTGGCTTCGTAGGCGATCAGTTCGTGGCGCGCAATGGGATCAGGAAGCCATTGCAATTCTTCCTTTTCGAAGGCCAGGGCGAAGGCTTGGATCAGCTTCGGCTTGCTCTTCTGCGTCGTCTCGAAGCCGACCACCGAAAGGCTGTCTGGCGCGTCCGCCTGTAACTCTTCGAGGTTTGGCCCACCGATTGAATTCTTCTCGACCAGGGCGAAGGAGACGCGCCACAACTGGCAAGCGACCAGGAGCCGGCCGCGCTGAAACCGCCAACTGATCTTATTGAAACGGTCGAGGAAGACTTCCCGCGCGCAGTGACAGCAGACAATCGAAATAACCGTAAAGTCGTTCTGTCTGCCCCAGTCAACGCCGGCCACCAGGAGATGACCTTTGTGTTCGGGCGGATGGGTCTTCGACGCCCCCATGCAGGCGTCAATGTTCCGGAATACGGCGCCATCGCCTTGCAGGAATTCGGCAAGATACTCTTGCTTGTATACCTGCTCCGGTAGTTCGAGCCTCGCCGCTTCCAGCTCCGCCGGCGGCAGATAGGGATTAACGCTCGAAGGCATCTGCCAGGAGCGCCAATCGGGAAAGGCCAGGTCATCCTGTCCGCGCTGGAAAACCTCGTGGAAATAGTTGAGCCCCTTCGGCGTCGAGAGGAACCAGGCATCGCCCTGTAGGTCGGTCAGAGTCGGGCGTATCGCCTGCTCCCAGGCGATTTTGAGGTTTGACGCGATTGCGGCTTCGTCAATGATCGCGCGCTTGTACTTTCGCGAGCGCCCCGGGTCGTCTGTCCCGTCGAGTGTCCAACACTCGATCACGCCACCATTCTTTAGCTCGATCCGCCGCTCTGTCGCATTGACCTTCGTGGCGTAGGGCTTTAGCTCCGTGGTCAGCGTCTGCCAGACTTCGAGCAGATACTTGTAGTTCGGAGCGAACCACCCGACCGGATCACCCTCGCACGCGGTTTCGAGCGCCAGATGGATGCCCAGGTACGTCTTGCCCGCGCGCCGGCCGATGTCGAGGACATTGAAACGCCGAGCTTCGCGCTTTATCTGCTCTTGCGCCGGATAGAGCCGAGGAAGATTTACGCCGAGCGCCTTAACCTGACGGGTTTGCGCCTCGATCTCGATGGACAGCGCGAGCTTGCCTAATTGATCCAGGCCGCCGCCGATGGAGTGTTGGCTTGCATCCATGCGATAGCCGCCTCCCGGTCCATCCCCGTTTCCATTATCACCCGCTGCAATTGAGTTTCCGCCCAGTCCCGTTTGCGCTGTAGATCCGACTCATTCTCCCGAGGCGCCTGGTTCAGACCGTAGATGTTCGCGAGCTTGGAAGCCGCTTCTTGCGCGCTGTACATCTCCAGGTCGTAGGTCGTCTCGATCACGCCAGACTCCTCATCGCCCTGGAGCTTGTTTTTCTTCACCTTCATTTTCTTGATCTGGCCAGTTACGCCGCGCCCCTTGGCGAGCTTGTAATCGAAGTGACCTTCTTCGTCGAGGAGATCCGCGATGTCTGAATGCATCTGCAACGCGAGAGTCCCGATGATTTCTTCAGCCGTGACGCCGGCGTGACGTTTCGCCCGCTCGATACGAGCCTGGATGTCACTATTTGTCACTAGCTCGTAAGCCCGCTGACGAGCGCTGGAAGGCGCATAGCCTGCGGCGATTGCCGCGCTTGTCGCGCTTCGGCCTTCGGCGTCCGCCTTGATCTTCTCGACGACAAACTTCTCCCGCTTGGCGGTCAGGCGTTTAGGCTTCTTCGCCGCTGGCTTGTGGCCGTTCTTTTGATTGCTCCGACCCCTTGCGCTCATACCATTTCCGGCTTCAGGGCACCAATGATCTCAGCCTTGTGCTCTTCCGGAATCCAGGAGAACCAGTTACGCGCCTTCTGATTTCTACTGCTCTGCCAGATAACGGCGTCCAGGTCCGCGTCATCCTGCCGCTCGCGAACAATGCGCTCATGCCTCTGCTCCCATGTTTCCGCGACCTGCTCCGCGGCCACGACAGCCACCTTTAAGAACCAGGCCCAATACCAGCTCGAACAAAACGTTGGGATCCGGACGACAGGAGCGAACTCGATCCGCCCAGTGATTACCGAGGCCAGGTATCCGCGCGCCGGGACGCCGAAGCGCGGGGATTTGACCTCGATCAATCCCAGGGAGGCGTAGCGCTGGAAGTCGGAGGCGGAGACCTCATGCGCCGGCCGATTGCTCGATATCTGGATTCTGAAAGCCTTGCGGCTCGATCTTCTAGTCATAAAAGCAAAAGCCCGGCGCGAGATAGACCTGGTGGTCTATCTAGCGTCCGGGCTTCGATCCCTTGCGGGAGAGCTCCAATCAAATTGTAATTCGGCTCCGAACTATTGCGTTTCGACGACCCCCGATGTTTAAACCCAGTAATTACCGGAGTCGAAATCTAACTCTGTTGTTCCTTTAGCTGCGCGGCCCGTTGTTTGAGCACATCGGCCAACCTTGTAATCAACAAGGTGAAAGAAGATCCGCCGATCAGGGCGCCGAGCCACTTGATAATCCTCAGCTCCGTCTCGACGACCGCCCAACGCTTCTCAGCGTCGAGGCGCAAGGCGGATTGAGCTTTTTCGAGCTCATCAATCTTTTCTTCGAGGCGTCTCGCCTGTCGCTCAAGAGTGCGATCAGGAAGCGCTGTTTGGGCTACGACTGCGGCGCCAACGAAAAACATCCCGCCGAGCAGGGCTAAGGTTAGTAAAGCGATTTGAAACTGCCTGATACGAAAACTCATTGTTGTCTCTACCATCACCATATATCCCTATCCAGGGGGATTGTTATTATTCAGCCCGCCATGCTTCAGCTATAGCCGCTAGCAATCGCGACTCATCAATCAAACCTCTAAGACCTCGAACCACGATAGCTATACTCTGCTCCTTGATCTCGATCTCCGGAGCGAGCTCGAGCGGTCGAGATATGCGGCTGCCGCATTCCTTGCAAAAGTTCTGAACGACCACCTGACTGGACGGATTATCGAGCTTCGTCTCTGTCGGCCGAGCGTTCGGCGTGACGTCGCGGGCGCCGGGATTGTTAAAGCTATCGATTTGTCGCCGTGACTGTTCCGTCATAAGCACTTGATGGAAGGCGCCGTCTGGCCCGGTAATTTGCCGGATCATTGGCAACTCACCTGCGGACCTATCGCCAGATCAATGAACCGACCAGCGCCAGGTAGCGGCAACCAACGCACGCGCACGGCTTGTGTCTGGCCGACAGGCAAGGACGGATTGATCTGCGCCAGGTCAATCGAGAAGATCCGGCCATTGCTGAAACCGATCAGCTTGTTGACGCCGTTGACGGTGTAAATGTCCAGGTCCGTGTCTTTGTCCAAGTCGAACGGCCGGCCGACGAAATCAACCAGTTTGCCGATCGTTTGAATCTGGCCTCCGCCAGTATTCGAGGATCCGTTATTGAGCGGCGGCGCGATCGTGACGAAGGTATCGAGATCGTAATCAATCCCATAGAAGAGAGTGACCGTCGCACCGATGACGTTGTTGGTGTACGCGCCAGCGGCCAGGTTGGGATTCTGGCCGAAGTTGACATCGCCCTGAGCGTAGGCGATTGGCGCTTGCGGGACCGTCTTCGCCAGATCGCCACCAGTGTTCGTGACGGCGAAATTCTGGTCATTGGCGCCGATGAGCCGCAGAGCGTTCGCGACCGGATTGAAGTCGGCCAGGGAGCGCATATCGCCACCGAATAGCACGGTCAGGAAGGAGACGGGCGTCGCGTTGCCTTGCGCGTCAATCTTGTAGATCAGTCCGGCGTCGTCAATCCCGTAGAGGAGTCCTTTGGCCACCCTGAAATCAATCCCGATCAGCGTACCGATAACGCCGGAGACCGGGAGACGCCGGAGGCCGATCTTGCAAGCGGATTGGACCCAGAGAGTATTCTCCGAGAGGAAATAGACATCAGCCCGCGGCCAGATGAATCCGGAGAGCGATGCGCCGGACTGCTCGACGTGACCGCCAAAGAGCGGAGGCTGCGCAAAGAGAAGACGATTTAAGCCCACGCAATAGAGCAGCGCAGCGAGCAAAAGAATCGCAAACCATCGAACAACTGATTTAACTCTGATCTTCTGCATAATCCCCTCTCTTCCTGTCGGCGGCGCCCCAGGCGCCTTCAGTATGCCCCGTTACCCAAAAGCCGGGGCGCCGCACGGCAGACTATTTCTTTCGCTTGATCAGTTTCGCGAGTTTCTGGTCGTCAGCCTGTTGGAGCGCGGTACGAGCATCGAGCAGATAGCTCGTAATCTGATCAATGCACTCAAGCACGGCCTTGCGCTTCGCCGCCGACATCTTCGAGGCCAGGAGATACCCGACGTTGATAATCACAAAACTAGCCAGCATTTTAGGATTCATTGTTATCTCCGAATCGTGGCGCCTGTGCTGTTGCGGCAATTGCCGAAGTGGTCGCACACGCGCAGGTATACAGTTTGGTTGGCCGGGAATTGATCCCGAGGTATCGGGAAATTTATCTGTTGGAAGTTGGGAAAAAACGGAGCCGGCCCGGCGTAAGTCGCCCGGAACGATTTATCGCCCGCGCGAAGAGTCACGGAGCCAGTTGTTATGATGCCCCCGTTCCCGTCGTCCACTGAGACCTGAACATAAACGCCCTGCGTGTAAACGACGAGATATAGGAGACCGAAATCGAGGACCACGCCGGCCAGGTCATCGGTCGGTTTGCCATTGTCCGATGACGTGACGACGATAGGCGGCGGAGTCTGAGTTTGCTGCTGCATCTCCTCGACGGACTGCGCGAAAGTCGCGCGACCACCCACCGCCACAAGCAGGATGGCCGCGCATAGCAGGAGGATATTACTCACTGAAGTAGCTCGATAGATTTTCATAGGTGTTTTTTTTTCTCCTGAAAACAGAAAAGCCGCCCATTTTACGGAGCGGCATTCCGTGTATTTCAACGGCGCAAACTCCCAAATGGACGGCGCGTGTTCGTGTATTTCAACGACCGAAGCCTATTTTGTTTTGATAAGAACAAGTAACTGATCAACGAACTTTAAAGCCGTAACCAGCGAGTGGCGAATGCCCATAAGGACGAATCGCAAACTCTTCGGGCTAATAGTATGCACAAGTTCAACTTCTTGGCAATCGGAATATTGCTTGTCTGGTAGTTCATCTGGTTTTGGTGAGGAGTCGGATTGTTTCATAAAAGCTATCAAGACTTCTGCTCTTGCCCGAAAACGCGCTCAAATAAATTACGGAGCGACTTAATAGCGGCCGTCAGCCTGCGCACTTCTTGTGTACGCATCTTCAATAGCTGGCGATGATGACCAATGACAACTGGCAAGCTCGTGTCAAACAAATCCATTCGATAATGTTTTTGTGCGAGCTCTCTCAGATCAACAAACCGCTCTTGGAATTGCTTCAAGGTCTGAACTAGCGAATCTCTTTCCTTAGACAAGCCCTCATTCCGCTTTTCGAGCTTACAAATCTTCTTTTCCAAAGATCGCACTTGCTCATGTAACTGCTTTTTAACATCAGCGCTTTCAAGCGCAGTCGGATCTTCAATCACCGTCTGTCGCTGCAATACCTGACGCTCCACAACCGCCCAGGCTTCTTCGTATGAGAAGTTGAGCATCTTCTGTGCGTGAACCATCCAGCCGACAATCCACACCCAAGCAGGATACCCGACGTTCTGTTGTGTTTGAGCGTCTCCTACTGAGTTATAGCCGGTAACACGATCCACCATTCCCCGAGGCGCTTGGTATTTATTCGCCACCTGTCGGGCGTAAGCGTGCCAATAATGTTGCGATGGCAGTTCATACTCCTCAATGATGTCTCGATTTGTAGACATCGCCTGAAACTGAACAAGCTCAAGACGGTGATCTTCCCTTATCTGTCGCACGAAAGATGCGGCAGTAGTCTTAAATGACATCACCCCGCAACTTGAAGCGATCATATCGGAGAGGTCAATCAAGGTCTTCTCTCGAAGAAATATAACCAGAGGCTTTGACAGCTCGAACCATTCGCCCTTTTGTCTCCATGCTGCAAATTTCCGATGCAGAGCGCCTTCGTCCTCCACTTGCCCCTCCCAGTAGCCGATCAATTCAAGCTGGTCCGGACTGGCGGTTTGTAGGTCTTTAAGCCGATCCCCTGGTGTAGCAGAATACCCGAGCTTCACACAGCGAGCCTTTCGATTGAGTATTGCGTAGTTATAGCTCATCAGCCTCTGTCCGTCCTCCTATTCTTCCGGCAAGCTCCATTCTTGCGTCTCTTGCGTCTCTTGCCGCTCCTGCGGCTTCTCCCTCTGCTCATGCACCCAATCCAGCAAAGTGTTATGCCGCTCCTGCAATGCCCCAAAGCGATAACCTATGACGAAGGCAAAAGCAGAAGACGATAACCAGTAACATCAGATGCATTATGAGCGGCATTGTTTGATCGTAGTTCATTGCTCCCCCTCGAATAGACCTTGTTGCTTACGTCGTTTAACAGCCAATGGATTTAGCCAAAGGCATTCAGTGCGCTCACCGGCGCCGTCAGCCCGAGCCGAGCACTCGACGCGATGCCAATCGCCAAACAGTTCGGCGTAAAGCGGGCAATCATAGCCACTGAGAACGACCATTCCCTTCACGCCCCGGAGCATTCCGGCAAGCTCGCGATGCTCGTCGTCCGACATCTCGAATCGGTATGAATGCTTCCGTTTGACGTATCCCTTGCGCGTGCTGTGCGGATAAGGCGGGTCGCAATAGAAGAGAGTCGGGCGAGCATCGTGCTTTTTGATGATCTCCGCCGCCGGCCGGTTCTCGATCACAACGCCCCGGAGTCGCGCCGTCATCGCCTCGATCGCGTCCGGATAGTTCGCCCAGTCCGTTGCGGGAATCCCGCGCCCGCGCGTAAGGTTGTCACGAAAGCCGGTCACCCAGGTTGCGGTCAGGCCATCCGAGCCGAAGCCGGCGAAGGACTTCAGGAGAGTACGGCGCGCCTGCTCGATAGGATCAGCCGCGGCCGTATATGCGGATTCGTATTCGCTCCGGGCGTAAGGCGTGAGGCGAAGAAGCCGCTCCAGCTCCCTCGCCTGCGCCGGATCACGAAGCACACGAAACAAGCTCACAACCTCGCCGTCCAGATCGTTTATCAACTCGCCTTTGAGAGCCCGAGGCTTGCGCATCATGACCGATCCGGCGCCGCCGAACGGTTCGACGTAGACGTCATGCTGCGGAAAATGGGAGATCACCCATTCAGCAAGCCGCCACTTGCCGCCGTGGTAGCGGAGGACTGGACGGGTTGGCTTGTCCTGGACTACGGTCATCTAGCATCGGCTCCTATAATCGCGCCGCATAGCGCCTTCGCGAGTCCCACCGGGACAGCGTTCCCGATCTGTTTAACTTTCTGCTCGCGGTTGCCTGTGAAGTGGTAGCTCTTCGGAAAACTCATCGCCGCCGCCAGCTCGTGCGGTTGCAACATCCTGAAATGCACATCGAGGAGCGCAAGCCGCTCGCCCGGTTTAAGCTCAGGCTCGACCAGGGCAAAGCGATCCTTGGCCGTCACGGCGTCGAGAGGTTCTTCGACGCTGATCGCATCGGCCGTCCCGTTGTACTTCACCAGGAAAGGCTGGACTAAGCCGTGCGCGCCGCCTCGCGCGGTCGTGATCGTATTGAGCGGACGATTGATTGATCTCACTTGCCCGCCGTGTTCCATCCCGACGATGAAAGGCTCAATCAGTCCCCAGGCGTCCATAGTCGTAATCGACGGCATCGGCGCGTCAACGCTGTGCGAGCGTTTGTCGTTCTTGCCGTGATTGCAGGGGATGATGAAAGGCTCGCATAAGCCGTAATGCGTTCCGGAGGCGCAAATGGTACTGAGCGGCTGATCAAGTGAGCGCGGCTCGTTATTGTTTCTCAGCACGACAATGAACGGCTCACAGACGCCGTGATGCGCGCCCTTGGTCGTGATCACGGAAAGAGGATCATCAATTGACCGCGCGTCTTTACCGTTGCGAAGCTCGACGATGAAAGGCTGACACAGGCCGATCCCTCTACTGGTTGTCGTGATTGTCGGGACGGGACGCTCGACCGTGCGAGGCGCGCCTCCGGATAGTTGCGGGACAATGAACGGCAGTCCGCAAAACTTCTGTAACCCGGCGAGAATTCGAGCCATTGTGTTCGGCGCGAGCGGTCGCTTGCGCCTGAAAATCGATTCGGTCGGGACCGACCAGTCAATGATGTCTCGCGCCGGCCGATGCGGCTTCAGCTTCGTCCGCATATCGAAGAGCGCATGGCCGTTTCCATTGCCGTTGAGTTTCGCCTTTGGCTTCGGCGCGTGTGTCGGCTCAGGCCAGACTATGGGCCGCCGTCCAA
>Ga0066388_100003696_pt1 | contig 10034 bp, 5 predicted proteins | sample PanSoiMetaGPlot6_FD_64539 | JGI IMG/M metagenome (GOLD analysis project Ga0066388, IMG submission 64539) | Tropical forest soil microbial communities from Panama analyzed to predict greenhouse gas emissions - Panama Soil - Plot 6 (Hybrid Assembly) | ecosystem: Environmental > Terrestrial > Soil... | reverse complement strand
TTCCTCTCCTCCATATTGATAAGGTGCGAGCGTATGATGCGGATTTCCAGCGGGGGCTTCTATTGGACTTTGGTCCAATGTGCTGAATCAGAAGTGAAAGGAGAGGGCTGCCCCGATCGCGTTCACGTAAGGCGTATCAGATCGCGTATCGTGTTGGCGCGCATAGTAGATGTCGAGAATTGGCTGGTGCTTGGGCAATGGTATTTTACTGAACGGGCCGGGCCTAAGTTCGATTTGCGCACCCATCGCAAATCTGAATTTGTTCCAGACGTTGTAGCGCGTATCGAAGAATGCTTCCGCTGAAGCGTACGGTATAAAGGCTCGGTTCCTTACTTGAAATTCTCTTTCGACTGTCACGCGATTACGGTAGCGAAAGGAAAAGTCTCCATTCAGAAAACGGAAGTCCTCGCGATTACGATCACTAATCGCCAGTCCCCATCTAGTTTCCTTTCGTAAGACTTGTTCGCTAAGCAAGCGATGTTCTTTGAACTGGTCATCGTCGCCAATCGAGGTGCCGAAGCGGTAACCCGTACGGATTGTCAGGTGCTTGTTCCGTATGTAGTCCAGATGGATGCCAAATTGCGCCTCAGAGGTGTTGCCTCTCAGCAACTCGCCGTCCTCTACTGACTTACTAACCGTACCCAAAACAAATAGGCGCAGTTTTGATGTGAGGTTTACATATACGTCCACTTCTGGCCAAAACTCATTTCGCGTCGTTGGTTCTTGCGCGTTGGCCTGCGACGGTATCGCGAACAACAGGCCAAGAAGGAGGAAGGAGCCTGGTAGAACCCGAAGGCGTCTTCGCTGCGCGGAGCTTTTACCCAACATGGACTAAAATTTCGCAGACGGGAATGCCACCACCGGATCGACAGTTTCGTCCGCCACGGCTGCGCATAATCAATCTTTTGGGTTTGCGCTTCTATTGGACTTTGGTCCAATCGTTAACGAGGGGCTCTTTCGGAACTAAGTGACGCGCCTAGGTTATCGTTGGTAGATGGCGCTGGATGGGTTGGTGGTGTAAAATTTCGAGCCTACCACGGGCTGATTACCCCGAGAATCGCCCCCCGAAATGGTTCTATTCCGTTTCGGTCGGAGGTCGTCACGAAGGCGGCTCAAACTACATGCCTACTCGACGTGAGAGTTCTTCGAGTGGCGCGCGATTTAGCTTTGCTATGAACGGAGTTCCCCTGACGAGTTCTGTAGTCTCTTTCCCTGACTTAATTCAGTCGTCGTTCAGTGATTCAACGCGTGCTTCGTTCAAGCGACATGCCGGTCGGATCGTGCGTAAATGCTTTCCGCATACTTTCGCCCTCGTTGCATCTGTCTTGGGTGTGTTTGCGGTCGCCCTCCTGAGCGCGCCGAACATTCTGGGTCAGGGTGAATCCAAAAACGTTCTGTTGCTCCATTCAGAGGCACTTTTGCCCGCCAACATCCTCCTCGAACAGGGCATCCGAAAAACCATGACAGCCAACGCGGCGAGTCGGATTGATTACTACAACGAGTTCCTTGATCAGACTCGTTTCCCGGGCGATCAAAATGAACTGCGTTTGAAGGATTTTCTGCACCAGAAATACGCTCAACGAAAGATGGATCTGATTATCGCCTTTGCTCCGGCAGCCGTTGGCTTTCTCGAAAAATATCGTGAGGAAGTATTTCCCGATACCCCAGTCATTTTTTGTGGCGTCAGCGAGCAAGAGTTACCGACGCTGCATTTAGGGAAGAGAACTACCGGGATGGCTATCGCGCTCGATTCTGCGGGAACGCTGGATCTCGCTCTGCGATTACAACCAGAGACTCGACGGGTTGTGGTCGTCACCGGAAAGGCTAACGTTGACCAGGTGCTCTTGGCCGTCGCGCGAGAGGGTTTTAAGAAATACGAGAGCCGGCTCGACTTCGCCTATTTGACCGGCCAGCCAATCGATCAATTGCAAGAAGAATTGGCTCATTTACCCGACCACACGATTGTTTTCTATGTCGGCGTCCTGCTGGATGGCGCCGGAAACACTTTTACCGGCATACAATCCCTGGAACTGATCGCCGCGCGCTCAAACGCGCCAATCTACGGTTTCTTTAGCCAATTCGTTGGTCACGGAATCGTGGGTGGCCGGCCTGCGAATTTCGAAGCGCATGGCGCCAGGGCGGGGGCCTTGGGACTTCGAATTCTTAACGGCGAGGATCCGGACAAAATCCCGGTGAGCACCGATAACGGTGATCCATTCACAGTTGACTGGCGCCAGCTAAAACGATGGCAGCTAAGTGAATCCCGCCTGCCGCCAGGCACCGTCGTTATGTTCAAACAGTTCTCTGTTTGGGAACTTTACAAGTGGCGCATCATAAGCATTATCGGCCTATGTCTCCTCGAAATGGTGTTGATAGCTGGTCTCCTGGTTCAGCGAAGGAAACGTCAGTGGTCTAAAAATGCACTCGCTGAGCAATTACGCTTCGAAAGAGTGCTGACAAATCTCTCCGCTGCCTTTGTCACCCTGCCAAATGATCAAATAGAGTCCGTCATTGAGAGAGGTCTGAAAGGTATCGCTGAATTCCTCAAAGTAGAACGTACCGGGTTCTTTGAGTTTGTTGAAAACCAGACGTCTTTGCGCCTTATTCGATCGTTCGTCGCGCCAGTGGCTTCGCCCTATCCTTCCGTCATTACCGTCGAGTCCCTGCCGTGGTTAGTAGATACCCTGCGCCGTGGAGATACCGTGGATATCCGCGATGTGGAGCGTGATCTTCCTGTACCTGGTAAGGAGAGAGATTACTGGTTAGCGAGCAACATCAAATCAGTTTTGTCAATTCCGATCGCTATCGGCGCTGAAAAACTCTTTGTAATGACATGTAGCAGCGTCGCCGTTAGAACACTCTGGCGCGCCGAGCAAATTAACAGACTGCGCTTGATCGCTGAGGTTTTTGCTGAAGCGATCGTCCGCAAACGCACCGAAGAGGCGTTGCGGCTCTCAGAGGAACGATTCCTGAAGGCTTTTCGCGCCGGTCCCGATGCGCTCGCGATTAGCCGGCTCGCAGACGGTTTGATTCTGGACGTCAACGAAAGCTGGGAACACCTGTTTGGTTATACTCGCCACGAAGCAGCGGGCCACACGGCTTTAGAGCTGGGCCTGTATGCTGACCCATCAGACCGCGAGCAACTCCGAATAGTGTTAGAAACGACCAGCACTGCGCGTGACTATGAGATTGATGTGCGGAACAGAGCGGGCGAAGTGAGGCGTGCGACCGTTTCCTGCGAGACGATTAGCATTGAAGGAGAGCCCAGCCTCATTACTATCATCCGGGATATCACCGAGGGCAAGCGGGCTGAGGAGGCGCTGCGCGAAAGCGAGGAACGATATCGGGACCTGGTCGAGAATAGCCAGGACCTGATCTGCACGCATGATTTGGAGGGACGCGTCCTTTCGGTTAATCGGTGGGCTTTGAACCTCCTGGGCTACGACCGGAGTTCGGTAATCGGGAGGAGCATTCGAGATGCCTTGCTGCCGGAGTTCAGGTCTCAGTTTGATGACTATCTGGCCACGCTCCGCCGGGACGGTCACGCCAAAGGAATAATGTATGTGCAAACCGCGAGCGGCCAGACCCGGATCTGGGAATACAACAATACCGTTCGAACACAGGGAGTACCCAAGCCTATCGTCCGCGGAATGGCGCATGACATCACCGACCGAAAGCAGGCGGAAGCTGCACTACGGAAAAGCCAGGCACTCAGCAGCGCCGTGCTCGCCTCGCTTTCCGGTTTGGTGGCGATCCTCGACCGCAACGGGGTTGTGATTGGCATGAATGACGCCGGGCTGGACATGCCAAGTGATCACGGTGATCCGCTTGCCGGCCTTGCAGTGGGGGCAGATTACCTGGAATGCTGGCGAAGCGCCGGCAACGGGGGCAGTGCTAATGCCGAAAAAGCCGTGGCTGGAATCCTATCGGTTCTAACGGGCGCACAAGACTCATTTTCGCTCGAATATTCGAATGCAAATGGCTTAGTGCGGCGTTGGGTCGAGATGACGGTTCAGCCTTTGCACCGGTCTGAAGGTGGCGTCGTGATCTCGCACATTGATGTGAGCAACCGCAGACTCGCCGAATTCGATGTGCAACGCCAACGCGAGGAACTCACGCACGTGGCCCGAGTCGCCGCGATGGGCGAGCTGACAGCCTCCTTGGCCCATGAACTGAATCAACCTTTGACGGCCATAATGAGTAACACCCAGGCGGCCCTGCGTTTCTTAGAAAGTAAAACTCCTGACCTCCACGAACTGCGCAATATTCTGGCCGACGTAATCGCGGATGATAGGCGCGCAGGTGAAGTAATTCGACGTTTGCGTACTCTACTGAAGAGAGGCGAACTTGAGATGGCGCCTCAGGACCTTAACAATTTAATTCGTGACGTGAACAAACTCTTAAATAGCGATGCCATTATCAAGGGTATTCCCGTATTTTTAGAGCTTGAGCGCGGACTGCCGTGCGTGTGGGGAGACCGGGTTCAATTACAACAAGTAATTCTTAACTTGATGATCAATGGCATGGACGCGATGAGAGATGCTCCCAAGAACTACCGCAAGCTGATTGTCAGAACGCGCCGAACCGATCACTGCGCCGTTCAAGTGGAGATAGAAGATGCGGGCGTTGGTATCTCCAGAGACAAACTGGAGCAGATTTTTCAAGCCTTTTACACGACGAAGGCCGACGGAATGGGGATCGGCCTCTCAATAAGTCGTTCAATCATTGAGCAGCATGGCGGTCATCTGGGCGCGGCCAATAACCCCGACCGAGGGGCGAAGTTTTATTTTACGGTTCCCATTGGTAAGGAGGGTCATGGTGGATAGCACGCCGACAGTCTTTATCGTCGTACACCAGCAGACCACAGAAGGATTCGCGAATGACGCCACATTCTTGTAAATGAGAGTTGCCGCAAGGGCATCTCATTTCACGCGCGGGAACGACATTTTAAGTTTTTTTCCTAACTTCACTATTGGACTTTGGTTGTAGTGAAGGCAAGCCATTAATTGCTGATTGGCTGAGGTCAAGCCCGGTTTGCGCGCTCGTAAATTCTGCGATCACCTGAGCTACATTCCGAAAGCGATTGATGCCTCCGACTTTTTCTTCCAAGCCCGCAGCCCGTAAGCGATCTCTCACTGATGAGCGAGTTTCGACTATCTGTAATTTGATTCCGCCACCGGCTAATTCATCAGCCAACATGTTAAGCGATGCGGCGCTTTGCAAATCCACATAGGGTGATGTTGACAAGTCGAGTATGACCAATTTGGGTGCGGTGGTCTGACTGCGCACACGCGCCAGGATTGCTTCCCGGACAAACTCTACGTTGAAGTAAAACAGACTGGATTCTATGCGGAAGATTGAAATACCGGCCAACAATTCGTTGTCCGGATTGCGCTCGAGATCGGAAAATCGATTCGTGCCAGGGATGCGACCGAGCGTTGCCACGTGCGGCTGTGATCCGCGCCGCAACAGCTGAACCAACGAAATCAGCGCGCCGATCATGACGCCCCGCAATAAACCGGACCCGAGCACGCCTAGCAAAGCGGCGGCCGCTACCACAAATTCGGAACGGTCGGCGTGCCAAAGATGTTTCAATTCAGAAGCATTAAAGAGGCCCGCCACGGCGACTAAAACTATCGCCGCCAGGACCGGCTGCGGCAGATCACGCAAGGTCGAAGAAAGAAACAGGCTCACCAGGAGAATGATGAGGGACGCGAACAGACCAGATAGAGGAGTGCGCGCGCCGCCGCCTTCATTGACCAGAGATTGCGACATCCCTCCGCTCACCGGAAACGCGTGGCCCAATCCAGTCGCCAGATTGGCGGCGGCCAGGCCAAGAAATTCCTGATTTGGTTCGAACCTGCCGCGGTGTTTGGCAGCAAACATTCGCCCGATGGCCGCCGTCTCGACTGCGCCCAACATGAAGCAGGCGACCGCGAGCGGCAGCAGTTGATTCAGATCGGCCAGGTGCACAGCGGGCAAACCCAGAGGCGGCAAGCCCTGGGGCACCTCTCCGAGAAGTTTCACGCCGCGCGCATTCAGTCCAAAAAAAGCGGCAGCCAGAATGCCACCGACAACGACAAAGAGACCAACGGGTTTGTTCTTCAAAAAAATCTTTCCCAGAATCAGAATCGCCAGGGCGGCTCCGCCAATTGCCAGGGACGCCCCATTTGTCTCGCTGATATGTGAGAAGAAGTGAACGCTGCGGCGCCAGAAACTTCCTTCGCCTCCCTTGAAACCGAAGAGTTTCGGTAACTGAGTGCTTGCCAGATAAAGCGCGACGCCGGCTTTGAATCCCACCAGAACAGTTTCAGAAATGAAATTGACGATGGCTCCCGCGCGAACCAGCCATGCCAGAAAAGCGATGGCTGCGACCAGTAATGCGGTACATGCCGCTAAGGCCCCAAATCTTGACGCATCGCCTCCGGCGATTGCACCGAGCGACGAACCTACGAGCAAAGAAATCGCCGAGGTGACTGTGATCGAGGTGTGACGAGAACTGCAGAAAATCCAGAAAACAAGGCCGGAAAACAAGCAGGCATAGATTCCGGCTTGCGGCGGCAAACCGGCAAGAGAGGCATCGCCAATACCTGCGGGTAATAAGTAGGCTGCCAGGGTCAGGCCGGCAATGACATCCGCAGCGAGCCAGGCGGGCTGGTAAGTTCGCAGCCAATCCACTACCGGAAAAAATCTTGAAATTCTGCTTGGTTGGGACGGATTCTCTGACGATGCGGCTACATTGGTTGCCATCGTTGCACTGACGATCGTTTTGAAATTATTTGGAAACCATCAGGTGCTGGCGCGCAGCATCCAACTCCTTCAGTTTCTCTTTTCCAACTGCCGGATATGCGAGATCGAGCGAGGCCAGTGTTTCGATAACTGCCGCCGCGACGACGACCCGCGTGAACCACTTGTTATCGGCAGGCACGACATACCAGGGCGCGTAATCTGTTGCGGTGTTGCGAATCGTGTCTTCGTACGCCTTCATATAGTCATTCCAATAACCGCGCTCCTTCGCGTCGTTAATCGAAAACTTCCAATTCTTATCAGGCCGATCCAGGCGAGCCAGAAAACGTTTCTTCTGTTCGTTTTTGGAAAGATGGAGAAAGAACTTGCATACGACAATGCCGTTGCGGGTCAGATAGCGCTCAAAGTTACTGATGTCTTTGAAACGTTGATCCCAAATCTTGTCGGTAACCAGCTCCTTCGGAAGTTTTTGAGCGCGCAGAAATTCAGGATGAATACGCACGGCGGTTGTCTCTTCGTAATAACTGCGATTGAAAATGCCGATGCGGCCGCGTTCGGGCAGGCTCTTCATGCAGCGCCAGAGGTAATCGTGGTCGAGTTCTTCCGAGGACGGACCTTTGAACGAGTATACCTGGCACCCTTGCGGATTGACTCCGGACATGACGTGTTTGATCGCTCCGTCTTTACCGGCTGCGTCGAGAGCCTGGAAGATAAGCAGCACAGCCCACTGGTCCTGCGCGTAGAGCATGTCCTGTAATTCGGCGAGTGTCTCGATGCCATTGGCGAGCGCTTCTTTGGCAGCCGGCTTATCTTCCGATTTCAGGTGAAGGGTGTCACCCGGATCAATATCCTTCAGACGGAAGGCTTTTCCGTCGGTGATGCGAAAAGGGTCAACAAAGCCCTTGGCTCTCTTGATGATCTCTTTTGTTTTCATTGTGATTATTCAGTTTCCAAGCTGGTGTTAACAGCACCCCAGGCGGGCGCGACGTTGATAGAAACTCGGGTTTTCTTTTGACTCATGATGTCGGGCGCCAGGCGAATGCCATTTCACCTGGCGCCCGACACTGAAAAATTCGACCTGGTTTCTCTACAAACATTTCGACGCTACGCGGCGTTCTTTTCATCACACTTGCCAGCCGCCGCCCAGCGCTTTGTAGAGAGTAACGACAGTCAGTAGTTCATCACGACGCGCCTGGGCCAGGCTAAGCTCGGCATCGAACAGTTCGCGATCAGCGTCCAGCGCTTCCAGCAGGTTCGAAACCCCGCCGTTGTAACGCAGGTAAGCGAGACGCGCGCGATCCGTCAACGTGGCGACGAGCAATTCGCGCTGGGCACGAACTTCCCGAGTTTTGCGGTAGGCGATCAGTGAATCTGAAACTTCACGAAAAGCAGTTTGAATCGTCCGCTCGTAATCGACCAGTAGAATGTCTCTTTGCGCCCTGGCGAAACGGACGTTTGACTTGAGCAGGCCGCCCGTAAAGATCGGTTGCGTCACTTGCGGCACAAATCCCCAGACGCCTCTTGACGGATTAAACAGATTCGAAAGGGAAGTACTCTCGAATCCCAGGAAGCCCGATAGCGTAATTCGCGGGAAATATGCTTTGCGCGCGACTTCAATCCGCGCGCCGGCCGCGATTAGACTTTGCTCGGACGAACGAATGTCCGGCCGCCGTACCAACAGGTCTGAAGGCAAACCTGGCGGGACGCTGGGAGGCATTTGCTCCTCAGTCAGTTCGAGCCCGCGAACTATCGGTCCGGGGTTTCTTCCCACTAACACGCTGAGAAAATTCTCTTGTTGTTCGATTGACCTTTCCAGCGCCGGGATCACCTCAGTGGCGTTGTAAACCAGTTCTTCGCCTTGTCGCACCTCCAACATGTTGGACACGCCGCGTGCTTCTCTCAATTTAATGATGCGAAGAGACTCTTCGCGTGAAGCAAGTGTGCGTTTGGCAATTTCGAGTTCAAAATCAAATTCCCGCAAAATGAAATACGAGGCTGCAACGTCGCTGACGATGGTTGTCAGAACCGCTCTGCGTGCTTCCTCCGAAGCCAGCAAATCGGCGCGTGCCGCCTGTGTCTGTTTGCGGAGGCGGCCCCAAATATCAAGTTCAAAAGTCAGCAGGTTGAGCAGCACGCTGCCAAAGGTTCGTCCCTTGGGCAACGGTTCAGGTACGGTCAATTGCCCATCCCGTGAGCGTCCGAGCGTGGTCACGTCGGCGCTGCCGTAGATTTGCGGAAACTGCTCAGAGCGCGTAATGCCGAGATTTGCCCGCGCCAGATCGATGCGCGCAACCGACTCGCGCAAATCGTAGTTGTGTATCAGAGCTTCTCGAACCAGCTCCTGAAGCTGTTGATCCCTGAAGACATCAAACCACCTGGTGTCCGCGAGACTCTGCGGATCTGGTGGAGCATTTGGATCGGCGACGCCTCGATAGACGCGAGGCGCAGGGATTTGCGGCACTTGATCCTTCTTTTGCGCCAGTGCAAACGTTGGTGAGAGCAGGGCAATTATCAGGACGGTAACGATACGATTCATTAATGGCTACCTCCCGCTTGAACCGGCACGGGCGCGCCATGATCAACTTTTGGCTCGACCGGTTCCGGTGGTGGTGGAGCATCAACTTTCTTGCGTTTGCGGCCCAGACTTTCAATGAAGGTGTAATTCCCCGGAATGATGAATACGCCCAGGAAAGTAGCGACCAGCATCCCGAAGAAAACGCCTGTGCCCATCACATTTTGTGCGCCAGCGCCAGCTCCGTTGGCTTTCATTAACGGTATGACGCCGAGAATAAAGGCGAACGCCGTCATCAGAATCGGCCGAAAGCGTAATCGGGCTGAAGTCAGCGCCGCATCTTCAAGCGTCAATCCATCCTTTTCATGTTTCGCTTTGGCAAACTCGACGATCAGAATTGCGTTCTTGGCGGCCAGGCCGATGAGCATGACTAATCCAATTTGCACATAGACGTTGTTGTCATAGCCAAACAGCCACACCCCAAACAGCGCTCCGAGAGCGACCAGAGGCGAACCAAGCAACACCGCCCACGGCAACCGCCAACTTTCGTACATTGCCGCCAACAGCAGAAACACGACGACAATGGCCAGGATAAAAGTCGGCAGTGGCGGCGGCGCGATCTTTTCCTGATAGGACATTTGCGAGTACGCGAAACTCATTTCTTTCGGCATCTCGGCAGCAAAGACTGCCTCGAGCGCGGCCAGTGCCTGACCCGAGGTGTAGCCGCGAGCCGGCGAACCGGTTAGTTCTACCGATCTCAACAAGTTGAACCGCG